>OCLT01000187.1_pt1 | contig 106536 bp, 104 predicted proteins | sample 1481411 | NCBI WGS metagenome assembly OCLT01 (sample SAMN04168690, study PRJEB22393) | synthetic metagenome | isolation source: purchased from BEI Resources HM-276D
CAGTCGGCCCCATCAAGCTTGATGGGGCCGACTGTTGGTTTTTGCCGTCTGGGACAACGTCGAACCGAAGTTGTCACCTACTGAGCTCTTCGACCAGTGGGCGCTTGGCAAACGTCAACCTGGCGACTTACAGCGCCTCCACGGTGACCAGCAGTGCGGCGAATACATCTGACTTGGCCAGCTGCTACTACCCTAACCTCGCGCCCAATATCACGGCGACCAAAAGCGTTCGCAAAGTGTCGGGCAGCGCGGGAAGTGCAATCTTGCCGGGCGATACCCTCGAATACACCATCGTGACCCGCAACTCGGGCACCCTGAGTTCTTCGACGACCACGCTGCAAGACACCGTTCCGGCAGGAACGACTTATGTGGTGGGCTCCACTCAGTTGAACTTTAGTTCCGTGACTGACCGCACGGGGGTCACGAGCAACGACCAGATGCCTTACAGCGTGGCGACGCCCATCTCCAGTCCGACGGCGGCTAGCGGCATCGTGCGGGTGGACAACACGCCCAACACCATTACCAGCAGCGCCACCGACCCCGATAACCGGGAAGCGGTGGTGACCTTCCGCGTGACGGTGAACAGTGGCGTGACTGAAATTCGCAACCGGGCGACCGCGGTTCACGTGGATGGCAGTGTTTCCACCAACGAAACGGCGACGAGCGCGGGCGCACCAGCCCTGAGCGTTGTCAAAAGCGTGGACAGCTCTTACGTGAAGGTCACGTTGCCCGATCCGGCCAACAGCACCGCTCTGGCCTTGACGCCTCAGCAGGTGGTCTACACCATCACCGTGACCAACACCGGCACGGCGACGGCCAACAATGTGAAAGTCACGGACACGCTTCCTACCGGTATGAATCTCGTGTCCGCAACTCTGGCGCGTTCGACCAGTACCGACGCGAAGGGGGTCACGACCTATGGCACGGCCAGTGCTCTGAGCAGCTCGACTGCTGCGCCCAACCTGACCTTCGATGTGGGTTCCTTGTCCGCCACCGAGCCGGGGCACTCGGCACAGCTTCGGGTAACGGTCACGCCGAGTGTCACGCCCAACAGCAACCAGGCGGCTTATCTGAACACGGCCCGGTCAAGCGCGACCTCGGTGGCGGAGGTGACGTCGGCACAGGTCAGGACGGACGTGATCTACACCCGTCTGTTCAAGCAGGTGCACAACGTGGGCAGCAACCCGCCGGCGGAGGTTCCGCAGCAATCCCCCGCCTGGAGCGACAAGAGCCAGGGCCTGCCCGGTGAAGCGCTGGAATACTGCATTGACTTCTATAACTACGGCAGTGTGGCCCTGAACAACTACGTCGTCAAAGACGTGGTGCCGGCCAACACCACCTATGTGGTGGGAAGCGCCACCGTGAAGACGGGAACGATGGGCACGACCCCACTGCAAACCTTTGCCGGTGCTTCTGTGGGCGAAGCGAACGGAGTGGTGACGGCGACCATCGGCGCTCTCGCTCCCCAGGCCCGGGGCAGCTTGTGCTTCCGCGCCCGGATTCGGTAGTTGCCTGACCCACCACTCACTTTGCCCCCACTGTGACTGGTGGGGGCTTTTCTCCGTCGTACCCTGTCCCCCATGTTCGACTCGCACACCCACCTCGATTATCTCGACGACCCCGCCTCGGCGCGGGGTGAACTGGGCCTGACCGGCATGGTCTGCATCGGCGCCAGCGCGGAACATGCCCGCAACGCGGTGGCCCTGGCCGAGCAGTTCGGTGACGTGTGGGCCACCGTCGGCCTGCATCCTGGCGACGTGGAAGAGGACTCGCCGGACACCCGCGCCGCCATTGAGGCCCTGCTGGACCATCCCCGCGTGGTCGGCATCGGCGAGAGCGGCCTGGACGACTACTGGAACGACACACAGCGCCCCGCACAGCTCGCCGCCTTCGAGTGGCAGTTGGAGCTCGCGCGGCGCAGTGGCAAACCCCTGGTTATTCATACCCGCGACAAGCCGGGGCAGGACTCGGCGCACCGGGGCGTCATCGAAACACTGAGGGACTGGCCCGATGTGCAGGTCATCCTCCACTGCTTCACCGGGCACGCGGGGCTGCTGGCGTGTGGCCTGGAACGCGGCGCTTACTTCGGTTTCGCGGGCAACGTGACCTACAAAAATGCCGTAGAGATTCAGGCGGCGGCCCAGCAGGTGCCGCTGGACCGGCTGCTGGTCGAGACCGACGCCCCCTTCCTGGCGCCGGTGCCCAAGCGGGGCAAACCCAACCGGCCCGGCTACGTGCGCTATACGTTGGATTTCGTGGCGGGGCTGCGCGGTCTGAACCCGGCAGAGCTGGAGCGCGTCACCGACGAAAACGCCCGGCGGGTGTACGGCATCTGAAAGGCATTTGCGCGGAGTTGCTATACTGCTCCGCGCGAGCGCACTCGTAGCTCAGTTGGATAGAGCGGCCCCCTCCTAAGGGGCAGGCCACTGGTTCGACTCCAGTCGAGTGCACCATAAAAAGCCCCGCCTAGCGCGGGGTTCTTCTTTTGCTTTGAACACTGCAAGAGCGTCAATTTTCAAACAAGAATTTAATCCTTTGCTTTGTCTCAATAGTCCGTGCAGTTTTGGAATTCAGCTAACCAAGCTGCGATAAACACGGCGTTTTTTGTCCCTCCCTCCTTGCGGGGGAGGTTGGGATGGGGGAGCGCAAATGGCGTCCTAGACAGCAAGATCTTGATCGCCCTCTGTAACGACCACAAAACTGCACGAACCATTGTTGTCTGTAGGAAGGATAAAATCTTCCCAGGCATAACGTTGACCATGATCTTCGAAATTATCTGTGACATATCTATGTAGAATTTCAACCAGCAAGGTAGAAAATGAGACGAAACCTACTGGGGTTAGGCGCATGTAGCGAATCTTTTGAAAATTACCCACCGATGTTTCCAAAATCTCATCAATAGAAAACGTCGTATGGTTATGTTTTGCAATCTCAGTCTGCGCACTATCTGGCAAGCGAGAAAAGAGGTCTTTTGGGTTGTGGGTGTGCTTGGGTTGAATCCCATGCATCAACAAAATGCCCTTTAAATAAAGTTCGGATGAAAAAGAAGCGAGCACCATAGAGGTGTATGGAAGTTCCCTCACCCAGGGCCGTGAATATAAAAATAGAGGGATGGGAGCCACTGCCCTTACGTTATTTCTGTCGAAAAGGACATGCTCTCGGTGTCGCATAACCTCGGCAGCGTATTGATAGGCCACTGCTTGATCAAATACTTGCAGTGCCTTTTCTTGATCAGACGGTTCTGCTTGATTAATATTTCATCACTCCTCTCTGAGCACAGACATTTGGGTGGAATTCAGGCGTTATATCTGAGTAAGGGCATCTAAAATACAACGTAGCTCTGGAAATTATGAAAAACCCGCCACCCTCGCAGGCAGCGGGCCTCCCTCAACATCTCACCCCAACTGAGCCAACACTCCTTCCAACCGCTCCTTCTGCGCCCCGAAGTCGGCCACCCGGCGCTTCTCCTCCTCGATCACCTCGGCGGGGGCGCGGGCCACGAAGCCCTCGTTGTTCAGCTTGCCCTGCGCCTGCTTGATCTGCTTGTCGAGTTCGGCGAGGCGTTTTTGCTGCTTTTTCACCCAGTCGGCGATGTCCACCGTGCCTTCCAGCGGCGCGAGGATGGTCACGCCGGGGGCCACCTGCGAGAGCGTGCGGCCTTCCAGAGCGGGCACGAGGTTCACCCTGGCGATGCCCTCCACCACGCGGGCGTTCTGTCGCACCACGTCAGCGAGGTCGCCGTCCACCGCCACGTTCAGGCGGTCCTGCGGCGAGAGGCCCAGTTCGCTCTTGAGGCTGCGAGCACTGTCCACCGCCGAGCGCAGCGCGTCGAAAGCTTTGGTGGCTTCCGCGTCGTGCAGAGCGGCGTCGGGCTGCGGCCAGCTGTGCACGGCAATCTGGCGGCGGTGCCCCAGCGCGGCGTACAGCTCGGAGGTGATGAACGGCATGAAGGGGTGCAGCAGCTTGAGCACGTGCTCCAGCACCACCTTCAGCGTCGCCATGGTGCCGAGGTTGCCGCTGGCGAGTTCGGGCTTGGCGGCCTCGATGTACCAGTCGCAGAACTCGTCCCAGGTGAACGAGTACAGCGTGCGGATGGCGGCGCCGATGTCGAAGGCATCGAGCTGCGCGGAGGCTTCGGCGGTCACGTCATTCAGGCGGCTGATAATCCAGCGGTCCGCGAGGGTGAGGTCGTCGCGCTCCTTGAGCTGTGCCAACACGTCCTTGCTCCGCAGCAGCACGCCATCGGGCAGCGTCACGGCGGCGCGGACGTAGGCGGAGAGGTCGTCGCTCCCCTCGATTCGGGCTTCGCCCAGACGCATCAGCGCAAAGCGGGTGGCGTTCCAGAGCTTGTTGGCGAAGTTGCGGCCCTGCTCGAAGCGCCGGGCGTCGTGCTTGATGTCCTGCCCGCCGGTCGAGAGGAACGTGAAGGCGAAGCGGCAGGCGTCCACCCCGTACTGCCCAAACAGTTCCAGCGGGTCGATGCCGTTGCCCTTGCTCTTGGACATCTTCTGGCCCTTGGCGTCCAGATACAGGCCGTGCAGCATCACGGTGGAAAAGGGTGCTTGTCCGGTCAGGCCGTAGCCCGCCATCTGCATGCGCGCCACCCAGAAAAAGAGGATGTCGTAGCCGGTCACCAGCACCTGCGTCGGGTAGAACTTGCGGAAGTCCTCACTGTCGGTGTCAGGCCAGCCGAGGGTGGAAAAGGGCCACAGGTTGCTCGAAAACCAGGTGTCGAACACGTCGGGATCGCGGCGCAGATTGAGGTGCGCGTAGCGGGGGTCCTGGTCGCAGTCGAGTTCGGGGTTTTCCGGGTCGGGCACGTAGATGTTGCCCTCTTTGTCGTACCACGCCGGAATCTGGTGGCCCCACCACAACTGCCGGGAAATGTTCCAATCGCGGATGTTTTCCAGCCAGTCACGGTTGACCTTCGTGTAGCGCTCGGGCACCAGCTTGATCTCGCCCTTATCCAGTCCTTCCAAGACCTGGTCGGCAAAGGGTTTCATCTTCACGAACCACTGCTCGGAAATGATGGGCTCCACCGGCACTTTGGTGCGCTCGGAGAGGCCGATGGCGGTGTCGTGGTCCTTTTGCTCCAGCAGATCGCCGGATTCTTCCAGCGCCTTCACCACCGCTTTGCGCGCGGCGAAGCGTTCCAGACCCTGAAACTCGGCGGGCACCAGCTCGTCACGGGTGAGGTTGCCGTCGAGATCAATCACGCTGGGGCGCTCCAGGCCGTGCCGCTCGCCCACTTCAAAGTCGGTGGGGTCGTGCGCGGGCGTGATTTTCAGTGCCCCGACGCCGAATTCCATCTCCACCGCTTCGTCGGCGATGATGGGCACCCAGCGGTCGGTCAGCGGAATGCGCGCCTTCTGGCCCACCAGATGCCGGAAGCGTTCGTCCTCGGGATGCACAGCAATCGCCTGGTCGGCGAAGATGGTTTCGGGGCGCACGGTGGCGATGCGGATTTCGCCAGTTTCGCCGTTGCTCCCGCGCTCGGCGGAGTTTTCCAGCTTGTACGACAGGGTGTACATCTTGCCCTTGCGCACTTCGCGGTCAATTTCCAGTTCGGAGAGCGTGGTCTGTGAGGCCGGGTCCCAGTTCACGATGCGCTCGCCCCGGTAGGCGAGGCCGTCGTGGTAGAGCTTCACGAACTGGGTGCGGACGGCGCGCGAGAGGCCCTCGTCCATCGTGAAGCGCTCGCGGGTCCAGTCGGCGCTCACGCCCAGGCGGGTGAGCTGATCGAGAATCATGCCGCCGGATTTGCCCTTCCACTCCCAGACTTTTTCAAGGAACGCCTCGCGCCCGAGGTCGTGGCGGCTGGTCCCGGCGTCCTTGAGCTGCCGCTCCACCACCACCTGCGTGGAGATGCCCGCGTGGTCCATGCCCGGCAGGTACAGCGCCTCGAAGCCCGCCATGCGCTTGTAGCGAATCAGGGTGTCGATGAGCGTGTTGTCGAGCGCGTGTCCGAGGTGCAGGTTGCCGGTCACGTTGGGCGGCGGAATCACGATGGTAAAGGGGTCTTTGCCGCTGGTGGCGTCAGCGCGGAACGGTTCACTGCGCCAGCGGGCGGCCCATTTCGGCTCGATGCCGGTGGGGTCGAACTGCGTGGGGAGGGTGGTGGTGTGGGGGTCGGTCATTGCGTGGCTCCTTCGTCGCCGTCTCAGGGTCTAAAAGTCAAAGGGTCTAAGGTAAGTGGAAAGTTGAGTTGGTCTGGACGCCCCCTCACCCCAGCTCGGGCAAAAACGCGTCCATCTCCCAGTCCACCCGTGCCGAATGCAGCGGCTCCCAGCGGAAGGAAAACAGATGCCCGTCGGCGCAGTGCTGCCAGGTGTCGGGCAGGTCGTCGGGGGCGGTGAGGTGAACGAAATGACGCAACTCGCGTTTGGCGTGCTCGGTGTTGAGCCAGACGGCACTGCCGAGGAAGCCGACGACTTGAAAGCCGTCCTGCCCGGTTTCCTCGCCTGCTTCGCGCAAGGCCGCCTGTTCGGGCGTTTCGCCGGCTTCCAGCCCACCCGCGACGACCTGCACCCCAGCGCCGCCGTCCGGCACATGGTCAAAGACGAGCAATTCAGTGCCGCGCCGCACGATGTGGCAGACAGCTTTTTGGCGCAGACCGTGGGCCTGAGCGTAGGCCCGCGCCCTTGCCAGTTCAGTGAACCTGAGGTTGTGTTGCGCCCGTTCCATCACCCAGCCTCCCAGAACCATCAACGAAAAACGCCTCGCCCGCCGGCTTTTGCCGTTTGCGGACGAGACGCGAACCCATTTAGTCCCGTGGTACCACCGCGCTTCCCAAGCATTAAGCCCGGGCACTCGCTTGCGCTGTATCGGGCGCACCCGGACGGGTCTACTGGGCCACTGGCGCAGCCTTTCTTCCGTTCCTGCTCGCGGGCGACTTTCTCCGGGGCGCGTCTATTCAGGCTTTCAGCCGGGGCCTGAACTCTCTCTGAGACCGCTTCGCCGGGTACTCCTCCCGGTCACTGCTGCCCTCAGTGTAGGTCGCCGGCTGACCGCTTTTCAATCCTGCGTTTTTTGCCTCAGCCCCTTAGCCGAAGTCGAGCAGGCCGCCGCTCACAAAGGGCGCGTACAGCCCGGCGGCGGTGCGGGGCAGCAGGCCACTTTGCTCCACCAGCGTCCGCAGCGAAGTGCCCGGACTCACGCGGCTGAGCAGCCGGTACTGGTCGCGAGTCACCGGCTGCTGGTCGGTCCAGCGGGCCGTGAAGTGCAGGGGACGGTCCCAGTCGGGGAGCACCTGAAGCAGCGGGGCCCAGGCGTCGGTTTCGCCCAGCAGCCAGTGCAGCGCGGCGTCCTGCTTGAGGCTCAGGGTGCGCTCGGGCGGGGTGGCCCCCGGCTCGAAGGTAAAGGTGCCGCCGTTAACGCTGGCGAGCAATTGCAGCGCCGCTTCGCCGCTCAGGCCGCCGCTGCGGGCGTGCAGCACTTCGCCGTGCTCGAACCACAGCTCGCCGCCCCGGGGGTGATCCACGGTGAACACCCCGCCCCGGCCACTGACCAGCAACATTTGCAGCACCGGCAGCAGAGGAAAGACGCTCAGGTCACCGCTAATCATCGCCCGCCAGTCTAGCGGCTGCCCTCCCCGCTGCGTACCGCCCGCCGGGGGCAGAGCGGAGTGCAACCTCAGCCCAGCGCCGCCAGGAGTCGTGCCACGTCCTCCTCGCTGGTGTAGTGCGCGAGGCTGGCGCGCGCCACGCCGTCCGGATACAGGCCCAGGTCGCGCAGCGGCTGCACCGCGTAGAAGTGCCCGGCGGCCACGTCCACCCCCTGGGCGCTCAGGCGCAGGGCGGTGTCGAGCGGCGCCTCGCCCTGCACCTGGAAAGCCACCGTGCCCACCCGGCCTTCCAGCGTCTGCGGGCCGTACACCGTCACATAGGGCCGAGCGAGCAGACCGGTGAGCAGAGCCTCAGTGACGGGCCGTTCCAGCGCGGCAATCTGCTCAAACGCGGCGACGAGCGCGGCGCGGGTCAAGGTGTCGCCGCCCCCCAGTTCGCGCAGGTAATCGAGCGTCCCCAGCCACCCGGCGAGCAGTTCGTACTGCGGCGTGCCGTGTTCGATGCCAGTGATGTCGCCGTCTTCCACGAAGCTCAGCCGAGGCCAGGGCAACTGCGGGCGCAGCTCGGGGCGGATCCACAGCCCGCCGAGGTGCGGCCCGAACACCTTGTAGGGGCTAAAGGTCACGAAGTCTGCGCCCCACGCCTGCACATCGGGCAGCAGGTGCGGCGCGGCGTGCACGGCGTCCACCACCGTCCAGCCACCAGCCGCCCGCACCTGCGCGGTGATGGCGGCGATGTCGGGGGCCACGCCCAGCACGTTGCTCGCGGCCGTCACCGCTACTAGCCGGGTGCGCGGGGAAAGCAGCGCGGCGAGGTCATCCGGGTGCAGCCGCATCTCGGGGGCACGGGCGTGCCAGACCTTCACCGTCACGCCGACCCGCTCGAGCTCGCGCCAGGGGCTGGCGTTCGCCTCGTGTTCCAGGCCCGAGACGATCACCTCGTCGCCGGGGCCCCACAGCCGTGCAAAGGCCGCCGCCAGCCGGAACGCCAGCGCGGTCGCACTCGGCCCCAGCGCCACGTCCGGCGCCTCGGCGTTCAGAAACAGCGCCGTGCCTTCCCGCGCCCGCGCCTTGAGCTGCCCAATCTGTTGCCCCGGCGCGTGCCCAGGCATCGCGTTGGTCGCGCCGAAGCGGGTCAGGTGCTCGGTGACGGCCTGAATGCTGCGGGTGGGCAGCAGGCCCCCGGCGGCGTTGTCGAGGTAGGCCCGGCCTCCGGCAAGACTGGGAAACTGGGTGCGGAGCGCCTCGCGTGTGATCGGCCCGGCTGTCTGCATGGCCGCAGTGTAGGGGAGCGGCGGCCAACCCCCCGCCGCCGGTCGAGGGGCCGTCTGGACCGCCAGCTTCAGATGCCGACGCCCTCGTTGAGCCGCAACTGGAAGTGGGGCGTGTAGCTCACCGCCGTCGGCGTGGCGGTGTCGCCGATGAGCTGCCGCAGCCGCGTCGCCATCGGGTGCAGCGAGGTGGGGGAGACGGTCAGGACGAAGGTGCCGGGCTCCGCGCTGCGGCCCTCGTCGCTGCGGGTGACCGACGTGGCGCGGAAGAGTTGGTCCTCGAACTTGGAGTACAGCACGAGGTCCTGCCAGTCGTCGAGCCGCTTTTCGGCGCCCGCTTCACCCTCCAGTTTCAGGATGAATTCGTCCTCGCGCTCGGGGTCGTGGACGGTGCCCGCAAAGCTCTTGCCTTGCAGCGCGAAGTCAATGTTGGTCACGAACTTGGGGTAGCCCCACAGGTCAATCCCCGCCTTGCACGCCGGGGCAGTTGTCACCGGCAGGTCCACGATGTAGTCGCCGAGTTGGCGGCGGTCGGCGGGCAGGTCAAGCGCGGCCTGCGGGTCGGCGGGCAGCGGGTAGCCCTGCGGATTGACGAGCAGCGCGATGCCCGCCTCGTTGTAGGGCGTGCCGTTCGTCAAGCGGCGGTACTCGTAGACGACGACGTTCATCAGGGCCTTGCTGTTGGGCAGCCGCACGAGGTCGAGGTCCGGCGCCTCGATAAGCGCGTTGGCAGCGTCCCAGTCCACTTCAAAGGTCGCCATCACGCAGCCCGCGTCGGTGTAGCGGGTGGGCAGCGCCATCACGCCCAGGCTGAACGCGCGGTGGTGGGTGGGCACCTGAAAAAAGGGCGTCTTGAGTTCGGTCGGGTTGGCCGAGCCGAGCAGTTGGGTGTCTTGCTTCGCCATAAAAGCCTCCTTGACTGTGTTGACCCTAGCCCCGCCGCCCCCGGACTTTCGTCAGCGCAGCGGCGTTGTGAAGAAAAAACGAACGCCGGAGGTGTTACTGCACCCGTTCAGCCCCCCGGCCCCTGAAGGCACCTTCCTTGCGGCGCGGGTGCCGTACCCTGAACGCGGTTCTTCAGGAACCGACCTCTTTCGGGGCGGGGCGAAATTCCCCACCGGCGGTAAGTTCTCCCGAACAAGCCCGCGAAGCCCGCGCAAACCGCACCACGCGCCGGGCCCGATGCCGCGCAACTCGGCAGCCGACGGTCACAGTCCGGACGAAAGAAGGAGGAGACGCTCAGCTTGCCCCCCAGCAGGCGGCGTCCGCGTATGAATACGGAACATCCGCCTGACGCGGAATACATGCAGTTGGCCCTGAACGAGGCCGCCAAGGGCCTGGGCCGAACCAGCCCGAATCCGCCGGTGGGCTGCGTCATCGTTCGTGACGGTGAAATCGCCAGTGAAATAGTGGGGCGCGGCTTTCACCCTAAGGCCGGAGAGCCCCACGCCGAGGTCTTCGCGCTGCGTGAGGCGGGCGAGCGGGCACGCGGGGCCACCGCCTACGTCACGCTCGAACCGTGCAGCCATGACGGGCGCACCCCACCCTGCGCCGACGCGCTGATTGCCGCTGGCGTGGCCCGTGTGGTCGTGGCGGCGGGCGACCCCAACCCGCAGGTGAACGGGCGCGGGCTGGAAAAACTGCGCGCGGCGGGCATCGAGGTCGCAACCGGCGTGCTGGAAGCCGCAGCCGTGCGACAGCAAGCCGGCTTTCGCTCGCTGGTCACGCGGGGCCGCCCCCACGTCATCTACAAATACGCCATGACGCTCGACGGCAAGGTCGCCGCCCTGAACGAGGGCAACGGCCCGGTCAGCGGCCCCGAAGCCCGCGCCCGCGTAATGGCGTGGCGCAACGAGGTGGACGCCGTGGCGGTGGGCGCCCGCACCGCGCTGCTCGACAACCCGCAGCTCAACGTGCGCGGCCTGGACGGCGGACGCGACCCCCGCGCCGTGCTGTTTGACCCCGAGGGCCACCTGCCCGCCAGCGCCCGCGCCGTCCGTGAGGGCACCGTGCTGGTGCTGCGCGAGGGCCGGAGCACGCCGCTTGAACGCGACCCCCGCGTGACGGTGCTGCACGCCCATTCGCTGCAAGGCGCTCTGGAGCAGCTCGCCGGGCTGGGCGTCGCCACCCTGCTGCTTGAAGGCGGCCCCACCCTCGCCAGCGCCTTTTTTGAAGCGGGATTGATAGACGAACTGCGCGTCTTTGTCGCCCCCAAACTGCTTGGCGCGGGCCTCTCGCCCTTGCTCGCGCCGGTGCGGAGTATGCACGCGGCGACGGAGTTGGCGGTGGAGCGGGTCGAAGTGGTCGGAAACGACGTTCTAGTGATTGGAGGTCTAAGCGTCTGAAGGTCCGAAGGTCTAAGGGAAGTCGCCCTTAGACGTTAAGACCTTTTGACCCTTAGACGCTCCCCAAGGGAGCCACATGTTTACCGGAATCATCGAACAGATAGGCCGCGTCACGCACGCCGCCGAACAAAACGGCAACCTCGCCGTCACCATCGCCCCCACGCAGATGTGGGCCGACCTCGTCCTGGGCGAGTCCATCGCCTGCGGCGGCACCTGCCTGACCGTGACCGGCTGGGACGAGCAGAGTTTTTGCGTAGACCTCAGCCGGGAAACCCTCGCCAAGACCGCGCCGCACTGGGAGGCAGGCCAGGAAGTCAATCTGGAGCGCGCCATGACCGCGCAGGCCCGGTTCGGCGGCCACATCGTGAGCGGGCACGTGGACGGCGTGGGCGAAGTGCTGGAAGTCCGTGAGGAACCCGGCGCCTACACCATGCGGGTACGGGCGCCGCGCTCCCTCGCTAAATATTTGACGCCCAAAGGCAGCGTCACCGTGGACGGCGTGAGCCTGACGCTGGTGGACGTGGGCGGACCCGCCGGCAGCCGCCCCGAGTGGCCGCTCGACGAATTCACCCTCTGGCTGGTGCCGCACACGCTGGAAGTCACCACGCTGAAGCACTGGCGCGCCGGCACGCGGGTCAATCTGGAAGCCGACCAGGTGGCGAAATATGTGGAGCGGCTGCTCGCCGTAGGCGCCGCAAGTCCGGCAGAGGTCCAGCAATGAGCGACTCCATCACCCTCTCGACCATTCCCGACCTCCTCGCCGAACTCCGTGCCGGACGCCCGGTCATCCTCGTGGACGACGAGAACCGCGAGAACGAGGGCGACCTGCTGATGCCCGCCGCGACTGCCACGCCGCAGTGGGTCAATTTCATGGCGCGCGAGGGCCGGGGCCTGATTTGCGTGACGCTCACGCCCGAGCGCGCCCGGCGGCTCGACCTCACGCCGATGGTGGGGGCCGGAGCTTATGGACAGGGCACGGACCCCAATGGCACCGCCTTCACCGTCAGTGTGGATCACAGCAGCAACTCCACCGGCATCAGCGCCTACGACCGCGCCGCGACGATCGCCGCGCTGCTGGAGGACACTTCGCAGCCGACCGACTTTCGCCGGCCTGGGCACATCTTTCCGCTGGTGGCCCGCCCCGGCGGGGTGCTGCGCCGCGCCGGGCACACCGAGGCCGGGTGCGACCTCGCCCGCCTCGCTGGCTTTGCGCCCGTCGGGGTCATCTGCGAAATCATGGGCGACGACGGCGAGATGAGCCGCCTGCCCGACCTGCTGGCCTTCGGCGAGAAGCACGGGCTGAAGGTCGGCAGCATCGAGGCGCTGATCGCCTACCGCATGGAGCACGACCCCTTCATGGAGCCGGTCGCGGAGGCCGAGCTGCCGACCCGTTTCGGCGACTTTCGCCTCATCGGTTTTCAGGACACCCTCAGCGGCGCCGAGCATGTGGCGCTGGTGATGGGCGAGGTCACGCCCGAGCCGCTGCTGGTGCGTGTTCACTCCGAGTGCTTGACCGGCGACGCCTTCCACTCGCTGCGCTGCGACTGCGGCCCGCAGCTCGACGCGGCGTTGCAGGCGATTGCCGAGGAAGGCCGGGGCGCCGTCATCTACTTGCGGCAGGAGGGGCGCGGCATCGGCCTGCTCAACAAAATTCGCGCCTACGCCCTGCAAGACGGCGGGGCCGACACGGTGGACGCCAACTTGCAACTCGGCTTGCCCGCCGACGCCCGCGACTTCGGCATCGGGGCGCAGATCCTGCACCTGCTCGGCGCCCGGAAACTCCGCATCATGACGAACAATCCGCGCAAACTGCACAGTCTCTCGGGCTTCGGCCTCGAAGTCGTGGAGCGCGTGCCGCTGCATGTGGGCGAAGACCCGCACAACGCCGGCTACCTGCGAACGAAACGGGAGAAGCTGGGGCATCTGCGTTGACCGGTGATGGTTGATGGTTGATGGGAAAAGTCCCTCTCCATCAACCATCAGCGCAGCGGACCCCTCGACCATCAACCCTCCAAAGGAGCACTCCATGCAAAGAATCGAAGCCACCCTCCTCGCCCACGACCTCAAGTTCGCCCTCGTCAGCACCCGCTGGAACCACCTCATCGTGGACCGGCTGGTGGAGGGCGCCGAACTCGCCTTCGTGCAGCACGGCGGCAAGACCGAAAACCTCGACCATTTCCTCGTTCCCGGCTCCTACGAGGTGCCGCTCGTCGCCCGCCGCCTCGCCGAAACGGGCCGGTACGACGCGGTGGTGTGCCTCGGCGCCGTCATCAAGGGCGACACCGACCACTACGACTTCGTGGCGGGCGGCGCGGCCAACGGGATTTTGAACACCTCGCTGCACACCGGCGTGCCCGTCGCCTTCGGCGTGCTGACCACCGACACCGTGGAGCAGGCGCTCAACCGCGCGGGCATCAAAGCCGGCAACAAGGGCGGCGAGGCAGTGCTGGCGATGATCGAAACGGCGAACCTGCTCAAGCAAATCGAGCGCTGAGTTTTAGAGCATTTGACAGAAAAAGCCCCCTCACCCCTTGCTTCGCAAGGCCCTCTCCCACGAGGGTAGAGGGTCAAAAACGCAAGGCATTCTTATGTCAAATGCTTTACGTTTCGGCTTCTTCCAATCCATCGAGCAGGCCCGGTGCGCCGAAGGAGGTGCCCGGCACCGGACTTTCGCGCAGGAACGGCCAGCGCGTCGTGCCGGTGCGGTTCAGGCTCAGTTCGCCGCGCAGTGGGCGGTAAAACGCCAGCGTCTCCTCGAAGCCGGGGTCGGCCCCGGGGGTCGCGGCAAGTACCTCCTGCGCGATGGCCTCGGCGGGGCGGAGGTCGGGTTCGGTCTGTTCCACCTGCGGTTTTTCGGGGTCGTCCATGTTGAGGCGCATCTGGCCCCCGGCCCAGGGAAAGACATACATCTGGCTCAGCAGCCCCGCCACGTCGGGGGTCACGTTGCCGGCGTCCACCCAGTTCACGGTGTAGGCGAACACCACCTGACCGGGGCGCACGGTGCCGAGTTCTTCCACGTCGCGCTCGCTTTGCAGCAGGAACTTGCTGTCGGCGGCGACAATCAGCGCGGCGCCTTGCGGGCGTTCCCCGGTCACCAACGGCACGCCCAGCAGGCTCGCCAGTGCCCGGCCCAGCACCTCCGAATCGCGCTCGGGGACCGCCCAGACGACGGGCGGCACCTGCCCCACGTCCTGCAAGAACTGGCGCAGCTTGTGCAGAATCAGCGCCACTTCGTCGGTGCCGCCGCTCTGGTACACGTAGCGCCCGCCGGCCACCTCCAGCGCGCCAGCGCCCACGCGCTCGTCCATGTAGTCCAGAATCGCCGCGCCGTACTGCACAAAATGCCACTCGCGGATGGTCCACTCGGCCAGCGGGCGGGCCAGGCCGGGCCGGGTCGCGGCCTCGAAGCGGGCGAGCATGTCGCTCAGCCGCTGGGTACTGGTGGCGTAGTGTTCCCGTTCGGCGACAGGCACCTGCGCGGCCTCTCGCGGCAGTTGGCGGGCCCTGTCCGGCTGGCCCAGCATCAGCTCGGTGCGGGCGAGTTCCACTTGTCCCCAGTAGGGAAGAGGGTCGGCGCGGCGCAGCACCTCGGCGGCGGCCTCAATCTGGAAATTCCCCCGCTTGGTTTCCGCCAGGGCCAGCGCGGCGATCGGGTGCCCGCTGAGTTCGAAGGCCCGCTGGAGAAAGGGCTCCGCCAGCGGTTGATCGGCCTCCGCGAAGTGCATCCCGAGGTCGAACAGCGCCTGCAAAGGCTCGCTCTGGGTGGCCGCCTGAAACAGCGCGGCTTCTTCCTCGGCGCCCATTGCGGCCAGCAGTTCGGCGGCGAACGCGTAGGCGGCGCGGTCTTCGGGCTGCTCGGTCAGGGCCTGCTGCAAGGTGCCCAGGGCGCTCTGGGCGTCGCCCGTCCCGAACTGCTCACGGGCGCGGCGCAGCGTTTCGCTTTCACGGGGCGCGGCATTCGCTTTTCTCCAGAACATGCCTGCACTCTAGCGGGCACCCGCTGCCCCGCCCTCGGCCATATGGCGCAGCCGGCGCTCAGCACAACGCTCACAGAACCCGAAAACAGACCATAAAAAATCCGCCTTCTCAGGCGGTGATAAAAAAAGAATACTGCCGTATGCAGCCGCTGTCAACTTCATGCAGTCGGGCGGGGGTTTTCAGGGGAGACGGGGCAGAGAGGTGTCGTCCTGTCCCCCACCTTTTGACTCTTTTCCTGTTGCCTGCTGCGCTACCCTACGGCGCGAAAAGCAGCGGTGCCCAGCGCGGCGCCGGGAGGAACAAGAATGCTGATTCTGGATGAAATGCAGGCGCGCGGCCACGAGAGCCTGAAGCTGCTGCACCACGCGCCCAGCGGGCTGCGCGGCGTCCTGGCGGTGCACTCGCGGGTGCTGGGGCCAGCCATCGCGGGCGTGCGGCTGCGCGAGGAAGATGAGGAGCTGGCGGTGCGCGGCGCCCTGGCGCTGTCCGAGAGCCTGACGCTCAAGGCGGCGCTCGCCGGGCTGAACTACGGCGGCGGTGCCTGCGTGCTGCTGATGCCCGAAGCCGGGGTGGAAGACCCGCACGCCCGCGAGGCGCTCTTCCGCGCGCTGGGGCGGCAGGTGCAGCACATGAACACCCGCGTGGTGCTGACCGAGGACATCGGGGTCACGCCCGCCGACATCGCCTTTGTCGCGCAGGAAACGCCCGCCACGCTCGGCATGAACACCGATACCAGTTCGGTGACCGGTTACGGCGTCTACCGGGGCATGAAGGCGGCGGCCAAGCACGCGCTCGGCGCCGAGAGCCTGCGCGGGGTGCGGGTGGCGATTCTGGGGGTCGGCGCGGTGGGGCGCACGCTGGCGCAGCACCTCAGCCGCGAGGGGGCCAAGCTGACGGTGGCCGACTTCCGGCCCGACCGGGCGCAGGCGCTCGCCGAGGAACTCGGCCACGTGACGGTGGTGCCGGTGGGCGAAATTTTCGACGTGCCGTGCGACGTGTTCGCGCCCTGCGGCTTCGGTCACTCGGTTCAGAGCGCCGACGTGCCCCGGCTGCAATGCCGCCTGATTGCGGGTGGCGAGCACCACCCGCTGACCCGGCGCGGCGAGGAAGCGGTCAAGGAAGCCGGCATCATGTACGTGCCCGACTTCGCCATCAACTCGGCGGGGCTGATCGCGGCGGCCACCGGGGTCAACATGGACCAGGCCGGGGAGCGGGTCTATCAAACGGTCAGCCGCATCATGAGCGTCGCCACGCAGTACGGCAAGCCGCCGCACGTGGTCGCCCGCAAGATGGCCGAGCGCCGTATCGACCTGATCGGCAGTCTGGTGCACGTGTGAGCGGTCCCGGAACACCCTTCGTCATCGGCGTGGCGGGCGGCTCGGGGTCGGGCAAGACTACCGTGACCCGCCGGGTCATCGAGACGGTGGGCCGCGAGGGGGTGGCGGTCCTCAATCAGGACAACTACTACCGCGACCAGTCCGACATCCCCTTCGAGTCGCGGCTGCACACCAACTACGACCACCCCGCCGCTTTCGACTGGGCGCTGCTGCGCGAGCAGCTCGACGCGCTGCTGGCCGGGGTGCCGATCGAGATGCCCGAGTACGACTTCACCCAGCACACCCGCGCCGCCCACACCACCCGCGTGCTGCCGGGACGCGTGGTGGTGCTCGAAGGCTTTTTTGCCCTCTACGACGAGGAACTGCGCTCGCGCATGGGCCTCAAGGTCTTCGTGGACGCCGACGCCGACGTGCGCTTCATCCGTCGCCTGCTGCGCGATACCCAGGAGCGCGGACGCACGCCCGAAAGCGTCATCGAGCAGTACCTCGGCTTCGTGCGCCCCATGCACCTGAGCTTCGTGGAGCCGACCAAGCGCTACGCCGACGTGATTATTCCCCACGGCGGCATGAACGAACCGGCGCTCGACATGCTCGCCGCCCGCATTCGGGTGATGGCTCAGCGGGATTAGCCCTGCCTTCGGCAGGCCCTCTCCTGCGGCCCTCCACCTTTGGTTTGATGTGGATTTCATTCAACCGGCTTAGGATAAGTGGCGTGACCGATCCTCTTCGATCCCCCGCCCCGGTGGTCCCGACCGGCCCGGCCAGGCCGAGTCTGGTGCCGCCGCCCAACTGGCACCCCCGCACGCCGCTGCTGCTGGGGCTGGTGTTTCTCTCGCTGATTCCGGCGCTGATTCTGACCTTTCAGCGCGTGCAGTTCGAGCAGTCGCGCAAGGTGACGGCGCTGGTAATGGACTACCCGGCGCTCGTCATTCAGGCGCGGCGCTACGGCCAGGACCCGCAGGCGCTGCTGAACAGGTACAAGGCGCTCGGCGTCAACGGCGTCGCGCTCTACGAGGACACGGTCGCCAGCTTGCAGCAGCGCGGCGAGATTTTGCTCAAAAACGGCTACGACCTCGCCGACAAGTTCCCCGGTGCTCCGGTCAAGCCCAACGCCGTGTATATGCGTTCGGTGGTGCCGGGCGTGGCCGAGTCGCTGCCCGCGCGCTACACCATTCCCACCCACACGGTCACGGTGGGCGGCCAGTCGTGGCTGGAATGGCCGAGCGACCCCAGCTACCTGCCCGCCGGCCCCAACCGGGCGCAGGTCGCCGAGTTCCAGCGGCAGGGCATGGTCCTCGTCTACCGCCCTTACAACGACGAGGCGCGGCCTGTCTCGCAAGTCGGCACCGACTGGCCCGCCGTGCCCTACGTCGCCTTTACCGACGACGCGGTGATCGGCGCCCGCACGCCCGAACTGCTCGAGCAGGTAGACCGCGCGATGGGCCAGCGGATTCCGGCGGTTATCGAAGGCAACATTCAGGACGGGCTGGAAGATCTGGTGCTGACCCACGGCGGGGTGCGGCTCTTTGCGCTCGCGCCGAGCTGGCAAAACCAGTTGACCCCCGAAGAAATCGCCAGCAAGTACAACCTCGCCGCTCGCGAGCGCAGCCAGCAACTGCTTTACTTGCGCCCTTTCCCGACCATCAACGAAACGACCGACATGCTGGCGCGGCTGCAAGAGCTGATGAAAAACTCCGGCATCAAGGTTGGGATGCCCGTGACCACTGCCTTTGAGCCCAGCCCCGTGCTGCGCTGGCTGAGCATCATCGGGCCACTCGCGGCGCTGCTGCTCGCCGGGCTGAGCCTGCCGCTGCGGCGCCTGGGCCTGCTCGGCGCGGCGGGCACGCTGCTGCTGTGCCTGGGCCTGAACTACGCCACGCCGCTGGCGGGCTTCGCGCTCGTCGCCGCCGTGACCTTCCCGGCGCTGGGGCTGCTGCTGCGGCGTTCGCGCATCACCGACTGGTTTATCGCCACTGGTCTGAGTCTCGTCGGCGTCGTCTTCGTTTCGGCGCTGGGGGCCACCCCCGACTCCATGCTGGGCCTGCACCCCTTCCGTGGCGTGGGCCTGACGCTGCTGCTGCCGCTGGCGATGGTCGCGGCGAGCTTCCTGCCCAAACAGGACATCCGCAAGACAGTGAGCGACGTGTACAACGCACCCATCAAACTCGGCGACATCGCCGTGATGGGCCTGGGGCTGGCGCTGCTGGGGCTGGTGTACTCGCGCCGCGGCAACGCGACGGGCGGCAGCGTGACCGAGTTCGAGTCCAGCCTGCGTCAGAACGTGCAGGACTCGATGGTGCGCCCCCGCTTCAAGGAAGTCGCCGCGCACCCGCTCGCCATCCTGGGGCTCTCGGGCAAGCTGCCCGGCTACTTCAGCGGCCTGATGCTGCTCGGCGGCACGATGGGGCAGGCGAGCATCCTCAACACGTTTTCTCACTTCCACACGCCGTTTCTGATTTCGGCCACCCGCTGCTTTCTGGGTCTGGGCCTCGGCCTGCTCATCGGGCTGCTGCTCGTTAAACTCTTCGACGTGCTCGCCGGGTTCTGGCGCAGCTACCGGCCCGACGCGGCGGTGGGCCCCAGGGCCCGGGCGTGAAGGCGCGCGCGTGAAGGCGGTCGTCAGCGGGTACTACGGCTTCGGCAACACCGGCGACGAGGCGATTGCCCTGGCGATTACCCGCGAGCTGAAAAAGCAGGGCATTGACCCGGTGCTGCTCTCCAACGACCCGGCGGAAAGTGCCCGGCTCTACGGCTGCGAGGCGGTGGCCCGGATGCAGCCGCTCGACGTGGGCCGCGCCCTGCTGCGCGCCGACCTGCTGCTCTCGGGCGGCGGCGGGCTCCTGCAAGACAAGACGAGCAGCCGCACGCTGACCTATTACCTCGGCGTCATCCGCATGGCGCGGCTGCTGCGGAAGCCGGTCTTCGTGTTTAACCAAAGCGTCGGGCCGCTGAGCGAGGCCGGGCGGCGGCAGGTGCAGCGGGGACTGCGCGGCGTGCAGGCCGTCGTGCGTGACCGGGGGAGCCAGGAACTGCTCGGTCAGCTCGGCGTGCCCGCGCGGCTCGGCGGCGACCCGGCGCTGCTGCTGCGGCCCTCGGCGGGGCTGGAGCGCGACATGTCGACCGTGGTCATTGCCCCGCGCGGCGACGTGACTGAAACGCTCGCCCCCCTGCGCGAAGTGACGGCGCTGCTGCGCTCGCGGGGGCGGCGGGTCATCGCCCTGAGCTTCATGCCGGAGCAGGACGACGAGGCCGCCCGCTCGCTCGGCGCCGCCGAGGTGCTCAGCACCCGCGACCCGCAACTGGCGCTCGACACCATCGCCCGCAGCGGCTTCGTCATCGGGGTCCGGCTGCACGCCCTGATTCTGGCCGCCGCCGCCGAGGTGCCCTTTGCCGGCGTCGCCTACGATCCCAAAGTGCAGGGCTTTTGCGACGACGCCGGGGCGCCGGTCTTTCCCGTGCCGCCCGACGCCGCCGACCTGACCGCGCACGCCTACGAGCGCGCCACCCCCGACTGGAGTGCGGTGGAAGACATGAAGTTCCGGGCGATGGAGAGTTTTGCCTGGCTGCGGCAACGCGGAAACTAAAACCCCGTCCTCTTTCTTGAGACCCGTCCTGAGTGGCGGGTCTTTCCTGTAGGCGGCGGCGCATGCTGGCGGGTGCGCCGGGGTACACTCGCGCCATGCGTAAAACTCTGGCCTGGATGTTGCTGCTCGGCTCCGCTTCCCTGGCGTCCGCCTGCCCGGTCAAGGCCGGGACTTTTGCCAACGGAACCATCAAAAGCATTCCGGCGGGACTGAAGCCAGAGTGCGGGATTCTCTACCGCCTGATGAAGACGGGCGTCGCCTCGGAAATGGGGGCCGGCGGCTGGTTCGAGCTCTACAGCAGCCCCACTCCGGTGAACCTCAGCGCCCTGGAAAGCTCGGTCGCCAAGCAGGGGTACACGTCGGTATCGACCCTCAAGGAAGCCAAAGACAGCATCGCCGGAATGCAAAACGAGTTCCGGTCCATGATCGGCAAAGACGCCCGCACCGATGGCCGGTTTCTGATCAGCAACAAAAGCAACCAGGCCATGATGCTGCTGCAAATCGGGGTGCCGGGCGACAACCTCATCATCGTGTTGGCGATGCCGACCAAGTGAGCCGAGCCCCTACCTATTGAGCCAGCCTGCCCAGCCCTCCGTCACCCGCCGCCTCTACGGGCTGCTTACGCCCTACCGTACCGCCGTGGGGGCGGGGCTGCTCCTGCTGCTCGGCAGTGTGGCCGCCGAACTCTACCCGCCGCTGGTGTGGATTCGGGTGGTGGACCAGGGGATTCCGGCGCGCGATTGGGGACTTATCGGCGGACAGCTCGCCGTGCTTGTCGGCGTGTTTGCCCTGCAACAAGTGCTCAGCGCATGGCGGGGGGTGCTGCTGGAACGGGCCGGGCAACAGTTTACGCTCGACCTGCGGACTGCCGTGTATCGCAAATTGCAGTCGCAGTCCGCCGACTACTTCGAGACGCAGCGGACCGGCGACCTGCTCGTCCGGGTGACCGGCGACGTGGACGCGCTGCAAGACGTGCTGGTGCGCGGCACCGATTCGGTGATTGCCAACGCGCTGCGCCTCGTCGGCGTCATCGGCATTTTCATCGCCCTGCAACCGCTGCTCGGCGTGCTGACCACCCTGCCGATGCTGGCGGTGGGGCTTCTACTGTGGAATTACGGCAAGACCGTGCGCCCCGCCTACCGCGCCGCCCGCGCCCGGCTTGGCGAACTCTCGGCGCTCATTGCCGACCGGCTCGCGGGCATCCGGGTGGTGCAGGGCTTTGCGCGTGAGGAAGCGGAAGCGGCCCGCGTAGAGGCGCTCGGGCGCGAACTGTACCGCGAGCAGGCGCGCGCCGTCGCGCTGCGCAACCGGGCCTTTCCCGTCGCCCGCTTCGTCGGCAACCTCGGCAACGTCATCATGCTCGGCGGCGGCGCGTGGCTGATTCTGGCGGGGCAGTTCACCCTCGGCGGCCTGCTCGCCTACCGGGGCTACGGGCGCTATTTCTACGGCCCGATTGACGACCTCGTGAACATTTCCGACCTGCTGCAACGCGCCGAAGCCGCCGGGCGCCGGGTCTTCGCGGTGCTCGACGCCCCGGTAACGGTGGCTGACCCCGCGCACCCCAAGCCTTTGCCCACTCCCGTGCGCGGCGAATTGCACTTCGACAACGTGACCTTTGGCTACGACTCAGCCAGCTACGACTCCGCCAGTTCTGACCCCACTCAGCCCATTCTGCGCGGTGTCACCCTGCACATTCCGGCGGGGCAGCGCGTCGCCCTGCTTGGGGCGTCGGGGGCAGGCAAAAGCACGCTGCTCGGGCTCGTCACGCGCCAGCACGACCCCCAGTCGGGCCGGGTACTCCTAGACGGCGTGGACGTGCGCGACGTGGCCCTCGCCGAGCTGCGGACGGCGGCGGCGGTGATGCCGCAGGACACCTTCCTCTTTCACGACACGGTGCTGGAAAACGTGCGCTACGCCCGCCCCGACGCGGCGCTCGCCGAGGTGGAGGAGGCGCTGCGGGCCGCCTACGCGCTGGACTTCGTGCGGGCGCTGCCGCAGGGGCTGGAGACGCTGGTGGGGGAGCGCGGCGTGCGGCTCTCGGGCGGTCAGCGCCAGCGCCTCGCCATTGCCCGCACGCTGCTTGCCCGGCCCGCGCTGCTGCTGCTTGACGAACCCACGAGCGCGGTGGACGCCGAGTCCGAGGCGCAGGTGGTCGCCGCCCTGAATGACCTGATGCAGGGCCGCACCTCGCTCACGGTGACCCACCGCCTGAGCCTCGCCCGCGCCGCCGACCGGGTGCTGGTGCTCGACGGCGGCGTGGTGGTGGAAGACGGCCCGCCCGCGCTGCTCAGGACGCGCGGCGGCCCCTACGCCCGGCTCGAACAGGTGGCCGAGCGGCTCGAACGCGGCGAGGTGGCGGTGATTTCAGAAGTTGTCAACTCCTCACTGTAATTCTGACTGTGTGAGGCTGTTTGTGCGCCAATCATTTTCGACGGCTGGGACGTACAATTTCCCCTTAACATAAAGATTCTTAATCTGCCAAATTCGGTGCCGAAGCCGTGAGGGTCACTTCCTTAAGGTGTCTTCATGCGACTGCCCCTCACCGTCTTGCTGCCGCTCTCCGCTGTTCTGCTCGCGTCCTGCGGGGGAACGCCTTCGCCCGTTGCGGCGACTGTGTTCCCGGCCACTCCCGCCGCTCAGCCGACCCGCACGCTGGCTGCCCAGGCCACCCCCCCGCTGCGGCTGCCGCCCGCCGGCAAGCTGGCCTGGGACTGGCAAATCGGCGCGGCGACCGAGGCGAAAGTCGCGCTGCCCGCTGGCGTGTCGCTGCTCGACCTCGACGGCTTCGAGACTTCGGCGGCGAAGGTGGCGGACCTGAAGGCGCAGGGCGTCTACACGGTGTGTTATCTCAACGTGGGCAGCTACGAGAGTTACCGTCCCGACGCGGCGCAGTACCCCGACTCTCTCAAGATTCAGACCGACCCCAACTGGCCCGACGAGAGCTTCGTGGACATCCGCGACGTGTTCCGGGAAGGCGGCGTGCTGGCGGGCATTCTCGACCGCCGCCTCGCCCTGTGCGCCGCCAAGGGCTTCGACGCGGTGGAACCCGACAACCTGCAAAACGACCAGAACGTGACCAGCGGCGTGATTAGCCGGCAAGACCAGCTCGATTTCAACGGCTGGCTCGCCGACCGCGCCCACGCGCACGGGCTGGCGATTTTGCAGAAAAACGGCCCCGACTACGTCCTCCAAGCCGACCGCCAGGGCCGCCTGATGGTGGACCTTTTCGACGGCGTCCTCAACGAAAGCTGCCAGCGTTATAAGGAATGCGGGCCGCTCACCGAGTACGTACGCCGGGGCAAGCTCGCGCTGAACGTGGAATACCGCCAGGCCGACCTGAACTGCGCGACCATGAACAGCCTCGGCGTCAACGCGCTGTTTAAGGACCTTTCCCTCGTCGGCAAGCTGCAAAAGGCCTACAAGCGGGTGAGCTGCACCGGCTGAGTGGTGCGGGCAACAAAAAAGAAGCCGGACGCTGTGGCCCCGGCTTCTTTTTTCGTTTGCTTTACAGCCAGCGTTCCAGCCAGGCGAAGTACTCGTTCAGCCGCGTCAGCCGTCTGTCGGGCCGGCCCGAGCGCGACAGTTCGTGGTTTTCCTCGGGGAAGCGCACGAAGCGCACCGGCACCTGATGCTTGTGCAGCGCGGCGTACCACTGCTCGGCTTGCTCGACAGGGCAGCGGTGGTCAAGGACCGAATGGACGATCAGGGTCGGCGTCTTCACGTTTTCCACGTATTGCAGTGGCGAAAGGTCCCAGAGCTTCAGCGCGTCCGCCCGGCGCGAGAAGTCCAGCCCCAGCTCGTCGTCCCAGAAGCGCAGCCCGATGTCGGACGTGCCCCCGAACGAAATCAGGTTGCTGATGCAGCGGTCGGTGATGGCGGCCTGAAAACGGGTGGTGTGCCCGGTGATCCAGTTGGTCATGAAGCCGCCGTAGCTGCCGCCCATGACGGCGGTTTTTGCGGCGTCCAGGCGCGGCACCGCTTCCAGGCAGCGGTCGAAGAAGTTCAGCAGGTCGTCCGCGTCCACCGTGCCCCAGCGCCCGTAGATGGCGTCCACCCACGCCTGCCCGTAGCCCACCGAGCCGCGCGGGTTGGAGTAGCACACGCCGTAGCCGCGCGCCGCCATCAGCTGGAACTCGTGGGTAAAGCCGTGCCCGTAGTCGGTGTGCGGCCCGCCGTGAATATTGAGCAGCGCGGGCACTTTCTGCTCACCTTCCGGCAGCAGCACCCAGCCCTCCCCCTCGCCGAGTTCGGTCTCAAACGTGACGCGCTGCGGCTCGCGCACCGGAAAAGGAAAGCGGGCGTGCAGGTCGGTGACACGCTGCCCGTTCAGTTCCACCTCGGGAAACCGGGTCGCCGATTCCCGAATCAGCGCGACGCCGTGTTCGTTGGCCGTGAACGCCGAGATGACGCCCTGCGGGTCGTGGTCGTAGGCCTTCACCCCGCCGCCGATGTGGGCGGTGAACAGGCCTACGCTGCCGCGCACGGTGGACGAAAAGAGCAGCGTGTCGCCGTCCAGCCAGCGCGGCCCTTCCGGAAAGGCCCCCACGTGGCAGTCGCCGCCCACCGCGTCACCGACCGGGTGGTCGTGCCCGGTGTCCAGCCGGCGGTGCTGCCCATTCTCAATCAAGTAGAGGTGTGCGTGCTCGGTGTTGCCCTTCCCGGCGGGCCGGCCAATCAAGGCGAAGCGCTGGCCGTCGGGGTGCGGGGCCAGCCCGTGCGCCGCCGAGTTCCAGTCCAGAAGCTTCTGCGGGGCAGCGGGCGCGTCGGCAGTGGGCAGCGGCAGGTCATACACGTCCTGACGCCACTGGCTCGCCTGCCACTCGTCCTCGCTCTGCACGATCAGCACGCCGCGTGAATCGGGCCACCACGACAGCGCCCCGATGCCGATTTCGGGCGCGTACCACTCGCGCAGTTTGTCGGCCTCCACGTCGTAGAGCCACAGCGCGGCGGGCCGCTCGGGCAGCCAGTCGGCTCCGTTGGCGCGGTACACGGGCCGGGTCAGCACGCGGGCTTCTCCACGTTCGTCGCGCTTGTCCTCGGTATCAGCCGTGGTGGTAAAGGCGATAAACCGCCCGTCTGGACTCCACTGCGGCCCGCTCACGCCGTTCTTGAAATGGGTCACGCGCCGCGCCTCGCCGCCCTTGAGTGGGAGCAGCATCAGCGCCGCCTTCACCTCGCCCGCACTGCGGACAAAGGCCAGGTTCTGACCGTCGGGCGACCAGCGGGGGGCCGAGTCGCCGCGTCCCGTTTCGGCGTGGGTGAGTGGCCGCGCCGCCCCCCCTTCCGAGAGCCACAGGCCAGAGCGGTAGCGCGGGCGGGCAAAGTCTTTGTCGGGTTTGGCGGGGTCTTCTTCCGAGATTTGCGCCAGCACGAAGGCCACCTGCTTGCCGTCCGGCGACACCTGCGGGTCGGAGGGAAAAGCGAGGGCCAGCAGGGAATCTGGGCCGGGGGCCGGGGTTTCCGAATTGTTCATGCGGCGTAGTCAACCACAACGCGGTGCCCAGCGCCGAATTAAACTGAGTCCATGAATTTTGAACAGGCCCAGCAGGAAGTCAACACCCTGTCGAAGAAGCCCGGCAACGACGTGCTCCTCAAGCTCTACGCCCTTTACAAGCAGGGCAGCGCGGGCGACGTGGACGGCAAGCGCCCCGGCGGCTTCGATTTCGTCGGCGGCGCCAAGTACGATGCCTGGGCCGGCCTCAAGGGCAAAACCCAGGAACAGGCCCAGCAGGAATACGTCGCCCTGGTCGAAGAACTGAAGGCGAAAGACGGGCAGTAAGGGGTAATAAGCGGGGAAAAGGGCGGAGCGGCGGAGGGCTGCTCTGCTTTTTTGGTGGGGGTAAGTGGCGGGTTGTTTGGTCTGGAGGCCCCCTCACCCCTTGCTTCGCAAGGCCTTCTCTGCTCCGCAGCTCTTCGAGTCCCGCGAGGGGAGAGGGTCAAAAAGATGCTTCACGCCTAACAGAGGAATGCAGAACGCCAGGGCCGTCGGGCGCTGAAGGCGCACGGGCCGGACACGACTTGAAAAAATTAGGCGTCCACACCACCCACGCAGCTGCGGAACACCGCAAAACAGGCGAAATCACTGCCATGTGCCCAGTGCCAACGTCAGCCCCCCTTGCCCCTCTGGGGTAAGGGGCGGGGGGATGGGGCCAAAAGCTAAAGCTGAAGCCTCCAAGCCCCACCCCCAAATCCCTGTTAAGCTCCCATTCGTGACCGCCCCCGACGCCCTCGCCGCCGCCAAAGCCAGGATGCGCGACCTGGCGGCGGCCTACGTGGCGGCCCTGCCCGGACGCGACACCCACAGCCTGATGGCGGGGGTGCCCGGCGTAGACCTCAAATTCATGCCGCTCGGCTGGCGCGACGGGGCGTTCGACCCCGAGCACAACGTCATCCTCATCAACTCGGCGGCCCGCCCCGAACGCCAGCGCTTCACCCTCGCCCACGAAATCGGGCACGCGATTTTACTCGGCGACGACGACCTGCTCTCCGACATCCACGACGCCTACGAGGGCGAGCGGCTCGAACAGGTCATCGAAACGCTGTGCAACGTGGCGGCGGCGGCGATTTTGATGCCCGAACCCGTCATCGCGGAAATGCTGGAACGCTTCGGCCCCACCGGGCGCGCCCTCGCCGAACTCGCCAAGCGGGCCGAAGTCAGCGCGTCGTCGGCGCTCTACGCCCTGACCGAGCAGACCCCGGTGCCCGTCATCTACGCGGTCTGTGCGCCGGGCAAGCCTCCGCGTGAGCAGGCCGCAAGCGACGAGGACGCTGGCCCAAGCACAGAAAAAGTCCTGACGGTCCGCGCCAGCAGCTCGACGCGGGGCGTCAAGTACACCCTGGCGAGCGGCACGCCGGTACCCGCCGACCACCCGGCGGCGCTTGCCCTCGCCACGGGCATGGAAGTGCGCGAGGAAAGCTACGTGCCCTTTCGCTCGGGCCGGAAAATGAAGGCGGAGGTGGACGCCTACCCGTCGCGCGGCATCGTGGCCGTCAGTTTCGAGTTCGACCCCGCCCGCCTGGGCCGCAAGGACAGCGAGCAGGCCGACCGGGACGAGCCGCAGGACGCTGCACAGTGAACTGGACGGGCCGTATCCACGAGCTGACCTTCGGGTTTCCCGTCCCCAGCGCGGAGAAAGGCCCAAACGGCTGGACGGTGCGCTGGCCGGGCTGCCGCGTGATGGGCATCCTCAACGCGACGCCCGACAGTTTCAGCGACGGGGGCCAACATCTCCAACTCGACGCGGCGCTGGCGACGGCCCGCCGAATGCGTGACACGGGCGTCTTCATCCTGGACATCGGCGGCGAAAGCACCCGCCCCGGCGCGGAGCCGGTGGACGCGGCGACCGAGCTCGACCGGGTGCTGCCCCTCATCCGCGCCCTGAGGGGCGAACACGTCCTGCTCAGCGTGGACACCATGAAACCCGAAGTTGCCGCCGAGGCCCTCCGCGCGGGCGCCCACCTCGTCAACGATGTGACCGGCCTGCGCGACCCCGCCATGATCCGTGTCTGCGCCGACGCCGGGGCCGCCGCCTGCGTCATGCACATGCAGGGCGAGCCGCGCACCATGCAGCACCAGCCCGTGTACAGCGACGTGGTGGCCGAGGTCCACGGCTTCCTGCGCGAGCGGGCCGCAGAGGTGAAATCGGCGGGCGTGCCCTCCGTCCTGCTCGACCCCGGCATCGGCTTTGGCAAGACGCTGGACCACAACCTGAGTCTGCTGCGGGCCGTGGACGACCTCGCCAGCGGCCCGGACCCTGTGCTGATCGCCGCCAGCCGCAAGAAAACCATCGACCTCATCGCGGGCGTTCCGGAGGCCGCCGACCGGGACCCCGGAAGCCTCGCCCTGCACCTCCACGCGGCCCGCTGCGGCGCGGCGCTGGTGCGGCTGCACGCGGCGGGCGAGATGGTGCAGGCGCTGCGGGTGGAGGCGGCGCTCGCCTGAGCCACCAGCCTCTACACTCTCCCTATGTCCCGCGTCGTCCTGGAAGGTCTGGAATTTCACGCCCATCACGGCGTTTTCGCTGCTGAGGGCGTGCTCGGCGCCCGCTTCGTCGTGGACGCCGAACTGCACTCCCCCTTCGCCGGCATCGCGGACGACCTGGGGCAGGCCGTCAATTACGCCGCCGCCTACGCCGCCATCCGCGAGGAAGTGACGGAAAAGACCCACCAACTCATCGAGGTACTGGCCGACCGCATCGCCGACCGCCTCCTCTCCGATTTTTCCCGTCTGGAAAGGGTCAAGGTGCGCGTCCACAAGCCCTTCGCGCCGCTTCCCGGCATCTTTCGCGACGTGTACGCCGAAATCGAGAAGGAGCGCACGTGACGCGGGCTTTTATCGCGCTGGGCGCCAACCTGGGCGACCCCCAGGCCACCCTGCGCCGCGCCCTGACCGAACTCGGGGCCCTCGGCGAAGTGCGCGGCGTGTCGGCCCTCTACCGCACCGCGCCTGTCGGCGGCCCGCCCGGACAGCCCGACTACCTCAACGCGGTGGCCGAACTCGAAACGGCCCTGAGTGCCCCGGCCCTCCTCGCCGCCCTCCACGCCCTGGAAGCAGACGCCGGACGCACCCGTGACGTGCGCTGGGAAGCCCGCGTGCTGGACCTGGATTTGATTGTCTACGGCGAAGACGTGTCAGACGACCCCGCCCTCACGCTGCCCCACCCCCGCGCCTGGGAGCGGGGCTTCGTCCTCGCGCCGCTGAGTGACCTCGCCCCCTCCCTCGCCCACCCGAGGACAGGGGAAATGGTGGCGCAGGCGCTGCGCCGGGTGGACCTGGCAGGCGTGGAGGTCAGTGAGCTTTCTCTGTGCTGGCCGGAGTTAGGGTCAGGCGAATGAGATGGGGCTGGCTGCCCGGCTTGCGGCGGTACTGTGCCAAAAGCTGCAACAGGTCACGTTGAAGGGCTTTGGCCTGCTCGAAGTCGAGTGACAGTTCGCCTAACAGGTCGAGCACTGCGGGCGCTTGCGGACGCGTGAAATTCCACCCGGCAGACCAGGCGGCGTGTTCCAGGGTCAGCGCATTCTCCTGCCGCCTGACCTGCATGCCCCAGACGCCATGTCGCCGCGCTTCATCCTCGGCAGTGCTCAGCAGGGCAGTGTCCATGCGGCGGTTCCACTCGGTGTGCAGGAGTTGCAGCATGTCCTGCGGCCAGTGGGCTGGGGTCAGCTCGTAGGGAATAAAAAAACTCTCTCCTTCGGCCTGATAGAGGGGTGGCCTGCCGTCACACACCATCTTGAGTAAGCCCAGACGGCGCAGTTTCTGCCACTGATACTTCACGGTGTTGAGGGGCCGTCCCAGGTCACGCGCTGCCGCGCTCAGGCTGGTGGGCGTCAGAAAGGCGGACAGCACCAGACGGCTGCGGGTGTCGAGAAGGGCCGAAGCCACCTCTGTGTCTGTGACCTGCTGTGAGGAACTGCGAGAAGTCTGTTCCATTTCGCACCAGCATAGGCCGAGCCTGAGGGGGTGGACACCCTCAAGATTCATGGCTTCAGTACAGGCCAGATTCAGGTCAAGTCGAAATTCCTGCGTCCGGAGCCGCAGAACCTGCTGGGAAGCCTCAGGTCTTTTCTGGACCGGCAGTACAGTGCGCCGCTGCCAGTCTGGTGCTGGCTCATCGAACATCCGTCAGGCCTGATTGTGGTGGACACCGGCCTGACCTGCACCGCCAGAAGCAACTGGTTTAGCCGCACTCAGACGCGTCTGCACTACACGGAACACGACCGCCTGAGTCGGCAGATGCAACGGGCGGGTTTCGATCCGGCCCAGGTCAGGGTGCTGATTCTCACGCACCTCCATATCGACCATGACCGGGGGATGGGCGACTTTCCGGAGGCTCACCTGCTCGTTTCAGCGCGTGAGTTACGCGATTACCGGTCGCCGCTGGCGAGGCTGATGGGCTACTCGGCTCCGACCTGGAAAAGTGTGCCGCACGCCGCGCCATTTTTGCCGCTCGCTCACGGTCCTTTCCGGGAGAGCGCCGACGTGATGGGCGACGGGCGCGTCCTCCTGCTGCCGACGCCTGGGCATACGCCAGGCCACCTGAGTGTGCTGGTACGGCAACCGGGCCATGACATTCTGCTGGCCGGGGACCTGACCTATAGCGAGCAGGATTTACGCACCGGCAGGCTAGGGGGAATAGTGCCGTCCCCCCACATTCACCGGAAGTCGATGCGACAGGTCAGGCAGCTGGCGCAGCTCAGGCCGCTGATTTACCTGCCCTCACATGATCCGGATTCCCTGCGGCGCTTGCAAAGAAACCAGCCCTTCTCGCTGACCTGAGTGGCCGGAGAAAGGCTGGAGTGGAGAGGCCCCGAGTGTTCGGTGTGGTTTGGCTTACTCCTCGTCCCCCGTTTCCTCCGCCACGCGCTTGCCGGCCATCCACTCCAGACCGGCCCACATCAGCTCGTCGAGGTCGCCGTCGAGCACGTCGTCGGGGTTGTGCATCATCAGGCCGGTGCGGTGGTCCTTGATGTACTGCTTGTCGAGCACGTAGGAGCGCATCTGGCTGCCCCACTCCACCTTGGCCTGCTGCCCACGGGCGGCGAGTTCTTCCGCCTCGCGCTTTTTCATCTCGATGTCGTACAGGCGCTGCTTGAGGATTTGCAGGGCGAGTTCGTGGTTCTTGATCTGCGAACGCGTGATCTGGCACGCCACCGCAATCCCCGTGGGCAGGTGGGTCAAGCGCACCGCCGAGTCGGTGGTGTTCACGCCCTGTCCGCCCGCGCCCTGCGAACGGAACACGTCGCGGCGCAGGTCCGAGTCGGGAATGTGGATGTTGATTTCCTCTTCCGGCACTTCCGGCACCACGTCCACGGAGGCGAAGCTCGTCTGGCGGCGGTTGTTGGAATCGAACGGCGAGACGCGCACCAGCCGGTGCACCCCGTGCTCGGGGGCCATCATCCCGAAGGCCTTTTCGCCCCGGATGATGAATTCGATGCTCTGGTAACCGGCCTGGTCGCCCGCCACCTCGTCCAGAATGTCCACCTTGTAGCCCCGGCGCTCGGCCCAGCGCATGTACATGCGGGCGAGCATCCCCGCCCAGTCCTGCGCCTCGGTGCCGCCTGCCCCGCCCTTGACGCGCACGATGGCGGCGGTGTCGGCGTGCTTCATGGTAAAGAGCGTTTCGCGGTAGAGGTCGTCCACCCGCTTTTGCAGCCCGGCCTGCTCGTCTTCGAGCAGTTCGCGCTCCTCTTCGTCGGCGAGGTCGAGCATTTCGCTCAGGCCCTGCGCGTCGGAGGTCAGCCCGGCATATTCCTCCACGATTTTACGCACGCTGCCGGCTTCCTGCGTCACCTGCCGGGCGCGGCTCTGGTCGTTCCAGAGGTCGGGGTCGCTGAGTTCGCGGTCGAGTTCGTTCAGGCGGCGCGTTTTGCCGGGAATGTCAAAGGTACTCCCGGAGCGACGCCAGTTTTTCCAGCAGTTCTTGCATGGTGCGTGTCTCCTTTCCGCGCGGCCTGTGTTCGTAGGCGTAACCCGTTGGGCGGGGTGCGGACTGTGCCAAGCCGGCAGTATAGCGGCAAAGCGCGTCCCGAACGGTGCTTTCTGTGGGCTTTGTGGGGAGCGGGGCGGCCCGGGTCCGCGCCCTTGCTCCCGCACCACTGTCTGCGCCGCCCTTGCCCCAGGGGGGTCTGTCTGGTACCCTGACCTTTAGTGTCTCGCGCTTGGTAGGGCCGAGATGACCGGGTGGCTTTCCCGGACACGGACGTTTCTCCCCCCAGAGGCGGGCCGTCGTCGCCAGCCAAATCCCCCCTTTTACGGAGTTTCAAGGTGAAAACCTACATCCCCAAAAACGACGAGCAGAACTGGGTCGTGGTGGACGCCTCGGGCGTGCCCCTCGGCCGCCTCGCCACCCTGATCGCTTCGCGCATCCGTGGCAAGCACCGCCCCGACTTCACCCCCAACATGATCCAGGGTGACTTCGTGGTGGTCATCAACGCCGCGCAGGTGGCCCTGACCGGCAAGAAGTTGGACGACAAGGTCTATACCCGCTACACCGGCTACCAGGGTGGCCTCAAGACCGAAACCGCCCGCGAAGCGCTCAGCAAGCACCCCGAGCGCGTGATCGAGCACGCCGTGTTCGGCATGCTGCCCAAGGGCCGTCAGGGCCGTGCGATGCACACCCGCCTGAAGGTCTACGCGGGTGAAACCCACCCCCACAGCGCCCAGAAGCCGCAAGTTCTTAAGACGCAGCCGCTTGAGGTCAAATAATCATGGCGATTCAGCAACCTGAACAGTACTACGGCACCGGCCGCCGCAAGGCCGCTGTCGCCCGCGTGTTCCTGCGCCCTGGCGAAGGCAAGATCGTCGTCAACGGCAAGGAATTCCAGACCTACTTCCGCGGCCTGCTGCGCGCGGTCAACGCCCTCCAGGGCTTCCGTGAAACCGGCACCGCTGGCCGCTTCGACGCCGTCATCACCGTGACCGGCGGCGGCCCCAGCGGCCAGGCCGACGCGATCAAGCTCGGCATTGCCCGCGCCCTGCTCAAGGTCAACCCTGACTTCCGCGCCCAGATGAAGCCCAAGGGCCTGCTGACCCGCGACCCCCGCGAAGTGGAACGCAAGAAGTACGGCCTCAAGAAGGCCCGCCGCGCTCCCCAGTTCAGCAAGCGCTAAAGCACCCTGCTCAAGAGCCCCTTCCCCCGCGGAGGGGGTTTTTTGTGGTTGGAGGACGGGAAAGGCGGGACGCCTTAAACTGTCTTCCGTGCGCCGCTTCCTGCTTCTGAGCTTCCTGCTGCTGCCCGTGGCGGCGCAGTCGTCCACACCGGCACCGCCTGCTCAGGCCACTCAGCCCCAGCCTGCACCCGCGCCGAGCGTCACCCTGGAGCGCGAGCCGCTGCCGACGGGCGCCCTGGCCCACACCCTCGCTGAGGTGCCGCGCCCTGTCCGCACCGGGCTGCTGGTGCGTGACCTGAACACCGGCAAGGTGCTCGTCGCGCTCGACCCCGACCGGCCCCTGGTTCCCGCGAGCACCATGAAACTGGTCACGGCGGCGGCGGTGCTGTATGACCGGGGTGGCGCGGGCGGCTGGTGGAGCACCGAACTGACGGTCCCGGCCCCCGATACGGGCAAAGGACACGTCAGCGCCCTGACCCTGCGCGGCAGCGGCGACCCCACCCTGAGCGTATCCGGCACCCCCAACAGCCTGCGGGCGCTCGCCGAGCAGGCGCACACGCGCGGTATCCGGGCGGTGGACGCCGTGCGAATAGACACCCTGCCGCTCGACGCGACGAGTTTCGAGGCCACCGAACTCGGCCTCGCCATGCCTGCCGTGCGGCTGCGCGAGTGGGAAAACCGCCCGCCGACCTCGGCGGCAGAGGCCCGGCGCCGCCTGGGGGCCACCCTGATTGCCGAACTGCGCCGCGTAGGCATCACCGTGGCGCACGAGGAAGTCACCTCGGCCCCGGCCTACCGGCCTTATGTTCCGCCGCCCCGTCAGGACGAGAAAGGTCGGCCCCTGCCGCCGGACCTGCTGATTCCGCTGAGTCAGCGCCCCGAGCAGGGAGTAGCGAGTGTCCGCAGCGGGTCGCCGTTTCCCTTTCTGGCGTCCACCCTGCGCCCCAGCGACAACCTGCGCGCCGAGGCGCTGCTCGCCACCGTCGCGGTGCGCCCCGGCGAGACCGGCACCCTGAAAAGTGCGCTGAAGCGCGAGCAGGCCATTTTGCAGCGCCTGGGCCTGGACCTGTCGGACGTGGTGCTGGAAGACGGCAGCGGGCTCGGGCGCGGCAACCGCCTGACGCCCCGGCTGCTGACCGGACTGCTGCGGGAGCTGTACACCCTGCCTTACCCCACCGCCGCGCAGTACGGGCGCGAGCTGCCGCCAGCGCTCTACCACGCCCGCCACAACGCCTTCGCCGAGCTGCTGCCCCAGGCCGGTACCGGGGAGGACGTGCCCGACCACGACGGACGCGGGGGCACCCTGGCCCGCCGCCTCGTCGGGACGGGGCTCGACGTGCGCGCCAAGACCGGGACCCTGCCCGGCGTGAGCGCGCTGGCGGGCTACCTGACGGCGAAAAGTGGGCGGCCCCTCGCCTTCGCCGTGCTAATGAACGGACCAGAAGACAGCCCCATCTTGACGCTGCGGGCGCTGCAAGACCAGGCGGTGCGCGACATCGCCGCTGCGTTTTGAGATGAATTGTGATTGACGATGGAGGGGCGCAAGCTCGTGACTTCAGTCATGAGTGAGCCCCCCTCGCCCCGAAAGGGGCGACGTAGAGCGGAAGCTCTTGTGTTTCCGGCTCAACATATGTCATCTTCCTGTTAGAGATGAAGAAGGGTCGCGGGTACGTCTACAAGCTGGAATACCACCTCATCTGGGCGACGAAGTATCGCCATCAGGTGTTAGTGGACGAGGTTGCAGATGGACTGAAAGACATCCTGCGGGACATCGCCACCCAGAACGGACTGGAGCTTGTCGCGCTGGAGGTCATGCCTGACTACGTTCACCTCCTGCTGGGAGCCACGCCGCAGCATGTCATTCCCGACTTTGTGAAGGCGTTGAAGGGGGCATCCGCCCGTCGTATGTTCTCCGCTTTTCCGCACCTGAAGCAGCCCCACTGGGGCGGCAATCTCTGGAATCCGTCCTACTGCGTCCTGACTGTCTCGGAGCACACCCGCGCCCAGATTCAGCAGTACATCGAGAATCAGCATGCTGCGGAATAAGGCGTTCGTCGTCCGGCTGTATCCGAACGCGGCTCAGGCCGAGCGGATCAACCGCACCCTGGGATGCGCCCGGTTCGTCTACAACCACTTCCTCGCCCGCCGCATCGAGAGCTACCGACAGGACGGCAAGGGGATGATCTACGCCGCCACCGACAAGGCGCTGACCCTGCTCAAGCGGGAAGAAGGCACCGCGTGGCTGGCCGAGGTGGACAAGTTCGCGCTTCAGCAGTCCCTGCGCGACCTGGAAAGGGCGTACCAGAACTTCTTCCGCACCGCGAAGAAGTCCGGCAAGAAGGTGGGGTTCCCGAAGTTCAAGAAGAAGCGCACGGGTGAGGCGTACCGCACCCAGTTCACCAACAACAACATCGAGATTGGAGAAGGGAAGCTCAAGCTTCCCAAGCTGGGCTGGGTCAAGACCAGGGGCCAGCGGGACATGCAGGGGAAAATCCTGAACGTCACGGTGCGTCGCATCCATGAAGGCCACTACGAAGCGTCTGTCCTGTGCGAAGTCGAGATTCCCTATCTGCCTGCGGCCCCCAAGTTCGCGGCGGGCGTGGATGTCGGCATCAAGGACTTTGCCATCGTGACCGATGGCAAGGGGGAGTTTGAACATCATGCGAATCCGAAATACTACCGTTCCAGCCTGAGAAGGCTCCGTAAAGCTCAGAAAACCCTGTCCAGACGCAAGAAGGGCAGCGCACGTTACGGGAGGGCAAAAACCACGCTCGCTCGGATACACAAGCGCGTCGCCAACAAGCGGCAGGACTTCATTCATAAGCTCACCACCTCGCTGGTGCGGGAATACGAAATCACCTGCACCGAACATCTTAAGCCCGACAACATGCGGAAAAACCGCAGGCTGGCACTGAGCGTCAGTGACGCGGGTTGGGGCGAATTCATCCGGCAGTTGGAGTACAAGGCGACGTGGTACGGACGGCTGGTGTCCAAAATCAGCCCCTACTTCCCGTCGAGCCAGATATGCCACGACTGCGGGTTCAAGAATCCCGCCGTGAAGAATCTTGCCGTCCGCGAGTGGACTTGCCCGAACTGCGGCGAGACCCATGACCGCGACGAGAACGCCGCACTGAACATCCGGCGTGAAGGACTGGTGGCCGCTGGAATGTCGGACACCCAAAACGCTCATGGAGACTGCATCAGACCCACTTCGGTGGGCAGCGGTCTGCGAAGTGAGAATCACGCGACTTCAGTCGTGTGAGGTTCAACTACACTGTCGGGCGAGATGCAACAGCAGACAGGCGGGCGGAGGCGGCAGATCAGGCGCGTGGTCGTGGCGACGAGCAATGCGGGCAAGGTGCGTGAGCTGCAGGGTGCCCTCGCGCCGCTGGGCTGGCAGTGCGAGGGCCTGGGCGCGGTCACGCTGCCCGAGGAGACCGGCAGCACCTACGAGGAAAACGCGGCCCTCAAGGCCTGCGCCGCTGCGATGGCGACTGGCCTGCCCGCGCTCGCCGACGACTCGGGCATCGAAGTGCTCGCGCTCGGCGGGCAGCCGGGGGTGTACTCGGCCCGCTTCGGCAACGTGAATAGCGATGTGGAGCGCAATGTGCTGCTGCTGGAAAAGATGCGCCGGCACACCGACCGCCGCGCCAAGTTTGTGTCGGTGCTGGTCCTCGCCTATCCCGACGGCAAGCTGGAGGAGTACCGGGGCGAGGTGACGGGGCAACTGCTCGAAGGCCCGCGTGGCGAGAGCGGCTTTGGCTACGACCCCCTGTTTCTGCCCGACGGCTCCGAGCTGAGCATGGGCGAGATGACGCTGGAGCAGAAGCAGGCCATCAGCCACCGGGGCCAGGCGCTCGCGGCGCTGCTGGCCGCCCACGGTGCGTGAAGGTCACTGTGCCGGACGCGCTGTCAGCTACCATGGACCGACTGTGACCCTCCCGCCCGACCCGCCTGTACCCGACCCAGCCGCGCCTGACCCGTCTCCGGCGGACCTGCCCGCCCCCGCCGACCTGCTGACGGAGGACGCCCACGCCCAGCTCCTCACGGGCGACGAGGCCGCCTGGCACCGGTTTATCAGCGAGTACGAGGGCCGCATCTACGGCTACCTCTACCGCCTGGAGGGCAACAGCGAGGACGCCCTGGACCTGACCCAGGAAGTCTTTTACCGGGCGTGGCGCTCCATTCGGACTTTTCGCCCCGGCGAGAGGGTGCTGCCCTGGCTGTATCAGGTGGCCCGCAACACCCAGATCGAGTCGCACCGCCGCAAGCAGCACGCCCGCTTCAGCCTGGAAGAAGCCCACGAGGACATCGGCTTTGAGGTGACCAGCGAGGCCCGCTCCCCGGTGCAGGCCGCCGAGAGCGAGCAGGCCCAGGACCGCGTGCAGCGGGCGCTGATGCGGCTCGCCCCCGAGTACCGCGAGGCGGTGGTGCTGCGCTTCGTGGAAGACCTGACCTACGACGAAATTGCCCGCCTTCAGGGCGTCGCCACCGGCACCGCCAAGAGCCGCGTCTTCCGCGCCAAAGAGCAACTCGCTGAGCTGCTGGCCGACGTGTCGGACGTGCATTGAGAGGGCTGAGGGGAGAAGAAAGCCTCCACCGAAAGTTGGTTTCCAGACGCTGATGACGGTTCCAGAATGAGAGTGTGCCTTGTTTCCACCGCTTCTGGCTGACCACGCTGCTGCCGCTGGCCGCCGCCTTGCCCCTTCTAATGAATGTGACCTGACATCAGCGCGTTTCTGGTCTGCCTCTCGGTGAAGACGTGCAGCAGGCGAACGGCTTTCCCTGGCCAGCACTCACCGATTCGCTCATCAGCAGCACGACGCCGCACATTTTTGTCCTGCCGCTGCTGCTGAATTGGGCCTTTGCACTGCTGTGGCTGACCGCCGCCGGGCGCTGGCTGTGGCCCCGCCTGAAGCCCGATAAGCTGAAGCTCTTGTACTGCCTGACCTGGCTTTTGCTGCTGCCGACGCTGCTGATGAACGGGGTCACTTTTGGACTGGCACGCTGGAGTTGGGTTTCACCCTTGCCAGTGTTGGAAACGGTGGGGGTGCGGCTCCACTTCGGGTTCTGGTAAAGAGAAAGGGCAGAGAGCACCCGGCCCCCTGCCCTTCGCCCACTCCTTGCCTCAGCGCGGGAGTACGCTCTCGCCCATCAGGAACTGGTCCACCGCCCGCGCCGCTTGCCGACCCTCGCGGATGGCCCACACGACGAGGCTCTGCCCGCGCCGCATGTCGCCCGCCGCGAAGACGCCGGGAACGCTGGTCAGGTAGCCGCCGTGCTCCTCGGTGCCCGCCAGCACGTTGCCGCGCGGGTCTTTGTCCACGCCAAACGCGTCGAGCACGCTCTGCATCGGGTTGGTAAAGCCCATCGCCAGCAGCACCAGGTCAGCCTTGTGGGTTTCCTCGGAGCCGGGGATTTCCTCCAGCTTGCCGTCCTTCATTTCCACCCGCACGGTCCTCACGCCCGTGACCTTGCCGCCCTTGCCGATAAATTCCTTGGTGGCGATGGCGAACTCGCGCACGGCGCCTTCCTCGTGGCTGGTGCTGGTGCGGAGTTTCATCGGCCAGTAGGGCCACGTGAGTGGCTTGTTTTCCTGCTCGGGAGGCTGCGGCATCACTTCGAACTGCGTGACGCCCGCCGCGCCGTGGCGGTTGCTGGTGCCCACGCAGTCGCTGCCGGTGTCGCCGCCGCCGATGACGACCACGTGCTTGCCGTCGGCGCGAATCTGGCCCTTGAACTTGTCGCCCGCGTTCACCCGGTTTTGCTGCGGCAGGAACTCCATCGCGTAGTGGATGCCGTTCAGCTCACGGCCCGGTGCCGGCAGGTCACGCGGCGTTTCGCTGCCGCCCGCGAGGACCACCGCGTCGAACTGTTCGCGCAGCTCGGCGGGCGTCACGCGCTCTTTGCTGAGGTTGGTGATCTTGCTGTTCTCGTCCCAGTCGCCCACCAGGACGCCGGTGCGGAAGGTGACGCCCTCGGCCTGCATCTGCTCTATGCGGCGGTCGATGTGCGACTTGTCGAGCTTGAAGTCGGGAATGCCGTAACGCACCAGCCCGCCCACTCGGTCGTTCTTCTCGAACACCGTCACGTCGTGCCCGGCGCGGGCGAGTTGCTGCGCGGCGGCCAGCCCAGCAGGGCCGGAGCCCACCACGGCGACTTTCTTGCCGGTCTTGACTTCGGCGGGCGTAGGTCTAACCCAGCCTTCCTGCCAGCCGCGCTCGATAATGGCGAGTTCGATGGACTTGATGCCCACCGGGTCCTCGCTGATGTTCAGCGTGCAGGCGGCCTCGCACGGGGCGGGGCAGATACGCCCGGTGAACTCGGGGAAGTTGTTGGTGGCGTGCAGCACGTCGAGCGCCGCTTTCCAGTCGTCCTCGAACACCAGGTTGTTGAAGTCGGGGATGATGTTGTTGACCGGGCAGCCGTTGTTACAGAACGGAATCCCGCAGTCCATACAGCGCGTCGCTTGCAGGCGGGCCGAGGCCGAATCGAGCGGCAGCATGAATTCGTGGTAGTGCTTGAGCCGGGCGTCAATCGGCGCGTACTGCTCCTTGACGCGGGGTTGTTCTAGAAAGCCGGTGATTTTGGACATGGGTGTCTCCGTTGGAGAGGGCTTTTCTGACCCTCTACCGGGGGGAGAGGGTCGTCGCGCAGCGACAGGAGTGAGGGGTCTTTGGCCTTACTTCGTCAGCGTCCCCTTGCCGCCGAACTTGTTGTCGGGCTGGCCGGTCTGCATCCGGGTGGTGTCGGCGGCCTGCACGGTGCCCTCGTCCGCCTGCGTGCGCTCCCGCAGGGCGCGGGCGTACTCGTGCGGCATGACCTTGACGAACTTCTTCAGGGCGCTGTCCCAGTCGTCGAGCAGCTCACTGGCGCGGCTTGAGCCGGTCCAGCGGTGGTGGTTTTCAATCAGTTCGCGCAGTTGCGCCTCGTCGGACTTGCCGTTGTGCAGCTGATGAGGCACGGCGCTCTGCAACTGCTCGTCTTCGGGCTGCACGCGCTCCAGGCCCACCATGCTGAGGTTGCAGCGTTTCTCGAACTGGCCGTCCACGTCGTAGACGTAGGCGACGCCGCCGCTCATACCCGCCGCGAAGTTGCGCCCGGTCTGCCCGAGCACGACCACCGTGCCGCCGGTCATGTATTCGCAGCCGTGGTCGCCGGTACCTTCGACAACCGCCGAGGCGCCCGAGAGCCGCACCGCGAAGCGTTCTCCCGCCACGCCCCGGAAGTACGCCTCACCGCTCGTCGCGCCGTAAAGCGCCGTGTTGCCGATGATGATGTTGTTTTCGGCCTTGCCCCGGAATTCGATGGAGGGGCGGACCACCACGCGGCCCCCGCTGAGGCCCTTGCCGGTGTAGTCGTTGGCGTCGCCGATCAGGTACAGGGTCAGGCCCTGGGCGAGGAACGCACCGAAGCTCTGGCCGCCAGTGCCTTCCATCTGGATAAACACCGTCTGGTCGGGCAGGCCGCCGGGGCGCGCGCGGACGAGTTCGCCCGAGAGCATGGCCCCCACCGAACGGTTGACGTTGCGGGCGTCCTGCAGGAAGTGGACGCGCTCGCCATGTTCGATGGCGGGGCGGCACTTCTCGATCAGCTTGAGGTCGAGCGCCTTGTCGAGTTCGTGGTCCTGCCCAGTCAGGTGCCGGGTACCGACTTCGGCGGGCATCTCGGGCTTGTAGAACACCCGCGAGAAGTCCAGCCCCTGCGCCTTCCAGTGGTCGATGCCCGCCCGCATGTCGAGCAGGTCGGAGCGGCCAATCAGGTCGTCGAAGCTGCGGACGCCGAGGCTCGCCATGAGTTGGCGCACCTCCTCGGCCACGAAGAAGAAGTAGTTGATGACGTGTTCGGGCTTGCCCTGGAACCGGGCCCGCAGCACCGGGTCCTGCGTCGCCACGCCCACCGGGCAGGTGTTGAGGTGACACTTGCGCATCATGATGCAGCCCTCGGCGACGAGCGGCGCGGTCGCAAAGCCGAACTCGTCGGCGCCGAGCAGCGCGGCAATCACCACGTCGCGCCCGGTCTTGAGCTGCCCGTCGGTCTGCACGCGCACACGGTCACGCAACCTATTGAGCACCAGCGTCTGCTGCGTTTCGGCCAGCCCCAGTTCCCAGGGCGTCCCGGCGTGCTTGATGGAACTCCAGGGGCTCGCCCCGGTGCCGCCGTCGTGCCCGGCGATGACGATGTGGTCGGCCTTCGCCTTCGCCACGCCCGCCGCGATGGTGCCCACGCCCACTTCCGACACCAGCTTCACCGAGATGTCGGCGCGCGGGTTGACATTCTTGAGGTCGTGGATGAGCTGCTTGAGGTCTTCGATGGAGTAGATGTCGTGGTGCGGGGGCGGCGAAATCAATCCCACGCCGGGCACCGAGTGGCGCAGGAAGCCGATGTACTCGCTCACCTTGCCGCCGGGGAGCTGGCCGCCCTCGCCGGGTTTGGCGCCCTGCGCCATCTTGATCTGAATCTGGTCGGCGGAGGAAAGGTAGCCCGCCGTCACCCCGAAGCGGCCCGAGGCCACCTGCTTGATCTTGGAGCGCAGGCTGTCGCCGGGTTGCAGCGGGTAGTCCACCTCGACTCGGCTGCCGCCCAAGACGCTCGCCAGGGTTTCGCCCTCGTTGAACTGTTCGCCGCGCAGTTCGCGCTCGTAGCGGGCGGGGTCTTCGCCGCCTTCGCCGGTGTTGCTCTTGCCGCCGATGCGGTTCATGGCGACGGCGAGGGTGGCGTGGGCCTCGGTGGAGATGGAGCCGAGGCTCATCGCGCCGGTGGCGAAGCGCTTGACGATTTCGGAAGCGGGTTCGACCTCTTCCAGCGGCACGGCGTTGCGGCCTTCGGTCTTGAAATCGAACAGTCCGCGCAGCGTCATGTGGCGGCGGCTCTGGTCGTTGATGATGCGGGCGTATTCGGCGTAGGTGCCGGCGTGACCGCTGCGCACCGAGTGCTGCAACTTTGCCACCGCGTCGGGCGTCCACATGTGCTCTTCGCCCTGCGCGCGCCAGGCGTATTCGCCGCCCGCGTTGAGGTTCTTCTCCATCAAGGGATCGCCGCTGAAGGCCGCGTGGTGGGTGCGAATGGCTTCTTCGGCCACCTCGAAAATGCCGATGCCGCCCACCTGACTCGCGGTGCCGTAGAAGTACTTCTGCACGAAGTCGGCTTGCAGGCCCACCGCCTCGAACAGTTGCGCGCCGCAGTAACTGAGGTAGGTGCTCACGCCCATCTTGGACATGATCTTGCTCAGGCCCTTGCCGATGGCCTTGACATAGTTGTAGATGGCCTTTTCGGGGGTGACTTCGGTGAGGTCGGGCATCCCCGGAATCGGCGTGTGGAGGTCGGTGATCGTTTCGAGCGCGAGGTAGGGGTGAATCGCTTCGGCCCCGTACCCGGCGAGCGCGGCGAAGTGGTGGACTTCGCGGGCGTCGCCCGTTTCCACCACCAATCCGGTTCGCATCCGCAGGCCCTTTTTCACGAGGTGGTGATGAACGCTCGAGAGCGCGAGCAGCGCGGGAATCGCGGCCCGGCTGCGGTCCACTCGCTTGTCGGTCAGGATGATGATGTTGTGGCCCGACTCGATGGCGTCCACCGCCCAGGCGTTGATGGTGGCGAGCTTGGCCTCGATGCCGCGCGCGCCCCACTCGGCGGGGTAGGTGATGTCGAGGTCGAACGCCTTGAACTTGCCACGGGTGTGCGCCTCGATGTTGCGGACGCGCGCCATGTCGTCGAAATCCAGAATGGGTTGCTCGACTTCCAGGCGCATGGCGGGGTTGACTGCGTTGATATCGAGCAGGTTGGGGCGCGGCCCGACGAAGGAGCGCAGGCTCATGACCACCGACTCGCGGATGGGGTCGATCGGCGGGTTGGTCACCTGCGCGAAGAGCTGCCGGAAGTAGTTGTAGAGCGGCTTGGAGCGGTGCGAGAGCACGGCGAGCGGGCTGTCGTTGCCCATGCTGCCGATGCCTTCTTCGCCGTTTTTCGCCATCGGGCCCATCAGGAACTTGAGGTCTTCCTGGGTGTACCCGAACGCCTGCTGGCGCTTGAGCAGCGGCTCGGCGAACTCGTCCACCGTGCCGGTTTCCTCGGAATCGTCGAGGCGCAGGCGGGTGTTTTCCACCCACTGGCGGTAGGGCTTGGCCTGCGCGAATTGCAGCTTCAGCTCGTCGTCCTCGACAATCCGGCCCTGTTCGAGGTCGATCATGAACATCTTGCCGGGTTGCAGGCGCCACTTCTTGACGATCTGCGACTCGGGAATGGGCAGCACGCCCGACTCGGAGGCGAGCACGACCAGCCCGTCGCGGGTCTGGAGGTAGCGGGCGGGGCGCAAGCCGTTGCGGTCGAGCATGGCGCCCACCTGCCGCCCGTCGGTAAAGACCATCGCGGCGGGGCCGTCCCAGGGCTCCATCATGGAGGCGTGGTACTCGTAGAACGCCCGGCGGCGGTCGTCGAGCAGCGCGTTTTGCTCCCAGGCTTCGGGAATCATCATCATCGCGGCCTGCGCCATCGGGTAGCCCGCGAGGGTCAGCAGCTCGATGGCGTTGTCGAAGGTCGCGGTGTCGGACTCGCCCTCGTAGGAGATGGGGTAGAGCTTGCCGAGGTCATCGCCGAAGACGGGGCTGCTGAGAATCCCCTCGCGCGCCCGCATCCAGTTGAAGTTGCCCTTGACGGTGTTGATTTCGCCGTTGTGGGCCACCATGCGGTAGGGGTGGGCGAGGCGCCACTCGGGGAAGGTGTTGGTGGAAAAGCGCTGGTGAACGACGGCGAGCGCCGACACGACTTCGGGCTGTTGCAGGTCGCGGTAGTACTCGCCCACCTGATCGGCGAGCAGCAGACCCTTATAGATGATGGTCCGGCACGACATGGAGGGCACGTAGTACTCCTGCCCGTGCGTGAAGTTCAGCCCCAGAATTGCGTTGCTCGCGCGGCGGCGAATCACGTACAGCTTGCGCTCCAGCGCGTCGGGCACCAGGGTGTCGGGGCCGGCGCCGATGAAAATCTGGCGGATGACCGGCTCTTTTTCTTTCACCGCCGGGCTCATCGGCATGGCGTGGTTGATGGGCACGTCGCGCCAGCCGAGCACCACTTGCCCCTCGGCAATCACGGCGCGCTCGAGTTCCTGTTCGCAGGCGCGGCGCGAGGCGATTTCCTTGGGCAGGAAAATCATGCCCACGCCGTAGTCGCCGGGCGGGGGCAGGGTCACGCCCTGAAGGCTCATTTCGGCGCGGTAGAAGGCGTCGGGGATTTGCAGCAGGATGCCCGCGCCGTCGCCCATCAGGGGATCGGCACCGACGGCCCCGCGGTGGTCGAGGTTTTCCAGAATCTTGAGGCCCTGGGCGATGATGTGGTGAGACTTCTGCCCGCCGATGTGGGCCACCATGCCCACCCCACAGGCGTCGTGTTCGGCATTCGCGTACAGGCCGCGCTCGGTCGCCCGGCGCACCTCCTGGGCCGTGGCCGGTTGCTGCGGCCCGGTCTGCGGCCCCGCTGCCGGGGTTTCCCGCTGGTCGTGTTTCTCCATGTCTGCACCCCTTGCGCTGGAAGTCACTCGCCTGCGTCCTCGCAGGCTGCTAAGCTCTAGGGTACAGAGTCATGCAACTTTATGCGGGGCCGTTGTTTATAACGCGCCCACTTTCGCCGTTCCCCGGATGAGCCGCTGCTTCGGCCTTCCTTGAGAGTTCGTCCCGCTGCCGGACCTGGGATGCGCCACAGGGCCTCCAGACAAACACGGTCACGATGTTAGCCTCCCCCTATGGACACAACCCAGCTCACGGCGCCCGGCGCATATCCCGGCCTCGCGGTCACGCTGCATGACGGCGGCATCCTCGAAATCGTCATCCGCAACGAGAAGACGCTCAACAGCGTGGACCGGCGTGGGCACGCGGCGCTCACGCACATCTGGCGCGACATAGACGCGGCGTCCGGCGTGCGCTGCGTGCTCATTCGTGGCGAGGGCCGGGGCTTTTCGTCGGGCGGGGACTTTGAACTTATCGAGGAAATGGCGAGCGACTTCACCGCGCTCGCCCGAGTCTGGAAAGAAGCCCGTGCCCTCGTGTACAACGTGGTCAACTGCGGCAAGCCGGTGGTGAGCGCCATCCACGGTCCCTGCGTGGGCGCGGGGCTGGCGGTGGCCCTGCTCGCCGACGTGAGCGTGGCGGCCAAAAGTGCCCGGATTCTCGACGGACACGTGCAGCTCGGCGTGGCGGCGGGCGACCACGCGGCGATTATCTGGCCGCTGCTATGCGGGCTGAACAAGGCCAAGTACCACCTGCTGACCGGCGAAAGCGTGAGCGGCGAGGAAGCCGAGCGCATCGGGCTGGTCAGTCTGTGCGTGCCCGACGAAGAACTGCTCGACCGGGCGTGGGCGGTGGCACGCAAGCTGGCGGCAGGCAGCCCCACCGCCGTGCGCTGGACCAAATACGCCCTGAACAACTGGCTCCGGGCGATGGGGCCGACCTTCGACGCCTCGCTTGCGCTCGAATTCCTGGGCTTTACCGGCCCGGATATTCATGAGGGGCTGGCGGCCAAGCGCGAGCGGCGGGAGCCGAGGTTTATGGAGGACGCGCCGATTTAGAGCATTTGAGAGGAAAAGACACCCTCACCCCTTGCTTTGCAAGGCCCTCTCCCAGGGGGAGAGGGAGGGAGCCGCGAAGCGGCGGAAGGGTGAGGGGTCTCCCTGCCCCCTCCCCACCCGCGCACTATCCTGCTTCCCATGTCGTTTCCCCTCTGGCTCTGGCTGGCGCTCGGCGGCGCGGTTGGGGCGGTGTGCCGTCAGGCGGCGGTGCTGTTGCTCGCGCCGCTGGTGGCCCGCACGGGGTTTCCGGCGGCGGTGCTGCTCATCAACGTGCTGGGCTCGTTTCTGCTTGGGCTGACGCTGGCGCTAACCGGGCGCGGCGTGTGGCCCGAAGCGGTGCGGATGACCTTCGGCACCGGGGTGCTGGGGGCGTTTACCACCTTCTCGACCTTTTCCACCGAGCTCGATGGCCTGTTGCTGCGCGGTCAGGGCGGATTGGCGCTCGCCTACGCAGCTCTCAGCGTGGGCCTGGGGCTGACGGCGGCAGTGGCAGGCCGGGTGCTGGGAGCGCGGCTGTGAGCCGGGAAGCTGGAGGAAGGCGAGCTGTGCAAGGAGAAGCTGTGAAGGGAGCAAAAGCGTGACCGAGCCGGACAGCAAACCGAAAAAGGGCCGTGCGGGCCGCAAGAAAGCCGAGCCGGTGCGCCCGCCCGAGCAGTTTCTGGAACTCGCCGAACTGCTCGACTATGTGGGGCAGGTCATCGCGCGCGGGGTGCCCGGCGGCGTGTGGGTGCGCGCCGAAATCGCCTCGTTGACCGACCGGCGGCACCTGTACCTCGACCTCGTGCAGGCGGGCGAGGGCGGCGCGGGCGGGGTTGGTGAGGTCGCCAAGTGCCGCGCGACGGTATGGGCCCGCGAACGCTTTGCGCTGGAGGCTAAGTTCCGGGGGGCGACGAGCGGCGCGACGCTGAGCGCCGGTCTAAAGGTGCTGCTCTTCGGCACCGCCGAGTTTCACCCGCAGTACGGCTTTTCCTTCAACGTGCTCGACATCTCCCCCGAGTACACGCTGGGCGACGCAGCGCTGCGGCTCGAAGCCATGCGCGCCGAACTCGTGGCAGAGGGCAGCTACGGCCTCAACCGCCTGCTGCCGGTGCCCACTGACTTCGCGCGGGTGGCGGTCATCGCTCCCAGGGAAGCGGCGGGCCTGGGCGACTTCCGGCGCGAAGCCGACCCGCTGGAAGCCGCCGGGCTGGTGGAGTTTCATTACCTCGAAGCGACCTTTCAGGGCCGCGAGGCGGGGGCGAGCCTGCTGCGGGCGGTGGCAGCGGCGCGCGAACTCCACCAGGAGAAGGCTCTCGATGCCCTGTTCGTCATTCGCGGTGGGGGCGCCGTCACCGACCTCGCGTGGCTCAACGACCTGGAACTGGCCCGCGCCCTGGCGACTTTTCCCGCGCCGGTGGTCACAGGTTTAGGGCACGCCCGCGACGACACCCTGCCCGACGAGGTGGCCTGCCTGCGGACCGACACGCCGAGCAAGGCCGCCGCGTACCTCGTCCGCACGGTGGTCAACGCCGCCGCGCAGGCGCAGGAGGCCGCCCGCACCATCCGCGCCGAGGCCGCCCGCGTGCTGGTCGAGGCTGAAGCTGCCGCTGCGTGGGCGCGTGACCGGGCACTGTCGAGCGCGGTGCGCCGGGTAGACGCCGCCGCCGCCGAGGTGGACGCCCTGATGCGCCAGGCGCTCGGCCTGACCCCGCAGCGCACCCTGGCGCGGGGCTACGCGCTCGTCCGCGACGCGGCGGGGCAGCCGGTCACGCGGGCGGCGGGGGCACGGGCGGGCGAGCCGCTCACCCTGGAATGGAGCGACGGCAGCGTGCCGGTGCGGGTGGAATAACCAGGCTTGACCTCCGCAACGAGGAACTAGAGCATTTGACAAAAGAATGGCCTCGCGCTGTTTGACCCTCTACCAAGGGGAGAGGGCCTGCCACAGGCAGGGGTGAGGGGTCTTTATTACGTCAAATGCTCTAGGCCACCATCGGCCAACTTCTGACGAACTTCCTCGGAGACAAAGGGCCACCTGTCCAAGACTTGCTGGAACTGGCAGACCTTCAGCGCGAATATTTGGCCGAGCGGCTTGGCGTTGAGCGCGCTGTATGCAGTTTGATTGTCTTCTGAGCCCCTGGCCTACTCCGGCACGTCCACCGGCTCGCCCAGGAATTTCGGCCCTTTGCCGCGCAGCACGTCCAGCACGGCCTTGACGCGGGCGAGCACCTCACGGCCCTGCACCTTCAGGCCGCTGCGCCCGGTCACGTCGCGGGCGTTGAGCGCGGCAGCGTCGAGGCCGCGTGTGCGGGCGAGGAAAATGGCGCGCTCGTTGTGAAACGGCTGGCTGATGAGGGTGAACTGCCGGGTGCCGAAGACCTCGGCGGCGCGGACCACACTGTCGAGGGTACGGAAGCCCGCGTAGTCGAGGACCAACTGCTCGGCGGGAATACCGCGCTCCAGCAGGTCTTCTTTCATGGTGGTCGGCTCGTCGTAAGACACGCTGCTGTTGTCGCCGCTGAGCAGCAGCACCCGCACTTTGCCCGCTTTGTACGCGGCCTCGGCGGCGTCGATGCGGTAGAGGTAATAGCGGTTCACGCGCCCGCTCGCCAGATATTTGCTCGTCCCCAGCACCAGCCCGACGTGCCGCGCCGGGAGGTCTTCCGGGCGGTCGAAGGTCCGGCCCCACGCGGCGAGCGGCACCACGATTTGCGGCAGCAGCACGCCCGCGAGGAGCGCCCCCACCCCTCCTGCGGCCCAGCGCCGCCAACGAATGCGAGTCTTCACGGGCGTCAGGCTAGCGCTCCCCATGAGCGGAGGCTCCAGGCAGAGGCCCAGCAGTCAAGCGCCGCTCGAACCGGGCCACCCGCCAAGAGCCGGCCTGCACCACGTCCACCTCCCGGAAGCCCGCCGCCGCGTACAGCGCCCGCAGCCGGGGCCGCTCCGCCGCCGTGTCGAGTCGCAAAAAGCTGCGGCCCAGGGCGCAGGCTTCGGCAGCCGCGTGTTCCAGCAGCGTATGTGAGAGCCCCCGCCCCTGCCAGCCGGGATGCACGCTCAGCTTGTGCAGGTACGCGGCCTCGCCGGGCGGGTCGTCGGGCCAGAAAAGGGGGTCGGCGTCCAGCAGGACGTAAGTGCCCACCGCCTCGCCGCCGTGCCACGCCACCCGCCAGCCGGGGCGGGGGTAATACCGTTCCAGCCGCTCGGGGGTCAGGCTGCGCGGGGGCCACAGTTCCTCGCCGCGCTCTACGCGGTCCTGCGCGACCCGCACCAGCAGCGCCGAGGCTGCGTCCAGGTCGCCCAGCGTATAGGTCAGTTCCAGGTCCACCGCTAGAGCCCCGGCACGCCGATTTTGCTCAGCCCCGCGTTGAGGCGCGCGGTGTCCAGCCCGCCCTGGTCGATGTGGCGCACCACGCCCTGCGCGTCGATAAACACGGTGCGCGGAATCCCCGTGACCTGATAGGCGATGGCCGTCGCCACGCCGGGGTCTTGCAGGTTGGGGTAGGTCAGGCCGTACTGCCGGGCAAAGTCGCGGGCATTTTGCGGCTTCGTTTCGTTGAACAGAATGCCGAGCACGGCGGGCGCGCCGGGGTGGGCAGCAAGTTTGGCGAAGAGCGGCGCTTCCTCGCGGCACGGGCCGCACCACGACGCCCAGAAGTTCAGCACCACGGGCCGGCCCCGGTAGTCGGCGAGCGCGACCGGCTGCCCGTCCAGGCCCGTCAGATTGAACTGCGGCGCCGGTTTGCCCACCAGCGGCCCGTTCGCCGCGTTGCCCGCCGGTTTCAGCAGCGCCCAGCCCAGGCCCCCCACCAGCGCGGCGGCCAGCAGCGGCGGCAGGGCGCGGGTCCAGGCGGGGCGGGCAGGGGAGGCGGGCGCAGGCTCGGTCATGCTGAGGGCGAGTGTACGGCCTGGGGCCGATTTATTTGCCCCGGCGCTGCGGCCAGTTCTGCTCGATTTCGCGCAGGTGCCGGATGCGCTCGGCGGTGCCGGGGTGGGTCTGGAGGAACGCGCCGGGGTCGTCGCGCTTGACGCTGTTTTCGTCGGCGTTCTCGTCCTCGGTTTCCAGGCGGGCGAGCACGTCGCGCAGCGGTTTGGTGGTCCCGTAGCGCTCCATCAGGAAGCGGCCCGCCACCTCGTCGGACTGGGTTTCGGACTGGCGCGAGTAGCCGTTTTTCAGCAGCCAGGTCGGCACCGCCGCCGCGAAGGTGCTCGCGCCGATCAGGTCGCCGGTCACGGCGGTGGTCAGCAGGGTCAGGCCCAGGCCCTGGTAGATGCTCGACAGGCTGTGGCGGTGGGTCACGTGCCCGGTTTCGTGTGCCAGGACGCCCATCAGCTCGCGGTCGCTGTGGGCGAGTTTGACCAGTTGCTCGGTCATCACCACCGTGCCGCCGGGCAGGGCAAAGGCGTTGGTGCCGATGCTGCCGCTCGGCGCCGGGCTGTCCTTGTCGCCGTTTGCCTGCGGGGTGCCGTCGCGCAGCAGCAAGCGGTAGGGGTAGCCGCCCCCCGCCCACTGCGCCACGTCCTTGAATTCGCGCTGCAACTGCGCCTGCCGCGCCGCGCTGAGGTGGGTGGGCCCCATGAAGGTGCCGTTGTCGAGCACTTCGATGGCGCTCGTGTCGAAGGAGGTCAGCACGCTGCGTGGGGTGGCGGCGGCGGCGCTGCGGGCCATGGCGGGCAGGCCGTAGGTCAGGAAGCCCCACACGAACAGCCCCAGGGTCACCACCGCGCCGAGCGTGAGCCCCCAGTCCGATTCCAGCCGCCGCACCCCGCGCAGGCCCCGGTTGCGGCCCACGGCGGCTTCCAGCGCCGTAATCGCCCGGTCGTCGTTCGTCTCGAAGCGGCCTCCGTCCGGCAGCTTGACCACCCGGCGCACCCCGGCGAGCGGCGGGTCGAACTGCACCTGCCGCAGCGGCCACTGCTGCTCGCTGCCCGGCTCCCCGTCGGTGGGAGCGACGCGCAGCACGGCCAAGGGCGCCCCACTGCTGAGGTCTCCACTGCCCAGCACCCGCAAGGTGGCGGCGCGGTCACGGCTGCTGCGCCCGTCGAAGTACACGCCCTCGACCCCCTGGGCAAAGGGAGCGGCGAGGGACTGGCTGGTCGGCGTCGGCGTGGGCGTGGGCGTGGTCATGGTGGCCTCCGCCGCTCACGGTACGCCACCGCGCCCCGCTGCGGGGTGAGGGCGGGAAGAGAGTGCCCAGAATCCGAACGTCATCCCAATTGAACGTCGAGCCGGGCCAAAGTGAAATCTGCCATGCTGGCAGCCGTATGACCTCCGCGCCCGTTCCCTCTGCCTCGGCGTACACCTACGGTCCCCAGGCGGCCCGCAACCCGGACCTCGAAGTGCTGCTCACCGACGGCCAGGGCGGCTTTGCCCTGAGCAGCCTCGCCGGGGTGCCCACCCGCTGCCACGCGGGGCTGGTGGTCAGCCAGCAACCCCCGGTGTCGCGCTTTTGCCACCTCGTTTCGCCGTTTGAGCGGCTGGAAGTCGGCGGCGAGAGCGTGGACCTGCACGCGCTGGAAGTCGCGCCCGGCGTGTTCGAGGGCCGGGGACTGGGCCTGCTGACCGGGGCGACGGTCTGGGACCTGCTGCCCGAGCGCGAGCAACTGTGGCGCGGCGTGTGGGTGCGGCGCCACGCCTGTATGCCGCAGGACTCGGGCGCACTGGTGCTGCTCTACGAGGTGCGCTCGCGCCAGAGCGTGACCCTGACGCTGGGCGGCTTTTTCGTGGACCGCGGCATGCACGCCGTGCACACCGCGCCGCCCCGGCTTCAGTTCACGCCGCTGGGCTCGGAGGTCCGGGTGCAGGGCGAGCGCGCCACCCGTGTCACCTTGCAGCTTCGGCCCGAACTGGCGACGGGCGCTGTCCCCGCGCAGCCGCTCATTCAGGCGCTCACGCCGCAGCCTTTCGCGCAGCGGGTCTACTACCGCGCAGACGCCACGCGGGGCGAAACGCCGCACGACGTGACGCTGGGCTGCCCGCTGTGGTCAGTGACCCTGCCGCCCGGTGGGGGCGAGGTCGCGCTGGTCGTGCAGGGCGTGACCCCCACGACAGCTCCCGTCCCCGACCCCTGGACCGCCTTCGAGGCCGAGCGTGTCCGCCGCCGGGGCCTGGCCGAGCGGGCGTGGCAGACGACCGGCGTGCGCGACGAACTGGTGGCGACGCTGGCGGTGGCCGCCGACGCCTACCTCGTGCGGCGCGGGCAGGAGACCAAGCGCGGGTCAGGCAAAGGTGGTGCCAGCAAGGGAACGCCCCGTGGCCTGAGTGTCATCGCCGGGTATCCCTGGTTCGCCGACTGGGGCCGCGACGCCATGATTGCCCTCTCGGGCCTGACTCTGGTGACGGGCCGGTTTGAGGACGCCCGCGAGCTGCTGCTGACTTTTCTGGGCCAGCGGCGCCGGGGACTCATTCCCAACCATTTCGACGAGTCAGGTCAGGGCGCCGGGTACAACACGGTAGACGCTCCGCTGTGGCTGGCGGTGGCGCTCGAACGCTACGCCCGCACCACTGGCGATGCACTGTTCGTGCGGCAGGCGCTGCCGATGCTGCGCGAACTGCTCGGCTCGCTGGTGCAGGGGACCGACTATGGCATCGGCATGGACCCCGCCGACGCGCTGCTGCGGGCGGGCGAACCGGGCGTGCAGCTCACCTGGATGGACGTGAAAATCCATGACTGGGTGGTCACGCCCCGCCACGGCAAGCCGGTGGAGATTCAGGCACTGTGGCTCGCGGCGCTGGGGGCCGAGCTGCGGCTCTCGCAGGCGCTCGGCGAGCCTCCCCGCTACGCGGCGGTGCTGGAGCGCGCCCACCACTCGTTCAAGGCGCAGTTCTGGAACCACGCCGCCGACCTGACCGCCGCGCCCACCGCCACGCTGCTCGGCCTGGGCCAACTCGGCAGCTCGCTCGGCGGGGCGCTGAGCGACGCCCTGGACGGCGACTTCGTGCTCGACGACGAGCCCCGGCGCGACACCTCGTCCGACGCACTGCTGACTGTGGGGGGACGGCCAGGGTCCGGCCCAGTCCAGTCCACGACCGGGGCCAGCGAGCTCGGCGTGGGCCACCGCCCCGGCGCGGCCCCGGCTCAGCCGGCGGTGCTTGCCGACGTGATTCAGCCCTCCGGCGAGCAGGACCTGTCGGTGCGGCCCAACGCGGTCATCGCGCTGGCGCTGGCCGACACTCCGGTGGTGGACGAACAGCTCGACGCGGTGCTCGCCCAGACCGAGCGCGAGCTGCTCACCCCGGTGGGCCTGCACACCCTCTCGCCGCACGACCCGCGCTACCTCGGCAACTATGGCGGCCCGCAACTGCTGCGCGACGCGGCCTACCACCAGGGCACCGTCTGGCCCTGGCCGCTGGCGTCTTACGTGGAGCTGCTGCTTTCACGCGGCGAACTCAACCGCGCCCGCGCCGCCCTCGCTGGCCTGACCGGGCACGTCTGGGAAGCGGGCATCGGGCATGTCTCGGAAGTGTTCAGTGGCGACGCGCTCACGCCGGGCGGCTGCCCCTTTCAGGCGTGGAGCGTGGCCGAGCTGCTGCGGGCTCACGTGCTGGTCAGCCTCAGCGAAGCGCAGGCCCACGAGCAGGCGCGGCAGACCCACACCCGCTGACACAAATTCACTGAGAGCGGCGCGTCCGGTCGCCTTTTTCTGTTCTTAGTCGGGACACTTACTCCCTTGACGTAGGGCGGACACCAACCCTAGCATCGCCGGGATGTCGCTCCTGACCCTTCCCCCGCAGGCCACCGAGGTCGGGCTGGCGGTGGACGTGGCGGCCTTCGCCATGCACGCGGGCGAGTTGCGGGTGCTGCTGGTGCAGCGCGGCGAGTTGCCCCACGCCCAGACCTGGGCACTGCCGGGCGGCTTCGTGCAGCCGGGCGAGGAACTGCATGAGGCGGCGCTGCGCGAACTGAGGACCGAAACGAGCGTCAGCCTGGAGCCCCGGCACCTGGAGCAGTTTTTTACCTTCGGCGAGGTGGGGCGCGACCCGCGCGGGCGCGTCGTAAGCGTGGCGCACCTCGCCGTCTTGCCGCACGGCACGGTGGAGGCGCGCGCAGGCGGGCACACCGTGGGGGCCGAGTGGCTCGCCGCGCACACGCCTCCGGCGCTCGCCTTCGACCACCAGGCGATTCTGGACCGCGCCATCAAGCGGCTGCAACTGCGGCTCGACTACGCCAACCTCGCGCTCGAATTTCTGCCCGACACCTTCACCCTGCCCGAGCTGCAAGGCGTGTACGAGGCCATTGGCCACCGCGAACTCGACAAGCGTAATTTCCGTAAGCGCATTCTCGCCGCCGGCATCCTGACCCCCTGCGGCGAGCGGCGCAGCGGCGTGGGACGGCCCGCGCAGCTCTACCGCCGCGCCAAAGGCACCCGCACGGCGGCGCTGTAAGAAAGGGCCGCGCTGTAGCATGGCCCGGTGAGCGCCGCGCCTCCTGCCGACCCCGCCGCCCAGATCACGGCCAGCTTTCAGAGCATGTTGCCCGACCTGGGGCTGGGCGGTCTGCTCGGCCTCGCCGCTGGGTACGCGGTCAGGGTGGTGGGCCGCGTCGCACTGCTGGTCGTCGGCCTCGCCTTTATCGTCGTGCAACTGCTCGCGCACTACGGCGTCGTCACGGTGGACTGGCTGCAACTCCAGACGCTCACCGAGCCGTGGTTGCGCGAGGGTCGCGAGAACTTCGGTGGCTGGTTTTCCCGGGTGTTTCTCGCCAACCTGCCCTTTGCCGGGGCGTTCGCGGCGGGCTTCGTGCTGGGACTGCGGCTGCGGTAGAAGCAGGCCAAAAAAAAGGCCGAAGCGTGTAGCCTCGGCGTTCTTCTTGGATGTGATGTTTCAATCGTCGCTGCTGCGGGCAATCCCTAGCACGTTCATGAACTGCGCGAGCGCCATCGCAAAGCCCGCCACGTAGGTCAGGGCCGCTGCGGTGAGCACCTTTTGCGCGCCCGCCTGCGCTTCACCGCCGCCGCTGATACCGCGCCCGTTGAGGTATTGCAGCGCCCGGCGGCTGGCGTCGAATTCCACCGGCAGGGTCACGAGGTGAAAGAGCAGCGCCCCGCCGAACAGAATCGCGCCGAGCCACAGCAGGCCGGTGCTGTGAACAAAGATGCCGATCATCAGCAGCAGGGGCGCGAAGTTCATGCCGAGGCTCAGCGGCACCGCCATCTGGCCGCGCAGCACCAGCGCCGGCATCCGCACCTTGTCCTGCACCGCGTGCCCGACCTCGTGCGCCGCCACCGCCATCGCGCCGATGCTGGGCACGCCGTAGGTGGACTCGGAGAGCCGCACGACCTTTTGCTGCGGGTCGTAGTGGTCGGTGAGGTCGCCCGGCACCGCCTCTACCGGCACATTGTGCAGGCCGTTTTCGTCCAGCATCATCCGGGCGACCTCGGCCCCGGTCAGGTTGCGCGGGTTGCGAATGTTGCCCCATTTTTTGTAAGTATTGCTCAGATACGCCTGAATCACCAGCGAGGCGACGAAGATCAGCAGAATCAGCGGGGTATACGGGCCAAAAAACATGGTCTTTCCTCCTGTTCAAATCTTAGCGTCCCCCACTCAAGTCCCATGAGAAAAATGCCCTCCCAGTTGACTCCGGGTTTACTTCGGCCAAGCCAGCGCCGGATGCGTAACGGCGGGCCAGCGGACCGGCAATTCGCGCTTCCCGAGCCGCGCCACCGGCACGACCCCGACTCCCGCACCGCAAATCCAGGCCCGCGTGACCTGCGGCAGTTCGGAAACGTGCACCGGCCGCTCCTCATGCGGGTGCCCGGCGAGCCAGAGCGCCCGCGTCGTTCCTGGTAGCCCGCCCGTCGGCACGACCAGCCGCCCGCCGAAGTCCAGCACCGGCGAGGTGCGCGAGCCGTCCACCACGTGTCCCGCCGCGTCGGTCAGCCAGCCTTCAAAGGCCTCCGCCGCCGTCGCCTGCGCCCCCGCCAATCGGTAGGGCAGATAATTCCCGGTCTTGTGCGCCGCGAGTTGCGGGTGTGTCTGCCAGTCGGTGAGGACGACCGCCACGCCGCCCAGGGGCCGGGGGCCGGTGTTCAGGGGCCGAAACTGGTGAAAGGTGCCCTCGTCGGTCACGGTGACGCGCAGCAGGTGCGTGCCAGCGGGCAAGGCGGGCAGGTGCTCGTCCGGTGCAGGCAGCCCTAGAACCGCGCACGTTCCCGCCAGCCGCGCCCAATGCTCCGGCCACAGCAGCGCCGCGCCCTCCTGAAGACGCACGGTGGTGAAGGCGGAGAAGCCGTGGATGGTGGCTGGATGCTGGTTGAGAGAGGGGCGCAGGTCTTTTTCCATCACCCCTCACCCCTCAGCGCAGCGGACCCAGCAACAGCCCGCAGCCAGTTGCCGAGCAGCACCCGTCCCGCCGGGCTCAGCACGCTTTCGGGATGAAACTGCACGCCCCAGGCGGGTTTTCCAGGCACCGCCAGCGCCATAATCTCGCCCCCTTCACTGCGGGCCGTCACCAGTTCGTCGGGTAGCCCGCGCACGACGAGCGAGTGGTAGCGCCCGAAGGCCGCGCCGTTTTCAATCCCGGCAAACAGCCCCGCGCCGCCGTGCTGCACGCGCTCGGGCCGCCCATGCACCGGCTCGGCGCGTTCAACGCGGCCACCCAGCACTTCCCCCAGCGCTTGATGCCCCAGGCACACGCCCAGCAGCGGCACGCCGCGCTCCAGGCACCGCCGGGTCAAGGCGAGTGTGCAGCCGCTCGTCTGCGGAGTGCCGGGGCCGGGACCGACGAGCACGGCGTCGGGGCGGCTCGCCAGCAGCGTTTCTGCGTCCTCGTCCTGGCTCCGCACATCCACCATCGCCCCCAGCGCGAGCAAGTCGTGGGCGAGGTTCCAGGTAAACGAGTCGCGGTTGTCGAGCACCAGCACCCGCAGCGGCGTCTGTGCCTGCTTGGGCACGGGTGGTGGCGTCCAAGGCCGACCCGGCACCGGGGGCTGCCCCGCCTGCGCCGGTCTGCCGGGCACCCCCGCCAGCACGCTGAGGAGGGCCTGCGCCTTGTGGACCGTTTCGCGGGCCTCGCGGGCCGGGTCGGCGTCGATGACGGTGCCGCCGCCCGCACGGACGGTGACGGTCCAGCGGGGAGGCGTTGCTGGCGAACCTGCCGCCGTATCCAGCACAAATTCCGCCGTCCGAATCAGAATATTTACGTCCACCCGTCGCCCGCTCACCAGCCCTGCGCCGCCGGTGTACCAGCCGCGCGGCCCCGGTTCCAGCGCGGCAATCGCGTCCATCACGCGGGCTTTGGGGGCGCCGGTAATCGTGCCGCCGGGGAAAGTGGCGGCGAGCAGGTCTGGCAGCGTCAGGCCCGCGCGGGCGGTGGCCGTGACCTCCGAAACGAGGTGCATGACGTGGCTGTAGCGCTCCACCAGCATCAGGTCGGGCACGCTCACTGTGCCGGGGGCTGCTACCGCGCCCAGGTCGTGGCGCACGAGGTCCACCAGCATGGTGTGCTCGGCCACTTCTTTGGGGCTGGCGCGCAGCTCGGCTTCGAAGGCGGCGTCTTCCTCCGGCGTGTCGCCGCGCCGCCGCGTGCCGGCAATCGGGCGGGCGCTGATGCCGCCGCCTTCCGACACGGCCCAGTCCACCAGCCGCTCGGGGCTGCACGACACGACGACTTCGTTGCCCATGTCCAGAAAGGCCATGAACGGACTCGGATTCACCTCGCGCAGCCGCAGGTACGCCGCCAGCGGGTCGCCCTGCGCCGGGGCCGACACGCCGCGCGACAGGTTGACCTGATACACCTCGCCCGCCCGAATCAGCTCCTGCACGGCCCGTACGCCCGCCGGATAGTCCACGTCGTCCGCGCCGAAGTCGCCCACCGTCAAGCTCGGCAGGGGCGCGGGGTCGCTCGCCAGCAGCGCCGCCCAGTCCAGATGCGGCTCGCCCACGACGCTCAGGGTGCCGGCCTCCCGGTCCCACACCAGCCCGGACGGGTAAAAACCCCACCACTGCGCCGGGCCGCTCGCCGGGTGCGCCGCCAGACCGAACTCGCGGGCCGCCTCATACTTCAGGCCGCCGAGCCAGGCGGGAAAAAAGGCGTCGGGGGCAGGAAGTTCGGGGAGGGTGTGCTGCACGCAGGTCGGCGCGGCGCTCAGGAAGGTGAAACGGGCGTAGGGCAGCACCGGCCCCAGCGATTCGAGCAGGGCGATGCCGGGCAGGCCAGCGGCGCGGAGGCGGAGGAGGGCGTCGGCGGGGGAGAGCACGGGGAAAAGGGTAAAGGGTGGGAGGGGGGCGTGGGGGCTATGGCTTTAGCTTTTGGCCCCAACCCCAAACCCCTATCCCCACAGGGGACAGGGGCTTTGACGCTGGCGCTGTGCAAATGGTGATGATTTCGCTTGGCAGGCGATGTTCTTCAAGTGCGCGGGCTGGTGTAGATGCTCGTGATTTCTATGGACGCGAGGCCCGTGCGCTTACAGCGCCCGACGGCCCTGGCATTCTGCGTTTCGCGATTTTCTGGGGGGAGTGGAAACCGCAGCCAAAGCATTTTTCGTCCCTCTCCCCTTGCGGGAGAGGGCCTTGCCGTAGGCAAGGGGTGAGGGGGCATCCAGACCCGCGCCAACGGAATCTCACCCCGTCACCCCCCTAAACCCCACTCCCCAGCCGCCTCTCCAACCCCGCCTTCACCCCTTCCCACTCGTCCGCCAACACGCTGAAAATCACCGAGTCGCGGGCGTAGCCGTCGGGCCGGACCTGGTACTGGCGCAGCGTGCCCTCGCGCACCGCCCCTAGCTTGTCCAGCGCGCGCAGGCTACGGGCGTTGCGGCTGTCCACCTTGAACTGCACGCGGCCCGCGCCCAGCACCTCGAAGGCGCGGGCGAGCAGCAGCAGCTTGGATTCGGGGTTGGCGAAGGTGCCGCGCCCGGCGGGCAGCAGCATGGTGCCGATTTCCAGCCAGCGGTCGTCGGGCCGGGCCTCGCTGTAGCTGATGCGGCCCAGCACCGTTTCGTCCGGCCCCAGCACCGCCCAGTTCACGCGGTGGGGCAGGCTGTTGAGCCGCTCGATGTGCGCGGCCCACTCTTCCGGCGTGTTCGTCTGCGGACCGCCGCGGGCCAGAAATTCGACCGTCTGCGCGTCGGCTCCGGCGCACATTCCGGCGGCGTGGACGGCACTCAGCGGCACGAGGGCAACGAAACGGCCCCGCATCTCTACGGGGCGCGTCCAGTCTTCGGCGGGGGCAGGGTGTGAGGGCAGCATGGCTCAGGCTACCGCCGTTAGCGGGATGCGGGCACCGCTGCTCCGTCGGCGCCGTCTTCGTCACCGGGACGTTGCGGCGGCTGGGGCTTGCTCACGGTCTGGCGGCCTGTGAGCGCACGGCCCAGCGTCACCTCGTCGGTGTATTCCAGCGAGCCGCCCACCGGCACCCCGTAGGCGATGCGGCTGATGGCGGCGCCGAGCGGTTCGAGCAGCCGCTGAAGGTAGAGCGCGGTGGCGTCGCCCTCCACCGTTGTGCCAGTCGCCAGAATCACTTCCATGCCTTGCCCCACGCGGGGCAGCAGCGGCTTGATGTGCAGCTTGTCGGGGCCGACGCCGTTCATCGGGCTCAGAACGCCGTGCAGGACGTGGTAGAGCCCCCGGTACTCGCCGCTGCGCTCCAGCGCAATCACGTCGCCGGGTTCTTCCACCACGCAGATGGTGCGCTGGTCGCGGCTGGGGTCGGCGCACACGTCGCACTTCTCGGCGTCGGTGATGTTGAAACAAATCGGGCAGACGTGCAGGTCGCGCTTGGCTTCGAGCAGGGCGGAGGCGAGGCGCTCGATGTCCTCACGCGGCTGCTCGAACAGGTGAAAGGCGAGTCGCTGCGCGCTCTTGGGGCCGATGCCCGGCAAGCGTGACAGCTCGCGGATGAGGGACACGAGGGAAGGCGGATATTTCATTTTGCGCCTCCGGCACGTCTAAAAGTCTGAGGGTCTAAGAGTCCAAGAGAGGGAGCCCTTAGACCCTCAGACTGTTTGACCCTCAGACGACCAAGCGCCAGCGCGGTCACACTCAAAAGCCGGGCAGTCCCAGGCCCGCCGTCGCTTCGCGCTGCAAGCCCTCGGCCTTCTCGGCGGCGTCGTTGATGGCGGCCAGAATCAGGTCTTCCAGAGCTTCCACGTCGTCGCCGTCCACCGCTTCGGGCTTGATTTTCAGGCTGGTCACCTTGCCGTGCCCGTTCATCTGCACCGTCACCAGGCCGCTCGCGGTGCCTTCCACCGACTGCGCCGCCAGTTCGTCCTGAATCTTGCCAGCCGCGACCTGCGCCTGCTGCATCTGCTTCATCAACTTCTTCATGTCCATGACCGTCAGTCTAGCGGCTGGCCTCTCACGGCGGCATGACCCGGACCACCGTTGGAGGACAAGCCGCTACGCCGCCACTTTGTGCCAGCAGAGGAAGACAAAACTGGCAAACGCAACGGCGAGTAACCTTATGAATGCCGTTTGCTCACTTTGACCTGTCAAATGTTAGGCTGAGGACGATGAAATCTCCGGCCTACCGTCTGGACGCGCTTGACGAGCGGATTTTGCAGGAATTGCAGCAGGACTCGCGCCTGAGTATGCGCGAACTCGGGCGGCGCATCGGGCTTTCGGCGCCCGCCGTGACCGAGCGGGTGCGGCGCCTGGAGGAAGCGGGCGTGGTGCTGGGCTACGGCGTGCGCGTGGCCGCCAAACCGCTGGGGCGCGCCATCAGCGCCTTTATCGGCGTGAAGGACTCGGGCCGCAATGACCCGGCGCTCGTCCGCTGGGCCAGGGAGCGCGACGGCGTGCTGGAATGCCACTCGGTGACCGGCGACAACTCCTGCATGCTCAAGGTTGCCGTGGCGGACGTGGCCGAACTGGAAGTGCTGCTCGGAGAACTGATTGACCTGGGCTTTACCTGCGACACGTCCATCGTGCTCAGCACGCCTCTGGAAGGGAAGCTGCTGCTGCCTCCGCAGGAAGATTGACGGCAAAGAGCGGCGGGCCGAGAGTTCGTCCTCTCCGCCCGCTGCTGCTGCTCTCCGGTGTTTAGCGGCGTCCGCCAAACATCCCAATAAGGTCGTTCAGCGCGTTGCCGTCACCGTCGCGGTCCAGCGTGCGGTTGAGGGTGCCGAGCAGGTCGCCCTGACCGCCCATTTGAGCTTGGCCCATCTGTGCCTGACCCATCTGGGGCTGCTGCGCTGCGTTGCCCGCCGGAAAGCCGGGGAACATCTGGCCGCCGCCCATGCCGGTGTTCTGGTTCTGAGACTGCGGCATCTGTGCTTGCGCCTGACCCCCGCCGAGCATCCCGCCCAGCACACTGCCGAGGCCGCCCGCCGCGCCGCCACCGAGCAGCCCGCCGAGGATGGAGCCGAGGCCCCCGCCCAGACCGCCGCCCATGCCACCAGGAAGGCTCATGCCGCCGCCCGACTGTCCGCCCATGTTGCCGCCCATCTGCCCACCCTGGGCACGGGAGCGGTTGCTGAGGTAGCTCAGAATCAGGGGCGCGACCATCATCAGAATCTGCATCGCCATCTGGGGGTCAATGCCCGCCCGCTGGCCGATGGCGTTGGCCGCCGCCTGCTGCTGCCCGCCGAACACGTGGCCCAGGATTTTCTGGCCCTCGTTCATGTCGGGTGTCTGCCCCTGCTGAAAGCCGAGCATGGCGCTGTCGTCGTGCTGGCCGACCGCCGACGCGAGCGCGTCCAGGCCGCCGGGCTGGGTCGCGTTGCGGGTCATCGCGCCGAGCAGCAGCGGCACAGCCGCTTCCAGCGCCGCTTCGGTCTGCTGGGGGGTGGTGCCGAGTTGGTTGCCGACCGTCTGCTGTGCCTGACCCATGCCGCCGAGCATGTTGAAAATGTCCATCATGGTGGGTGTCCTCCTGAGATGAAGTGAAATCGGCTCAGCGTAGGGTGAGGGCGTGAAGGTGGGGGCAGAGCCGGGTTGCGCGTTCGTTTAGGCGGTGGGGTGCCCCCTGCCGACTGCCGCTAGAAACCGCCGTGCCTCCCCTGGCGAACGCAGGCGCACCAGGCGCAAGTGAGGAAATTCGGCGGCGAGGGCGGGAGTCTCCTGCCTTCTCCGCCAGTGGGTTTTCCAGAACCAGCGTAAGGGGCCTTCGGGGTCTAGAAGCGCCCCGCGCCATGTTTCGCGGTTGCCGTTCCAGAGTTCCTGCTGCGTCAGCACTCGCCATAGAGTTCGGCGGACGAGACGCGAATACACCAACCACGCAGGAAAATCCAGCCAGATGAGCGTGTCCGCCCGCGCCCAGCCGAGGTCGCGGGCCTTGCCATAGTTCCCGTCCATGACCCAAGCGGGCTGGGACGTGAAGGTATCCACCCGGGCGCGGAAGCGGCCCAGCGGGGCCATCTGCCAGTTCGCTTCGTGGTTCCAGGCGTCCTGCTCGCCGTGGGGCAGGCCGAGCCGCTGCGCCAGTGCACGGGCAAACGTCGTTTTGCCGCTGCCGGTGGTTCCGATGACGATGATGCGGAGCATGGGCAGAGTTCAGCACGGACGCCCCCCGCGCCCATGAGCCATCTGGCCGATGCGCCCGCGCTCCGGCCCTGCCTATCCTTCACGTTCCACAGTTCGGCACAACTGGGGTGGAGGTGGCTTTGAATGATTTTTTGAGTATTCCGGCGGTCAATGCCGGTCTGTATCTCGCGCTCGCCCGGCTGGGGTTCCGGCGGCAGTTCGCGTACCTGCAAGCGGCGCTGTGGGGGTTGGTCACGAATCTGTTTTTCGGGCTGCTGCGGATTTCTATTTTGCTGGCGCTGTTTGATGGGCGGCCCCAGGTGGCGGGGCTGACGGGCGGCGACGCGGTGACGTATGTCGCGCTGACGCAGACGTTTATCGCGTCGTTTTCGCTGTTCGGGTGGTCGGAGTTCATGCGGACCATTCACCGGGGCGAGGTGGCGACCGACCTGCTGCGTCCGCTGGACCTGCTGGCGTCCTGGGCGGCGCAGGATGCGGGCCGGGCGGCGGGACAGTTCGTGCTGCGCGGGCTGCCGATGCTGGTGCTCTTTGCGCTGCTGTGGGGGGCGCGGATGCCCGCTTTGCCGCCTGAGACGCTATTGAGCGTGGTGCCCGCGTGGGCGTGCGGCTTCGCCTACCGCTTTCTGGTCAACTGCGCCGCCTTCTGGTCGCCGGACGCGGTGGGCATCGGGCGCTTCGCCTGGGTGCTGCTGGGGCTGGGCTGCGGGTTTCTGATGCCGCTGCGCCTGTTTCCCGACTGGCTGCGGGCGGCGCTGGCGTGGACGCCGTTTCCTTCCATGCTCAACACCACCGTGGAGCTGTGGCTGGGCCTGAAAACCGGCGCGGCGGCGTGGGGAGCACTCGGCGTGCAGATGGGCTGGACCGTGGCTTTGCTGGGGCTGTGCGCCTGGGTGCTCCGGCGGGGCCTCGGGCGGCTGGAGGTGGCCGGTGGGTAGGGCGTCAATGGGTGATGGACGAAGGTTGATGGAAGGGGGAGCCAGAGCTGATGCGTGACCCCCATCATCCATCACCCCTCTACCATCTCCGGCTCTACTTCCTGCTGCTGCGCGCGCAGGCCCGGTCGCAGCAGGTCTACCGCCTGTCCTTTGCGCTGGACGCGCTGGCCGCCGCGCTTATCACGTTTACCGAGTTCATGGCGTTTGTGCTGGTGCTGCCCCGCTTTGGGGGCCTGGGCGGGTGGACACTGCCCGAGGTGTCGCTGCTCTACGGCCTTGCAGAACTGAGTTTCGTGGTGATGGACATGCTGTTTGGCGGCTTTGACGCGCCCAACATGAGCCAGCAGGTCCGCAGCGGCAGTTTTTCCACCTTCCTGCTGCGGCCCTTGCCGTTGCCGCTGCAAGTCTTCGGGTCGGACTTCGCGCTGCGGCGGGTTACGCGGGTGCTGCTGGCGGTGGGCATCGTGGCGTATGCCGTGTCGGGGCTGGACATCTCGTGGACGCCCGCTGATATTGCTCTGCTTGTGGGCAGCGTGCTCGGCATGACTGCCTTTTTCGGTGGCCTGTTCGTCATCGGCGGCACGCTGACCTTCTGGACAGTGGAGAGCGTGGAGGCGATGAACGTGCTCACCTACGGGGGCCGTTCGCTGATTTCGTACCCGATGGACATTTACGGGACGTTCCTGCGTAAGACCTTCACCTACGTTATCCCCGCCGCCTTTCTCTCGTATTTTCCCGTGCTGCATGTGCTGGGCCGCCCGTTGCCCGACGGCTTGCCTGAGTGGGCGGCTTTCCTTCCCTTGCCTGCCGGAGTGCTGGTGCTGACACTTGCCTTCGCCTTCTGGCGGGTGGGGGTGCGGCGGTACGTGGGCACGGGGAGTTGATGGTGCTCGTCTTTTCTCCATCCACCATCAGGCCGTCAGGCCGAACCTCTCCACCATCTCCCCTCCGAAGGAGCCACCCATGATTGAAGTGCGCCACCTGTGCAAGTCGTTCGCCCGCAAACCCGCCGTGCAGGACATTTCGTTTTCCATTCCGGCGGGCGAAATCGTGGGGTATCTGGGGCCGAACGGAGCGGGCAAATCCACCACCATCAAGGTGCTGACCGGGCTGCTGGTGCCCGACTCCGGCGAGGTGCGGGTGGGCGGTTTGGTGCCGTGGAAACAGCGGCGGCAGCATGTGGCGCGGCTGGGCGCGGTGTTCGGGCAGCGCACGACGCTGTGGTGGGACCTGCCGGTGCGCGAGTCGCTGGAGTTGCTGCGGCATGTGTACCGCGTGCCCGCTGCCCGTTTTGCCGAGAACCTCGCCGGCTTTACCGAGCTGCTGGAGCTGGGGCCGTTTCTGAACACCCCGGCGCGGGCGCTCTCGTTGGGGCAGCGGATGCGGGCCGACCTCGCGGCGGCGCTGCTACACGACCCCGAACTGCTGTTTCTGGACGAACCGACGGTGGGGCTGGACGTGGTGGCAAAGGAGCGCATCCGCGAATTTGTCAAAGCGGTCAATGCCGAGCGCGGCGTCACCGTGCTGCTCACCACCCACGACCTCGGCGACGTGGAGCGGCTCGCGCGCCGGGTGATGATGATTGACACCGGGCGGCTGCTGTTCGACGGCCCGCTCGCAGAGTTGCAGGCCCGCTACGGCGGCGAGCGGGAACTGTGGGTGGAATTTGAAAAAGCCCCCGCGCAGCCCGCCCTGCCCGGCCTCACGCTGCTGGGGCAAGACGGCCCGCGCGTGCGCTACGGCTTTTCCGGGGCCGCCGCCGCGCCCATCGCGCAGGTGACGGCGCTGGCCCCGGTGCGCGACCTCGCCGTCAAGGAGCCGGAGGTGGAAGCGACCATCCGGCGGATTTACGAGGGGAACCTGCTGGGGAGCAGAAGCGTAAGGGAGGGATGACCGCACCTGAAGATTCCCGCTCACGCCTTGCGCCGCAGCCGTTCACACTTCCACTGTGGCTGAGCGTGCCGCTGCTGCTCGGACTGCTGATGTATGGCGCGGACACGGCCCTGCACGCCGTCGCGTGGCCGGGACAGCTCGGAGGCGTGCTGGGGGCAGTGCTGGCGCTGTGCGGCGTCGTTTTCACCTGGCGCCGCCGGGCGCCTTCCGCGCCAGGAGCGTTTTTCGGTGCCTACGTGCTGATGAAGGCGTGGGCGCGGCTGGACCCTGCCGCCGCCAACGGCACGCTGGCGGGCAGGTCTCTCATCTGGCCGGTGCTGTTGTCGCTGCTGGTGGGGTGCTGGCTGGTGTTCTCCGACAAAGTTTTCTCTGATGGGAAGTCGCACCCTGCCTGACCGCTTCGGCTTGCAAGTGGAACCCGAGATTCAGGAGGCCTGGCGGCGGACCTTCGATACAGTTCGCTCGCTGTCGTGACCTTCAGCGAGTTTGTCTTGCCACTCATGCTGGTGGGGTGGCTGGCGCGGCGCAGGCAACCGCGAGACTTCCTTTCACCTCACCGTTAGACCGGCTGCCTACCTTCCGCGCAGGAGGCCTGCTTATGACCAAGACCCTGCTGTCCGCCCTCGCCGCCCTGCTCCTGTCCACTGCCGCTTTCGCTCAGACGGCCCCGACCCCAGTCCATGCTGCACCGACCCAGACCGCATCTTCCCAGACGGCCCCGACGACTTCGACCCACACCCCGAAGGCCCGCACAGCTACGCCCCGGACCACCGCGCCGCTGCCCACGGCCCCGGTAAACGTCAACACTGCCACCGCCGCGCAGCTCATGACCCTGCCGGGCGTGAGCAACAAGATTGCCGCCGAGATCATCAAGGACCGGCCCTATAAGAACGCCGCCGAGCTGGTCAAAAAGGTCAAAGGCATCGGCAAGAACAACGTCAAGCCGATGACGCCTTACCTCGCCTTCTGAAGATTGCAGCCACCGTCTAAAGAGAACGCCGGGGGAGACCCGGCGTTGTTGCTGGTTGGAACCCGCGCGCTGCTCGGCGCATATTCGGGGCATGACTCGCCCTGACCGCTTTGGCCTGGAAGGTGCGCCTGAAATCCGAAAGGCGCGGCGCCGGCCCTTTGGACGTGGCCCCTTCGCCACGGTTCTGCTGGCCCTCCTCGCGCTGAGCGGCGTTGCAGGACTGTTGGCGGCGAAAAGCTGGTACGGAGACCTTGGGGGCGTCGTCGCCCTGCTGTGCGCCGTGCTGGGGCTGGTGCAGCAGCGGCGCGGCGGGCTGAGCGACAACGGCGCGCTGTGGTGGTACGTGACCGGCTTTTTCACCCTGACGCTCTGGCAACGGCTCGACCGCCTGCCGCAGCCACCCCTGACGGGCACGCTGGTCTGGACTGTGCTGATGAGCATCGGCCTGCCCGCACTGCTGCTGTGGTGGCTGCGGCGGCGTTAGCCCCTCAGCGAATCGCCGGCAGCTCGTCCTGCGGATGCTCGGGTACGGCAGGCGGCGTCACCGGCACCCCGGCGTCTTGCCCGGCCCAGGCCATGAAGGCGCCCAGGCCCCGGCGAAAGAGCGGCGGGCGCTTCTCGCGTTTGCCAAGTTTCTTGGGCTTGCCGGTCTTTTCGTTGATCTCAGTGGGCAGCTCGGGCACCAGCGCCCAGTTCACGTTCATCGGCTGAAAGCCCTTGGGGTTGGCCGAAGCGAGGTAACGCACCAGCCCGCCCAGCATGGACTCGGCGGGAGGGGTCAGCGGTTCCAGACCCAGGGCGAGGCGCGCCGCGTTCGTTCCGGCCAGCCAGCCGGTCGCGCTCGATTCGAGGTAGCCCTCGGTGCCGGCCAGCACGCCCGCCACCAGTTTCTGCGGGTCGGCGCGCAGTTGCAGCGTACTGTCCAGCACTTCCGGCGCGTTGAGGTAGGTGTTGCGGTGCATCACGCCGTATCGCACGATGTCGGCGTTGTGCAGGCCGGGAATCAGTTGCACGACGGCCTTCTGGTCACCCCACTTCAGCCCGGTCTGAAAGCCCACCAGCGACCACATGCGGCCCTCGGCGTCTTCCTGGCGCAGCTGCGCCACCGCGTAAGGCCAGCGCCCGGTCTTGGGGTCGTCCAGCCCTTTGGGGGACATCGGCCCGAAGCGTGGGGTGTCCACGCCCCGGCGGGCGATTTCTTCGATGGGCATGCAGCCTTCGAAAAATTCCAGCTTTTCCCAGTCGTGCGGCGTGTGGCTGCGCGCGGTTTCGAGCGCCTCGAAGAAGGCCAGATATTCTTCCTTGGTAAACGGGCAGTTGATGTAATCGGCGCTCTGGTCGTAGCGCCCGGCCCGCCACGCGATGTCCATGTCGATGGAATCCACGTCAATGACGGGCGCGGCAGCGTCGTAGAAGCTCAGGCGCTCGGAGCCGGTCAGCCGCCTCAGGTCGCTCGCCAGCGCGTCGGCGGTCAGCGGCCCGGAGGCAATGACGCAGATGCCGTCGGGCACGGTTTCTACCTCACCCTCCACGACTTCAATCAAGGGGTGGTTTTTCACCTGCTCGGTCACGTGGGCACTGAAGGCGTCGCGATCCACCGCCAGCGCGTTGCCCGCTGGCACCCGGCTCGCGTCGGCGGAGGTCACGATGGCCGCGCCCACCGAGCGCATCTCGGCTTGCAGCAGGCCCTTGCTCTGCATCTCGCCTTCGCCGCCGAGACTGGTCGAGCAGACGAGTTCGGCAAAGTTGGCGGTGCGGTGCGCGGGGGTCATCTTCTGCGGGCGCATCTCGAAGAGCCGCACGCGCACGCCGAGCTTGGCGGCGGCCAGCGCGGCTTCGGACCCGGCGAGGCCCGCGCCGACGACGGTGATGGTGGGAGAAGACATGAGGTTGATGGTAAAGGGTTGATGGGAGATGGATAGCGAGGCTAAGGCCAAAGTTGCTCTCCCTATCCACCATCAACGGCCCACCATTACCTCTCCGGCGTGCCGCCCAGTGCGCTTTTGACCCGCGACAGCCCCTCGTACAGCAGCGTCCGCAGGGCAAAGAGGCGGTCACTCGGCGTCTGCAACGACTGGTCGTAGCGGCTCTCGAAGGTCGGCACGCTGACCACCGGCACGCCATACCCGGCAAACAGGGCGGCGGCGCGGCGCGAGTGGCTGGGCGAAGTGACGAGCAGCACCCGCCGCCAGCCGCGCTCACGCGCCAGCACGCTCACCCGCTGCGCCTCGTCGCGGGTGGTGGTGACGTGGGGGAGGGTGAGCACCTCGGGCCCGCCCGCGCCGTAGAGCTCCCGGACCAGCTCGCGCTCCAGCACGCTCATTTTCGGGCAATTGTGGGGGCCGATAAGGCCCGACTGCTCCGACACGGTGATGACCGGCGCGTACCCCGCCTGCCACAGCCGCAGCCCGCCGAGCAGCCGCGCCACACTGCTCGATTCCAGTTGCGCCGCGCCGCAGTTCACCCCGCCACCGAGCACCACAATCGCGTCGGCCTTGACCGGCGGCTGCGTCAGCGTGAGCGCGCTCAGCGGCCCGCGCAGCACGGGCGTGAGCAGACACAACAGGCACAGCAGCGCCGCCGCCCCCGCCCCGCCGAACAGCAGCCAGCGCGACGGACGAAAAGCCCCTGCCAGCGTTCCCAGCGCCAGCAGCCCGAGCAGCAGCGCCGGAGTCGCGCGCACGTCGCCCACGAAGGCCACGAGCAGCCCCAGCCCCGCTCCCACCGCGAGGCCGCCCGCCACGCCGCGCCAGCGGGCCCAGGGATTCAGCGCGCGGTTCACGGTGCTCGGCACTTCGGTGTTCGTCATCCTCGCGGCTCCGGCGCGGTGGGCGCCCCGTCCACCCGGTAAATCCACTGGCGCGGATAGGGCGCGGCGAGGCCGGCGTCTTGCAGGGCTTCTTTGGCCGCCTCGCGCAGTTGCATGGTCAGGACCGGGTAGGCCTTCACGTTCTCGTCGCTCACGTAAAACCGCATGATGAGTTCTAAGTTACTCTCGTTCACTTCGCGCACCAGCACCACCGGCGCGGGGTCCGTCTCGACTTTGGGGTGCTGCGCCATCACCCTCAGCAGCACGGCGCGGGCCTCAGGCACCCGCTCCGCGTAGGCGAGCGGCAGCGGCACGTTCAGGCGCAGGGTGCCGCCCGCCGTCAGGTTCACCACGGTGGCCCCCGCCACGTCCTTGTTGGGAATACTGACCCACTCATTGTCGCGGGTCATGATGCGGGTGGTCCGCAGCGTGAGGCCGTGCACCTGCCCCTCGTAGTCGCGGATGCGCACCCAGTCGCCAATCCGAAAGGGCCGGTCGAGCAGCAGCGTCACCCCGCTGATGAGGTTGGCGAGAATGTCCTGCGCGGCAAAGCCCACCGCCAGCCCCACCACGCCCAGCCCGCCCAGAATCGGCAGCAGGTCGATGCCGAACTGCCGGAAGATGAGGTAGATGCCCGAGAGCAGCCACACCCCCCGCACCACGTTGCTCAGCAGCAGCGAGAGGCTGGCGTCCAGCCCCCAGGCGTTCGCCTGCCGGTGCAGCAGGTGGTGAATAAGCGCCCAGCCCGCGTAGAGCAGAAGCAGCAGCAGATACCCCCGGAACAGGGCCGGGATATACGGCGTCAGCAGTGGAAAGAGCCCCGCCACCGAAATGGCCGCCAGCAGCAGCCCGGTCAGCCGCAGCACCCGCCGCAGCGTGGTCCGCAGCACCGGATGCGCGTCCGGCGGCCCGAAGCGGCTCAGCAGCCACAGCGCCAGCCGAATCAGCCCCCAGAACAGCAGTGCGTAGGCGGCGGCCAGCACCGCGGAGAGCAGGATGGCGGGGCCGTATTCCGTCAGGAACCGCTGTACGTCGGCCCAGACTGTGCGCCCCAGGTCCAGCAGGGCGTCGAGGCCGAACAGGTGCGACTTGGTGAGGCTCATGGGGGGAGTTTAGGGGCTTTGGGGCGTTGGCTTGAGCTTTTGGCCCCAACCCCCAGCCCCTCTCCCCAAAGGGGACAGGGGGGCTCACGTTGGCACTGGGCACATGGCGGTGATGACGCGTACCGGGCGGCTTTTCGCAAGTGCGTGGGCTGGTCTGGACGCTCGTGATTTCTGCGGACGCGAGGCCCGTGCGCTTTCAGCGCCCGACGGCCCTTCCGTTCTGCGTTTCACGATTTTTTCGGGGGTAGCGCAGAATAAGGCTAAAGCGAAAGCGTTTTGACCCTCTACCAGGGGGAGAGGGCCTCGCGTAGCGAGGGGTGACTCGTAGAGCTGCTTGCAGAGGGGTCTTTCCCTCCACCTACCCCCTCACTCCACATCCCACCCATCCCCCACTCGGCCCTTGCGCCGCTCCTTTTTCCGCGCCTCCTTGCCCTTTTTGCGCTGCGGTTTGGGGGGGAGTTGCAGGTCGTAGAGGCGCTCCGGGTTGCAGGGGGCGGGCACTTCGCCCAGGCGTTCGCCGGGGTCGGCGGTGCGGAGGTTGCCCGCCGGGTGCAGGTGCCGCTCGCCGCAGTAGGGGCACTCGCCCACCACCCAGAACATCACCCGCGTTCCGGGCAGGTCGCGCAGGGTGACGAAAGCGGGTCGCGTGGTCAGGCGGTCTTTTTTGCCCATGACGCAGATGCTAGGGCGCGGCGGCGCAGGCGTTTGTGGCGCGTTCCGGCGTGTTCCTCAACTGGCTCAGGCTTCCTCGTCCCCCTCACGCAGCGACGTGACCACCGCGCGGCAGTGGGACAGGCCCGCGCGGGCATAGAGCTGTCGGGCGGCGCTCATGTGGTCGTGGGCCCGCGCCCGCAGCGTGCGGATTTCGGGCGACTGCGCGGCCTCGGCGGCGGCCAGTGCGAGCAGTGCTCGTCCTAGCCCTTGCCCCCGCTGCGCCGGATGCACGGCGAGGTGCGTCAGCTCGGCGCGGCTGTCCGGAGCGCACAGCTCCAGCTCGGCAAAGGCCACCGGGCGGCCCTCGCTGTCACGCAGGGCCAGCAAACGCACGTCCTCGCGGGCAAAATGGGCATCGTACTGCTCGGGTGACCAGTCGAGGCGGGCGGCCCAGGTGTCCTCGGCGGCGCGGTACAGGGCGCGGTACTCGGTCAGCGGCAGCTCGCGGGTCAGGGTATAGCCGGGCGGAAGCTGAGCCTTTTTTCCCGAACTTTTCTCTGACCCGGTGCGCCAGCGTTCCAGCGGGGCCGCGTAGAAGTCGGTGGTGTGCATCGGCGCGAACCCGGCGGCTTCGAGCGCCGAGCGCACCGGCAGGTTGTCGCGGGCGCAAAAGGCGTAGACCGGAGCGCCCTCGGCCTGCTGCGCGGCGCGGGACAGCAGGCCGCGCAGGTCGGTGCCGTGCTCGGCCAGCGGGCCTTCAAGCGCCAGCCCATCGCGGAAGGGGCTGAGGGCGCAGTAGGCCCGCACGCCCTCCTCGCCCTCGTCGACCAGCGCGGCGGGGTCTTCGCATTCCAGGCGCAGCTCGTTCAGGGTGCGGGCGTCGGGAGCCAGCACTTCGCGTTCGGGGGCCGCGTCCATCCAGTGCAGCAGCGCAAGCAGGTCGGGCAGGTCGGTGGCGTGCAGCGGACGAATCATGGCAGGAACCTCCAGCGAAACCCTCAACCCAGGTCATCCACCCAGGCGGGCGAGTGAGAACAGAATTTGATGTGTTGGACGCTCCCAGGCTAGCCCCCCGCCCCCCCGCCGCGTCTGTTCTGCGGCTCACTCTGCGCGCCCCGGCAAGCGTGCTAGCATCGCCCCATGCCCTGAACAGGGTACGTTGCCTGCCTTCCCACAAATGCGCCTGAGCTGCGCGTTTGAGGGAGTTTTTCGTTTAGGGAGGCCCAACGTGCGGCTGACCGGGGCGAAAAGCGAAAGATGCGGGCGGGCAACCTCCGGGAGGTGTTTTGCCGTGACCACGAAGTCCAGCAACTCTACGCGCACGCAGGCTCTGGAGCGCCGCCAGGCCGCCGAGCTCCGTGCCGGAACTGACCTGCTTACGCTGCGGGCGCAGCTGCACCGCGCCGAAAAGGAAGCCCGCCGCGCCCCTGCGCCCCCCCCGGCCCGGCCCAAATCCCAGACCCCCAAAGCCCAGCAGGCCGTCAAGCCCCAGCGCGCACAGGAACTCGCGGGCGTGGACACCGACGACTTCTTGCTGTCGCGCGCCCTGCGTCAGCTCCGCGACGCCGTGTACGACAGCCGCTATCACGTCTGTCCCCACGCCGTGCAGCACGCCCGCGCCGAGGGCTTTATGGAAAGCGACATCATGGACGTGCTGCTCACGGGCCGCGTCAGGGCGGTCTACCCCGAAGACCACCGCTGGCTGGTGTGCGGTTACTTCGAGGCGCACGGCATCCGGCTGCCGCTGCATGTCGCCGTGCAGCACTACCGTGACGGCCACATCGACATCGTGACCGCCTTCGTGCCCAAAAACCCCCACCACATCATCAGCCGCGCCCGCCTCGCCCTGCTCGTGCGCTACGACGACGAACAGGTGCGCTCCAAGGAGGCCGTCAAGGGCAACAAGGTGGGGTACAAGGGCAAGGGGGGATGGAAGTAAGAGAAGAAGGGCAGAGAGTTATAACTCTCTGCCCTTCACTTTGAGCCTGCCCCTTCTATCCCCGGCTCCACTCCGCCGCCTGCCGCAGCGCCGCCGCCGCTTGTTGCACTTCTCCCCGCGTGGTCGCCGCGCCAAAGGAAAAGCGCAGCGAGGCCCGCGCGTCGGCTTCGGTCAAGCCGATGGCCGTCAGCACGTGGCTGGCCTGCATGGTGCCCGCGCTGCACGCGCTCCCGGCGCTGGCCGAGACGCCGAGCATGTCGAGATTCATCAGCAGCGCCTCGCCGTCGGCACCGGGAATGGTCAGGCTGACCACTTTGGGTGACCCATCTGCCGGGTGGTTGAAAGTCAGGCCCGGGATTTCCCGCACCGCGTCCATAAACGCCGTTTGCAGGTCGCGCAGGTGAGCAAACGTCGCGGGCTGCGCCTCCGCCGCCTCGGTGAGCGCCACGCCCGCCGCGTAAGCCCCCGCCGTGTTCTGGGTGCCGGGGCGCAGGCCGCCTTCCTGCCCGCCGCCGAGGGTGACGGGCGGCAACTCGGCGCCGCGCTGTACATATAGCGCTCCCACCCCGCGCGGCCCGCCCCACTTGTGGGCGCTGAAGGTGGCGTAGGTGACGCCCCACTCGGCCAGATTCACCGGCAGCACCCCCGGCGCCTGCACCGCGTCGGTGTGGTAAGGCACGCCCCGAGCGGCGGCCACAGCGGCGAGGGCAGCGGTAGGCTGCACCGTCCCAATCTCGTTGTTGGCGTGGTGGATGCTGACTAGGGCGGTGTCGTCGCGCAGAGCGGCGCCGAGTTGCTCGGGCGAGTAGTGCCCGGCGCTGTCGGGTTCCAGCCACGTCACGTCCCAGCCGTGCGCCGCCAGATGCCGGGCGGGGGCCAGCACCGCCGAGTGCTCGGTAGGTGTGGTCACGAGGTGGCCGGGGCTGCCATGCCGCTCCTGCCACGCCTGCGCCGCGCCGAGCAGCACGTGGTTGTCGCCCTCGGTGCCGCCGCTGTTGAGCGTCAGCGTGCGCGGGTCCACGTCAAAAGCAGCCGCCATGCGGGCGCGGCCTTCCTCCAGCTTCTCGCGGGCGGCTTGTCCCGCTGCGTGCACACTCGCCGGGTTGCCCGGCAGCGCGGCAGCCTCGGCGTAAGCGGCCAGGGCAGCGGGGGTCAGGGGATGGGTGGCGGCGTAGTCGAGGTAAATCATCATTTGTCCTTTGCTTTGAAAGACCCCTCACCCCTTGCTTTGCAAGGCCCTCTCCCCCTGGTAGAGGGTCAACAACTGTGCCCTTGCACCCTCTACCAGGGGGAGAGGGGAGCCCCAAAGGGGCGGGGTGAGGGGTCGTTCAGCCCTCTGCGCCCGCCACGTCGCGCTTGAGGCGCATCAGAATCGCGCCCATGCCGCGCAGGCGCATCGGCGTGATGAGTTCGGTCAGGCCCATGTCCATGTAGAAGTTGTCGGGCACGTTCAGGATGGTTTCGGGCGTCTCGCCGCTCAGGGCCTCGTGCAAAATCCCGGCGTAGCCGCGCACGGTGGGGGCGTCTTCCGGCACCTTGAAGTGCAGGTTGACCCGGCCCGCGTCGTCCTGTTCCGTCACCAGGAAAAAGGGGCTGGTGCATTCGGGCACGGGCTTGAGGAACTCTGGATGTTCGGCGTACTTCTCGGGCAGTGGGGGCAGCTTGCGGCTGTATTCCAGCAGCGCTTGCAGGCGCATTGCCTTGGGCACGGTCTTGAACATGCCGACGATGTTCTGGAGTTTTTCCGGCAGGGGAGCGGCGGGAGCAGTCATGCCGCCAATCTACCCCGCACCCCCCCGGCGCGAGAGTGAGGTCTGTCCAGTTGACCTCTTTTGTCAATTGAGCGGGCGGGCTAGACTCTGAGCTATGGATTACGCCAAAGACGTGTTGGTGAGCACCGAATGGGCCGCGCAGAACCTCCAGACGCCGGGGGTGCGCTTTATCGAGGTGGACGAGGACATCCTGCTCTACGAAACCGGCCACCTGCCCGGCGCCGTCAAGCTCGACTGGCAGACCGACCTGTGGCACCCGGTGGAGCGCGATTTCATCGAGCCGCAGCAGGTCAGCGAGTTGCTGGGCAAGCTGGGCATCAAGGCCGACGACACCATCGTCCTCTACGGCGACAAGAGCAACTGGTGGGCGAGCTACGCCTACTGGTTCCTGACCTACAGCGGCGTGAGCAACCTCAAAATCATGAACGGCGGGCGTCAGAAGTGGGTCGCCGAAGGCCGCGAAATGACCACCGAAGCGCCCACCGTCACCGCGACCACCTACCCCGCCCTGCAACGCGACGAGTCGCTGCGGGCCTACCGCGATGAAGTGCGGGCGCACCTCGAAAGCGTGAACAACGGCCAGGGCGCGATGGTGGACGTGCGGAGCCCCGACGAGTTCTCCGGCAAGGTCACCCACATGCCCAACTACCCGCAGGAAGGCGTGCTGCGCGGCGGCCACATCCCCGGCGCCCGTAACATTCCCTGGGCGAAGGCGACCAACGAAGACGGCACCTTCAAGTCCGCCGACGAGCTGAAGGCGCTGTACGAAGGCGAAGGCGTGACCGCCGACAAGGACGTGATCGCCTACTGCCGCATCGCCGAGCGCTCCAGCCACAGCTGGTTCGTGCTGCGCGAGCTGCTGGGCTACCCCAAGGTCCGCAACTACGACGGCTCGTGGACCGAATGGGGCAACGGCGTGGGTCTGCCCATCGAAAAGACCTACAGCGAGGAATAAAACCAGTTGCGGTTGAATCGCTCGCCTGAGCGATGAAACCCGAGCGGAGCGAGCAGCAAAAGAGACGTGCTGCGGGAGATGGACTAAAATCCGGTGCTTTTCCGGGTTTTAGGGAATCGGACGCAGTACGTCTCAACCCCCGCGCTTAGCCCCCAATCCACTCTGACAGGCCCCTGACAGCCGCGCTCCGGCGCCGTGCGGGGGCCGTTCTTCACGCTTTTGGCGTCGGCAGCGGCGTTCCCCACCACTGGGGGGGGCGGTAGGGGGCAAGGCTGAAGTAGACTCTGCGGTATGAAGCTCCTGCTCCTCGCCGTGGTGGTTATCGTGGGCGTGCTGGTGGTCCTCAGCTTGCTGCGCAAAGGCACCGGCGCCGGTCCGGTGGGCAGCAGGCCGCCCGGCACCCGGCACCTGGACGAAGAAACCGCTGTCCGGCCCGACATTGACCCGCAGGCCCTCGCCGCCGCCCGCGCGCAGGTCGCGCCCACCGTGCCCGACGCCGTGCTCTCGGACGCACTGCTCGACGCCACCCCCAAGCAGGTCGCGCACCTGTTCTCCGCCGTGCCCGCCGATGTCATGGCGAACGCTATGGGGCAGAACACGGGCCGGGGCGGCACGGTGCAGGTGCAGGGCCAGGCCACCGCGCAGGACATGGCCCAACTGAGGAACCTGAGCAGCGCCGTGGACGAGCTGGACATCTGGAACTTCGGCGACGACACCAGCCACAAAGCCTGAGCAGGACAGGGGAATAAGAGAAAGACCGGGGAGGGTGGCCCGGTCTTTCTTGGTTTGGAAATGGGATGGGGGGTGGCGTCCGGCGCACCTTGATGCCGTGCGGGTGCGAAGGCGGGCGTGTGAGCAGTCGCACGACTACTCATAACGAAAGATTTGGTCTGACTTCGCCAAATGTTATGTTATATACGTAAACTTTAAGATATAATCCCTAAGCATGGGTGCTACAACAGACTTCCGTCGAGCTATTGAAGAGAATAGGCTTCTATATCTCTCAACTTTAGAAGCCTACCGGGCATCAACACGAGAGAACAACGCTGAGGAAAACGATCTAGTAAAGATTATTACTCAACCACGTAAAGATTTGGATATAGCATTTGTAAATCACAATTATTATATTACGAAGGAGAGGCATCTAAGATTAATGGGGAGCAATCAAATCTTTCTAAAAAAATCCATCGTTATAAATTTGATGTCAGCATTAGAGCAGTATCTAAAGGCTACTCTCAGGAAGGCATTCGCAAGTGCGCCAAAAATCTTCTCGAATGTAAAATCACGTCAAGAGCTGGAATTAGGATATATCATTCGTTTGGGGAGCTATTCGAATATCACCTCTGGATTTATAGAAAAGGAAGTCAGAAGAATAGGTGAGAGAAGTCTACATGAAAACGGGGACTTCTTCAAGAAAAACTTAGATATGGATTTTCAGAGACTTGGTGCAAGGTGGGATAGAATACTCCAAGCGTCAAAGTATCGGAATTCTATTATTCACCATAATTCCACCTTCGTAGATGAACTAGGCAGGGATCATAAAATAGATATAAGTCATTGGTTTATCATCCAACTAATGGACGATCTATATGCATTGAGCGTGGAAGTTGGCAGAAGTCTAAGGGAGAAAATTGAAAAATATAATGAATCCGCTAAATCTATTGAAGAGTCTGCTATTGTGCTGATTGTAATTGAATCGAGCCTATATGATGACTTCGTCGAATTTCGGCCCAACTATACTTTCTATGATTCATCTAATAAATTAAGACAATTTTCGGAACTAAACAAAGTTACGTACTCACGCGATCAGGGCAAAGTGTACGTCATGATAAGAGATAATTATAAAATCGTTTCCAGCTATATAGTAAATCTGAAAAAAAGGCACAAAGACTTAGATAGATCTGAGTTTCGCTATTACAAAATTTACAATGAAGATCCGAATAATTTAATACCAGACTGGCCAACTCTTGAAAAGGTTAGTATTGCTCTCGGCTATGGTCTGGAAGTAGAAGATATTATTACAGGGGTAAGCACAAGCTCACATGATACAAAGATTGTGGAAAGAGCAATACATATTATTGAAAATTCCTTACCTGAAAATGCTGTAAGGACTATAAGCACCTTGCTGGGGGACGATGAAATATTTGATAATCGCAAGGAAATTTTAGATATGCTGAGTGATGAATACCTATTTGATAGGTCTGCGCTTTCCGCTACGCTCCAAATAGTTGCTGCTCAAAAAATTCATTTATTGTTGTCAAACTTGCACCTCAGTTACTAGACTTCCAGCGCCAACTTATCCACATCATTCAACAGCGGTGTGCCTGCCGGGTAATCCCCCGTAAAGCACGCCGAGCAGAGGCCAGGGCCGCCGATGGCCTTGCGCAGCCCCTGTTCGCTGATGAAGGCCAGGGTGTCGGCGCCGATGAGGTCACGGATTTCGTCCACGCTGTGCGTCGAGGCGACCAGTTCCTTGCGGGCGGCGGTGTCGATGCCGTAAAAGCACGGGTGAGTGATGGGCGGGCTGGACACGCGGAAGTGCACTTCGGTGGCGCCCGCGTCGCGCAGCAGGTTGACGATCTGGCGGCTGGTGGTGCCGCGCACGATGGAGTCGTCCACCAGCACCACCCGCTTGCCGCGCACGGCGGAGGTGGGGGAGAGCTTCATCTTGACCTTCAGCTCGCGGGCTTCCTGCGTGGGGGCGATAAAGGTGCGGCCCGCGTAGGGGTTTTTGTAGAGGCCGTAGTCGAACGGGATGCCGCTCTCGCGGGCGTACCCGATGGCGGCGCCGATGCCGGAGTCGGGCACGGGCACCACGATGTCGGCCTCCACCGGCTTTTCGCGGGCGAGCTGCTGGCCCATGCGAATGCGGCTCTCGTGGGTGTCGATGCCGTCGAGCTGGCTGTCGGAGCGGGCAAAATAAATCCACTCGAACGAGCAGGGGGTGGGCTGGCGGGCCTCGACCATCAAGGAGTGCAGCCCTTCGCGGTCAATCCAGACGAGTTCGCCGGGCGCCACATCCCGAATCAGCCGCGCCCCGATGGCGTACAGGGCGCAGGGTTCGGAAGCCAGCACCCACGCGCCGTCCTCCCGCTGCCCGATAACCAGGGGCCGAACACCGTGCGGGTCGCGAAAGCCGAGAAGCTGGCTGCGGCTCATCAGCACGCAGGCATAGCCGCCGCGCAGGCGCTGCATGGCCGCCGCCGTCGCTTCCACGAGGTCCATGCGGCTCTCGCGGGCAATCAGGTTCAGCATCACTTCGCTGTCGTTGGTGGTGGCGAACAAGGCGCCTTCTTCCAGCATCTCGCGCCGCACTTCCAGCGCGTTGACGAAGTTGCCGTTGTGCGCCATGCCCAGAATGCCCTTGTTGGTGCGGGTGGTCAGCGGCTGGGCGTTGAAGCGCAGGTTGGAGCCGGTGGTCGAGTAGCGCACGTGCCCGATGCTGACCTGCGCGCCTGCCAGCCGCACGCTGTCGAGCCGCCGCTCGTCGAACACCTGCGTGACCAGCCCCAGGTCTTTCTCGACGTGAAAGCGGTCGCCGTCGCTGACGCACATGCCCGCCGCTTCCTGCCCCCGGTGTTGTAGGGCGAACAGGCCCAGGTAGGTCAGCCACGCGAGGTCGTTGGGCTGCGCAGAGTAGATGCCGAAAACGCCGCATTCCTCGCGGGGCTTGTCGAAATTCAGGTCGTGTTCGTGGAAGTGTTCAGACATGGGAAAATCCTTGTGTGGGGCGGGCGGGTTGGTCTGGACGCCCCCTCACCCCTTGCTGCGCAAGGCCCTCTCCCACCGGGGGAGAGGGGTAAAAGACACTAACTTTGTCGGTATGACGACGCGAGCGGTGCGAAAAGGAACGCTGCGGGCACGGGCATTGCGGCGCACCCAAACCGTGGAAGAAAAAACGCTGTGGCTGGCCTTGCGAAACCGCTTCTTGAACGTGAAATTCCGACGACAGTGGCCGATGGGCGGCTATGTCGTGGATTTTGTCTGTTTTGAGGCAAAATTGATTGTTGAACTGGACGGCAGCCAGCACGCCGAGGAAGCGGCGCGGGACTACGACGCTGTGCGGACTGAGTTTCTGGAAGCGGGCGGCTTCACCGTTCTCCGCTTCTGGAACAACGAAGTCCGCAAAAATCTGGAAGGCGTTTTGCTGGAAATTCAAAAGCGTTTGCCCTAGCTGTTCTGTCCCTCTCCCCTCGTGGGAGAGGGAGGGAGGCGCAGAGCGCCGGAAGGGTGAGGGGGCGCCCAGACCAGCGCAAATCTCGCTGAATCCGAGCGACAAGTGAGCCGGAACGCATCCCGCACGCCCCTTCACCCCATCCCTCTCCCATAGGGGAAGAGGGAGCCAGCGCCCCCCAGTCCTCACCCCAAAATCCCCTTCAAGGGCTCTTCCCACGCCGTTTTTAAACTCTCAAGGTTCACGCTCAAGTGTACGTGCTGCGCGGGGGCGGCAATCGTGACCTTCGGCGCTTCCACCGTTTCGCCCAGCACCGCGTAAGGCAAGCCGAGCTCGTCCAGTTTGGCCCCGGCAGCGGCGGCGTCCTCCACGGCCACGATCACGCGGCTGTGCGCTTCGCCGAACAGCAGGGCGTCGGCGCGGACACTCGCGGGGGCGTCCAGCGACACGTTCAGGCCCAGGCCCCCGGCAATCGCCATCTCCGCCAGCGCGACGGCCAACCCGCCCTCGGCGCAGTCGTGCGCGGTGTCGGTCAGGCCCGCGCGAATCAGGGCCAGCGTGCCGTCCACCACCTTCTGCGCGAGGTCGAGGTCAACCGGCGGTACCTGCCCGGCTTCCAGCCCATGCACCGTTTCGAGGTACTGCGACGCCCCGATGCTGTCCGACCACCCCTTTTCAGCACGGTGCCCGAGCAGCAGCAGCGTTTGCCCCGCCGCCTTCAGGTTCAGGGAGGCGCGCACGGTCACGTCGGGCAGCACGCCCACCATGCCGATGGTCGGGGTGGGGTGAATCGCGACTTTGTGGTCGCCCTCGGTGTACTGGTTGTACAGGCTCACGTTGCCGCCGGTCACGGGCGTGTTCAGGGCGCGGCAGGCGTCGGCGATGCCCTGCACGGCCTGCTGAAGCTGGTAGTACACCTCCGGGCGGTGCGGGTTGCCGAAGTTGAGGTTGTCGGTAATCGCCAGCGGCGTAGCACCCACACAGGCGAGGTTGCGGGCAGCTTCAGCGACGGCGGCGGCGGCCCCGGCGTAAGGGTCGAGTTGCACGAAACGCGGGTTGCAGTCGGAGGTGGCGGCCACACCCATCGGGCTGCCCTTCACGCGCAGCACGGCGGCGTCGGCGGCTCCGGGCACGACGACGGTATTGGTCATCACCTGATGGTCGTAGCGCTCGAAGATGGGCCGCTTGCTGGCGATGGTGGGGTGACTCAGCAGCTCCAGCAGCACCGCGCCGAGGTCGCCGGGCAGCGGCACGCCGCTGAGGTCGCGCTCGCGGGCGGCGCGGATGTCCGCCGATTCCACGCCCTCGCGGGTGTACTTGGGCGCCTCGTTCAGCAGGGCGACGGGCAGGTCGCACACCACTTCGCCTTTCCAGGTCAGGCGGTAGCGGTCATGGGCTTCCACCTCGCCAATCGTGACCACGTCGAGTTCCCACTTCGCCAGCAGGTCGTGCAGCGCCTGTTCCTTGCCCGGCACCGGCACCAGAATCATGCGCTCCTGCGACTCGCTCAGGCACAGTTCCATCGGCACCATGCCCTCCTCGCGGGTGGGCACCTTGTCGAGGTCCATCGTGATGCCCAAGCTCGCGCGGTAGGCCATTTCACAGGTAGAGGACACGAGGCCCGCCGCGCCCATGTCCTGCACGCCCGCCACCAGTCCGGCCTGAATGGCTTCCAGGGTGGCTTCCAGCAGCAGTTTTTCCATGAAGGGGTCGCCCACCTGCACGGCGGGGCGGTCGGCCTGCGAAGCCGCGCTAAGGTCCGCCGACGAGAACACCGCGCCGCCCAGCCCGTCGCGCCCGGTCTTGGAGCCCACATACACGATCTGGTTGCCGACTTCGCCCATGGTGCCCGTGGCGAGGTCCTCGTGGCGCAGCAGCCCCAGCGCCATCACGTTGACCAGCGGGTTTTCCTGATAGCTGGGGTGAAAAGTCACTTCGCCGCCCACCGTGGGCACGCCGATTGCGTTGCCGTAGTGCGCGATGCCGTCCACCACACCGTTCACCAGAAACCGGGTGCGCGGGCTGTCGGGGTTGCCGAAACGCAGGCTGTCGAGCACCGCGAAGGGCCGCGCCCCCATCGCAAAAATGTCGCGCAGGATGCCGCCCACGCCGGTCGCCGCGCCCTGCACGGGTTCCACCGCCGAGGGGTGGTTGTGCGACTCCATCTTGAACGCCACGCCCCAGCCGTCGCCGATGTCCACCACGCCCGCGTTCTCGCCGGGGCCTTGCAACACCTGCGGGCCGGTGGTCGGGAAAGCGCGGAAGAGGGGGCGGCTGTTTTTGTAGCCGCAGTGCTCCGACCACATTGCGCCGACGATGGCGGCTTCCAGCGCATTGGGTTCGCGGCCCAGTTGCGAGACGAACAGGTCGTATTCCTCAGTGGTGAGGCCGAAGGTGGCGGCCTGGTCACGTAAACTTTGAGAGGTCATTTCTTCACCGTCTTGAGACTTTCAAATACGCCCTTGCCATCTTCGCTCCCCAGCAGCAGCTCTACCGCCCGTTCGGGGTGGGGCATCATGCCCAGCACGTTGCCACGCTCGTTGACGATGCCAGCGATGTCATTCAGGCTGCCGTTGGGGTTGTCGGCGTAGCGGAAGACCACGCGGCCCCCCTCCTCCAGCTCGGCAATGGTGGCGGCATCGGCGTAGTAGTTGCCCTCGCCGTGCGCGATAGGGATTTCGATGATCTGGCCCGGCCCGTAGGCGCGGGAAAAGTCGGTGGCGTTGTTTTCCACCCGCAGATGCACCGGCTTACACATGAAGTGCAGTTCCTTGTTGCGGCTCAGCGCGCCGGGCAGGAGTCCCGCTTCGGTCAGCACCTGAAAGCCGTTGCACACGCCCAGCACGTAGCCGCCAGCCTCGGCGTGGGCCTTGACGGCGTTCATGATGGGGCTGCGGGCGGCAATCGCGCCGCTGCGGAGGTGGTCGCCGTAGGAAAAGCCGCCGGGCAGAAACACCAGTTCAGTGCCTTCGGGCAGCGCAGTTTCGGTGTGCCAGACGAACTGTGCGCCGTCGTCGAGCAGCAGCCGGGCGGCGTGCAGGGCGTCGGCGTCGCAGTTGGAGCCGGGGAATTGGATGACTGCTGTTTTCATAACGCCTCCGGTTGAGTCCGCGCCAGCGGGCGAAACCTGAGCGGAGCGAGTAGGAGCAAAGGCTTGGGACGCGCAGTGGACGCTTTGGGGGTGCAGTTCCGCCAAAGCGGGAACGGAGTCGGCCTAAGCCTCACTGGACTTCCTCAAGCTCCCAGCGGGCATCTTCCATAATCGGGTTGCTGAGGACGTTTTCCACGATGTCTTTCAATTGCGCTTCCACGTCGGCTTTTTCGCCGCTGAGGTTCAGTTCGATGTACTTGCCGATGCGCACGCTGCCCACGTTGTCGTGGTTGAGGTGCGACAGCGCCCGCTCCACCGTGCGGCCCTGCGGGTCGAGGATGGACGGCCTGAGGGTGACGTAGATTTTCGCTTGGTAGTGGGGCATCGTTCAGTCTCCTTAAATCTGGGCCTTCTTATAACGAGAAACTTCGCTTAGATCTGCGTTAATTGTTTCGCTGAGAACCAAAGACTTGGTTGAAAAAGCTGGTTGCTTCTTTTAGGTTCAAGCCGTTTAGTGATTCACTGAATATCTTGCTCTGTCTTCTGAACAGTTCAGTGCGATGGGTCGTCCCTCCTCGACTGCCTATTTCTGACCTGATGTTGTAAGAGCAGGTTTCATCTAGAACAAATTCTTTACGGGAAAACAGGGTCTTAAAAGTCAGGAGTTTTCCTGCCGGAAAATAGGAAACTGTCCTGGTCATGCCCTGGAGGAAATGGAATATCACCAGGCCGTAAAATAAAAGTAGTCCCAGAGTAATCAAGTTGTTGGAAAGAGGCATTTTGGTCAGGTTCGGTAGAGCGTTTATTAGACTTTGACCGACATACAACGTGACCAGGATAATCCAGAAAATGAGAAAGGCTTTTGTGCCTGGGCTGGGTTGCAACACTTTCACGTTTTCTTCTTGCCTGATCATCCCGACCTCAAACCTCGCGCGTCACCCGCTTCAGCATCTCGGCATAAGCCTCGGCCTCGCCGCCCAAGTCACGCCGGAAGCGGTCTTTGTCCATCTTCTCGTTGGTCTCGGCGTCCCAGAAGCGGCAGGTGTCGGGGCTGATTTCGTCGGCCAGGACGATCTCGCCGCTCGGCAGTTTGCCGAACTCTAGCTTGAAATCAATCAGGCGCACGCCGCGTTTCTCGAAGTAGGGCACCAGAAAGTCGCGAATTTGCAGCGCCAGTTCACGGATGCGTTTCAGGTCGTCTTCGCTTGCCCAGCCCAGCGCCACGGCGGTGTCGGTGTTGATCAGCGGGTCGCCCAGCGCGTCGGACTTGTAGCAGTACTCCACGACGGGGCGGGGGAGCGGCGTGCCTTCCTCCACGCCCAGGCGCTTGGAAAAGCTCCCGGCGGCCACGTTGCGCACGATGACTTCCACCGGCACGATGGTCACGGCCTTCACGCGCTGCTCGCGGTCACTCAGCTTTTCGAGGAAGTGCGTGGGAATCCCGGCGGCTTCGAGCTGAGGATAAAGGTGGGCGGTAATCGCGTTGTTGGTCGCGCCCTTGCCGGCCCACTCGCCGCGTTTCTGGGCGTTGAAAGCGGTGGCGTCGTCCTTGTACTCCACCACGTATTCGTGGGGGTTCTCGGTGGCGTACACGCGCTTGGCCTTGCCCTCGTACTTCATCTCGCCTCTGGTCATCGTCTGCTCCCAAAAAGTAGAAAAGGCGCCTCCCGGAACGTGGCGGGACGACGCTGCACTGTCGTATTGCTGAACATGTTTGAACCTCCGGTGCCACCTCTCGGGCGGGCTTACCAGCCGGCTGCGGCTGGGGCGTCTCACGGGACGCGACTGGAAGGTGACGGCTGCCAAAAAAGAAGAAGGTCAGCCGTCTGCGGGCTGCCTCCCTAGATTAACACCTGCTGAACCTCCGGGGCCGGCTTTTCGTTCCGGCGGCGGGAACAACTATTTCTGGTATTTCAGCAGCAGACTCGACATGCCCTTGGATTCCATCTTGACGATCAGGCCCGGAATGTCTTTGGCGTACCAGGTGGTCGTCGTAGTCACGGTGGGCTTGTTCCTCTGGCCCATCGCGGCGGCCATCTTGGGGTCCTGAAAGGTCGTCGTGCTGATGGTTTGCGCTTCGACGCGGTAGGTATTGAAGGTGCCGGCGGGCGTGGTGATTTTTTCGGTGCGGACCAGTTTGTTGCGGTAGGTGGTGGTCATGGTGAAGTCCTGGGTCTTGACCGAGCTGAGGGTGCCCGTCCAGACCTCGCCGACCTTGTGCTTGAGGTAACTGGCGTCGGCGAAGTTGCCGAGCCGAACATTGATGCTGCCGCCCCCCGACTGGGCCGAGGCGCCCATGTCGAGCCGCTTGCCGTCCAGCTCGGTGACCAGTTTGCCGCCCACGCAGGTCTGCTTGAGGACATGGGTTTTGCCGTCCGTGACGTTCTGCACCTGATAGCCGTTGGGAATGGGCCTCACGGTGCTGCTGACCACGAAGGTCATGGGAGCGGACGCCTGGCCGCCGACAGGCGCCACCGGCAGCAGCTTCTGCTGATAGGTAACGCTCCTGGGGCCTTGCAGGGCCGCCTTGATGCTGGAGCAGTCGGTCGCGCTCGCCGCACTGCCGAGGGCGCCGCCGAGAGAAGTCGTCAGGAACACCACACCGGAAAGAACCGAGACACGCATCATGCACCTCCGCTGTGGATACGCGGCCAGCCTGCCGGGGGTTGCCGGGCTGACCGGACCATGAACTCCGGCTCAAAGGCTGACCCGCAGCAAGGGTCGCTGCCCGGCAGCCCTCAGTTCAGCAGCCGTTCGCCGCTTTCGGGCGCGATGTCCAAGCGGAAAGGCGGAATCGGCACCTGCGCCGTCTGCCCCCAGGCGTCGCCCATCACGTAGTGGCCTTCCATGCGGCCCGGCAGCGCGTCTACCGTCACGAACGAGTTGTAGGTGTACTGGGCGCCCGGCGCGAGCAGCGGCTGCTCCCCGACGACGCCTTCACCCTCCACCGTGAACTGCTGGCCGTCGCCGCTGGTGATGGTCCAGTGGCGGCTGAGCAGTTTCCAGCTGTCGTCGGTGTTGTTTTCGATGGTGATGAAATACGCGAACAATTGGCGTTGCGGGGTGCTCTGCGCGGGCAGGTGGTGGACCTGTACGGACACGGTGATGTCGGGAGAAGAGGTCATAGGTTGATGCTACGGGTCTAGAGCATTTGACAAAAAGGTGGCACAGCTTTTTGGCGAGCGAAGCGAGTACAAAACGTTGAGCAGGACGGAGAATGGAGCGGGTGGCGGTGCTCTGCCGACACCCACGTAATTCGGAGAACTGCTCTAGACTGCACCTCATGTCTGACACTCCGAGTCCCATCAACCGCGACTTCCTCTTCGAGCTGCTCTCGCAAGCGGCCCCCAGCGGTGCCGAGCGCCGCGCCGCCGACGTGTGGAAAAAAGAAGCGGCCACCTTCGCCCGCGTCTCCGAGGACCACTACGGCAGCGTGTACGCCGAACTCGGCCCGGAAAACGGCCCCGCCATCGCGCTGATGGGCCACCTCGACGAAATCGGCCTCATCGTCTCGCACGTGGACGATAAGGGACACCTCAGCGTCCTTGGCGTGGGCGGCTGGGACCCGCAGGTGCTTGTTGGCCAGCGTATTCGGCTGCTCGCGCCCGGTGGCGACCTGCTCGGCGTGGTCGGCAAAAAAGCCATTCACGTGATGGAAGCCGAGGAACGCACCAAGGCGAGCAAACTCGAAGACCTCTGGATCGACGTGGGCCTCGACGCCGACGAAGTGAAGGCCAAAGTGCCGGTCGGCACCTACGGCGTCATCGAGCAGGGGCCGGTCATGGTCGGCAATAAAGTGGTTAGTCGCGCACTCGACAACCGCGTCGGCGCGTTTATCGTGCTCGAAGCCCTGCGCGCCTTGAAAGACGTGGAGCTCAAGCACCGCATCGTTGCTGTGGGCACCAGTCAGGAAGAAATCGGCGTGTTCGGCGCGCAGACGAGCGCCTACCGCCTCGACCCGGTGGCGGGCATCGCGGTGGACGTGACGCACGAAACCGACCAGCCCGGCGTGAGCGAGAAGAAATACGGCGTGGCCCCCTTCGGCTCGGGTGCCAACCTCTCGGTCGGCCCGATGACCAACCCCACGCTGCTGCGCCAGCTCACCGAGGCGGCGGGCCGCGAGAACATCCCCTACACCCTGTCCGCCAGCGGGCGCTACACCGGCACCGACGCCGACGCGCTGACCCTGGTGCGCGCGGGCGTGCCGACTGGCGTGGTCAGCATTCCCAACCGCTACATGCACAGCCCCAGCGAAATGGTGGACGAGCGCGACGTCAAAGCTTGCATCGACATCCTCGCCGCCTGGATTCGCGGTCTGGAAGAGACGCTGGAATTTACCCGCTGAGCGATACCCGGAGCTGTATCCTCGCCGCATGACTGGCCTGCCTTTTCGCATCGGCTACGGCGAGGACGCCCACCGCCTCGCACCGGGACTTCCCCTGGTGCTGGGCGGTGTTGCCATTCCTCACGCCGAACTCGGGGCCGTGGCCCACTCCGACGGGGACGCCGTTCTTCATGCCGTGGCCGACGCGCTGCTCTCGGGCCTCGCGCTGGGCGACATCGGGCAGTACTTCCCCGACACCGCCGCCGAGTGGAAGGGGATGGACTCGCGCCGGATTCTGGCGAAGGCGCTGGAACTTGTGGAGGAGCGCGGTTACCGGCCCGTGAACGTCGCTCTCGTGGTCACACTGGACCGGCCCAAGCTGGGGCCGCTGCGCGCCGACATCGCTGCCTCGGTCGCCGAGCTGCTCGGTCTGCCTGCTGGCGAGGTCGGCGTGAGCTTCAAGACCTCCGAGGGGCTGGCGCTGGAGCATGTGCAGACCCGCGTCACCGTGCTGCTGGGGCGCGTAGATGACTGACGCCGAGGCATCCGGGCCGCTGCTGCACGTCGTTCTCTTCGAGCCGGAAAAGGCGGGCAACGTCGGCAATGTGGCCCGCACCTGCTCGGTGCTGGGGGCCGAGCTGCACCTCATTCGTCCCTTCGGGTTTCACCTGCACGACCGTGAGTTTCGCCGCGCCGTGATGGACTACCTTCAGGGTGTCACCCTGCACGAGTACGCGGGCTGGAGCGACTTTCAGGCGCAACTTCCCGACGCGGCGCGGGTCTTCGCTTTTTCTACCCACGCCACTGAGTACCACACCCGCGCGGGCTTTAAACGCGGCGATTATTTGCTGTTCGGCCCGGAGTCGCGCGGGCTGCCGGTGTGGCTACGCGACGCCCTGCCCAAGCTCAAGCTGCCGCAGCCCGGCAGGGGCCGCAGCCTCAACCTCAGCGTGGCGGTGGGGGCGGCGGCCTTCGAGGCGGGGCGGCAAATCGAGAGGTGGTAGGGAGTAGCACACAAGGCTCGCCGCTCACCTAAGCCAATTCAATTATTTCGATAAGTCTCGAATTGTTTTAGGCTTCGCTTCGAGGTGAGGCGATGAGCGAGAACCGTCAGAAAATGAATAAAACCTACCAGCGCATCCTCTCGGGTCTGCTGCTGAACGCGGAACGAGACGTGCGGCTGGCTCGTGCCGGAACCGACGAGGCCGCGCGGGCCAAAGCCAATGTGCGGCTCGAAACGCTGCGGGCTGCGCTGGAAATCTATGCCGCGTCGCACAAGCTGGCCTACGGCGAGCGTCCCTGGCCGCGTGAGGAACGGACGTGAGTGCCGATCTTGCCGCCCGCGCCGCCCTGTTCCGGGCGCTTTCGCATCCGGCGCGGCTGACCCTGCTGCGGCTGGCATGGACCGAAGCCCTCAGCGGTGAGCACCTGGCGCGGCTGGTGCAGCTTGCCCCTGCCACCGTCAGTCATCATCTGGCACAATTGACCGAAGTGGGCCTGATGACCGTGCAACCTAGCGGCCACTACCGCCTCTACCGCACAGACCGCACGGCGCTGGACGTGAGCCTCACGTCTCTGGTCCAGGGGTCTGCCGACGTTCCTTTCGTAGAAGACCCCTACGAGCAGCGGGTGCTGCGGGCCTTTTTGCGGGGCGGCAAACTACTGCAAATTCCCGCCCAGCGCAAGAAACGCGACGTGGTCTTGCGTTTTCTGGCGGGCCTGTTCGAGCCGGAGCGCCGTTACCCCGAAGCCGAGGTCAACGCCCTACTCGGCGAGTACCATCCCGACTTCTTTACCCTGCGCCGCGAACTGGTGGGTGCGGGCTTGCTGGAACGCGAGCAGGGCGAGTACTGGCGTCCTGAGCCGACGGAGACGCCCAGCAGGCTCTAAAGCATTTGACAAAAAGATGGCACAGCTTTTTGGCGAGCGGCGCGAGTACAAAACATGAGCAGAACGGAGAATGGAGCGGGTGGCGGTGCTGTTCCGACGCACGCGTAATTCGGAGAACTGCTCTAAGCTGCCTCATGCTGACCTTTGCCGAGTACGACCGCCTGGACGCCCTGGACCTCGCCCAGCTCTTTCGCCGGGGCGAACTGAGCGCCGAGGACATGTGCACTGCCGCCATTCACCGCGCGCAGGTGGTTAATGTGGCGCTCAACGCCGTGGTGTATCCGCTCTACGATCAGGGACTCGCCCAGGCGCGGGCCACCGACGCGGCGCGGGCGCGGGGCGAGCAGGCGACTGGGCCATTCGCGGGCGTGCCCTTTCTGGTCAAGGACTTCGGCTCGCGGCTCGCCGGAGTGCCCCACACGGGCGGCACGCGGGCCTACCGGGACCAGATTCCCGAATGGGACGACGAACTCGTGCGGCGCTGGCAGGCGGCGGGGCTGCTGCCGCTCGGCAAGACGAACACCCCCGAATTCGCGCTGATGGGCGTGACCGAGCCCGAGCTGCACGGCCCCACCCGCAATCCCTGGGACCTGGGGCGCACCCCCGGCGGGTCCAGTGGCGGCTCGGCGTCGGCGGTCGCGGCGGGCATCGTGCCGCTGGCAGGGGCGGGCGACGGCGGGGGGTCCATCCGTATTCCGGCGTCGTGCTGCGGCCTCTTCGGCCTCAAGCCGAGCCGGGGCCGGGTGCCCTGTGGCGACGGGGTGGGCGAGCCGTGGCAGGGGGCCGCCGTGGAGCACGTCCTGACCCGCAGCGTGCGCGACAGTGCGGCCCTGCTGGACCTCGAACAGGGGCCGGACGCGGGCGCGGCGCTGTTTCTGCCCTCGCCCGAGCGGCCCTACAGTGAGGAAGTCGGGCGCGAACCGGGCCGGCTGCGCATCGGCTTCAGCACGGCGCATCCGCTGGGCCGCTCGGTGCATCCCGAATGCGTGGCCGCCGTGCAAGGCGCCGCCCGGCTGCTGGAATCGCTCGGGCACGAAGTCGAAGAAGTCGCGCTGCCCTGGGACGGCCCCGCGCTCGCCCAGGCCTTTTTGATGCTGTATTTCGGAGAAACGGGGGCCAGCCTCGCCGCGCTGCGGGACACGCTGGGCCGCCCGGCCCGCGCCAGCGACGTGGAGGCTGTGACCTGGCTGCTCGGGCAACTGGGCCGCAGCTACTCGGCGGCGGATTTCGCGGCGGCGCGGGCAAGCTGGAATGTCCACGCCCGCGCCATGGGCCGCTTTCACCAGAACTACGACCTGCTGCTCACGCCGGTTTTGGCCACGCCGCCGCTGCAAATTGGTGAGTTGCAGCCGCGCGGCGTGCAGGCGGCACTCCTCCGGGCCGCTCAGCAGATGGATGTCAGCGGGCTGCTGCGCCGCTCCGGACAAGTCGACGCACTCGCGACCGACATTCTGGAAAAGATGCCCTACACCCAGCTCGCCAACCTGACCGGGCAGCCCGCCATGTCAGTCCCACTGCACTGGACGGCGGACGGGCTGCCGGTGGGCGTGCAGTTCGTCGCTCCGCTCGCCCGCGAGGACGTGCTGCTGCGGCTGGCGGGGCAACTGGAACAGGCGCGCCCCTGGTTCGCGCGGCGGCCCACCGTCGGGCGGGCAGCGGTTGGAGAGGCGGCGTACAGTGGGTCGGCATGACACCTTCTTCTTTCGATGAACGGCTCGCCCGCTACGCCGAACTGCTGGTCAAAGTCGGCGTGAACCTGCCTGCCGGCGGCAAACTGCTGGTCAATGCGCCGCTGAGCGCCGCCCCGCTGGTGCGCCTGGTGGCCCGCGCCGCCTACCGCGCCGGAGCGCTGGACGTGCGGGTGGAATACCACGACGAACATCTCGCCCTCGCGCTCTACGAGGACGGCTCTGACGAGGCCATGGGCTTTCTCCCGCCCTGGGCCACCGAGCAGGTGCAGCACATGCTGGACGACGGCTACGCCCGCCTTTCCATTCGCGGCGACGACCCCGCCCTGCTCAAAAACGTCAACCCCGAGCGCATCGCCCGGCGCAGCAAACTCATGGCCCAGGCCTCCCGCGAGGTCTCGGCGGCGGTCAGCGGCTTCGCGGTGAACTGGACCGTCGCCGCCATGAGCACCCCCGCCTGGGCGCAGGCCGTGTACCCGGAGTTGCCCGAAGCGGAAGCCGTCGCCTGCCTCTGGGACGACATTTTCAAGGTCACCCGCGCCGACCTGCCCGACCCGCTCGGTGCGTGGGAGGACCACGTCGCCGCTCTCGCCCGGCGCTCGGCGCACCTCAACGACAAGCAGTACGCCGCCGTCCACCTGACCACCGAACTCGGCACCGACCTCACCGTGGGGCTGGCCGAGCGCCACATCTGGCAAGGCGGCGCGGAAGAGGCCAAAAACGGCATTGTCGGCGTGCCCAACCTTCCCACCGACGAGGTGTTCACCATGCCGCACCGCGACCGGGTAAATGGCGTCGCCGTCGCCAGCAAGCCGCTGAGCGTGCGCGGGCAGGTCGTGGAAGGCATCCGGGTGCGCTTTGAAAACGGCAAGGCGGTCGAAGTCAGCGCCGAGAAGGGCGAGGACACCCTCAAGAGCCTGATCGCCACCGACGAAGGCGCCGCGCACCTCGGCGAAATCGCGCTGGTCGCCGCTTCCGCGCCCGTTGCGCAAACAGGCACGCTGTTTTTCAACACGCTGTTCGACGAAAACGCCGCTTCGCACATCGCCCTCGGACGCTGCTACCCCACCAACGTGCAGGGCGGCGCCGACGCACAGCAGCGGCAGGCGGCGGGCGGCAACGACTCACTCATTCACGTGGACTGGATGATCGGCACGCCCGGCGCGTCGGTGGACGGCATAACGGCGGACGGGCAGCGCGAACCGCTGATGCGCGGTGGCGAGTGGATGATTTAGAGCATTTGACAGAAAAAGACCCCCTCACCCCTGCCTTCGGCAGGCCCTCTCTGCTCCGCAGCTCTTCGAGTCCCACCAGGGTAGAGGGTCAAAAACGTCAAGCATTCTTATGTCAAATGCTCTAAAGCGGTCCTTTAAGCCCGGTGTGATCGGCACGCGGCGCGGCTACAATGCGGCTCATGAGTGACACCTACAACGCCGAGGGCTTTACCCAGACGCCCTACCTCAGCACCGAGCGCCAGACCAAGTTCACCCAGGCCCCCGAGTTGGGCGACGCCATCGAACCCGGCAAGCAGTACCGCGCCGTGCTGGAAACAAGCAAAGGCCGCATCGTCGTGGAGCTCTACCCCGACGAAGCGCCGATGACCGTCAACTCGTTCGCCTACCTGCTGCGCCACCACTACTACGACGGCATCAAGTTCCACCGCGTCATCGACGGCTTTATGGCGCAGACCGGCGACCCCACCGGCACCGGCATGGGCGGCCCCGGCTACAAGTTCGAAGACGAGTTCGCCGGCAACCACCACCGCCACAGCGGCAAGGGCGTCCTGAGCATGGCGAACGCCGGCCCCGGCACCAACGGCAGCCAGTTCTTCATCACCTTCACTGCGACTCCGCACCTCGACAACCGCCACACCGTGTTCGGCAAAGTCGTGGAAGGTCTGGACGTGCTCGACCGCATCACCCGCATTCAGCCCGGCATGGGCGGCACGCCGGACGTGATCGAAACGGCGTACCTTGTCGAGAAGTAAGCCCAATACAGTTGGGAAAGAAGCTCTGGCTCAGGCCGGGGTTTTTTTTGGTGGTGTGGGGGCGGGTCTTGGGGAGACAGCCCTCAAAGAAAGCCTCCCCACCCCGCTTTTCTCTTCGCTCCACTACACTGGCCCCTATGTCAGACGCACCCCTCACGCTGGAAATTGAAAAGCTCGTCGCCGGGGGGCTGGGCCTCGCCCGCGACGAGGGCGGCGTGGTGCTGGTGCGCGGCGCCCTGCCCGGCGAGCGCGTGACCGCCGACGTGCGCCAGGGCAAGGGCGTGCGCCAGGGCACGGTGCGCGAGGTGCTGCGCCGCAGCCCGGACCGGGTGGACGGCCCCGAGCTGCCCACCGCCGACCTCGCCTTCGCCTCCTACGTGGCGCAGCTCGGCTACAAGCGGGCCTTCGTGGAAGAAGCCCTGGCGCGCATCGCCAAGCTGCGCGTGCCGGTGGGGGAGACGGTGCCGAGTCCCGAGGAGTGGCACTACCGCAACACGGCGCAGTACCTCGTGACGCCGCAGGGCCTGGGCTACCGCGAGCGCCGGGGCCACACCGCCCAGATGTTTCAGGGTGACCCCCTCGTGATGGAGGAAATTGCCGCCGTCGCCCAGAAACTCGATCCCGAGCGGCTCGACCCTGCCACCGAAATCGCCTTCCGCGCCAGTCGCCTGACCGGGGAAGTGGTGGCGGCGCTCATCGGCACCGGGGAGCCGCGTGACTTTCTGCGGGCCTCGGACCACCTGCTCGACGCGGGCGTGGTCGGCGTGTCGCTGGCGCAACCGGCGGGGCGGCGCTTCAGCGCGGGCGTGCGCCTCATTGCGGGCGAGAGCGAGATTCAGGAACAGTTCGGCGACGTGCGCGTGAGCATCAGCGCCACCGGCTTCGCGCAGGTGAACCCGGCAGCGGCGGGCCTCGCTTATCGCCGGGCAGCGGCGCTGGCGGCTCAGGGGTTGGGTCAGGGCGAACACGCCGTGGACCTTTACGGCGGCGCGGGGGCTATTGCCCGGCATCTTTCGCCCCACTTTCGCCGCGTAACCGTCCTCGACACCTCCGCCGAAGCGCTCAGCCGGGGCCGGCAGGACGTGGCGCAGAGCGTGGCGGAAGGAGCAGGCGAGAAGAACATCTCCTTCCGGCAGGGCGACGCCTCGCGCCTGGAGGACATCGGCGCCGACGTGCTGGTGGTGGACCCGCCCCGCGCCGGGCTGGACGAGGCGGCGCGCGACCACATTCAGGAAAGCACCGCCGACCGGCTGGTGTACGTCTCCTGCGACCCGGCGACCTGGGCACGCGACGTGGGCGACCTCGTGCGCCGGGGCTGGAGCTTGGGTGAAATCACGCCGCACGACTTTTACCCCCAGACCTCCCACGTGGAAATCGTGAGCGTGCTGGAGCGCTAATGCGCCGCTGGCCCGTCCTGCTCCTGCCGCTGCTGCTCAGCGCCTGTCAGGACCGTGAGGCCCGCGCTCAGAACGCCGAACTGGCGCGGCGGGTGGCGGCTCTGGAAAGCGAGGTGCAGTCGCTGAAAAAGGAGCAGGCGGCCCCCGGCCTGACCCCCCCTGCCGACGCGGCTGCCGTCACCGCCCGCGCCGCCGCGCGCAACTGCGCCACCCAGCTCGCCCGCACACTGGAGGACTACCGCCGGGGCAGCCTGGAGAAGCGGTACCCCGCCGCAGGCGATATCGCGCTGCCACCGCCCTGCCAGAACCAGAAAGTGCGCTGGCAGACGCGCACGGCGCAGGCCTACGCCTTCAGCGTGGTGGACGACGCCGGAGCGGTGTTGGCGGAGGGGCAGGGGCCTTAAGAGCAGTAGCGCAGTTGAGCTTTTGACCCTCTACCAGGGGGAGAGGGCCTTGCCCTAGGCAAGGGGTGAGGGGTCTTTCAGTCCCGCAGAAATGAAAACTCGTTCCAGTATCCTTTTTAACCCAGCCCCGCCAGCGCCCGCTCAATCACCACCGCCACCCCGTCCTCCTCATTGCTCAGCGTCACCTCGTCTGCGGCGGCCCGCGCTTCGGGGTGGGCATTGCCCATCGCCACGCCGCGCCCGGCCCAGGCGAGCATCTCGGCGTCGTTGGGCGCGTCCCCGAAAGCGAGGGTGTCGGCCTGCGCCACGCCCAGGTTCTCGCACAGCAGCGCCAAGCCCGCCGCCTTAGTAATGCCCTCGGCAGCCACTTCCACGAAGGCCGCGCCGCTGTGGGTCGCGTGGAAGCCGGTCAAACCCAACGCACGCACGGCGACGAGCAATTCGGGCGGTGACACCTCGGGGTGACGCAGCACGAATTTCAGGCTCGGGGCGCTCAGCACCTCGTCCAGCGAATACCGGCCCATCGTCGCCGGGTCGCGCTTGTGGTCGGTTTCGGAGGCGAGGTCAGCGTACTCGCCCTGCGCGTAGAAGCCCTCGCCCGCCTCACGGATGCTGGCAAAGACCGTGCCGGGTACCTGTTGCCGAATGGCTTCCGCCAGCGCCCGCTGCATTTCCGGCGCGAGATGACGCTCGAACAGCACCTCGCCGGTCGTCAGGTGAATGCCGAGCGCCCCGTTGCTGCACAGCGCCCAGCCGTCAAAACCCGCGCCCTGCGCGATGCGCCGCACGCCCACCGGCTGCCGCGCCGTGACTGGAACGACGTGAATGCCCGCCGCCCGCGCCGCGTCCAGCGCCCGGCGGGTGCGGGGGCTGACGCTGAGGTCGTCGCGCAGCAGGGTGCCGTCGAGGTCGGAAGCAATGAGGCGCAGAGGCATGAGCCATACGCTACCGCCCGCCCCGCCAAATGACATCATGTTTGCAAAAGGAGGCCCCGCCATGTCCGAGTTCCACGAACTGCAACCGCCCCACGCCCCGCGCTGGCTGCCGCTGGTGCTGGAAACGGAAGTGACCGCCGCGACCCTGCGTTACCGTACCCGGCGCGGTGGCCCCTGGCGCGAGGTGCCGCGTGCCGACATCCTGAGCGCCGACGTGGTGCACCCTGCCCGCTGGAGCTGGCCGTACTCGCGCCGCCTGGACCCCGGCAGCGAGCAACTGCTCAGCACCAGTGGTCGGGCAGTACGGCTACGGTTGCGCGGCGGACAGGTGTTGGTGCTTGGAAGTGGGCGGGCGGCGGAGCTGCTCAGCGCCTTGCGGGGTTAGGAACGGAGCCTGGCCGGAAGTTCGAACCGCCCGTCGGCGCCCGCTTCAAAGGGCAACACCTCCGTTACCGCGTCCAGATTCAATGGTCCATACAGGTGCGGAAAATGCGGACTGCCCGGCTCGTATTCCTCCCAGCGCAGTTCGGCGCGCAATTTTGCCGGGTCAATGACGAGGAGCAGCAGGCCGCTTTGCCCGGCGTACAGAAAGTTGGCGACCCCGATGACCTGTGCAGGTGCCGACAGGTGAATAAAGCCCTGCATCTCCATACTTGGGGCCGAATAAACCCCCGCCCGCTGAGCTGCGGCCCAGGCGGCGGGGGTGGTGATGTGAGTCACGAGACCCGGAATCAGCTTTCGTACTCCAGGTAGGTGTAGCCGAGCAGTTCCTCGCCGTAGTCCTCAAGCAGCTCGTGCTCCTGCTCCTGCGTCAGCGTGCCGCGCCCGATGGCGGCGTCGGCCTGGTCCTCAATCGCGTCGCGCAGCATCGGCTCCTCGTAGCCCATCGACTCGATCATGCGCCGCGCCTTCTGGCCGCGCACGAAGAGGTCGATGTTGAAGCGTCCGCCGGGCCGCACCGTCACGTGCGCCTCGCTCACCTTGCCGAAGAGGTTGTGGGCGCTGCCGAGCACGTCCTGATACGCGCCCATCAGGAACGCGCCGAGGTAGTAGGGCCGGTCGCCGGGTTCGTGCAGCGGCAAGGTGGCCTTCACGTCGCGCAGGTCGATGAATTTCTCGACTTTGCCATCACTGTCGCAGGTGATGTCTACCAGCGTGGCCTGCCGGGTGGGTTGTTCGTTCAGGCGGTCGAGCGGCACGATGGGAAACAGCGCCCCGATGGCCCAGTTGTCGGGCAGGCTCTGAAACAGCGAGAAGTTGCAGATGAACTTGTCGGCGAGCACCTTTTGCAGGTCTTCGAGTTCGTCGGGCACATACTTTTCGCCCTGAATCAGCTTGGCGATCTTGCGCAGAATCGCGTTGAATAGCGCCTCGCCTCGCGCCCGGTCCTCAAGGGTCACGTAGCCGAGGTCGAAGAGGTTGTGCAGCGTCTGCTTGTCGCCCACCGCGTCGTTGTAGGACTCCCGGTAGTTACGCATGGAGATGTTTTCCAGCGTCTCGTACATGTCGCGCACGATCTGGTGGCTGTCCTCGCCCGGCACCGTCAGTTCCTGGTCTTCGAGGTTGCGCGTCGGCCCGGTCACGTCCACCACCGGCAAAATCAGCACGGCGTGGTGCGCAGTGAGCGCCCGCCCCGATTCCGACACGATGACCGGCTCGGGCACTTCGCGCGCCTTGCACACCTCCTGCACGGTGTACACGATGTCGGCGGCGTATTCCTTGACGGTGTAGTTCATGGAGGCGTAGAAGGTCGTCTTGGAGCCGTCGTAGTCCACGCCGAGGCCGCCGCCCACGTTGAGGTATTTCAGGTCGGCGCCCGCCGCGATGAGGCCCGCGTAGGTCTGCGCCGCCTCGCGCACCGCCACCTTGACCCGGCGAATGTCGGTGATTTGCGACCCGATGTGGGTGTGCAGCATCACCAGCGAGTCGAGCATGTTCTCTTCCTTGAGCCGCTCGACCACCCGCAGCAGCTCGTAGGCGTTGAGGCCGAACTTGGCCTGGTCGCCGCCCGACTCTTCCCACTGGCCCGAGCCCCGGGCGTGCAGCTTGAAGCGCACGCCCACAGCGGGCTTGACCCCGAGCGCCTTCGCCTGCTTGAGGATGCGGTCGAGTTCGGTGAACTTCTCGATGGTGATGACCACGTTCTTGCCCAGCGTCCGGCCCCACAGGGCGAGCTTGATGAACCCGTCGTCCTTGAAGCCGTTGCAGCACAGCAGCGCGTCGGGGTGCATCTTCTGCGCGAGGCACAGCGCGAGCTCGGCCTTGGAGCCCGCTTCCAGCCCGTGCGCGTAGTCGTACCCGGCGGCGGCCACCGTCTCCACCACGGCGCGGCGCTGGTTCACCTTGATGGGAAACACGCCCTGGTAATGCCCGGAGTAGTTGTACTCGTTGATGGCGGCCTGAAACGCCTCGTTGAGGTGCTTGACCCGTCCGGCGAGCACCTGCGGAAAGCGCAGGATGACCGGCAGGCTCTCGCCCCGGTCCACGATTTCGTCCACGATGGCGCGCAGCGAGGCGTGCAGGCCCGGCGCGGGGGTGGCCTCCATCAGGCCCTTGTCGGACACGCGGAACCAGCCGCCCGACCAGTTGGGCACCTGGTAGAGTTCGGCGGCGTCGGCGGAAGTAAAGCTGGTGTTGAGCGGATTGGCAGTCGTCATAGCGCTCCTCCTGTGGGTAGGTAGGCTCGCCGTGCGCGGGGTTCGGAGCCGTGCGGGGCACACTCAACGGACGCCGTGCGAAACCGGGGGGCATGATAGGACACGCGGGCCGGGAGGGATGTCAGACCTTCAAGGTCATCGCTGGATTGGCGTTCTCTGTGAACCCCGCGCGGCGGTAGAGCTCGATCCCCATCGGGGCCGCGTTGAGGCCGATGTGCCGGTAGCCCCCCGCCTGCGCCCACGCGAGCGCGGTGCCGAGCAACTGCCCCGCCAGCCCGCGCCGCCGGAACTCGGGCCGCACCGCCATGTTCGCCACCTGCGGCCTGCGGGTGTGGGGGTCTGCCGCCGAGGGAATCTGCGGAAAGAACATCAGCCCCACCGTGCCGGCGCTTTGGCCGTCCACCTCGGCCACCCACGCGACGTACTCGCCGGACGCCAGCACTTCGGCAAACCACGCCTGCCAGGTCGCCAGGTCACGGGCAATCTGCTCTTGCCCCACGCCGTTGTCGGCCTGCATGACGCCGCGCAGTTCAGCGAGGAGTGGGGCGTCTGTGGGGGTGGCGGGGCGAATTGCAGTCATGCCCGATTATCCCTCTGCCCGCCGCTATCCCCCTGCTCGCCGGGCCCGCACGAAGCGTTCGCGTCCGGTCAGGTCGGGCCGCACCTCGGCCTGCCAGCCTGCCGTCCGCAGCTCGGCGGCCAGCGTGGGCGCGTTGCGTGGGTCAAGTTCGAGGAGTAAGGCGCCGCCGGGAACGAGAGCCGCCGCCGCTTCGGCCACCAGCGGGCGCGCCACGTCCAGCCCGTCCTCGCCGGCATAGAGGGCCAGGTCCGGGTCGTGGCGCACTTCCGGGTCGGCAGTGGCACGGTCGGCGGTGGGAAGATAAGGCGGGTTAGAGACAATCAGGTTGAAGGGACCGGACAGGCCAGCGAGCAGGCTGCCCTCGACAAACTTCACGTCCAGCCCACTCAGCGCGGCATTCTCGCGAGCGAGCGAGAGCGCCTCGGGGCTGAGGTCGGTGGCCGTCACCTCGGCCTGCGGGATGGCTGCTTTCAGCCCCAGCGCCAGCGCCCCCGTGCCGGTGCCCACGTCCAGCACGCGGGGCTTCTCCACCCGCCGCAGTTCCTCCAGCGCGAGGTGCAGCAGCCACTCGGTTTCGGGGCGGGGCACCAGGGCGCGGGCGTCGGAGGTGAGGCGCACGCCGCCCCACTCCACCTCGCCGGTGAGGTGTTGCAGGGGCACGCGGGCGGCGCGCCGCTCTATTGAGTCCCAGGCGCGGGCCTCAGCGTCAGGGCCGATTTCTTCCCCGCCGCGCAGCAAAAAGGCCGTGCGGTTCAGGCCCAGGACATGTTCCAGCAGCAGACGGGCGTCCACTTCCGGGGAAGGGACGCCCGCCCGCGTCAGCCGCGCAGTCGCCTGGGTCAGCAGGTCGCGGAGCTGCACCGGCTTAGCCGTGCCGGGGCCGAATCACCAGCCGCCGCGCGGCGCCCTCGCCCACCGATTCGCTCATCACGTCGGGGTTTTCCTTCAGGGCGATGTGAATCACGCGGCGCTCGGCGGGGGGCATCGGTTGCAGCTCGTGCGGCTCGCCGCTTTTGGCGACCTGCACGGCGAGGCGCTCGGCCAGCTTGGTGAGGGTATCGGCCTGCCGCTTGCGAAAGCCGCCCACGTCCACCCGCACGCGCAGGTCGCCGCGCCCGGCGTGCTTGGCGAGCACGGCGTAGGCGATGACCTCGATGGCGCCCAGCGTGCGGCCATCGCGTCCGGCGAGGCGGGCCGCGTTCTCGCCGCTGATTTCGGCTTCCAGCGCGTCCTCGGTTTCGCGGACTTGCACCCGCAGCCCGGGGTCGATGCGCGCCGTGAGCTCGGCGAGAAACTGCTCGAGCACGGCGCGGGGGTCCTCGTCGGCGCCGTGCAGCGGGGCGGACACCGGGGCCGCGTCGGGAGCGGGCGGCGGCAGGGCGCTCTCGTCGGCGTCGCTGATGCCCAGCCCCGCGAGGTAGTCGTCCAGATTGGTGCGGTTGTCCATGAGAGTCAGTGTAGCGTCACGTCCTCCCCGGATGAGGACCGCACCCCCTACGGAGCGGCCCTTTGCTCAAGGTGTTCCAGAATCACCACCGCCGAGGCGTGCTCGCGGGTGTGGGTGAGCGTGAGGTGCGCCACCCAGCCGCGCTCGTGCATTTCCCCGGCAATTGCGGGCGCGAAGCCGAGCATCGGCGCCGCGTAGGGAAAAGGCCCGTCCGGCGTGCGCTCGCGCTCCACCCACACGTCACGCCAGCCATGCGGACGGAGCCAGACTTTTTGAAAGGCTTCCTTGGCGGCGAAGCGGGCCGCCAGACTCGGCGCGGGGTCGCGGTAGCGGCCAGCGTAGGCCAGTTCGGTGGCGGTAAACAGCCGCTCGGCCCGCACGCCTTCGCGTTCCAGCATCCGGCGAATCCGGGCAATTTCAATCAGGTCGTGACCGACGGCGACAATCACAGCCGCGCTCCTGCCTTGCTCGCAGCTTGCGTGGGGTCTCGCCCGATGTTCTGCCGCATGGGGGTCAGTCTAGCGGTCTGATACGGTTCCAAATTGAGCCCCGGACATGTCCAGGCGTAATTTTGCGCGGAGCGCATGGAAAAAATACGGTTTTAAGGAGATGGGCGGGTATCCGGCGCCTTTCCGGATGTTCGGGAATCGGATGAAAACCGTATGAGCAGCGCCACCGAAATCAGCCGACCTCAGAAGAGTTCAGCTCCGTATAACACCGCTACACTGGCCCCATGTCCGCACCCCTTTTTCCCGACCTGCGCCTTCAGTCGGTGGCCGCCCTGCTGCGTGAGGGAGCCGGCGAATGGCGCACGCTGGGGGTCACGCGGATTCGGGTCTTCGGCAGCGTGGCGCGGGGCGAGGCGGACGCGGCGTCGGACGTGGACCTGCTGGTGGACTTCGCGCCGGGGGCGGAGGTCGGCCTGCTGCACCTGATGCGGGTCAAGGCGGTACTGGAGCACTTACTTGCGCGCCGGGTGGACGCCGTAACCGAGGCGAGCCTGCGCGCCCCCCTGCGCGGCGAAATCCTGGCCGACGCGGTGGACGTGATGGACGTGCCCGCCACACTCGCCCCCACCCACCGGCCCAAGCGCTGGCGCTGGCGGCTCTTCGACCTGCTCGCCACGCTGGACCGCCTGTTCGCGCTGACTGCGCCGCTGACCCTCACCACTTTCCAGATGCGTGAGGAAGTGCAGGACGCCGCGCTGCTCGGCCTGCTGCGGCTCGGTGAGACGACGAAGTACATCCCCCAGAGCGTGCAAGACCGCCACCCCGAACTGCCGTGGGCTTACCTGCGCGACATTCGCAACCTGATTGCCCACGACTACTTCAGCATTGACCCCGTGCTGGTGTGGCACACCGTGCGCGACGAGTTGCCCGCCCTGCGCCCCCTGCTGCAAGCCCTGGCTGACAGTCCCGAACTCGACCTGATTCCCAGCCCCCGTCCGTAGGGAACAGTTCAGGTCCAAGAGAGGGCCGAGCGCTCCCGCCAGTACGTTTCCGCCGGCTGAGCGAGCGTGATCAGGGCGGCGAGGTCCACCTCCAGATGGAGCGCCCGCAGGTTTTGTCGTAGTTGCTCCGCCGTACTCGCCCCGCTCAGCACGATGTTCACCCACGGCTGCTGCAAGGCGGCGGCGAGGGCCACCGCGTCCGGGGTTACGCCCAGTCGCCGGGCTTCGGCGGCGAGTGGCGCGGGCACATCGCTCTGCCCCGTCACGCCCCGCGCGCTCAGGCGGCCATTGGCGACTCCTTCCTTGACGACCACCGTCCAGCCCGCCGCGTGCGCTTCGGCCAGCGCCGCGCCCGCCGAGGGTTCGAGCAGGTTCCAGGTCGCCTGCACCGCCCGGAAGGGGCACGCGCCGTTCACCCGCGTCGCTAGCGCCCGCCGCAGCGTGTCGGCCTGCCGGGGGCCACTGGTGCTCAGGCCCACCCGTACGCCCTGCCTCCCCAGTTCGGCGAGCCGTGCCAGCACCCGTTCATCGTCCAGCACGCCACTGTCGAGGGTGGCGGAGTGGATGAGGTAAAGGTCGGGGGCGCGTCCGAGGGCGCTCAATGTCTCGGGCCATTGCCTCTCTAATGTGGCGAGCGAGTGGTCCTTGACCTCGTGCACCGGGGCGTCGCTGCGCCAGTCGGCGACGTAGGTGTAGCCCCATTTGCTGCCCACCGTCAGGGTGTCCGGCGCGTGCCCGCGTGCCCGCAGCCAGCCGCCCAGAAACTCCTCGGCGCGGCCATAGCTGCGGGCGGCGTCGAACACCCGCAGGCCCGCGTCCCACGCCGCGTCGAGCATCGCCCAGGTGTGGTCGCGCAGGTCGTCTCTTCCCTTGTCCGGCCCCAGGTCGGCGCCGTGCCCCAGGTTGAGGTAGCCGGGCCGCCCCAGCGCCGCCAGACCCAGGCCCAGTCGTGGGGTATGGGTTTGGCGCGGGGAGGCAGAGACAGACTGGGTGGAAGGGGCGGTCATGCGGATATTCTGCCTGTCCTGCCGGGAGAGGCTGGCCCGGGGGCCGCGCCCGCTGGCCCGCACCTGCCCATACAATGTGCGGCGTGACCGACCTCTCTGATTCCCGCCCGTCGCGGACCGCCGCCCGGGTCGCGCAGGTCGCCAGCGGCGCAGCGTTACTCGCGCTGCTGCTGACCCCGCTGGCCGCGCTGGGCCGTACCTTCGACGGTGCGCCGGTGCTGCTGCACCTGTTCGGCGGCCTGCTGAACCTCGGCAGCACGACGGATGTCCGCCTGCCCCCCGCCGGGCCGACCCAACTGCTTGGCCTCACGTCTTTCGCGCTGCTGCTCGCCACCTTCGTCGGGGCGCTGCGGCGTCAGCGCTGGTTTTGGATCACCGGACTCCTCGCCGCGCTCGTTTCGGTTGCCGCCGTGCTGCTGCTCAACCGCGCGCTGGGTGACGAAGTGGCCCGCGTTGCCGCCGACACGACGATTCGCCGCCCGGTCAAAATCCGGCTGCGGAGTTTCTACGAGGGCGGGGGCATGAACCTCGGCCTGTTTTTCTCGGTGCTCGGTGGCTTGATTGCGACGGGCGCGGGGCTCAGTGCCCAGCGGGTCTGGTGGGAGCGGCTCAACCGCCTGCGCGGGCTGCTCGTCCCCGCTGCCGCCATTGCCCTCGCCATCGCCGTGGGCGCGGTGGTCGTGCTGCTGGTGCAGGAGCCCATCAACCAGACCGGCGCAGCGCTGGGCACCTGGGGCGCGTGGCTCGCGCGCACCGACCTGGTGTACTTCGTCTACTCCACGCTGTTTGCGCCGATCACCAGCCTCAACCCCTTCCTCGACAGTCTCAAGCTTGCTACCCCGCTGATTTTCACTGGCCTGTCGGTGGCGTTCGCCTTCCGCACCGGGCTGTTCAACATCGGCGCGCCCGGTCAGCTCACGATGGGCGCCATCGCCGCCATGCTGGTCGGCGTGTACGCTCCGGCGAGCCTCGGCTGGTTGCTGCTGCCGCTCTCCATCATCGCGGCGGGCGCGGGCGGAGCGCTGTGGGGCGCCATTCCGGGGCTGCTCAAGGCCCGCTTCGGGTCGAGCGAAGTCATCAACACCATCATGCTCAACTACATCGCCGCCGGGATTTTCGTCTTCCTGATCGGCTCCAACGAGTTCCCGTTCCTGGGCAAGACCTACAACCTGCCCATCAAGGCCGAGGGCTACGAGGCCCAGAGCGCCGAGCTGCACGAGGCGGCCCGCCTGCCCACCATGCTCGATCTGCTGAACGTGGGCAAGGAAGGCGCGATGGCCCTGAGCCTCGGCTGGTTGTTCGCCCTGATCACGTACTTCGTGGCGCGGCCCTTCCTGCGGCGGACGCGGCAGGGTGGCCTCCTCGCCTTCATCGCGGCGCTGCTGGTCGGGGCGCTGACGTGGCGGATTGGGGTACCCATCAACATCGCGGGCAGTCAGCTCAATGCCTCGTTCCTGCTTGCGCTCGCCTGCGTGGCGCTGTTCGGCACTCTGATGTGGCGCACCGCCACCGGCTACGCGCTGCGAGCGGTGGGCCTCTCGCCCAAGGCCGCCGAGTACGGGGGCATCAGCGTGGCGCGCGGCACCATCCTCGCCATGACCATCGCCGGGATGTTCGCCGGGCTCGCGGGCACCCACTACGTACAGGGCGGCGCGCTCGACGACTACCGCCTGAAGCAGAACATCCCCGTCAACGTGGGCTTCGACGGCATCGCGGTGGCGCTGATGGGCCAGAGCACCCCGGCGGGCGTGGTCGCCTCCAGCCTGCTCTTCGGCACCATCGATACGGGCGGGGTAGACGCCGACCTCAAGCTCGACGGCGTCAACAAGGACATCGTGACGGTGCTCAAGGCGCTGATCGTGCTGTTTATCGCGGCAGGGGGCTTCCTGTCGCGCCGCGTGACTGATCCGCCGCCTCCGCAACTCGCCGGGCCCGGCGGCTCCGACCCGAACGCGACCAGCAGCCTGCCCAACGTCGCGCAGGCCAGCCGGGGGCAAACCGGCAGCGGCCAGGGCACCGACGGCATCGACACCGACCCGCAGGCCCGTGAGGGTCAGACCCCCGCGCCGCAGCAAGGGAGCTTTTGATGGACATTCTCAGTCAGATTCTGAGCACCACCTTCCTGCTGATTTTCATTCGCAGCGTGGTGCCACTCCTGCTCACCGCGCTCGGCGGCCTCTTTTCCGAACGCAGCGGGGTGGTCAACATCGCCCTCGACGGCCTGATCATCTTCGGGGCGCTGGCGGGGGCTATCGTCACGCTCGCGACCGAGGGGCAACTCGGCGGCCTCGCGCCCTGGCTGGGCTGGCTCGCCGGGGCCGCGGTGGGCGGTCTGGTGGCCTGGATCCACGCCGTCCTGAGCATCAAGTACCGCGCCGATCAGGTCATTTCCGGCACGGCGATCAATCTGCTCGCCACGGGTGTGCCGCCAGTGCTCTTGCAGGCCCTTTACGACACCAGCACCGAGTCGCCGAAGGTGCAGCACTCCCTGCCGCTGTGGGGCGTCGGAGACTTCAAGTTCTCCCCGCCGGTGTACTTCGCGTTCCTGATGGTGGCGCTGACGTGGTACGTGCTCTACCGCACCCCCTACGGCCTGCGCCTGCGGGCCACCGGCGAGCAGCCCGGCGCGGCGGCGAGCATGGGGGTCAATGTCCAGCGGATGCGCTACTCGGCGGTCATCCTCTCGGGCGTTCTCGCCGGGTCGGCGGGCGTGTTTCTCAGCATCGGCAACCTCAGCGCCTACACCCGCAACATGAGCGCGGGCCTGGGCTTTATCGCCCTCGCCGCGCTGATCTTCGGGCAGTGGAAACCGCTGGGCGTGCTCGGCGCCACCCTGCTTTTCGGGCTCTTGCAGGCCATCAGCATCGCGCTCGGCGGCAAGGACCTGCTGCCCGACCCGCTGGTCGGCGCGCTGCCTTACCTCATCACCATCCTGGCGCTGATCTTCACGGGCCGCAGCGCTGCGCCCAAGGCCCTGGGGCGTGCCTACGAGGGCTGAGACAGCGGGGCCGAGACCCACCAGGAGCGTCTTAAGAAAGGGGAGGGGAGACCGGTGCGCTGGCCTCCCCTTTTCCCTGGCTTCTGCCCTACAGTGACGGCACTGTGATGCCATCCTCATCCACTCCCAATGCCTTTCAGTACGCCTGGCGCAATCCCTGGGTGCGTCTGGTCGTGTTTCTAGGGCTCTTCTACCTGCTCTACCTCTTCATCGGGCAGATCACCACGGTCCTGGTGGACTTCGCGGTGGCCTTCTTGATCGCCTACCTCGCCAACCCGTTGCTTGGCTGGCTGGAGAGAGGCCGGGTCCGGCGCGGCCTGGGCGTCTTCTTCGTGCTGCTGCTGTTTCTCGGCCTGCTGGCGCTTGCTGGGGCACTGGTCGTGACCGTGGGTGGACAGTTTGTGCAGCTGTTTCAGAACCTGCCCGCGCAGATCGACAACCTCAACCGCATCCTCGACGGCGCGGTGCAGTGGCTCTCGGGCCGTGGCATCCCCGGCTTGGCCGACGCCCAGACCCGCATGACCGAAGCGCTGCGTGACTGGATCGCCAACATCGGCAACAACATCGTGCCGATTTTGCAAAACGCCCTCAGCTCCACCGGCACGCTCTTTAACCGTCTAATCTCCATCGGGGGCGTAATTGGGCAAGTGCTGCTGATCCTGCTGCTCAGCGTGTACCTGATGCTGGATTACGCTCGCGTAAACGCCTCACTGCTGCGGGCCTTTCCTCGTCCCTGGCAACCGAAGGTCCTCGAATTCAGCGACCTCATCGGCACGGCGGTGGGCGGTTACGTGCGCGGCCAACTGCTGATCGCCGCTTTCATCGGCATCTTCGTGTGGCTCGGCCTGACCATCGTTGGTATTCCGAGTGCGGCGGCCATCGGCTTTCTGGCCGGCGCCTTCAACATCGTGCCTTACCTTGGGCCGATCATCGGGGCCACGCCCGCGCTGCTGCTGGCGCTGACCCTCCCGAACGCCGGCTTCAAGATGATTCTCGTGGTGGTGGTCTTCGTCCTCGCCAACCAGATCGAAGGCAACTTCCTCAGCCCCTACATCCTCAGCAAAACCACTGACCTGCATCCGGTCACGGTGCTGCTCGCCATTCTGGTCGGCGTGGCGCTGATGGGCTTCGCGGGCGCCCTGCTCGCCGTGCCGCTGGTGGCGCTCGGCAAACTGATGCTGGAGAAGTACTACTATCCCAGCCGCGTCTATTCGCAAGGCCCCTGAATTTCAAACCTTCGCCAGTGCCTCCTTACTCGGGAGGCATTTTTTATTTCTCTGTGGCAACCAGACAAAAAGAAAGACGAGAGAAGAACCCAGGGCTCCTCTCTCGTCTTGCTGGCGGTCCGGACGGGATTTGAACCCGCGACCTTCTGCGTGACAGGCAGATATGCTAACCGCTACACTACCGGACCAGCGGAAAAAAGAGTACGGGCCACCAGAGAAGATGTCAAGGGGGCCACTTTTCGAGTGGAGCGGGCGCTCAACTGGCCTGGCGTCCCTTTGTAATGCTCTGATTTGCCCTGAACCGAAGTGACGTTCTGAGAGCCCTTGAGCGTTTGACAAAATGATGCTGCGTGATCTTGACCCTCTCCCTGGATGGCACTTGGCCTCCCTGGCTGTACTTGGCGAACCGCGCCGCAGCGAGGGCGTCGCGCGGCCAGGGGTGAGGGTGTCCCCTCTGCATTTGCCGAGCAAATGTCCTCTGGCACAGCATTTTCTGCCGCCCCTCGGCATCTCCCAAGAGAGTCGTGGCGCAAGGGGTTGACAGATTTATCCGACGCGGGTACTATTTCTGAGCCTCGAACGAGGCGAGCAGCATGACAAGCGAGCGTGAA
>OCLT01000196.1_pt1 | contig 99382 bp, 100 predicted proteins | sample 1481411 | NCBI WGS metagenome assembly OCLT01 (sample SAMN04168690, study PRJEB22393) | synthetic metagenome | isolation source: purchased from BEI Resources HM-276D
CCGCATACTGGCCTTTTTCTGTTAGGGAAAGTTGCACTTCAAATGCGAATCCGCCAAGCATTAAAAAATGCCGTCTGAAAATCCTTGCGTTTTCAGACGGCATTGCCTTATGCCCAAATAACGGTTTCTTCCAAGGGCCTACGCGCTTTCGTGGCGATTTCCTGAACGCGGTAGCCGAATGTCGCGGCGACGGACACGCCCCATTCTGCCGCATCGAACAAACCAAACTGCCCGGACAATATGCGCTCCATCTCGGCATAGTTGAAACCTTCCACCGGGCAGGAATCGATACCTGCCATCGCCGCACCCGTCATCATGTTGGCTAACGCGATATAGGTCTGACGGCAACACCAGTCAAACAAGGCGCGAGAATCGTCCAAAATCTTGATGTCGTCAGCTTGAAACGCCTGATACCTTGCCAAAGATTTTGCTACGGCATCCGGTTCGGTAACGCCGCGCCGTTTGAGGCTTTCCAACATAAACGGGCTGTCGGAGCGGGCATTTTTCTTCGCCAAAAACACCACCAAATGACTGGCGGTATCCAAAGCATCCGCCATACCCCAAGAAAACGGCTTGATTGCCTGTCGGATTTCAGGGTTTTGAACCACAATAAACTGCCAAGGCTCCGAACCGACCGAACTGGGCGACAAACGCCCGAGTTCTAAAATAAACTGAAAATCCTCGGCACTGATTTTGCGTGCCGCATCGTAATGCCGGCATGATTTACGGTTTTTAAATGCGGATAGAACCTGCTCTTTGCTTAATACTGTCATCGTGCATCCTTTTATTACTTGTATTGCAAATTGATTTCCGATACGGCGGCAGATTCGCCAATAACGCCCAAACGCCTTTCAGACGGCATTTGGTTCATCGCAAACGCGCCTACGGGTAGGCGATATAGGCATAAGCCGAATGGTTGTGGATAGACTCGAAATTCTCGCTCTCGACGACGAAACTCTTGATGCGTTTGTCGGCAATCAGCGAAGTAGCGACATCGCGCACCATATCTTCCACGAATTTCGGGTTTTCGTAGGCTTTTTCGGTAACGTATTTTTCATCGGGGCGTTTGAGCAGGCCGTAGAGTTGGCAGCTCGCCTGCGCCTCCACATAATCGATGACTTCCTCGATACCGACTTCGGCATCGGCAGTCAGGCTGACGGTAACGTGCGAACGCTGGTTGTGCGCGCCGTATTGGGAAATTTCTTTGGAACACGGGCAAAGCGAGGTTACGGGAATCATGACCTTCATACTGTGGCCGTATGCCCCGTCTTTGATTTCGCCCGTGAGACAGACATCATAATCCAGTAAGGACCGAATACCGGAAACCGGGGCGGTTTTCTTGCGGAAAAATGGGAAAGAAACGCTGATTTTGCCGGCGCGGGAATCTAAAAGCGCGACCATTTCGGTAGTCAGCTTGCGCAATTGTGCAAAATCCAAGGCTTCGGCATGTTGCTCCATCAATGCGACAAAACGCGACATATGCGTCCCCTTCTGCTCAGCAGGCAGGTAAACCGTCATGGTCAGACGGGCAATGGTGGACTGGATGCCTTCTGCAGTTTGCAGGGTAATCGGAAAGCGCAGGTCTTTGATACCGACCTGATTGATCGGCAGATTGCGCAAATCTCGGCTGGATTGCACGTCTGCAATAGTGTTCATGAGTTGTTTTTCCTTAATATTCATGTAATTGTTGAGATGTGTGCATGGTATGGCGTTTCCGCCGGGGAATATACCGTCAATCTGCAAATGCGAGATTATATCACTCGCTTTTAGCAGCTGCATTGATTGTTTCTATTTTTCAGATAGTGATAAAATCTTCGATTATTCACATCTACATAGGCAGAGACCAAATGAAATTCGCCACGAAAGCCATTCATTCCAGCTACGATTGCGACGAACACAACCGCGCGCTGATGCCGCCGATTTATCAAAACAGTATGTTTGCGTTGCACGAGATTGGCGAAAATGTGCCTTACCGTTATTCGCGCCTGAGCAACCCGACCCGTCAGATTTTAGAAGACACCGTTGCCGATTTGGAACACGGTGCGGCAGGTTTTGCGTTTTCCAGCGGTATGGCGGGAATTGATGCCGTATGGCGCACTTTCCTGCGCCCGGGCGATACCATTGTCGCCGTCGCCGATATTTACGGCGGCGCTTATGATTTATTGGTCGATGTTTATCAAAAATGGGGGGTGAACGTTGTTTTTGCCGATTTAGGCAATCCGGATAATTTGGACGAACTGCTTAAAGCGCACAAGGTCAAACTGGTTTGGCTGGAAACGCCGTCCAATCCACTTTTACGCTTGGTAGACATCAAAGTCCTTGCCGCAAAAGCCAAAGCAGCCGGTGCGCTGGTCGGTATCGACAACACTTTTGCCACGCCGTATCTGCAACAGCCGTTGGATATGGGTTGCGATTTTGTATTCCATTCCGCTACCAAATATTTGTGCGGCCATTCCGACGTGTTGATGGGCATCGTCGTTGCCAAAACCAAAGAACTGGCGCAGCCTTTGCACGATATGATGGTGCATACCGGCGCGGTTGCCGGCCCGCTGGACTGCTGGCTGGTGTTGCGCGGCATCAAAACACTGGCTCTGCGCATGAACGCCCATTGCCAAAACGCACTCGAAATCGCGCGCCGTTTGGAAGCCCATCCTGCCATTGAAAAAGTGTTCCATCCCGGCCTGCCGTCTCACGAACATTACGAACTGGCGAAAACACAAATGCCCAAAGGCATCGGCGGCGTGGTTACGGTTTATCTCAAAAACGACACGCGTGAAGCGGCAAACAGCGTGATTAAAAACATGAAACTGGTCAAAATGGCTTCCAGCCTCGGCGGTGTGGAAAGTTTGGTCAACCATTGCTATTCCCAGTCCCACAGCGGCGTACCGCATGATGTGAAAATGGAAATGGGCATCAAAGTCGGTCTGCTGCGTTTCTCCATCGGCATCGAAGACGCGGACGATATTTGGAACGATATTTCCGCCGCACTCGATACAACTTTGTAAACTGTAAAAATGCCGTCTGAAACCATGGTTTCAGACGGCATTTCAATTAACCCGGCCGAAAATCAACGCTTCAACATCTTTGCCGCCTCAATAGCGTAATAGGTCAAAATCCCGTCCGCACCCGCACGTTTGAATGCCAGCAGGCTTTCCAAAACCACTTTGCCGCCGTCCAGCCAGCCGTTGGCAATCGCTGCCTGCAACATCGCGTATTCTCCCGAAACCTGATAGGCATAAGTCGGCACACCGAACTCGTCCTTTACGCGGCGGACAACGTCCAAATACGGCAAACCGGGCTTGACCATTACCATATCCGCACCTTCCTGAATGTCCAACGCCACTTCGTGCAACGCCTCATCGGTATTTGCCGGATCCATCTGGTAGGTCTTTTTATCTGCCTTGCCCAAATTGCCCGAACTGCCTACCGCATCACGGAAAGGGCCGTAAAATGCAGAAGCATATTTGGCGGAATACGCCATAATCCGCGTATGGATATGCCCGGCATCCTCCAACGCCTCGCGAATCGCACCGATACGCCCGTCCATCATATCGGAAGGGGCAACCACCTGCGCGCCCGCTTCAGCGTGGCACAAAGCCTGCTTGACCAAAACCTCTACGGTTTCATCGTTCATCACATAACCGTTTTCGTCCGTCAGCCCGTCCTGACCGTGAACCGTATAAGGATCGAGCGCGACATCCGTCATAATGCCCAGTTCGGGAAACCTCTCGCGCAAGGCGCGGACAGTTGACGGCACGAGTCCTTCGGGATTGTACGCCTCCTGCGCACGCTCGGTTTTGTTTGCCGTAACCACGGGGAACAGTGCCAACATCGGAATACCGAGCTTTACCGCCTCTTCCGCCGTAAACAGCAGCCTGTCCAAACTTTGACGCTTCACACCCGGCATAGAAGGCACATCCTCCTCGCGCGCCGACCCCTCCAATACGAACACCGGATAAATCAAATCATCGGCGGTCAGCGTGTGTTCGCGCATCAGGCGGCGTGAAAAATCGTCCCTGCGCATACGGCGCATACGCGAAGCCGGAACATTGCGGTAAGGAAACTGCATAAGCCCTCCAATCATCCTGTCAACAATTCAAACCATACGGAAGCCGCCGCAACTTGCAGACAGCATCGGGCGGCAATCAAAATCCGTTTTCACCGGAAAGGGTTTCGGCCCGCCGAAATGCCGCGCCGAAGGACGGCGTCCCGCCCGTTAAAGAACAATAGCAAAACAACTGCTTCAGGCTGTCAGGCTTCGATATTCTTACGCCACAATACCAAAAGTTTTCCGATATGCTGAACCAGTTGCGCATCAACCGCCTCACATAAGGCAGTGCAGATTTCGATACGTTCGGCACGGTCGTCGCCGAATACGCGCACTTTAATCAGCTCATGCGCCGTCAATGCCGCATCGGTTTCCTTGATGACCGCGTCCGTCAGACCCTGCTGACCGACCATCACAACAGGATGGAGATGGTGCGCGCGCGCTTTCAGTTCCAAAATTTCTTTGGTGTTCAATTTGGTATCCGTCATTTTCCTACTGCTTGAATAAAAAGAATAATGCGGCATTGTACGCGATTTGGCACGACATCGGCAAAATTAACGTACAATACGCGGTTTCCATTCCGACCCGCGAACCACTATGGCTGTACGTTCCAAATCCTCAAAAGCGTGGCTGCACGAACACGTCAACGACCACTACGTCCATATGGCGCAAAAAGACGGCTACCGCGCCCGTGCCGCATACAAACTTTTGGAAATCAACGAAAAAGACAAATTAATCAAACCCGGCACGGTACTTGCCGACTTGGGCAGCGCGCCGGGAAGCTGGTCGCAGGTTGCCGCCAAGCTGACGGGTACTTCCGGAGCAGTTTTCGCCTTGGACATCCTGCCTATGGAAGCCATAGGGGGCGTCTCCTTCATTCAGGGCGACTTCCGCGAGAACGACGTACTGGCACAATTCGAAACCTTGTTGGACAACCGCCCGCTCGACCTTGTAATTTGCGATATGGCGCCCAATATGTCGGGAAACGCCGTAAGCGATCAGGCACGCAGCTTTTATCTGTGCGAACTGGCTTTAGACTTCGCCTCGCAACACCTGAAAACCGGCGGCAGCTTTTTGGTCAAAGTCTTTCAGGGTGCAGGCTATCAGGAATACATGGCAGCCATGCGCGAAATTTTCGGCACGGTGCAGACGCGCAAACCCGAAGCCTCGCGCAATCGCTCCAGTGAGATTTATTTATTGGGCAAAAATAAACGCTGACAATACAGACGGCGTGCTTTACAATCATTTCCGTTTTACACCTCAATTATGGAGCCTTGCTAAGTGGGGAACACCTTTAAATCAATCCTTGTCTGGGTCGCCTTGGGTATCGGCCTGATGGCTGCGTTCAACGCTTTAGACGGTAAAAAAGAAGACAACGGGCAAATCGAATACTCTCAGTTCATCCAACAGGTCAACAACGGCGAAGTATCCGGCGTCAACATCGAAGGATCCGTCGTCAGCGGCTACCTGATTAAGGGCGAGCGCACCGACAAAAGCACTTTCTTCACCAACGCGCCTTTGGACGACAACCTAATTAAAACACTGCTCGACAAAAACGTCCGCGTAAAAGTAACGCCGGAAGAAAAACCGAGCGCGCTGGCTGCCCTGTTTTACAGCCTGCTGCCCGTCCTGCTGCTGATTGGCGCATGGTTCTACTTCATGCGTATGCAGACGGGCGGCGGCGGAAAAGGCGGCGCATTCTCATTCGGTAAAAGCCGCGCCCGCCTGCTGGACAAAGATGCCAACAAAGTGACCTTTGCCGATGTCGCCGGCTGCGACGAAGCCAAAGAAGAAGTACAGGAAATCGTCGATTACCTCAAAGCGCCGAACCGCTATCAAAGCCTGGGCGGGCGCGTGCCGCGCGGCATCCTGCTGGCGGGCAGCCCGGGTACGGGTAAGACGCTTTTGGCGAAAGCGATTGCAGGCGAAGCCGGCGTGCCGTTCTTCAGCATTTCAGGTTCCGACTTTGTCGAAATGTTCGTCGGTGTCGGTGCGAGCCGCGTCCGCGATATGTTCGAGCAGGCGAAGAAAAACGCCCCCTGCATCATCTTTATCGACGAGATTGACGCAGTCGGCCGCCAACGCGGCGCAGGTTTGGGCGGCGGCAATGATGAGCGCGAGCAAACATTAAACCAATTGTTGGTTGAAATGGACGGTTTTGAGAGCAATCAGACTGTAATTGTGATTGCGGCAACCAACCGCCCCGACGTACTCGATCCTGCGCTGCAACGCCCCGGCCGTTTCGACCGCCAAGTGGTTGTCCCCCTGCCGGACATCCGAGGGCGCGAACAGATTTTGAACGTCCATTCTAAAAAAGTGCCTTTGGACGAATCTGTGGATTTATTGTCCCTCGCGCGCGGCACGCCGGGTTTTTCCGGCGCGGATTTGGCGAACTTGGTCAACGAAGCCGCCCTGTTTGCCGGCCGCCGCAATAAAGTCAAAGTCGATCAGAGCGATTTTGAAGACGCCAAAGACAAAATCTATATGGGTCCGGAACGCCGCAGTATGGTGATGCACGAAGACGAAAAACGTGCGACGGCGTATCACGAATCCGGACACGCGATTGTTGCCGAAAGCCTGCCCTTTACCGACCCCGTCCACAAAGTAACCATTATGCCGCGCGGACGTGCGCTGGGTCTGACTTGGCAGCTTCCGGAGCGCGACCGCATCAGTATGTATAAAGATCAGATGTTGAGCCAGCTCTCCATCCTGTTCGGCGGACGGATTGCCGAAGACATCTTCGTCGGACGCATCTCCACCGGCGCATCAAACGACTTTGAACGCGCAACCCAAATGGCGCGCGAAATGGTAACGCGCTACGGCATGAGCGACAAAATGGGCGTGATGGTTTATGCGGAAAACGAAGGCGAAGTCTTCTTGGGACGCAGCGTAACCCGTTCGCAAAACATTTCCGAGAAAACCCAGCAGGACATCGACGCGGAAATCCGCCGGATTTTGGACGAGCAATATCAGGTTGCCTACAAAATCCTCGATGAAAACCGCGACAAGATGGAAACGATGTGCAAAGCCCTGATGGAATGGGAAACCATCGACCGCGATCAGGTACTGGAAATCATGGCGGGCAAACAACCCAGCCCGCCCAAAGATTACAGCCACAACCTGCGCGAGAATGCGGACGCGGCGGAAGATAACGCGCCGCACGCTCCGACTCGGGAAGAAACCGAAGCACCTGCCCCGGCAGACACCGCTTCGACAGAGTCCGAGCAGCAGCCTGAAAACAAGGCTTAACTTCCCGAACAAACGGCAGCCCGCAAGCTGCCGTTTTCCCATCCCGTTTTCAGACGGCATTTTCCACTCAATGCCGTCTGAAACGCCAAAGCCGTATCGGTTTTTACGAATCTGCGATATGGCGGTTTAAATTGAAATCAGAACGGGGCAAGGCTGTACCGGTTTAAAATTAAACCGCTATAATACCGCCCTTCGAATACACGCCCGCATTGGTGATGCCCGTGAAAAAAGTTGAAAAAAACATCTTGGTGCTGCACGGCGCGGACAAAATGTTCGAGCTGGTCGACAAGGTTGAAGACTATCCGCACTTTCTGCCGTGGTACAGCAAGACCGAAGTCATCGGGCGTAGCGGCAACGAACTGAAGGCGCGGCTGTTTATGGATTATATGCACGTTCGCCAATCGTTTGCCACGCACAACCGCAACATTCCGGGCAGGGAAATCCGTATGGAACTGCTCGAGGGTCCGTTCAAAACCTTACGTGGAACGTGGAAATTTATCGATTTGGGCGACGATATGTGCAAAATCGAATTCAATTTGGAATACGATTTTTCCAATGCCGTTTTGTCCGCCTTAATTTCCCCCGTCTTCAACCACCTTTCCACCACGCTGGTCGAAGCGTTCGTCAAAGAGGCAGACCGCCGTTATGCTTGAAATTGAGATTGTGTACGGGCTGCCCGACCGACAGGTTTTGAAAACCATGCAGCTTGCCGAGGGAACAACCGTCCGCGCCGCCGCACTGCAAAGCGGTTTGGACGGCATATTTGAAGATTTAAACCTGCATTCCGCGCCTTTGGGCATTTTCGGCAAAGCCGTCAAAGACGACACGCCGCTGCGCGACGGCGACCGCATCGAAGTGTACCGCCCGCTGTTGATCGACCCCAAAGAAGCGCGCCGCAAACGCGTTCAAAATCAAGAAGAATAACCATGCCGTCTGAAGCCTTCAGACAGCATTCGACAGAAACACGGAAAATATCATGTCAAACACAATCAAAATGGTTGTCGGCTTGGGCAACCCGGGCAAAGAATACGAACAGACACGCCACAATGCGGGTTTTTGGTTCCTCGACGAACTGGCGTGGAAATGGAAGGCTTCATTTAAAGAAGAAAAAAAATTCTTCGGCGAAGTCGCCCGTGCCGCCCTGCCCGACGGCGACGTTTGGCTGCTCAAACCTGCCACGTTCATGAACCGTTCCGGACAGGCAGTTGCCGCGCTTGCACAGTTCTACAAAATCAAACCCGAAGAAATCCTCGTCGTCCACGACGAACTCGACATTCCCTGCGGACGGATCAAATTCAAACTCGGCGGCGGCAACGGCGGACACAACGGCTTGAAAGACATTCAGGCAAAACTCGGCACGGCAGACTATTACCGCCTGCGCCTCGGCATCGGCCACCCGGGCGACCGCAACCTCGTCGTCGGCTATGTCCTGAACAAACCCAGTACGGAACACCGCCGACAGATTGACGATGCCGTCGCCAAATCCCTGCAAGCCATACCCGACATCCTTGCCGGCAAATGGGAAGAAGCAACCCGCTTCCTGCACAGCAAATGACCCGATGCCGTCTGAAGCCCTTTCAGACGGCATGTTCCCGATTTCCATATCCGAACAGTCATGACCGAACTCAAGCAGCTTATCCAAACCGAATCCATCCCCGTCATCGAAGAAACCCTCGATTTCCTGCTCTACGAATGCAGCATAGACGATGCCCCCTCCGCCGAAGAAATTGCCGTTTGGCGCGATATGCTGGCCGCACGCGGCGGAAAATTCCTGCGCCTATCCAAACTATGCCAGACATGGCTTGAAGAGGAACAAGCATGAATCTGCCACGCAACCGCTTTATCCTGCTCTCGGCATTGTGGTTTGCAGGCAGCATTTACTCACTGCTTTTCAAAGCTGCCGAAACCGCGCCACCGCCTTTTCCGCATTTTGACAAAGTGGCGCACCTCGCCCTGTTTTTCGCACAAATCTGGCTTCTGACCAAAGCATTCAGAACCGACAACCGCCCCATCCCCTATCGCAGCCTGATGGTCTTTGCCCTCTGTTTCGCCCTCTTCAGCGAATGCGCGCAGGCATGGTTTACCGCAACGAGAACCGGCAGTTTGGGCGATGTCCTTGCCGACCTGACGGGCGCAGCCCTTGCCCTCTTTACCGCGCGAGCTGCCTGCCGCCCGGACTAAATCGGTTTATTTTCCCCAAACAGGATGCACCTCTTCCCGATATATCCTATTTTTCCCCTTACATATCAATCCCATCTCATAAACAAAACCGACAAATCGTTTACAATATATTTACACTACATCAGATTACAAATATACTCGAACCAGTTGCAGAAGCGGCGATTCCACAAACCGTTTCGGATTGCACGACACAAAAGAAAAACCGATTTTGTTGCCTTAAAGGAGTATTCATGAACCTGCATGCAAAGGACAAAACCCAGCATCCCGAAAACGTCGAGCTGCTCAGTGCGCAGAAGCCGATTACCGACTTTAAGGGCCTGCTGACCACCATTATTTCCGCCGTCGTCTGTTTCGGCATTTACCACATCCTGCCTTACAGCCCCGATGCCAATAAAGGTATCGCGCTGCTGATTTTCGTTGCCGCACTTTGGTTTACCGAGGCCGTCCACATTACCGTAACCGCACTGATGGTGCCGATTCTCGCCGTCGTACTCGGTTTCCCCGACATGGACATCAAAAAGGCGATGGCTGATTTTTCCAACCCGATTATCTACATTTTTTTCGGCGGCTTCGCGCTTGCCACCGCCCTGCATATGCAGCGGCTGGACCGTAAAATCGCCGTCAGCCTGTTGCGCCTGTCGCGCGGCAATATGAAAGTGGCGGTTTTGATGTTGTTCCTCGTTACCGCCTTTCTGTCCATGTGGATCAGCAACACCGCCACCGCCGCGATGATGCTGCCTCTAGCAATGGGTATGCTGAGCCACCTCGACCAGGAAAAAGAACACAAAACCTACGTCTTCCTCCTGCTCGGCATCGCCTATTGCGCCAGCATCGGCGGCTTGGGCACGCTCGTCGGCTCGCCGCCCAACCTGATTGCCGCCAAAGCCCTAAATCTGGACTTCGTCGGCTGGATGAAGCTCGGCCTGCCGATGATGCTGTTGATTCTGCCCTTGATGCTGCTCTCCCTGTACGTCATCCTCAAACCTAATTTGAACGAACGCGTGGAAATCAAAGCCGAATCCATCCCTTGGACGCTGCACCGCGTGATCGCGCTGTTGATTTTCCTTGCCACAGCCGCCGCGTGGATATTCAGCTCCAAAATCAAAACCGCCTTCGGCATTTCCAATCCCGACACCGTTATCGCCCTGAGTGCCGCCGTCGCCGTCGTCGTCTTCGGCGTGGCGCAATGGAAGGAAGTCGCCCGCAATACCGACTGGGGCGTGTTGATGCTCTTCGGCGGCGGCATCAGCCTGAGCACGCTGTTGAAAACATCCGGCGCGTCCGAAGCCTTGGGACAGCAGGTTGCCGCCACCTTTTCCGGCGCGCCCGCATTTTTGGTGATACTCATCGTCGCCGCCTTCATTATTTTTCTGACCGAGTTCACCAGCAACACCGCCTCCGCCGCATTGCTTGTACCGATTTTCTCCGGCATCGCTATGCAGATGGGGCTGCCCGAACAAGTCTTGGTATTCGTCATCGGCATCGGCGCATCTTGTGCCTTCATGCTGCCGGTTGCCACACCGCCTAACGCGATTGTGTTCGGCACGGGCTTAATCAAGCAACGCGAAATGATGAATGTCGGCATACTGCTGAACATCCTCTGCGTAGTATTGGTTGCTCTGTGGGCTTATGCTGTACTGATGTAAACCATCGACCTAAACAACAAGACCGTCTGAAAGAATATTTTTCAGACGACCTTGAAGTTTGTCGTTCAGACACAATTTGTCGAATCATTCAAAACCAGATTCTAACGAAAGGAAACCCATGATTATCCTGCACACCAACAAAGGCGACATCAAAATCGAACTCGATTTCGACAAAGCCCCTGTTACCGCCAAAAACTTCGAGCAATACGTCAAAGACGGCTTCTACGACGGCGTAATCTTCCACCGCGTCATCAAAGGCTTCATGATTCAAGGCGGCGGCATGGATGAAAACATGAACGAAAAAGAAACCCGCGATCCGATTCAAAACGAAGCGTCCAACGGCCTGCCCAACGATAAATACACCATCGCCATGGCACGCACTTCCGACCCCCATTCCGCCAGCGCGCAATTCTTCATCAACACTGCCGACAACGCTTTCCTGAACTTCCGTTCTAAAGAGCTGTACGGCAAAACCGTCGTCCAAGACTGGGGCTATGCCGTATTCGGTAAAGTCGTTGACGGTTTTGACGTTGTCGATGCCATCGAAGGCGTTTCTACCAAACGTCATGGTTACCACGACGACGTACCGAGCGAACCTGTCGTCATCATTAAAGCCGAAGCGGTATAAACCGACAATCCGAAAGCAGCCTGCACAAAGGCTGCTTTTATTTCAGACGGCATGTTATTTGATGTAACCGTGCTATGCCGTCTGAAAACCGGACGCAAGCCTTCAGACGGCATACCGCTATGTTAAAATATGCCCGTTTTTCCTAAACGGACACAAAGGAAACCTTATGGCAAGCATCGCCCGCGACATCTTCAAAGCCTACGACATCCGGGGTATTGTCGGCAAAACCCTGACCGACGAAGCCGCCTACCTTATCGGCAAAGCCATCGCCGCCAAAGCCGCCGAAAAAGGCATTACCCGCATCGCGCTCGGACGCGACGGACGCTTGAGCGGTCCCGAACTGATGGAACACATCCGGCGCGGCTTTACCGACAGCGGCATCAATGTCCTCAATGTCGGTATGGTTGCCACTCCTATGCTCTACTTCGCCGCCGTCAACGAATGCGGCGGCAGCGGCGTGATGATTACCGGCAGCCACAATCCGCCCGATTACAACGGCTTTAAAATGATGCTCGGCGGCGACACGCTTGCCGGCGAAGCCATCCAAGAACTTTTGTCCATCATTGAAAAAGACGGTTTTGCTGCCGCCGGCAAACAAGGCAGCGTCACCGAAAAAGACATCTCCGGCGAATACCTCAAACACATTACCGGACACATCAGGCTCAAACGCCCGATGAACATCGCCATTGACGCGGGCAACGGCGTGGGCGGCGCGTTTGCCGGCAAACTCTACAAAGGCTTGGGCAACAAAGTAACCGAGCTTTTCTGCGACGTGGACGGCACTTTCCCCAACCACCATCCCGACCCATCCAAACCGAAAAACCTGCAAGATTTGATTGCCGCGCTGAAAAACGGTGATGCCGAAATCGGCTTGGCGTTTGACGGCGATGCCGACCGCTTGGGTGTGGTTACCAAAGACGGCAACATTATTTATCCCGACCGCCAACTGATGCTGTTCGCCCAAGACGTTTTGAACCGCAATCCCGGCGCGAAAGTCATTTTCGACGTGAAGTCCACCCGCCTGCTTGCGCCTTGGATTAAAGAACACGGCGGCAAAGCCATAATGGAAAAAACCGGCCACAGCTTTATCAAATCCGCCATGAAAGAAACCGGCGCGCCGGTTGCCGGCGAAATGAGCGGACACATCTTCTTCAAAGAACGCTGGTTCGGCTTCGACGACGGTCTGTACGCCGGCGCACGCCTCTTGGAAATCCTGTCTGCCTCCGATAATCCGTCCGAAGTGTTAAACAACCTGCCGCAAAGCATTTCCACGCCCGAACTCAACATCGCCCTGCCCGAAGGCAGCAACGGCCATCAGGTTATCGACGAACTCGCCGCCAAAGCCGAATTTGAAGGCGCAACCGAAATCATCACCATCGACGGTCTGCGCGTTGAATTTCCCGACGGCTTCGGTCTGATGCGTGCTTCCAATACCACGCCGATTCTGGTGTTGCGTTTTGAGGCGGATACGCAAGAAGCCATCGAGCGGATTCAAAACCAATTCAAAGCCGTCATCGAAAGCAATCCGAATCTAATCTGGCCTCTGTAAACACAGGAAAAATGCTTAATCAAATCTTGGTAGATTGGATTTGGCTTAAAAATCTCCGCGTCCGTTCGTGTTTGGGGTGGTCGAACAAATCTTGCGGGCTGCCTTGTTCGACAATAACGCCGCCGTCCATCACGACGACGGTGGTTGCCACTTCTAAGGCGAACTTGATTTCATGCGTAACGACAACCATGGTCCAGCCTTCTTGCGCCAATTCCTTCATGGTATCCAAAACATCTTGCACCAATTCAGGATCGAGCGCGGAAGTCGGTTCGTCAAACAGCATCAGTTCAGGCTGAATCGCCAATGCGCGGGCAATGCCGACGCGCTGCTGCTGACCGCCGGAAAGCTGGTAGGGATACAAATCCACTTTGTCGCCCAAGCCGACTTTTTCCAGCAGTTTCAGAGCCTCTTCGCGCGCTTGGGCGGCAGGCTTGCCCTGTACGGCAACCGGTCCTTCCATTACGTTTTCCAAGGCGGTTTTGTGCGGAAAGAGGTTGTATTGTTGAAACACCATGCCTGATTTGCGGCGCAGTGCCAAAATATCGTGTTTGCTTGGTTTTTTAGAAAAATCGATTTTCAGCGGTCGCTCGTTGTCGAACTCGATTTGTCCGTCTTCGGGCATTTCCAACGCGTTTAGGCATCGCAGAAACGTCGTTTTGCCTGAGCCGGAAGGCCCGAGGATGACGACCACCTGCCCTTTGCACACATCCAAATCGATGCCGCGCAAAATAGTGTTTTCGCCAAAGGTCTTATGGATATTGCGGATTTTAATCATGACAACTCCTTATTTGGCGACGTAGCGGTCGAAACGTTTTTCCAAACGCGCCTGAATCAGGAACAGCACTTTACAAAAACACCAGTAAACCAAAGCGGCTTCGATATAGACGGGCAAAAAGTCATAAGTGCGGTTTGCCGTTTCCTGCGCGACGCGGAATAATTCCGTTACCGTCACGACTGCCGCGAGCGAGGTGTTTTTAAACAAACCGATAAACTCGTTGCTCAAAGGCGGCACGGCAACGCGGAATGCCTGCGGCGCGACAATGCGGCGGAACGTCTGCATATAGGTCATGCCGATGGAGAAACCTGCTTCCCATTGGCCTTTAGGTACGGACAAAATTGCCGCGCGTATGGTTTCGGAAGCGTATGCGCCGACATTGAGCGAAAAGCCGATGATGGCGGCAGGAATCGGGTCGATATAGATGCCGACGGAAGGCAGCCCGTAAAACACAATCACAAGCTGAACCAACAGCGGCGTACCGCGAATGACGGAAATATAAAATTCCACCAATTTCAGCAGGATTTTCCGCACGATGCCGCCGGCGGGCATAATCCGCACCAAAGCCACGGCTACCGCAATCATCATACCGATAACGAAAGAAGCTGCCGCCAAAGGCAGAGAGACCGCGAAGCCGGCTTTGACCATAGGCAAAAACGCGCTGACAATCATATCGGCGCGTGTTTCCGTCATAAACGGCAGCGAAGCAAGGAAATTATTGAACACTGATGTCTTTTCCGAAGAATTGTTCGCCCAGTTTTTTCAGCGTACCGTCGGCTTTCAGCTCGTTGATTGCCGTACTGAATTTCGCCACGGCTTCGTCATTGCCCTTGTTGACAATCAGGCCGGAACCGACTTTTTCATCGGCAGGTGCGGACCAAACGATTTTCACGCCCGCATTCGGGTTTTTCTTCAGATAGTCCAAAACCGCCAATTCGTCGTTCAGGGTTGCATCGGCACGTTTTTGTTCAATCAGGGTCAGCGATTGCGCCAAACCGTCAACAGCCACCAAATCTGCGCCTGCAGCTTTGGCTTTTTCGCCGTAGTTGCTGGTCAGGGATTGTGCGGTTTTCACGCCTTTGATGTCGGCTATAGATTTGATGTTGCTGTCGTTACGGACAACCAATACGGCACCGCTCCAGCTGTAAGGATCGGATTTGTCGAATGTCGCTTGGCGTTCGGGGCTGGTCAGACCGACTTGGTTTGCCACCACGTCGAAACGCCCCGCCTTCAAACCCGCCATCATCGAATCCCATTGCGTTTCTTTAAACTCGACTTTCACGCCCAGTTTTTCCGCCACGGCGCGGGTTACTTCCACATCGTAACCGGTCAGTTTGCCGTCCTTGTCGTGGTAGGTAAACGGTGCGTAAGTGCCTTCCGTGCCGACGGTAACCGTGCCTTTATTGTTGATGCGCTCGATTAAAGAACCGGAAACTGCCGATTGTGCAGGCGCGGAAGATGCTCCGCTGCCGCCTTCCGAACCGCCGCAGGCCGCCAAAACCAATGCGGCAATACCGCCGAGTACGAATTTTTTCAACATCATCCTCTCCTGTAAAAAGTGTGCAAGTGCGGCATTCTAAGTGAAATTGCGGCAAACACAAAGAATACTTTTTTTATATGGTTATTCCAAATCGGAATGGAAAAGATATGCCGAAGCCGCCGGAAGCGGAAATAAAGGGGGCGGGAAAGGCGGCGGGCGGCACGAAACCGAAAAGCGGCATCAGGTATGTAAACGGCGGATTCACGCACGCCGTTCCGGCAAAAATCCGCCTGCCGATTCGGTGCTATAATCTATCCGAAACAGATGACACCAAAAAGGAACATCTCATGAACACGCCCCAATCCGCCATCATTCCCGACCACGCCCAAGCCGGCATCTTTATCGAAGCCGACTTCGCCGCCAATCGCCTCAACGATATTAAAGCCGCCTGCCGCGCTTCGCTCGACGCGTTAACTGCCTTGAAAGCCCGCTTTCCGGACGATATTTTGGGTCTGACCATCGCCTTCGGCAGCAAAGCCTGGGCAACATTCGGACATACGGACGAAGGCAGTGAAATCAAACCCTTCTCCGAAATGGGCAACGGGCTTGCGCCGTCCACGCAGCACGATATGTCCATCCACATCCAATCCTTCCGCCAAAACGCCGCCTACGCGCTTGCCCAATCCGTTTTGGGCGCGTTCGGCGACAGCATATGCGTCGCGTCCGAAGAACACGGTTTGCGCCTGTATCAGGATCGCGGGCTGGACGGTTTCGTCGACGGCACGGAAAACCCGCAGGGCGATGAAAATGTCCGCGAAGTCGCCATCATCCCCGAAGGAAAACCCGATGCGGGCGGCAGCTATGTCCTGCTGCAAAAATACCTGCACGATTTGAAAAAATGGGATGCCGTCCCCGTCGCCGAACAGGAGGCCTCGGTCGGACGCGGCAAGGAAACCGACGACGAATTCGGCCGCGATGTCCGCCTGCCCGATTCGCACCTCGGCCGCGTCAACCTGAAAGAAAACGGAGTCGGCCTGAAAATCGTCCGCCGCAGCCTGCCCTTCGGCAAAATCAGCGGCGAACACGGTTTGATGTTTACCGCATACTGCCGCACGCTGCACAATATCGAAGCGCAATTATTGAGTATGTTCGGCGATACGGACGGCAAAACCGACCTGCTGCTCCGACATCTCTCCGCCGCCGTTTCGGGCGGATACTACTACGCGCCGTCTGTCGAACGCCTGCAAAACCTCTAAGCCGGACGATGCCGTCTGAAACCATTTTTCAGACGGCATTTTCCCGTTTTACCGTCCAACCGTTTTCCGAGCGCGCACTATGTCTGCAAGCATCCAAGCATTCGACCCGCTAACCGTCCCCATTTCCGGCACCAACCTGATTGAGGCCTCTGCCGGCACCGGCAAAACCTACGGCATTGCCGCCCTGTTTACACGCCTGATCGTATTAGAACAAAAAAACGTCGAACGCGTATTGGTCGTAACCTTCACCAAAGCCGCCACCGCCGAGCTGAAAACACGCCTGCGCGGGCGTTTGGACGATGTGTTACAAGTTTTAGAAAGCAAAGGAATTGCCAAACTTGGAGACGACACGCTTTCAGACGGCATTGCCGCCTACTGCGCCGAACACCACGAAGGCGACACCTTCCTGCCCGAACTCTTAAAACAGGCTTTGCAAAAAGAGGGCCGGACGCGTCTGATTGTCCGCCTCAAGGCCGCCATCGGGCAATTCGACAACGCCGCCATCTATACCATCCACGGCTTCTGCCAGCGCATCCTGCGCGACTACGCCTTCCTGTGCCAAGCACCGTTCGATGTCGAAATGACCGAAGAAGACGGCGACCGCCTGCTTATCCCGGCGCAAGATTTTTGGCGGGAACGCGTCAGCAATGATCCGGTGCTTGCCGCATTGGCGCTTAAACGCAAAGCTGTGCCGCAAACCGTCCTTGCCCAAATTTCGCGCTATCTTTCCCGCCCGTACCTGAATTTCCGCCGTCCGCAGGCGGATTTGAAACAGGCGCAGCGCAACGCCGAAACCTCATGGCAAACCATCTGCCGCCTGCTGCCAGAACTGGAAGCCGGCTTTTGGCGCATTCATCCCGACCTCAACGGCAACAGTTACCGCAAAAACAGCTTCGGCAACCTTTTTAAAGAACTGGCACAAAAATCCGCCGCCGGACAACTGCCCTTTCTGGACAAAGACACACACGACAGACTCTTGAAACTTGCATCCGACAAACTCGAAGCCGGACTGAAAAAAGGCAAAACGCCCGATGCGGCAGTATTTGCCGAATTGCAGAAACTGGCAGACTTCGGGCGCGATTTGAACGCACTCGAAGAAGCGGAAGAAGCAACAATGATCCGGCTGCAACTGGATTTAATCGAATACCTCAACCGCAGCCTTGCCGAGATGAAAAAATCGCGCCGCGAACGCGGTTTCGACGACCTGCTGCTCGATGTCCACACCGCGCTGACCGACAATCCGCACGCCGACACTCTCGCCCGCGCCGTTGCCGAAAACTGGGAAACCGCGCTGATCGACGAGTTCCAAGACACCGACCCGCTGCAATACGAAATCTTCCAAAAGATTTTCATCGCCCAAAACCGACCGCTGTTCCTCGTCGGCGATCCCAAACAGGCGATTTACAGCTTTCGCGGAGCGGACATTTACGCCTACCTTCAGGCGGCGGAAGACGCGCGGCACCGCTACACGCTCGCCACCAACTACCGCAGCCACGCCGCGCTTATCGGCAGCATAGGCGCGCTGTTCCGCCTCAAAGAACGCCCGTTCGTTTTGGAAAACATCGGCTATTCGGAAGTCGGTGCGGCGCGTGCCGAAAGCAGGCTGTCCCCCGAACGTCCTGCCGTACAGGTTCGTTGGCTGCACGAAAACGACAATGAAAAAGCCAACAAAGACGTTTTGCGCCGCCGTGCCGCCGACTATTGCGCCGACGAAATCGCCCACGCGCTCAACGAAGCCGCCAGAGGCCGTCTGAATTTCAAAGGCTGCCCGTTGCAGTCGGGCGATATTGCCGTGCTGGTACGCACGCACAACGAGGCGGTGATGGTTTCCGCCGCCCTGAAAAAACGGCAGGTGCAAAGCGTCCTGCTTTCGCGCGAATCTGTGTTCGCCTCGCCCGAAGCCGCCGCCCTGTCCGCACTCATCGGCTTCTGGCTCGAACCGCGCCGCGCCGGAACGCTGCGTTTTGTCCTGACAAGCAGCATATTCGGTTATGACGCGCAGCAATTGCACGACTTCAACCAAAACGAAAGCGAGATTTTGCATTGGGCGGAATCTGCCCGAACCGCACTCGACAACTGGAATAAATACGGCATTTTCGCCGCTATGCAGCAATTTTCCCAAACACACGGCATCGAAACGCGCCTCTTAAGCCGGAACAACGGGCGCAGTCTGACCAATTATTTCCAACTGCTCGAACTGCTTGCCGCCGAAGACGCGCAAAACCGCAACCCCGCCGCGCTGCACAAATGGCTGGGCGACCAAATCAGCCTTGCCGAAAACAACAGCGGCGACAACCGCGCCATCCGTCTGGAAAGCGACGAAGATTTGGTCAAAATCGTTACCATGCACGCCTCGAAAGGTTTGCAGTATCCGCTGGTGTACTGCCCGTTTGCGTGGGACGCGCAAGATACCGGACCGTCCGACTGGCAAATCCTCCACCAAGGCGCAAACCGAACCGAACTGTTGGCAAAGGCGCAACTGTCGGAAGACGAACAGAAACAATACGCCGATGAAGAAATGGCGGAACGCCTGCGCCTGCTTTATGTCGCGCTGACGCGTGCCGAGGAACAGCTCAACATCTACGCCGCGTACTCCACCAATACTGCCGACAACCCCCTCGCCTACCTGATTGAAGGCTCGCCCCAAGACAGCCGTGAAACCGTCCGCCGTGCCTATGCGTGTGAAAAAGACGGCATCGCGATGCTCAAACGCAACTGGCGGCGCGTGGCGGACAACGCCCCTTCCGGCACAAATTTCGCCTTCACCGAAAATGCGCCGCCCCCTGCCGCCTATCGCAGCAACGCCGGTCAAACCGCCGAATTTGCCGCAAACAGCATTCCCGAACGCGGATTCCGATTTGTCCGCCACACTAGCTTTACCGCCTTAAGCCGCCATACCCAAACGCCCGACGGCGGCGAAGAAGATGCCTGCCCGTCCTTGGATGCCGCCGAAACCTCGGTGCCGGCGATGCCGTCTGAAACGCCGACGGCTTCAGACGGCATATCGATACACGATTTTCCGAAAGGCACGCAGGCGGGGCTGTGCCTGCACGAAATTCTTGAAGATTTCAAATTCGGACAAGCAGCCGCCGGACAGGAAACCCTCATTGCCGACAAGCTGAAAAAATACGGTTTTGAAGAAATATGGCTGCCCGCCGTTGCCGAAATGGCGGAAGCCTGCCGCAAAACGCCGCTGACGGGGGCATACGACCTGTCCGACATCTCACCCGAGTGCCGCTGTCCCGAAATGGGCTTTACCCTCCACACCGAAGACTTCAGCCTCAAACGCCTGCGCGACTGGTTTGCCCGCGACGACATCAGGCTGCCCGAAGTCTGCCGTGCCGCTGCCGAAACGCTCGACTTCCACACCGTCAACGGCTTTTTAAACGGCTTTGTCGATATGGTCTGCCAAGACCCCGACGGCAATATCTGCGTCATCGACTACAAATCAAACCACCTCGGTACGGACGCATCCGCCTACACGCAACAGGCAATGGACGAAGCCGTCGCACACCACCACTATTACCTTCAGGCACTGATTTACGCCGTTGCCGCCGCACGCTACTTCAAGCTGCGCGGACAACCGCCCGCCGCCGTTTCCGTCCGCTACCTGTTTTTGCGCGGATTGGATGGCAAAGGCGGCGGCGTTTGGCGTTGGGACATAGATGCCGCCGCTTTGGAACAGATAAAATAACTTCCCGTCCTTTCGGACAACAACCGCAGGAAAACCCTATGAATATCAAACACCTGATTACCGCCGCACTCATTGCCTCAGCCGCCTTTGCCGCGCAGGCAGCCCCGCAAAAACCCGTATCCGCCGCCCAAACCGCGCAACATCCGGCCGTTTGGATCGATGTCCGTTCCGAACAGGAATTTAGCGAAGGGCATTTGCACAACGCGGTCAACATCCCCGTCGACCAAATCGTCCGCCGCATACACGAAGCCGCGCCCGACAAAGACACGCCGGTCAACCTCTACTGCCGCAGCGGACGGCGTGCCGAAGCCGCCCTTCAAGAGCTGAAAAAAGCAGGTTATACAAATGTTGCCAATCACGGCGGTTATGAAGACCTGCTCAAAAAAGGGATGAAATGACGCAATGCCGTCTGAAAGGACAGGCTTTCAGACGGCATACGGCGTTCCGGCACGCGGCGCAACATCGGGCGCGGCGCGCGCCGCCCCGTCCGAAGCCTGATAAACAAACCGATAAGGAACAATGATGTTTCACGACACATAAAGCACCGCCCTATGTGTTGCCCTGATTTGGAAAGGGTTACACCCCTCCCGAATAAAGTCTGATTCTACCGTTTCAACCAAAAAGGAAAAAGGAAATACGATGAAACACATACTCCCCCTGATTGCCGCATCCGCACTCTGCATTTCAACCGCTTCGGCACATCCTGCCAGCGAACCGTCCACCCAAAACGAAACCGCTATGACCACGCATACCCTCACCTCAAAATACAGTTTTGACGAAACCGTCAGCCGCCTTGAAACCGCCATAAAAAGCAAAGGGATGGACATTTTTGCCGTCATCGACCATCAGGAAGCCGCCCGCCGAAACGGCTTAACGATGCAGCCGGCAAAAGTCATCGTCTTCGGCACGCCCAAAGCCGGCACGCCGCTGATGGTCAAAGACCCCGCCTTCGCCCTGCAACTGCCCCTACGCGTCCTCGTTACCGAAACGGACGGCAAAGTACGCGCCGCCTATACCGATACGCGCGCCCTCATCGCCGGCAGCCGCATCGGTTTCGACGAAGTGGCAAACACTTTGGCAAACGCCGAAAAACTGATACAAAAAACCGTAGGCGAATAAGCCCGTCGCCGACATATGGCGGATGGAAATCAAATGCACACGCCCCTCATTCCCACGAAGTCGGGAATCCAATCGGTTGGGTTACCGTGATTTTCAATCATTGCCGAAACGGACGATTCCGGATTCCCACCCTTGCGGGGATGACGGGCGTGTGTGTTTTTGCCACATCACAGGCAACTTTGCCGCAAATCTTATCTGTCGCCGGTATGCCTTCTTGTTTCAATCCGCCACAAACCAAATGCCGTCTGAAACCCGATTTCAGACGGCATTTCCGTTTATTCCCTGCTGTCGCGGCAAATATCGATGGCTTCCTGCAAACTCGAAACGCCGTAGATTTTCAGGTTCGGAAACTCTTTGGCGTTGCGCGGCATATTGGCTTTGGGGACGATGGCGCGTTTGAAGCCGAGTTTTTCCGCTTCTTTGAGCCGCTCTTGCCCGCGTGCGACGGGGCGGACTTCGCCGCTTAAGCCGATTTCGCCGAAAACCACGGTTTTTTCAGGCATAGGGCGGTTGCGGAAGCTGGAAAGCATCGCGAGGATGACCGCCAAATCCGCCGCCGGTTCGCCGATTTTCACGCCGCCGACGGCGTTGAGGAACACATCCTGATCGAAACAGGCGATGCCGCCGTGGCGGTTTAACACGGCAAGCAGCATCGCAAGACGGTTTTGTTCCAGTCCGACGGTGAGGCGTTTGGGCGTGAAGCCGTGCGCGTCATCGACCAATGCCTGAATTTCGACCAAAAGCGGGCGGCTGCCTTCCTGTGTAACCAAAACGCACGAGCCGGGCGTATCGTCGCGGTAGCTGGCGAGGAAGATGGCGGACGGGTTGGACACACCTTTCAAACCGTTTTCCGTCATCGCGAACACGCCCAGTTCGTTTGCCGCGCCGAAGCGGTTTTTGATGGCGCGTATCATGCGGTAGTTGGAATGTTGGTCGCCCTCGAAATACAGCACGGTATCAACCATGTGTTCCAGCACGCGCGGGCCGGCAATCGCGCCGTCTTTGGTCACGTGTCCGACCAGTATCATGGCGATGCCCATCTGTTTCGCCATGCGCGTCAGTTGGGCGGCACACTCGCGCACCTGCGACACGGAGCCGGGGGCGGACGTGATTTGGTCGGAATACATGGTTTGGATAGAGTCGATGACGACAACTTCGGGCTGATGCTGTTTCAAGGCCGCCTGAATCGCTTCCATGCGGATTTCGGCAAGAAGGTTTACGCCGTCGGTCGGCAGTTCCAAACGCTGCGCGCGCAGGGCGACTTGTTGGGCGGATTCTTCGCCGGAAACGTATAGCACTTTACGGCTTTGCGCCATTTTGGCGATGGTTTGCAACAGCAGCGTGGATTTGCCGATGCCGGGGTCGCCGCCGAGCAGGATGACCGCACCATCGACCAAACCGCCGCCCAATACGCGGTCGAGTTCGCCCATACCGGTCGGATTGCGCGGCACTTCGGTGGCGGTAACGGCGGAGAGGGATTGGACGGTCGAGGTATCCGCCGCCCAAGATTGGAAACGGGCGTTTTTCGGCTCGGGCGCGGCAAGGCTTTCCTGAAGCGTGTTCCACTCGCCGCAATGCGGGCATTTGCCCTGCCATTTCGGCGAAGTGCCGCCGCATTCGGTGCATTGGTAAAGGGTTTTAAGCGTTTTTGCCATCGGTTTTCCCTGCATCTGAAAACAAAAATGCCGTCTGAACATAGGGACGGTTGGGATTGCGCCAATACGACAACGCCGCCGTCATGTACTATCCGTACACGGCGGATATTGCCGCATTGCCTTATTTTTACCCTAACCGGCCATCTCTCGGCTTCAGACGGCATATCGGGCGGTTTCCTGCCGGCTTACCCGCCGTGATACTGCCGAGACAGCTCGTGTACGGTATCGACTAAGATTTTGGCGTGTTCGGGGTCGGCGTGTTGGTTGATGCCGTGTCCGAGGTTGAAGACATGGCCGCTGCCGTGTCCGTAGTCGGCTAGGATACGTGCGACCTCGGTGCGGATGGATTCCGGCGTACCGAAGAGGGCGAACGGGTCGAAGTTGCCTTGCAGGGCGACTTGCTTGCCGACGCGGCGGCGTGCTTCGCCGATGTTACACGTCCAGTCCAAGCCCAATGCGTCTGCGCCGATTTGGGCCATACTTTCCAGCCACAGCCCGCCGCCTTTGGCAAATACGATAACAGGCACGCGGCGGCCTTCGCTTTCGCGTTTGAGTCCGGCGACGATCTGGCGGATGTATTTGAGGCTGAATTCTTTAAACGCCGCATCGCTCAACACGCCGCCCCAAGTGTCGAAAATCTGCACCGCCTGCGCGCCCGCGTCGATTTGGGCGTTGAGGTAGGCGGTAACGGCTTGGGCGTTGGTATCGAGGATTTTGTGCAGCAAATCGGGGCGCGAGTACATCATGGTTTTGATGGTGCGGAATTCTTTGCTGCCGCCGCCTTCGACCATATAACAGGCGAGCGTGAACGGACTGCCGGAGAAGCCGATGAGCGGTACGCGGCCGTCCAATGCTTTACGGATGGAAGTTACCGCGTCGAAAACGTATTGCAGTTTTTCCATATCGGGAACGTGCAGCTTGGCGATGTCGGCCTCGTGTTGCAGGGCGCGTTTGAATTTCGGGCCTTCGCCTTCGGCAAAATACAGTCCCAAGCCCATTGCGTCAGGGACGGTCAGGATGTCGGAAAACAAAATCGCCGCGTCCAAATCGAAACGTTCCAAAGGTTGGATGGTAACTTCGGTCGCCAATTCGGTGTTTTTGCACAAATCGAGGAAGCTGCCCGCTTTCGCGCGTGTGGCTTTGTATTCGGGCAGATAACGCCCCGCCTGGCGCATCATCCAAATCGGCGTGTATTCGACAGGTTGTTTGAGCAGGGCGCGGAGGAAAGTGTCGTTTTTCAAAGAGATCATGTGGGGCTTTCGGTTTGTTTGTAAAACGGGGAAGGAAAACGGTTTTCAGACAACCTTTGCGGCGGTTTCCGCAATGAAAGGTCGTCTGAAAAGGGAGGGACGGGCACATTTGCCTAAGTAATCATCAGTAGATGATTAAACGGCAGCAGGTTTTCATGGGGTTTCAATGGTGCGTTTATCTTCGATATGGATAACTTTGGGTTCTTCAGCATCACAATCGCGATGAGAGCGCCCTTCGATACCGATTTTGAAATCTTCATCCAATCCTTCTTCTTTTAGGATTAGCGTAAAAATTTCGGGATGATGGCATGAAACGGCATATCCATCGCCACTATCTAAAGTGATAATGCCAAAATCTGCAGATGGTGTTCCTATTTGAACCTTGCCCCATTTGCTTAACATCTCTTTAGCTTGTTTCGCCAAATCTTTTTCCGGTTCAAGTAAAATGACGCAAGTCCCATTTTCAAAGAGCACCCAAGATTTTTCGTTTCCATTAATGCTCTTTTTCCAAACATCAATTAACTTTTGGCGATAAGCAGGCGTTCCAATTTCAAATATTTCTTTCTTTTCCTTAAAGGAATCTGAAGACCCCATCAAATTCTCCCAGATAAAGATATTTCCCAAAATCAGCTATGCTGCTCTAACGCTGCGTGACGTTCGTCATCGGAGACGGCTTCCAAAACCAAGTTGCGCTGCGCCTCCGCCTTCTGCGGTTCTCCGATTTCGTCGAAAACCTTTGCTAGAACCAAACGCGCGGAAATACTCGGCTTTAATGCAATGCTCGCTTCAAGGTAGCCTTTTGCCTTGCCCCAAAGTTTGCGGCCGTAGGCGAGCCGACCGAGATACATCAGCAGAAGCGCGTTATCGGGCTGTTCTTTCAGCCAAGCATCGGCAAAATCGATGGCTTTCTGCTGTTCGCGCTCGCCCAAAAAGCGCACGCTTTCGACAAAGGCTTCCAAAAGCTCGGGGCGGCGGTTGTGCGGATAATGCTGTTTGACCCATTTGACCGCATCGGCATACAGTCCCAAACGTTCGTACTTTTCCGCAACCGATACGCTCAATTCCCCGTTTTTGAGGCTGTCGGGAATCCGCTTCAGGCAGGTTTTCAAAGCGGCGGCATCGGCAGCATCCGCCAGCTGGCGGCGGTATGCCCAATTTTGATACCGTTCCATTTCCGATTTGCCCAACGCGCCCGCCTTGGAAAGTTTTTCGGTTTTTGCCAGAACCTGCAACGCGTCGCCCCTGTCGAAAGCGTAACGAAGTTGCAGACGCACGAGGCGCGTAAGGTTGGCATTCATCTTCGCCGCCGCATGAAGATTGGCTTCCGCCGCTTCGTAATCGCGCCGGTTCAACGCCGATTCCGCCAACAAAAGATAACGGGAAAGCTGCTGTTTTTCCGGCAGTTTGGCGATTTCCGCAAGATAACGGTCGCGCAGCTCGATGTTTTCCATCTGTCCGGCGGCGTGCGCGCCCAGCATCAATGCCAAAGTCCGGTTGTCTCCGGCCTCTTTGTTGACCAACACGCGTGAGGCTTCTAGTTCCGCCTTTTCAAAACGCCCTTCAAAATACGCCAAACCCGCCTTGTTCAAGGCAAGCGCGGCCTTGCGGCCTTTACGCGCCGAACCGAAACGCTGCATCTTTTCGGGGATATTGAGTACGCCGATAATGAATTTAAACAAGAAATACCACACCACGACGGCAATCAGCGAACCTAACACAAAGGCGTGCAGGTTGATTCTGAGCATGGTCTGTCCGAGTACGATATACACGTCGCCGGTGTAAATGCCCGAAGCCAGCGCCAGTCCGACGGCGGCGGCAAACAGGACGACAATCCAGACTACCGTTTTCATGCGCGTTCTCCTTTAGCGGACGGCGAACGCCCTGCCTTTTCCGGTACGGTCTGTTTTTTTGCAGGCTGTTCCGGTTTGCGTTCCGAAGGCAGGGACGGTGCTTCTATGGTCTTCACATCCGATGCGGCAGCCGGTTCGGAAGCTGTTTTTTCGTTTGCCGGTTCGGAAGCCGCCTGTTCCGCTTCTTGATTTTCCGCCGCCGTCATGCGCGTACCGTCGCGATAGGCGCGGACGGCATTTAGGCTGTTTTTCAAACCGTCATCCGCAGTCATCCGCACATCCAACGCCTTCAATTCCGCCAGTTCTTTCAGCCACGACTGCGTGGCGGGAGACTTGGCATCGAAATACTGTCTGACGGCGGCTTCGGCATTGTTCAAATCGCCCTGATAGACTTCGCTGTTGCGCTGCATTAATGCAGTGCGCGCATCCAAAAGGCGGAGGCGCAGGTTTTCACGCACAAAATATGCCTGTTCGGGAGAAATCAGCATGGCATCGTTGTTTTCCAAACGTCGGATTTCGACCAGCCCCTTCAATGTGCCGAGGGATTTTTCCCATACGTTCTGCCACCATGAAGCGGAAGCGGCTTCGTTCTTCACCTGTACGCCCGGTTTCAGCACGCCGTCGAGCATCAGCGGCAGTCCGGATACGGCGGTTTCCAGCCTGTCGAGGCGCAATGCCGTGCCGGAAATATCGACATAGGGACGGTTTTTCAGTTCCGCCAAGTCGCTGCTGACCGCCTGCTTGATCGGCAGAAGCTCTGCCTGATTGAAACGGGACAGGCGGCTGTCGATATGCTCCAATACGCCGACTGCCGTTTGGATATTGCCAGTCAACACCAGCTGTTGCGCCGCCAGATTGAGTATGGTCTCGGTTTCGTCCACCAGCCAATCGGCGCGTCCTTTGGTCAACTCGCGATAGGATTTTTGCATTTCCAAGATTTGTTCGCCGTTTGCTTTGACGTTTCCGTCCAAACGGTCGAGCTCTGATTGTATGGCGGCTTGCCGGTTGAGGTTGTCTTTCAACAGGGCGGCGTTTTCCGACTCGCCCAAGGCGGCTTTGTCGATTTTTTGGTTGAATGCCAGCTCTTGGTTTTTCAAGACATTCTGTCCTTGGACAAACAAAAAACCACTTGTACCCAAACCCAATGCCGCCAATACCAGGGCGCAGACTGCCAAAGCGTTGCTGCCGGACTGTTTGACGATAAAAGGAGCGGCAGGAATGTGTACTTCTGTTTCGTTTTCTTTGCGTGGGGAAGAGGTTTCAGACGGCATTTCTTTTGATGCCTGTATCTCGCGTACGGGTTCGGATGATTTGTTTTCAGGTTCGCCCACCGTTTTGCTCCTTATTAATTTGAGGTTCCGGGAAAGACCATGCCGTCTGAAACGGAAATGGAAGAATGGGAAAGCGCGGCTTCCAGCGTAGGGACGGTTTCGACCGAACACACGCCTTCGCGCTTCAATGCCTCCGCAATGCGCGGATGATGGGTAAAGTATAGCAAGGATTTGAAGAATCGGGAAAATTGCGGCGGAAGCTGCCCGAACAGCAAGCGCACCAGCTCGGTCGACGTAATATAGGCGGCGGCAATATTTTCGGTTTGGAAATTTTGAAAGTTCAAAGGTTTATGCCGTCTGAAATAGACTTCTGCCACCTCCGTCCGAAAACCTTTCTCCTGCAAGGCATTCATCAAAAAATCCCGCCCGCCGTGTCCGCGCACAAACAATACGCGCGCACCTTCGGGCAGACTGTTCCAAACCGGCAGGCGCAAAACCGCCTCGCTGTCGTTGCCGTCATCAGGCGCGATGACCGTTCTGACCAAACAGCGTTCCAATGCGCGGCGGCTGCCCTGCCCTACGGCAATCTGCGCCTTTATGCCGTCTGAAAGGTTAAGGTACGGGACGGCGGTTTCAACGGCGGTCGGACTGACCCAAAACACGGCATCCGCACGGGCATATTGTTCGGACAAAAGTTCCAGTCCGGCAGCATCTGCTTCGATTTCGACCGGACTCAATACTTCCGCGCGCCAACCGGCATTCAGGCAAGTTTCGACATCTTCTGCGGCCCTGCCCGACGGACGGACAATCAGCATGACGGGTTTCGCTGTTTCCATCGCCTTATCCGCCCCGATTACTAGGAAAAATCGTCATCGTTGAAATTCGCCTGCGCGGTTTTCGGCGTACAGCCGACCCGTGCGACTTCCTTGCCCCTACGCTCCACAACGACACCGCTGCTTTCCGTATGAGTCACGGAATCGAAGCCTGTCCATATGGTGTACATAAATTCGCCGTTTTGGAATTTCATCGTTGCCCAACGACCGCTGCCCATACCTTGCCACCTGTCGGAACGCCCCAACAGGTCAGCTTTGCTGTTGCGTATGGCAATTTCTTTTTTTGCCGCACTGCCGAACGAATATTCGTAAAGATTGCGGTTGATTTTTTGGACTTCTATGTATTTGTTGTTGTCCGTTTTACAGGAAAACACCGTATCCGCCCACACGGTTTGGGCGGCAGCCGACAGAAGCAATACGGCAGAAAGGAACATTTTTTTCATCGTATTTCCTTAATGGTTGAAACCCCGCCACTCGGACATCCGTCCTTCGTGGCAGCAGCATCAGATTTTATTTGAAAAGGGTGTAACCCCTTCCAAATTAGGGCAACACATAGGGCGGCGCTTTATGTGTCGTCCTGTGTGTTGAAACATCATTGCCCGTATCCTGAAATAGAAAAGAAAATGCCCGTTTTACGGTCTTCTTTCCGACAAAATGCCGTCTGAAACGGATTTCAGACGGCATGGTCGAAAATTATTGCGCGGAAAGCGGCTTGAGCAACCAGGTTTCACCGCTTTGCACGACATTTTCCAGCAGATCGATGTTCGGATGCTTGCCCGGATGGGCACGCGCGTCGGCAACGTGTTCGGCAAACCATATCAAACCCTGTTCTGCCGCTTCTTTACCCAATTTTCCGTCAAAACGTTCCGCCAAAGCATTGTACAGCTTGAGCGAACCGAGCTTACCCTGAACGGCAGGAATGTGGTGAACCGTTTTGCCGTCGGCATCCTGAACGTCCAAACCGCCCAGATGGTCGATTGAAGGAAATGTGGCGAGATAGTCTTGAAAATTCATATCAACTCCGAAAATCAGTCAGTTAGCGCGTGCCGAAAATCTTGTCGCCCGCATCGCCCAAGCCGGGGATGATGTAGCCGTTCTCGTTCAAGTGGCTGTCGAGCGCGGCGGTGTAAATCGTAACGTCAGGGTGCGCGTCGTTGACCGCCTTCACACCCTCGGGCGCGGCAACCAGCACCAGTGCCTTGATATTTTTGCAGCCCTTGGCTTTCAAAAGGTCGATGGTGGCAACCATCGAACCGCCTGTCGCCAGCATAGGATCGATAATCAAAGCCGGACGTTCGTCCATACTGTCCACAAATTTCTCAAAATAGGAAATAGGCTTCAGCGTTTCTTCGTCGCGCTGCAGTCCGACTACACTGATTTTGGCAGTCGGAATCAGGTCGAGCACACCGTCAAGCATACCCAAACCTGCACGCAGTATGGGAACGACGGTCAATGTTTTGCCCTTGATGCGGTCGCCTTCAATCTGACCGCACCATCCGTCGATAAGGTATTTTTCGATTTCAAAATCACGGCTTGCCTCGTATGCCATCAGGCGCGCCAGCTCGGTGGCAAGCGTCCGGAATTTGTAGGTGCTGCAATCCGCCTCCCTCATCAGGGTTAATTTGTGGCGGACGAGCGGATGGTTGATAACATTAACGTTCATCGCGGTGTTCCAATGTGATTTTGAGACGCGCCATTATACTTTTTTTTGATTTGCCGGAAAAGAAAATGCCGTCTGAAACACGTTCAGACGGCATTGCCGAATCCATCAGGCTTTCAGCAGCTCTTGCAGCTCGCCTGCCTCATACATTTCCATCAGGATGTCCGAACCGCCGACAAACTCGCCGTTCACATAAAGTTGGGGGATGGTCGGCCAGTCGCTGTATTCCTTAATGCCTTGGCGCACTTCGGGATTTTCCAATACGTTGACGGTAACGTAATCGGTGCAGCCTGCCGCGTTCAGGATTTGCACGGCGCGGGAAGAGAAACCGCATTGCGGAAACTGCTTCGTACCTTTCATAAACAATACGACGCGGTGTGTCGTTACTACTTCTTTAATTTGGTCGTGGATGGAAGCCATCGCTTATTCCTTTTGATAAAGTTGACAAAATTTGTCAGGTAGGGCGCATTATACGCAAAAGCGGAAACTTCCCACAATATTTGCCGTATATCGCGCAGTATCAATATTGTGAACGGAAATATTCCCACTCCTCGACAATCCTGCTGTCCGGCAAATGGCACAGGGCATATCCGCCGCCGCTTTCGTCTTTTTTTGCTTCCCGTCTGCCGCCTTTGGCAATGCAGAATTTGGAAGCGGAATTTGCCATGCCTGTCCGAAACGTGTTGGCAGGCAGCCGGCAGCAGCGCGGACATGCATACGGATGAATTGCCTTCATGGTTTTCCTTATCGTCGGTACAGGGTCAGACGGTCCGCATATCGGGTACTTTTTTAAACAGCCGGTAAAAGTTTTCCGTCGTATATGCCGCAACCTGTTCCAATGTTTGGTTCCGCAATTTGGCGATATGTTCGGCGGTATGGCGCACAAAAGCCGGTTCGTTCTGCCTGCCGCGTTTGGGAACGGGGGCGAGGAACGGCGCATCGGTTTCCACCAAAATGCGGTCGTCCGGCACATATTTCGCCGCCTCCTGAACCAAGGGTGCGTTTTTAAAGGTAACGATTCCCGAGAAAGAAATATAAAGCCCCAAATCCATTGCTGCACGGGCAAAACCGATGTCTTCGGAAAAACAGTGGATAACGCCCGAATTAACCCGGCATTCTTTCAGGATAGACAAGGTGTCCGCCGCCGCATCACGCGTATGGACGATAACGGGCAGTCCGGTTTGATTGGCTGCTTCGATGTGGTCTGCAAAGCGTTTGTGTTGCCAGGACAAATCGCCTTTGCACCAGTAATAATCCAAACCCGTCTCGCCGATGCCGACCACTTTCGGATGGGCGGCGGCTTCGACCATTTCCGCAATGGAAAATTCTTCGGCTTCCTTGCTGTCGGGATGTACGCCTATGGTGCAATAGATGTGTTCGTGCGCTTCGGCGATGGCAAAGACTTCGGAGAAGCTTTCCCTACTGACGCTGATGGCGAGTGCCTGCCCCACGCCGTTTGCTTCCATGTTGGACAAAACTTCGGGCAGGCGTTCTTTCAAACCTTCAAAATTGAGGTGGCAGTGCGAATCGATGATATGCATGGCGTTACATGGTAAACGTAGGTCTGCTGCCGCCGATTGTGTTGCCCAGTTCGACTTCGATCTGGTCTTTGACTTTCAGGCAGTTTTCGTGTTTTGTGAATGCCAGCCCCACCCCTTTGGGTTTGGAGGAAGTACGCGCAGGATTGATCCAGGCGACTTTGGTCGGCAGGAACAGTTTGGGGAAGTTGAGGATTTCTACGGCAAGCAGAATATCGTCCCCGATGGAAAATACGTCGTTGGTCTGCACAAACAGACCGCCGTGTTCCAAAAACGGCATGTAGGAGCTGTACAGCAGATTCATGTCTTTCAGCTGCAACGACATCATTTTTGCCGGAATATTTTGTCCGTCTGACATAATTCACCCGTTCTCTTTCTTCAATTCCAAATAGTTGATGAGCAGATGCTCGATCTGCATTTTGACATTTAAAGTATGAAACCCGTAGGGGGCAAGCTGTTTGAGCATATCCTCCGCCGCAAATACATTGCGCGGACGGAAACCGGATACCGTCTGAAGCAGCCTGTCTTCATAAGCGGGATAATAGACGGGTTTCATGTGTTGCAGGCACAATCCCAAATCGACCAGCCATTTCTGCATCCACCCGACAAATACGGCGAGCGGAAGTTTTTCCTTATCGAAAAGCGCGGCGTAATCCAAAATCTTCAACAACCTTGGTTCTGCCAAAATATCCAACAGTTTAATCCGCAACGCACGGACACCGTCCGCCTCATCAAACAGCGGCGCTCCGGAATGGAAAGCCAGACGTTCCTCAGGTTCCGCCACACCCCTTTCACGCAGATATGCCAATGCCTCTTCATGGGAAGGAGCGGGCAAAACCATCTTCCGGCAGCGACTTTTAATGGTCGGTAAAACCTTGTCCGCCGCGTGGCTGACCAGCAAAAAGACCACTTGTGGCGGCGGTTCTTCCAACACTTTCAACAAACTGTTGGCGGCTTGGACATTCATACTTTCCGCAGGATGAATCAGAATCACGCGCAAACCGCCCCGTACCGAAGTCAGGTACACATTATCGATGATTTCCCTGACGGCATCGATTTTGATCTGCAACAGTTTGCGTCCGTTTTCGGGTTCGTCCGACAAGGGGGTGATTTCGTAAAAATCGGGATGGCTTCCCTGTCCAAACAGATGGCAGGACATACATTCGCCACAGGGTTTGCAGCCCGGTGCAGGGGTTTCGCACAACAGTGCCTTCGCCGCAAAGCGGGCAAATGTAGTTTTCCCCGTATCTTTTTTGCCGGCAAACAGCCATGCATTGGGACGACGCTCCCAATGTTCCGCAATCTGCCGCCATTGCTCATTATGCCACGGATAAATCATTTCAAACCATCCGTCCGGAAATCCATACCGCCATCAGAGCAGTTCCAAATCGGGGCTGGAACTTTGCGCGCGGCGGCTGCGCAACTGTACCGCCAAACGCAAATCGTGTGCGGAATCGGCATTTTTCAATGCTTCTTGCAGGGAAATATCGCCTTTTTCATACAATTGGTAAAGGTGTTGATCGAAGGTCTGCATACCCAGGGTAGTGGATTTTTTCATCACTTCTTTGATTTCATGGATGTTGCCGTTGTGAATCAACTCCGAAATCAGGGGCGAATTGAGCAGCACCTCGACTGCCGCCACCCTGCCCTTGCCGCCGTCTCGCGGAACGAGGCGTTGCGAAATAAACGCCTGAAGGTTGAGCGACAAATCCGTCAGCAATTGTTCGCGCCGCTCCTCGGGGAAAAAGTTGATGATGCGGTCGAGTGCCTGATTGGTGCTGTTGGCGTGCAGCGTCGCCATACACAAATGCCCCGTTTCGGCAAAGGCAATGGCGTAGTCCATTGTTTCGCGGTCACGGATTTCGCCGATAAGGATGACATCAGGCGCCTGACGCAGCGTGTTTTTCAACGCCGCCATCCAGTTTTCCGTATCCACGCCGACCTCGCGCTGGGTGATGATGCAGTTTTTGTGTTCGTGGACAAACTCGATCGGGTCTTCGATGGTGATGATGTGTCCGAACGAATTTTCATTGCGGTAGTCGATAAGCGAGGCAAGCGAAGTCGATTTACCCGAGCCGGTGCCGCCGACAAAAATAACCAGCCCGCGTTTTTTCAGCGCGACATCCTTCAAGACTGGCGGCAGGTTCAGGCTTTCAAACTTGGGAATCTTGCTGGTAATCGTACGGAATACCAACGCCGTCGCGCCGCGCTGTATCATCGCATTGACGCGGAAGCGGCTGGTGTCCGGCAGGCTGATGGCGAAGTTGCACTCGTTGGTCGATGAAAATTCTTCCGCCTGCTTCGCACTCATAATCGAAAAGGCGATTTCCATACATTTTTCCGCCGTCAGCGGTTCGTCCGTGATGCGGGTGATTTTGCCGTCCAGCTTCATTGCGGGCGGGAAATGGGTTGTCACGAACAGGTCGGAACCTTTGTTTTGGTTCATATGGCGCAGCCATGCGAACAGTTCTTCCTTTGCGGTCATATTTTCATCGGTAAACATCCTCGTCCCCTAATCTTCAAACAATCTGTACCTTCCCATTCTACCAAAAACCCGCCGTGCCGTCTGAAACCGTTTCAGACGGCACGGACAAACCACCTCCACTCAATCCTGCCGTGTTAGCGTGTATAATCAGGCATTCTATCCGAAATTCACAACAGGTCAGCAATATGTCTTTGAAAACAGTAGCCGTTATCGGCGCAATGGAACAAGAAATCGAGCTTTTGCGCGAGATGATGGAAAATGTCAAAGCCGTCTCTTTCGGCAGATTTTCCGCCTATGAAGGCGAATTGGCGGGAAAACGCATGGTGCTTGCATTGAGCGGCATCGGCAAGGTCAACGCGGCGGTTGCAACGGCTTGGATTATCCGTGAATTCGCAGCGGACTGCGTCATCAACACCGGCAGCGCGGGCGGTTTGGGCAAGGGTTTGAAAGTCGGCGACGTAGTCATCGGCACGGAAACCGCACACCACGATGTCGACGTAACCGCATTCGGCTATGCCTGGGGACAAGTGCCGCAACTGCCGGCAAGGTTTGCTTCAGACGGCATTTTGATTGAGGCGGCAAAACGGGCGGCGCGGACGTTTGAAGGCGCGGCGGTAGAACAAGGGCTGATTGTCAGCGGCGACCGCTTTGTCCACAGCAGCGAAGGCGTGGCGGAAATCCGCAAGCACTTCCCCGAAGTCAAAGCAGTGGAAATGGAAGCGGCGGCAATCGCCCAAACCTGTCATCAGTTGGAAACGCCTTTCGTCATCATCCGCGCGGTTTCCGATTCGGCAGATGAAAAAGCAGACATCAGCTTTGACGAGTTCTTGAAAACGGCGGCGGCAAATTCCGCAAAAATGGTGGCAGAAATCGTCAAATCTTTATAAGACCTTTATCAAACTTATGCCAAAACAGCGGTTTTCCGTTAGAATAACGGGCTATTTCCACGTTGCACCCGATATTCGGACGCAACGCCGTTTGTTCAGACGGCATTTCCCAAACCCACTGTCCGACATTCAAAACAACTCTAATGAAAAATATCCGAAATTTCTCCATCATTGCCCACATCGACCACGGCAAATCGACGCTTGCCGACCGCTTCATCCAATACTGCGGCGGTTTGGATTTGCGCGAAATGAGTACGCAGGTGCTCGATTCCATGGACATCGAAAAAGAGCGCGGCATTACCATCAAAGCGCAAACCGCCGCGCTCAACTATAAAGCACGCGACGGGCAGGTGTATCAACTCAACCTGATTGACACGCCGGGACACGTCGACTTCTCTTACGAAGTTTCCCGTTCGCTGTCGGCTTGCGAAGGCGCGCTTTTGGTCGTTGACGCGTCGCAAGGCGTGGAAGCGCAAACCGTGGCGAACTGCTACACCGCGATTGATTTGGGCGTGGAAGTCGTGCCGGTTTTGAACAAAATCGACCTGCCCGCCGCCGACCCCGAACGCGTGGAACAGGAAATCGAAGACATCATCGGCATCGATGCCGTCGGCGCGGTGCAATGTTCCGCCAAAAGCGGCATCGGCGTGGAAGACGTTTTGGAAGAAATCGTTGCCAAAATCCCCGCACCGACCGGCGACGAAAACGCGCCGCTGCAAGCGGTTATCGTCGATTCGTGGTTTGACAACTATGTCGGCGTGGTTATGCTGATTCGAGTGAAAAACGGCACCATCAAACTGAAAGACAAAGTGCGCTTTATGAGCACCAAGGCGGAAACGCAGGTCGAGCAGCTGGGCGTATTCACACCGAAATCAGTTCAAAAACAAGAACTAAAAGCCGGCGAAGTGGGCTTTTTGATTACCGGCGTAAAAGAATTGGGACAGGCGAAAGTCGGCGATACGGTTACTTTGGTTGCCAACCCTGCCACTGAGCCGCTGCCCGGTTTCCAAGAGGTGCAAAGCCAGGTATTCGCCGGACTTTATCCCGTAGAAAGCCACGACTACGAAGCTTTGCGCGATGCTTTGGAAAAATTGCAGCTTAACGATGCTTCGTTGAAATTTGAGCCTGAGGTTTCCCAAGCATTGGGTTTCGGCTTCCGTTGCGGCTTCTTGGGTCTGTTGCACTTGGAAATCGTGCAGGAACGCTTGGAGCGCGAGTTCGATATGGATTTGATTACCACCGCGCCGACGGTGATTTATGAAGTCGTGTTGAAAAGCGGCGAAAAAATCGAAGTCGAAAATCCGTCCAAACTGCCCGACATCGGCAGCATCGAAACCATACTCGAGCCGATTATTACCGCGACCATCCTTGTGCCGCAGGAATACGTCGGCAACGTCATGACTTTGTGTAACCAAAAGCGCGGCGTGCAGGTCAATATGCAGTACATGGGCCGCCAAGTGATGCTGACTTACGATTTGCCCATGAACGAAGTGGTGATGGACTTTTTCGACAAACTCAAATCCACTTCGCGCGGCTATGCTTCGTTGGATTATCATTTCAAAGAGTTCCAACCGTCTGATTTGATTAAGCTGGATATTATGGTCAACGGCGAAAAAGTCGATGCCTTAAGCCTGATTGTGCACCGTCAAAGCGCGGTTCACCGAGGCCGCGAGCTAGCATCGAAAATGCGCGAGCTGATTCCGCGCCAAATGTTCGACATTGCCGTCCAAGCCGCCATCGGCAGCCAGATTATCGCCCGCGAAAACGTCAAAGCACTGCGTAAAAACGTCTTGGCGAAATGTTACGGCGGCGATATTACGCGTAAGAAAAAACTGCTTGAAAAACAAAAGGCAGGTAAACGCCGTATGAAACAAGTGGGCAATGTGGAAATTCCGCAAAGCGCGTTCTTGGCGATTTTGCAGGTGAGCGACAAATAACTCCGGCACACAGGGCGGCGCGTCGGGAACACCCCTCAAACCGCCCTGATTTCAGGGGCACGCGCCCGCAAACAAATTTTGCAATTTGCCGCCTTAAAACGGTTGCACGGACAGGCGGGTTTTTAAGCATTAAGGAACAACAATGAACACAATGCTAATGTCGGGCGCGGCTGCCGCGCTGCTTGCCGGCATCATCCTTTATTTCAAAAGCGACAAGAAGCGGCAGGAAAACGGGGAATGGAGTTCCGGCCTTGAATACGCCTATATCCTGACAGCGGTCGGCGTGTTTGCCGCTTTGTCCCTGTTTATGAGCTTTACCGCCGTTTTCCTGATTTTCGTTGTATTGTGCGGTACGGCTTGGGGGGTATATAAATACCGCCTGAAGACTCATCCCGAAATCTCGGAAAGCAGCCACTTCGGCGATTATTTCGGCAGTTTCTTCCCTACCGTTTTGGTATTGTTCCTCATCCGGTCGTTTATCGCCGAACCGTTCCAAATCCCGTCCAGCTCGATGCGCCCGGGCCTGATCAAGGGCGATTTCATTTTGGTCGGCAAATTTTCCTACGGCCTGCGCGTACCCGTTTTAAACAATATATTTATTCCTACAGGCAAAATCGAACGGGGCGATGTCGTTGTTTTTAATTATCCTCTGCAGCCGGAGATGACCTACATCAAGCGTATTGTCGGCATTCCGGGCGATGTGGTCGAATATCGGGATAAGATTTTGACGGTAAATGGCAAACCCACTTCCGACATTCCTGACGGCACATACCGTTATCCCGACGACACCGACCCTTCCGAAATCCACAACACGGATATGTTCCGCAGCGGTCTAGACGGCAAATCCTTCAATATTCTGAAAAAAGAAGGACAGCCTGCCGTTTCCCTGCCCGTATTGGGCAAATATACCTCCGATATTATGTCTGAAAACGGATATTCCATAGAGCAAAGCGGTTTGGAACACTGCCAATATGCCGACGACGGCAGCGGTTTCGTGTGCAAAGTTCCCGAAGGACGCTATTTCGCTATGGGCGACAACCGCGACAACAGTGCCGATTCGCGCTACTGGGGATTTGTGGATGACAAGCTGGTTGTCGGCAAGGCAATGTTCATTTTGATGAACTTCGGCGATTTCGGCAGGTCCGGTACGGCAATCCGTTAGGCCAGGAAGCCAAGAATGCCGTCTGAAAATAGTTTCAGACGGCATTTGCTATTCCTCACTTTTACAGGCGAGTCTAACGTTGTCGGATTTTCCTACCTATCAGTCCAATATACGCAGGTTTTGCACGGCGAACTGCCAATATTGCCCTGATGAAATCAATGTGAAGACTGCCGTTTCAGCGAACCGAGGTAAATTGCCGAAAGCGTCAGCGCCACCCCTGCCCACTGCACGCCTTCAATCGGTTTGCCCAACCCGAAATAATCGATGAACAGGGCGGCAACCGGTTCGGACAAAAGCAGCAGCCCCGTCAGCGACAGCGAAAGCAGCGGAATCGCATAGGCAACCATCGCCCACGCGAAGCACTGCATCACCACGCCGTACACAAGCACCAAACCCGCATCTTTCCAAGTCGTCGGATAAAGCGCGCCGCCATCCATCAGCAATGCCGGAACAACCAGCGATACCGCGCCGCCCAAACTCAAAATCATCATTGAAGGGAAAAGCGCCACCGGCTCGATTTCATGGGTTTTGCGGACAAACACCATCGACAGGGCGAGCATCAGTCCCGATACCAAACCGCTGGCGAATCCCCAAACCGCATTACCGTTGTAGCCGAATTCCGCACCGGCAATCATCGCCACGCCGGCAACTGCCGATATTAAGCCTGCCTTTTTCAGCCCGCTCAAACGCTCGCCGAAAAAGAAAACACCGATTGCCGACAAGAAAAAGATTTGCAGGCTGTTGAGCAGGGTGGAAATACCCGGCCCGACCGCGTGTATGCTTTCGTGCCACAACGCCAAATCGAAAGCGAGAAACACGCCCGCCGTCAGGGCATATCGGACGGTTTTCCTGTTTTTTGGGAATTTTTGCCTGAAAAACCGTGCTAAAAACCAAAATACGAACACCGAAATCAGCAACCGCCAAAATGCGATTGCATACGAACCGACGGGGACGGATCTGACAATCAGACTGCCCAGACCGAACACCACGCAACCCAGCACCAGCAATGGTGCGGCATATTTTTTGCCGTTACCGACCACAATATCCCCTCCCTTCCCCATACGGCTGCCGCGCCGACGGCAAGAATGCCGCCATTCCGAAAATATGCCGTCTGAAGCCCAAAGCCCCGGCTGCACCCGGACAAACGGCTGATTTTACGGGCAGGCAGGCTATTTTCCGTTGGGGCAAAAAACCGTCCTGCCAAATAAAACCCGAATATAGTGGATTAACAAAAACCAGTACGGCGTTGCCTCGCCTTAGCTCAAAGAGAACGATTCTCTAAGGTGCTGAAGCACCAAGTGAATCGGTTCCGTACTATTTGTACTGTCTGCGGCTTCGTCGCCTTGTCCTGATTTTTGTTAATCCACTATAAAAAATATTTCCCTCAAGCGATGCGGCGACACCAACACCTGATTAAAACACAACCGGCGTTTTCGGCATATATGCAAAAACGCATTTTCCGGCACGGCGTTACACCGATACCGAAAAATGCGTCTGAATGTTTCGACAATCCGATTAAAGCATTATGCCAAATCTGCAAAAAGTGGCGTAGAGAGATAGCGTTCGCCATAAGAAGGCAGCAGCACGACTATCAGCTTGCCTTCGTTTTCAGGCTGTTTGGCAAGCTGCAACGCACTCCAAACCGCCGCACCGGAAGAAATACCCACCAAAATGCCTTCTTTTTCCGCTATTGCGCGGGCGGTTTCAAAAGCCGCTTCGTTCGACACTTTGGTAATGCTGTCGTAAATTTTGGTATTCAAAACGGTCGGAATAAAGCCTGCGCCGATGCCTTGAATCGGGTGCGGGCCTTTTTCGCCGCCGCTCAATACGGGTGAAGCTTCAGGCTCGACGGCAACCACTTTAACTTCGGGTTTGTATTTTTTCAACACTTCGCCCACGCCGGTAATCGTACCGCCCGTGCCGACGCCGGCAACGAAGACATCGACTTTGCCGTCCGTATCCCGCCAAATTTCCTCGGCGGTTGTTTTGCGGTGGACTTCGGGGTTTGCCTCATTGTCGAACTGGCGCGGCATAAAATAAGTGTCGGGATGCGCGTCCACCAAGGATTTCGCTTTGGCAATCGCGCCCGCCATACCTTCGGCGGCAGGGGTCAGAATCAGCTCCGCACCAAACGCGCGCAACAGCATTTTGCGCTCCTTACTCATGCTTTCCGGCATGGTAATCGCCAGCTTGTAGCCGCGTGCGGCACATACCATTGCCAAACCGACACCCGTATTGCCGCTGGTTGCTTCGACAATGACGGTGTTTTTGTTGATTTTGCCCGCTTTTTCGGCACCCTCAATCATTGCTTCGGCAATGCGGTCTTTGACGCTGCTGCCCGGATTGAAAAATTCCAGTTTCACGGCAACCTCTGCCTTCAAACCTTCGGTCAGACGGTTCAGTTTGACCAAAGGCGTGTTGCCGATTAGTTCGGTAATGCTGTTTGCAATTTTCATCTTCTGCTCCTGAATAATAAGGTTTCGACAGTAAGGCGCAATCCCCATAGGCATCCTGTCCGATTGCAGGGGATTTGCGCCGAAACATAAACAAATTTCGGATATGGCTTTATCCTAAACCTATGCCGCCTAAAAAACCAATATCCAAAATTTCTTTCTTTATAACTTTTTGTTCCGATACGGCCGCACCGTATTATCTTCCAATTTCTGAAAGCAGCAGCACCAGTACCGAGACCTGCATCAACGCTGCCGTCAACCCGCCGAGTCGCAGCTGCGAGCCGCCGAACGTTGACGGCGGCTGCCGGTCTATACCGCAGCGGTGGACATAGGCAACCGCCATCAGCACAAACTGCAACACGAACCAATAAACCGGCTTCAGCGCATAAAGTTTGAGCAGTGCCGCAAACACAAACACTTGAACCGTTCCCGAAAAGCAATAATGCACCAACGCACATATTCCGACAAAAGCAAGCGTCATCGATACATTACTGACGGCAAAAAGCCCGAGCAGCGGATGTTCGGGGTCTGCCTGCCATCCGTTTCCATCTGTTTTCCGGTTCCAATGCCCGATGAAAAAAAATATGCTGCCCAAAGTCAGGTAAAAATGGGGGATGAACAAGGGCGCGGCGCGGGTCATTCCCCATATGCCGGGCATCAGCTTTGCCCCCAAAACCGATATGCCCAGCCACAGCATAATACTCGCCCAAAACCATTGCAACATTCCTGCGCGGAATATCAGAAACAGAAAAACCGCCGCATACAGTAAGGCAGACAAAAAATCCAAATGCAGCAAAATCATGAATACGCCAACTCACCTTCAAACACCGCTTCCGCAGGGCCGGTCATCATCACATCGCCGCCGCAGGCCCATTCGATATATAAAGTCCCGCCCGGCAAAACCACCTCTACCGTTTTCCCTTCATCCAACAGCCCCAGACGGATACCCGCCACCACAGCCGCACACGCGCCCGTACCGCAAGCTTGGGTTTCGCCCACGCCGCGCTCGAACACGCGCAAACGAATCGCGGTTCGGCCGACAACCTGCATAAAGCCGACATTGACGCGTTCGGGAAACTGCCTGTGCGGTTCGATAAGCGAACCGGTTTCGCGCACCGGCGCGCATTCCACGTCATCGACCACAATCACCGCATGGGGGTTGCCCATATTGACGCAGCTGACAGGCTGAATGCCGGATTCGAGATGCACCCCGTAAATACAGGCATCATCCCCCTCGCCCGATTCGGGGACAAACGGTATTTCAGACGGCATAAACTTCGGTTTGCCCATATTGACCGTAACCATACCGTTATCGGACAATTTCGGAAAAATAACGCCATTTGCCGTTTCAACACAAATTTCTTTCTTATCGGTCAAACCCTTGTCTGCAACAAAACGGGCAAAACAACGCGCTCCGTTGCCGCATTGCCCGACCTCGCTGCCGTCGGCATTGAAAATACGGTAACGGAAATCCACGCCTTCGGTTTCCGAACGCCCGACCACCAAAAGCTGGTCGAAGCCCACGCCCCGGAAGCGGTCCGCCCATTCCGCAATCGGCGCGTCCTCGGGGGTAAAATCCTGACTGACCGCGTCAATCACCATAAAATCGTTGCCCAAACCGTGCATTTTGGTAAATTTCAAAGTGTTCATATTGTTCCGAAATCCCGTATCGTCTGTTGCTTCCGAATCCGAAATCCCCCGCACCGAAGGGAAATGCTTCCATCTCCCGCCGCCTGAGGATTAAAATCAGCCATTATACTGTTTGTTACCCCTTACAAGAAACACCATGTTCCGCATATTACTGTTGCTTTTCCCTTGTGCAATCCTTGCCGCCTGCACCCGAAACATACCGGCAAACCCGGCCGTTTCAAATTGCGCGCATCTTCAAAACCGCACCATCCTGTATTTTGACGCACACGGCAAACCCGCCGACGGCGCAGTAAAGGGCGGATTTTACAAAATTATCGAAATACAGGGTGCAAACTGCATCCTTATTCAAGACTTTAACAGCACGGGCAATGCCCTCGGCGGATCCTATGTGCCGGACTGCCGCAAATCATCCCTTTTCCCGAAAAATATTTGACTTCAAACTGCCTATGAACCACGACATCACTTTCCTCACCCTGTTCCTACTCGGTTTCTTCGGCGGAACGCACTGCATCGGTATGTGCGGCGGATTAAGCAGCGCGTTTGCGCTCCAACTCCCCCCGCATATCAACCGCTTTTGGCTGATCCTGCTGCTTAACACAGGACGGGTAAGCAGCTATACGGCAATCGGCCTGATACTCGGATTAATCGGACAGGTCGGCGTTTCACTCGACCAAACCCGCGTCCTGCAGAATATTTTATACACGGCCGCCAACCTCCTGCTGCTCTTTTTAGGCTTATACTTGAGCGGTATTTCTTCCTTGGCGGCAAAAATCGAGAAAATCGGCAAACCGATATGGCGGAACCTGAACCCGATACTCAACCGGCTGTTACCCATAAAATCCATACCCGCCTGCCTTGCGGTCGGAATATTATGGGGCTGGCTGCCGTGCGGACTGGTTTACAGCGCGTCGCTTTACGCGCTGGGAAGCGGTAGTGCGGCAACGGGCGGGTTATATATGCTTGCCTTTGCACTGGGTACGCTGCCCAATCTTTTAGCAATCGGCATTTTTTCCCTGCAACTGAAAAAAATCATGCAAAACCGATATATCCGCCTGTGTACGGGATTATCCGTATCATTATGGGCATTATGGAAACTTGCCGTCCTGTGGCTGTAAGCCCCATTCATTCCCGATACCCGTAAAAAATACCGTCTGAAACCTGTTCAGACGGCACTTTCACCCTAAGCGTTACTCGGCGGCATTTTCCTCACGGGCAGGCGCGTCCAGCAGGGCTTTGATGGACAGACGGACACGGCCTCTGTCGTCCACTTCCAATGCTTTCACGTTCACCACCTGACCGACTTGCAGGTAGTCGCCGACATTGCGTACGCGCTCGTGGGCGATTTGGCTGATGTGTACCAAACCGTCTTTGCCCGGCATCACGCTGACAATCGCGCCGACATTGTTATCGAGGATTTTCACCACAGTGCCTTCGTACACTTTGCCCACTTCCACTTCGGCAGTAATCTGCTCGATGCGTTTTTTCGCCGCATCGCCGGCTTCTTGAGTGGTTGCGGCAATGGTAATCGTACCGTCTTCGGCAATATTGATTTCCGTACCGGTTTCAGCGGTAATCGAACGGATGGTTTCACCGCCCTTACCGATAACTTCGCGGATTTTGTCTTGGTTGATTTTCATCGTGAACAAGCGTGGCGCGTGTGCGGACAGCTCTTGCGGGCCCGCAACGGCGGCTTTCATCTGATCCAAGATGTGCAGACGCGCTTCTTTGGCCTGTGCCAAAGCGATTTGCATAATTTCTTTGGTAATGCCTTGGATTTTGATGTCCATTTGCAGCGCGGTAACGCCTTCGGTCGTACCGGCCACTTTAAAGTCCATATCGCCCAAGTGGTCTTCGTCGCCCAAAATGTCGGTCAGGACGGCAAATTTGTTGCCTTCCAGAATCAGACCCATCGCGATACCGGCAACGTGTGCTTTCAAAGGCACGCCGGCAGACAGCAGGCTCAGGCAGCCGCCGCAGACGGAAGCCATAGAGGAAGAGCCGTTGGATTCGGTAATTTCGGAGACCACGCGCATGGTGTAGCTGAAATCTTCAGGTTTCGGCAATACGGCCAACAATGCACGTTTAGCCAAACGGCCGTGACCGATTTCACGGCGTTTCGGTGCGCCCATGCGGCCCACTTCGCCGGTAGAGTACGGCGGAAAGTTGTAGTGCAGCATAAAGCGGTCGGTGTATTCGCCGGACAGCGCGTCGATGATTTGCTCGTCGCGCGAAGTACCCAAAGTTGCAACGGCCAAAGCTTGGGTTTCGCCACGGGTAAACAATGCAGAACCGTGCGTGCGCGGCAATACGCTGGTTTGGATGTTCAGCGGACGGACGGTGCGGGTGTCGCGGCCGTCGATGCGCGGTTGGCCATCCAAAATTTGGCTGCGGACGACATCGGCTTCCAAGTGTTTGAAAATGCCTTTGATTTCGTTGGCTGCCAAAGTGTCGGTTTCTTCGGTAATCAAGGCTTCTTTTACCGCACTCCAAGCTTCGTCCAATTTGGCAGAACGCGCTTGTTTTTGACGGATTTTGAACGCTTCTTTAATGGTTTCGCCGGCAATCCCGCGGACTTTGGCAACCAGTTCCTCATTGGTTTCAGGTGCTTTCCAATCCCAAAGTTCCGGATTGACTTCGTCGGCAAATTCATTGATTGCATTGATGGCAACCTGCATTTGATCGTGGCCGTAAACCACCGCGCCCAGCATCACGTCTTCGGGCAGGATTTTGGCTTCGGATTCCACCATCAACACGGCTTTTGAAGTACCGGCGACCACCAAGTCCAATTGCGATTTCGCCAATTCGGCTTTAGTCGGATTCAAAACGTACACGCCGTTTACATAACCGACGCGTGCCGCGCCGATCGGGCCGGCAAACGGTACGCCGCTCAACACCAGCGCGGCAGATGCACCCAACATTGCAGGAATATCAGAATCGATTTCAGGATCGACGGACACGACCATCGCTACGATTTGGATGTCGTGGTAGAAACCTTCAGGGAACAGCGGACGAATCGGACGGTCGATCAGACGGCTGGTCAGGATTTCTTTTTCGCTTTGTTTGCCTTCGCGTTTGAAGAAACCGCCGGGAATTTTGCCTGCGGCGTAAGTGCGTTCCAAATAATCGACGGTCAGGGGGAAGAAGTCTTGACCTTCTTTCACTTCTTTGTTGGTGGTAACGGCAACCAAAACAACGGTGTCGCCCATAGAGACTTTAACGGCAGCGGCGGCTTGGCGGGCAATTTCGCCGGTTTCCAAAGTAACGGTCTGATTACCGTATTGGAAGGTCTTAACGTGTTTGTCGAACATCATTGTTCCTTTCAAAATACCGCACTGCTAAAACACTAATAATGCACACTAAAATCCGAATGTGCATAGTTAGGGTTTCAGACCGTGCGGCAGGTTATAAACAAGCTTTCAGACGGCATTTCGGACGCTGAAAGCAATTGCGGATTATAAAGGCAACCATCCTTAAAATCCAGTATTGATACAATAAAAAGGCCGTCTGAACCATATTTCTTTCAGACGGCCTTCAAACTTAAAAATCAATCCTGAGTCAGCAAAGTCAATGCTTCCCGATACTTCTCGACAGTTTTCTGAATCACATCGGCAGGCACTTTCGGCGCAGGGGCTTTTTTGTTCCAACCGCTTTGTTCCAGCCAGTCGCGGACGAATTGTTTGTCAAAAGACGGCGGATTGGTGCCGACTTTGTATTGGTCGGCAGGCCAAAAACGGCTCGAATCGGGAGTCAATACCTCATCCATCAGCGTCAGCGTACCGTTTTCATCCAAACCGAATTCAAATTTGGTATCGCAAATAATAATACCGCGCGATTTGGCATATTCCGCCGCTTCGGTGTAAAGCCGAACCGCCTTGGCGCGCACTTCTTCCGCCAATTCTTTGCCGATAATGCGTCCGCATTCTTCAAAGCTGATGTTTTCATCGTGATCGCCGACTGCGGCTTTGGTTGAGGGCGTAAAAATCACTTCAGGCAGTTGTTGCGCTTCCTGCATACCTTCAGGCAGTTGAATACCGCAAACCGAGCCGGTTTTTTGATAATCTTTCCAACCGCTGCCTGCCAGATAACCACGCACAATCGCCTCTACTTTCACCGGAGTGAGCTTTTTAGCCACGACGGCGCGTTTCTCTAAAGCTTTGGCTTCGTTTTCAGGCAAAACATCGTAAACCGTTTGACCGGTAAAGTGGTTGGGCATAATATGCGCCAGTTTTTTAAACCAAAAATTGGAAATCTGCGTCAGAATCTCCCCTTTGCTCGGAATCGGGTCGTCCAAAATCACATCAAACGCGGACAGGCGGTCGGAAGCGACCATCAGCATACGTTTATCGTCGATTTCATATAAATCGCGCACTTTTCCAAAATAGATCTTTACCAAACCAATCTCACTCATTTCGCCCCCCCCTGAAAATATCTTGAAAATACCGACCCGACACCCGACAGGTTTGAATCACAAACCGATATTCTAGCCGAAGTCGGCGCAAAACAATACCCATGGCACAAAAAGCCAACCCGTCAACCGTCGGCAAAATTTTGGCACTATAATACCGACAGCAAGTCCTACAATACACTTTTACCAAAGGAAATACCTCATGAGAATCCTATTGACAGGCTCGAAAAGCCAACTGGCACGCTGCCTGCGCGACCGTCTTCCGGAAGACTGGGAAACCATTGCGACGGATTCCGCATCCCTAGACATTACCGATGCCGATGCCGTCTGCAACATGGTCAAAAGTTTCCAACCCGACGCCATTGTCAACACGGCTGCCTATACTGCCGTCGACAAGGCGGAAGGCGATGCGGCAGCGGCATTTGCCGTCAATGCTTCCGCCGTTTACAACCTTGCCTTGGCAGCACATCGCGCCCATGCCCGATTCATCCACATCTCAACCGACTATGTCTTTGACGGTAAAGGGAAAAGACCCTATCAGGAAAGCGACTTTACCAATCCTTCCAATGTATACGGACAATCCAAAACCGCAGGCGAGCTGCTCGCACTGTCTGCCAATCCCGACAGCCTTATCCTGCGGACTTCTTGGCTGTTTAGCGAATACGGGGACAACTTTATCCGCACGATGCTGAACCTTGCGCGGGAACGTTCCCCGCTGTCCGCCGTCCACAACCAAATCGGCTGCCCGACCTATGCCGGCGACTTGTCCGCCACCATCATCCGCCTGTTGCAGCACTCCAATCCCGTTCGCGGCATTTACCACTACGCCGGCAGCAAATCCGTATCCTGGTACGAATTTGCCCAACATATTTTCCAAGCGGCATCGCAACAGCAGACATCCTTCCCCGTTCCCGAATTGACTGCCGTTTCAGACAAGGAATATCCGACCGCCGCCCCCAGGCCCGCATACAGCATTTTGGACTGCCGCAAAATCGAAAACGACTTCGGCATCAAACCGTCAGACTGGCAAAAAGCCCTTGCACAGGTCGTTTCCAAGCTGCTCTGATGCCGCCCGCCCCTCTGTTTCCGCCGTCAAGCACCGCCTTGGCGGTTTTCTTATATAGTGGATTAACAAAAACCAGTACGGCGTTGCCTCGCCTTGCCGTACTATTTGTACTGTCTGCGGCTTCGTCGCCTTGTCCTGATTTTTGTTAATCCACTATAAAATCTACCGATTACACAAACACATATCATCTTTACACAATCATGCTTCCATCAACAGTAAAACATGATATGATTGCCAACAATAACATCTCACAATAAATTTTCTAATTTTTATTGAAAAAATCAATAAATAAGAATCCTCCCAACCGACAAATAAAATAAAGAAAGGGTTAATATGCAACATCGAAGAAGACTAGCAATTTACCAAGCATCCAAACGTGCTTCCTTTACCGGCAGGTCATCCGCCCCGCAAAAACGTAAAGAACGTTGATTTGAAAAAAATGCCGCCTGAAGTCCTGCTTCAGACGGCATTTTTTTACCGTTCGAGAAACTGTTTCAACCTGTCCTCATCCAAAAACCAGTGACAGATTTCCTCATCTCCCGCCAACAAAACGGGAACCAGCTCATTGTATTTTTCTTCCAAAACAGGATTTTCATCCACATCGACCACTTCCAGCCCGAACCCGTATTCATCCTGAAAAGGTTTGAGTTCGTCGCGCATTTTGTGGCACAAGCTGCAATATTCACGAAACATCAAGGTCAATTTCATCCGCGTTTCCTTATCTGTCAATTTGCACACGCCAAAGCCTTAGACGCAGCAGAATCATGGTCTATTTGGGAAAAAACAATGTTTTCGAGGAAGATGATACTCAAGTCCTGCCAAAAACAGTAAAAATGCCGTCTGAACAGTTCAGACGGCATTTCGAAAACCGTTTTACGCTTGAACGTTGATACCCGCCGTAACCGTCGGTTGCGCATTGTGCGCCGTCAGAAACGAAGCGGCAAGCTCCCCGCAGCAGCCGCAGCAGCTCGCTACGCCCAATTGCGACTGCAAATCGCCCATTGTGGTCGCGCCGGCGGCGATGGTTTCCTTGATTTGATGGTCGGTAACGGCATTGCAGATGCAGACAAACATTTTGTGCTCCGTGTGTTCTCAAACTATCGTACCGATAGCGGCTTTTATTATCGTATGCGAATATAAATAAAAACGGTTCGCATTGCAAGGTCGGTATACACGGTTTGTCTTGGTAATTTTTTATCAAGTTTGCATTTTCGATTGATTTCTTATTAAACCAAAGTAGAAGCCTCAGTTTCGGGAATGGTGTTCCTTCACTACACCCTGCAACCATACGTTGGCAACATGGGTATAAATCTGCGTCGTATTCAAATCGGCATGTCCCAACATATCCTGAACCACGCGCAAATCCAAGCCGTGCCGCACCAGATGCGTGGCAAAGGCGTGGCGCAGGCTGTGCGGGCTGATGTGCCCGATGCCTGCCTGACTTGCATATTCTTTGACAATCATCCATGCCAACTGACGGGAAATGCCCGTCTTTTTCTGACTGACAAACAATGCGTCGCAATTCCTGCCTTTCAGCAGAAGTGGGCGTGCCTCCGTATAATAGCGTTCCACCCAATACGCCGACTCCTGCCCCATCGGGACCATCCTCTGCTTATCACCCTTTCCCAGCGCGGTAATACAGCCCCTGTCCAAATCCACATTGCCGAAGTTCAGCCCGACCGCCTCGCTGACGCGCAAGCCGGTCGCGTACATCAATTCGAGCAAAGCCTTGTCCCGCAAACCGTGCGGCGTGTCGGTATCCGGGGCGGCAAGCAGTCGGGAAATCTGCTGCTCGGTGATCAGGGTCGGAATATTCTTGTCGATTTTGGGCGGTTTCAGCAAACGGGTGGGATTGTCCGTCCTTATGCCTTCACGCTCCATCCATATATACAGGCGTTTGCATGCCGATAATGCGCGCGCCTGCGAACTCCGTTGCTCTCCGTCAACATAAACCGCCGCCGCCAAATCCGCTTCGTCCGCATCCTTCAGCATTCTGCCCGATTGGGACAGGCGGCGGGCGATTTTTTCCAAATCGCGCCGGTAACCGTTTAAAGTATTCTGACTGAGCCGCCTGTCCAACCACAGCGTTTCAAGCAGCCTGTCGATCAAACCTTCTTCCATACCGTTCCAAACAAATGCCGTCTGAATCTTCTTCAGACGGCATGGTTCACATTATCGGGAAAGCGTTTCCAATACTTCCTGCGCGTGACCCGCCACTTTGACTTTCCGCCATTCATGGGCGATTTCTCCATCCTTATTCAAGACGAACGTACTGCGCTCGATACCTAACGACTCTTTCCCGTACAGTTTCTTCAATTTGATGACATCAAACAGGCGGCACACTGTTTCATCCTTGTCGCTCAACAGCTCGAACCGGAAACCCTGCTTGGCGCAAAAATTCTGATGCGCCTTTACGCCGTCGCGGGAAATACCGACCACGGTATAACCCAATGCCTCAAACTGTTCCAAACGCGCATTGAAATCCAAGCCTTCCGTCGTACAGCCCAGCGTACTGTCTTTCGGATAAAAATACACGACCAAAGGCAGATGTTCTGCCGAATGAAAATCCGCACCGCTGCTCGAAGGCAGGGTAAATTCATATTTCACATCCATAGTCCTACTCCCGATATTCCCATTATTCAAAACGGCACGCAGACGCACCGCCGCAATTGCCAAACCAACCCCGATTCTACCGCCCCAAAGGACAAGGATTCAACCGCCGGAAACATCCAAACCGACACACGACGGCATGAAAAATATCCATGTCAAACCACAAAATATGTTCCGATTTAAAAACAGAATGTTATAAAACCCAATCCCCAAAACACAACAAGACCGCCCGCCTACGGGCAGTCTCCTGTCAGACGACATACTTTACAGATGGCTGTTTTTTCAACAAAATAACGCCAATACTCAAAAATATGGAATCAAAAATGTCCATCCATACTCTGAAACGCCTGCCCTCATCGCTGCTGCTCGGTCTCTGCCTTTCCCTGCCGTCAGCCCACCTTTTTGCCGACAACGACATTTTAGGGCAATTTTTAGAACAGAACATGCTTACCTCCTCCGATCCGATAGAAATATTCGCCGAAAGCACGATACACCCCACCAACACCCAAGCCATTACAGGCGGTCTGATTCTCTCCTCACAGTCTGCCCTGGTCGTCAACAACAAAACCGGACAGATACTGTATCAGAAAAACGCCGACAGGATTATGCCCATCGCCTCCATTTCCAAACTGATGAGCGCGATGGTCGTTTTGGATGCAAACTTGGACATGAACGAAACCGTTACCATTACGCCCGACGAAATCGACCGCATCAAAGGGACCGGCAGCCGTCTTGCCATAGGTACGGCACTTACACGCAAAAAACTGCTGCACCTGAGCCTGATGAGCAGCGAAAACCGCGCCACCCATGCATTGGGCAGAACCTACCCCGGCGGCATGGGCGCATTTGTCGCCGCCATGAACCGCAAAGCCCAAAGCCTCGGTATGTACGGCAGCCGCTTTTACGAACCGACCGGACTCAACTTCCAAAACGTTTCTACCGCCAAAGACCTGAGCCTTATGGTCAACGCCGCCGCCCAATATCCGCAAATCCGCACCAACTCGACTTCCAACTACGCCTCGGTACAGACCAAAAACGGGCAGCAGAACTACAAAAACTCCAATGCCCTGGTCAGAGAAGGCATGTGGAACATCGAATTGCAGAAAACCGGCTACATACGCGAAGCAGGCAGGTCTATGGTTGTCAAAGCCAACATTCAAAACCAACCCGTTACCATCGTATTGCTGAACTCGCCCACATCCGCCACACGCGTCAACGACGCCCGCAAAATCGAATCGTGGATGCTGCAGCAACGCTCCTGACATACAAATGCCCGGCGGAAAACCGCCCAAACACAAAAAAAATTGGTAATTTTTCCTATTCAAGGCTACAATTCGACACGCACAGGGCGTCTGCCCGATTTCACAATCATAATAACGGAGTTAAAAATATGACAGCTAAAGGACAAATGTTGCAAGATCCCTTCCTGAACGCCCTGCGTAAAGAGCACGTTCCGGTTTCGATTTACTTAGTTAACGGTATCAAATTACAAGGTCAGGTTGAGTCTTTCGATCAATACGTTGTTCTCCTGAGAAACACTTCCGTCACCCAAATGGTTTACAAACACGCCATTTCCACCATCGTACCGGCACGCTCCGTCAACCTACAACATGAAAACAGACCCCAAGCCGCACCGACTTCGACCCTCGTCCAAGTGGAAACCGTCCAGCAGCCTGCCGAATAATCCGCACGAAGCATGACGTGTCATATCTTTCAATACCTTACCGGACAACGGTAAGGTATTTTTATTTTCAGACAGCATTTAAAAATGTTATTGCAAAACATCCTTCCATTCGCCCATTGCCTTTTGCGGAAGGCACTTCCCGAAGGTGGCAATGCTTTGGACGGCACCGCCGGCAACGGACACGACACCCTTTTCCTCGCACAAACCGCAGGCATCCGGGGGAAAGTGTGGGCATTCGACATCCAGCCGCAAGCCCTGAACAACACCCGATGCCGTCTGCAGGAAGCAGGTTACAGCAATGTACGGCTCATCTTGGACGGACATGAAAACCTGAAGCAATATATTCCAAAGCCGCTGGATGCAGCCATTTTCAATTTCGGCTGGCTGCCCGGCGGGGACAAAAGCCTTACCACCCGCACGGAAACCAGCATTGCCGCCCTTTCTGCCACCTTATCCCTACTGAAAGAAAACGGTATGCTTATTGCCGTCCTCTATCCGGGACACGAAAACGGCAAACAGGAGGCAGAAGCAATCGAACAATGGGCAAAAAACCTGCCTCAAGAACAGTTTGCCGTTTTGCGTTACGGCTTTACCAACCGGAAAAACAGCCCACCCTATCTTTTGGTATTTGAAAAACTGCGTCAAAAATAACTGTTTGCGGTAAAATAAGCCGATTCTAACCCTTATTTTGATACGAGCCGACCATGCAGTATCTGATTGTCAAATACAGCCACCAAATCTTCGTTACCATCACCATTTTGGTATTCAACATCCGTTTTTTCCTACTTTGGAAAAATCCAGAAAAGCCCTTGGCGGGCTTTTGGAAGGCACTGCCCCACCTTAACGACACCATGCTGCTGTTTACGGGATTGTGGCTGATGAAAATTACCCATTTCTCCCCGTTCAACGCGCCTTGGCTCGGTACAAAAATCCTGCTTCTGCTCGCCTATATCGCATTGGGTATGATGATGATGCGCGCCCGTCCGCGTTCGACCAAGTTCTACACCGTTTACCTGCTCGCCATGTGTTGCGTCGCCTGCATCGTTTACCTTGCCAAAACCAAAGTCCTGCCTTTCTGAAACACCGTTATGAACAACAGACATTTTGCCGTCATCGCCCTGGGCAGTAATCTTGAAAACCCTGCCCAACAGGTACGCGCCGCATTGGACACGCTGTCGTCCCATCCTGACATCCGTCTTAAACAGGCTTCCTCACTGTATATGACCGCGCCCGTCGGTTACGACAATCAGCCCGATTTTGTCAATGCCGTCTGCACCGTTTCCACCACTCTGGACGGCATTGCCCTGCTTGCCGAACTCAACCGTATCGAGGCTGATTTCGGACGCGAACGCAGCTTCCGCAACGCGCCGCGCACATTGGATTTGGACATTATCGACTTTGACGGCATCTCCAGCGACGACACCCGACTCACCCTGCCGCATCCGCGCGCGCACGAACGCAGTTTCGTCATCCGCCCTTTGGCAGAAATCCTCCCTGATTTTGTTTTAGGAAAACACGGAAAGGTTGCCGAATTGTCAAAACGGCTGGGCAATCAAGGTATCCGTCTTTTACCGGACAGGTAATTCCGCACGCGGATGCCGTCTGAAAGCCTTTCAGACGGCATTTTTCCTTTGCCGCCAACACGCGTGCAAAAAAATCGCCCCTTGGAAAAGGGGGCGCAAAAGGAACACAAACCACTACCAAAACTTTAAATCTGAAACACTGCCTGCCGCATACTGTATCCGACAGGATATAAAGCCCTCACTAAATCGTTTCGAGAAATCCAAACTTCTTCATCGCCGACAGAAAATCTGCCTTTCTCCGGTACCAGCTCCAACAGAAACGGTTGAACCGCCGTATGCAGCCTGTCCTTACACCGCCCCAGCTTTCTGGACAACGCGGACAGGGCGCGTTTGTAGGCATTATCCTTGCAGTCAAGCTCCCGCGCACTGCCGACCCAGCTCAAACGAAGGTTGCGGCTTTCATCCTCAATCAGCAAAATGCCTGTTTTGACTTCCCCCACCTCGGGCTCGCATGAAAGCGCAATATAATATTTGCCGTCGATGTTGACATACGCCGCTTCATGCACCTGACAGTTGCAGCCGGAAGTGGCAAGCAGCGAATAAACAGAATCCCGATGCAGTTTCAAAATATCAAGGGAAATCTGTTTGAAAATACTTTCCGGCATTTTTCCCTCCTTTCGTCTGCTGCGTTGTTTACTGGATTGACTGCATTATACAGACATCTCCCAATCTTGCAAATGATAATTGTTCCTATTTTTTAAAAAATTTATAAATTATTGATGGATATGTGAATTAATTTTAAGATTTAAAATCTCTTTCTCAAAAAAACACAAAAATGCCGTCTGAAACGTGTTCAGACGGCATTGGCTGCACAGCCAGTCCGTTTAAAATTTCACGCCCTTATGCAGCGCGACGATGCCCGCACTCATATTGTGATAATCCACGCTGTCGAAGCCCGCATCCAGCATCATCTGTTTCAAAGTTTCCTGATCGGGGTGCATACGGATGGATTCGGCAAGATACTGGTAACTCTCCGCATCTTTCGCAATCAGCCTGCCCATGACCGGCAGCAGCTTGAACGAATAGAAATCATACGCGCCTTCCAAAGGTTTGTAGATTTTGGAAAACTCCAACACCAGCAACGTGCCGCCCGGTTTCAAAACACGGTACATCTCTTTCAGCGCGGCATCTTTATGCGTCATGTTCCGCAAGCCGAACGCCACGGAAACCAAGTTGAAATAATTGTCGGGGAAAGGCAGTTTTTCCGCATCGGCAAGCGATACGGGCAAAATCATGCCTTCGTTCAACAGACGGTCGCGCCCGACGGTCAGCATAGAGGAATTAATATCGGTCAGCCAAACCTCGCCTTCCTTGCCGACCCGTTTCGCCCAACCGCGCGACAAATCGCCCGTACCGCCCGCAATGTCCAACACTTTATCGCCTTTTTTCAGGTGCGCCGTGTTGATGGTGAAATGCTTCCACACCCTGTGCAGCCCTGCCGACATCACATCGTTCATAATGTCGTAGTTTTTGGCGACGGAGTGGAACACTTCCGCCACTTTGCCGGCTTTTTCATCTTCGTTGACCGTACTGAATCCGAAATGCGTTTTCTGTCCGCCCATATTCTAACCACCTCTCTGATACCTTTGCCCGTCAGATTACCATCCGACCGGTCTTATTTCTCTTCAAAACGCGACGCGCCCGCCGCCGCCAATTTGTCCAAATATTCCTGCCACATCGCATCGTATCCGTATGCCAGTCTGTGCAGATACGCCCAATCGTAAAGACCGCTGTCGTGCCCGTCTGAAAAACTGATTTTCAGCGCGTACTGTCCGACAGGCTGCAAATCCGCGATTTGGACATCCGCCTTGCCGGTCTGCAAAACATCCTGTCCCACGCCGTGTCCGCGCACTTCCGCACTCGGCGAATAGACGCGTAAAAATTCGGCAGGCAGATTTTTAGGTTCGTCCCCATAAGTCAAAACCAACACGGTACGGTTTTTCAACAAACGGATTTCAACAGGAATATTATTCAAAAAACACCTCGGTTCGGCATACAATATCCGGCAGGCGCAGGCGTGCCTTCAAACGGCGCGTATTTTAACAGCTTTATCCCGATACCGATATTCAAACCCACACTTTAAACGGCATTGATATGGACAATCTCGTATGGGACGGCATTCCCGACATCCGCACACTCGACCAAGCCATCCGCAAACACGCACCCCCGCTCAACCTGATTATCTGCCTCCCCGATAATCAGATTCCCGATTTTCAAACCGCACAAGATGCTTCGGACGCGGAATGCCGTCTGAAGCACCGTTTGGATCAGGCAATGCAGTGCCTCCAGTTCGACAGCATCAACCTCATCGAACACATCCTGCCCGATGTCCGCTTCTGGCTGGTTCCCCCTTCACGCACCCACCACCTGCACGAACATTTCCACCACATTTCCTGGCAGACCGAAGCCATCCCGCAAACCGAAAGCAAGCCCGACAAACCCTGGTTTGCACTTCCACAAACATCCGAACGGCAAAAACCGGAACACATCCTCGTTATCGGCGCGGGCATATCCGGCGCGGCAACCGCCCACGCCTTAGCATCACACGGCATTTCCGTTACCGTATTGGAAGCCCGAAAAGCCGCCCAAGCCGCCAGCGGCAACCGCCAAGGGCTGCTCTACGCCAAAATCTCGCCGCACGACACCGAACAGACCGAACTTTTGCTTGCCGGCTACGGCTACACCAAACGCCTGCTCGGACACATCCTGCCCGAATCCGAAACCTGGGGCGGCAACGGCATCATCCACCTCAATTACAGCCGCACCGAACAACAACGCAATCACGAATTGGGTTTGCAAAAACACCATAACCACCTCTACCGCAGCATCACATCTGCAGAAGCCGAAAAAATCGCCGGTATCCCACTGTCCGTCCCATACGACCACCCTTCATGCGGACTCTACTGGCAACACGGCGTATGGCTCAATCCACCCGCATTCGTCCGCACCCTCCTCAACCATCCGCTCATTGGACTACACGAAGACACACCCTTGACCGACATTTCCCACGACGGGGAAAAGTGGATTGCAAGCACGCCAAACGGCACATTTACCGCCACACACATCATCTACTGCACCGGTGCGAACAGCCCCTACCTACCCGAAACCAACCTCGCCGCCCTGCCTCTCAGGCAAATACGCGGACAAACCGGCCTCACACCGTCCACCCCGTTTTCCGAACAACTGCGTTGCGCCGTTTCAGGCGAAAGCTACATCAGCCCGTCGTGGCACGGACTGCACTGCTACGGCGCGAGTTTTATTCCCAACAGCAGCCATACCGGATGGAACGAAGCCGAAGAAGCCTCAAACCGCCAAGCATTGGCACACCTTAACCCCGCCCTTTCCGAATCATTGTTTGCCGCCAACCCAAACCCCCAAAAACACCAAGGGCACGCCGCCATACGCTGCGACAGCCCCGACCACCTTCCCCTAGTCGGCGCACTCGGCGACATTGCCGCCATGCGGCAGACCTACACCAAACTCGCGCTGGACAAAAACTACCGCATCGACACCCCATGCCCATACCTGCCTAATGCCTACGTCAACACCGCGCACGGCACCCGCGGACTCGCCACCGCCCCCATCTGCGCCGCCGCCATTGCAGCCCAAATCCTAGGCTTGCCCCATCCCTTTTCACAACGCCTGCGCCACGCCCTACACCCCAACCGCACCATCATCCGCGCCATCGTCAGAAGGAAGGATCTAACCCCTTAAGTCTTTGCCGCATGCCGTCCCGACCACAGAAAATCATATTCAAATAAACATACCAATCCTGACGGTAAAATATCGAAAACACCCATAACGTTTTCTTCCCAAAATAAGGAGTAAGGAATGCCTAACAAATTGCCTTTGCTGTCCAAGATGAATGTTCCGTAACATTCGAAGACTTCCTTAACCCTGCCAGCCGTTTCGGTTTCTGTACCCCCTGTTAGATAAGGAAGGAATGAAAAAGCCCTGTTGATTGTATGAAGTAAAGGGCGTTAATTTTTGTTAATCTTCCCTTCTCAGGAACTCAATATATAAGGATGTTAATTTTTATTTCCCTTCTCGAGGACTCAATATAGTGGATTAACAAAAACCAGTACGGCGTTGCCTCGCCTTAGCTCAAAGAGAACGATTCTCTAAGGTGCTGAAGCACCAAGTGAATCGGTTCCGTACTATTTGTACTGTCTGCGGCTTCGTCGCCTTGTCCTGATTTTTGTTAATCCGAGACCTTTGCAAAAATAGTCTGTTAACGAAATTTGACGCATAAAAATGCGCCAAAAAATTTTCAATTGCCTAAAACCTTCCTAATATTGAGCAAAAAGTAGGAAAAATCAGAAAAGTTTTGCATTTTGAAAATGAGATTGAGCATAAAATTTTAGTAACCTATGTTATTGCAAAGGTCTCAGTATGAGAAATGAGAAATGAGAAATGAGAAATGCCTCCGATATAATCGGAGGCATTTTGAATTGGCACGCCCACGGGGAATCGAACCCCGGTTACCGCCGTGAAAGGGCGATGTCCTAACCGCTAGACGATGGGCGCATATTGTATTTTCTTACTGGCGCACCCGGAGCGATTCGAACGCCCGACCCTCTGGTTCGTAGCCAGATACTCTATCCAACTGAGCTACGGGTGCAGCACAATCACTTGTTCAAGTGATTAAGAAAGCGTGATAATACGGATTTATCTGAGTTCTGTCTATTGTTTTAGACTTTTATTTTTAGTTATTTTTTAACTGATTGATTTTAAAATAAACTATTTTTCGACGCAAGTTGCAGCAATTCTGCCGCATGTTGCCGCGTCGTATCGGTAATGACTTCTCCGCCCAACATACGGGCAACCTCTTCGATCCGTTGGATTTCATCCAATATACTGATTTCGCTGACGGTTTGCTCTCCCTCGCTGTGCTTGCGCACCCGCCAGTGGTTTTCTCCGCAGGATGCGACTTGGGGAAGGTGGGTAACGGCAAGCACCTGATGTTTTCTGCCCAACGCACGTAATGCCTTGCCGACCATTTCAGCCACTCCCCCTCCAATACCGGTATCGACCTCATCAAAAATCAGGGTGGGAACTTGGGTATATTGGCTGGCAACAACCTGTAAGGCAAGGCTGATACGCGCCAATTCGCCGCCGGAGGCAACTTTATTCAGCAGACGGGGCGGATTGCCTTTGTTGGCGGCAACTTGAAATTGAACCTGCTCCAAACCGTGTGCCGTCGGCGACGAAGGCAACAGGACGATGTCGAAACGCGCGCCTTTCATGGCAAGGTGTTGCATATGCTCGGTCGTTTCGCCGCTCAAACGCTCTGCCGCCTGATGGCGCATGGCAGAAAGGATGTGGGCAGCTTCCTGATATTCGGCAAAATTGTGGGCAACATTATGCTCGAGCGCGTCCAAATCGGCGGCAGCTTGCAGGCTTTGCAGGCGTTCTTCGATTTCTGCCAACTTGGCAGGCAACTCTTCAGGCTCGATCCGGTATTTCCGCGCCATCCCCATCAGCTCGCCCATGCGCTGCTCTTGTGCGGCAAGTTCGTTGGGATTGATGTCGCTGCGACCTGCCACATCGCGCATATTGGCACTGATTTCGCCCAATTCGGCTTCGATGCTTGCCAACATATTCAGGCTCTCGGCAAAGCGCGGCTCGATGTTTTGCAGATTGGCCAATAGTTTTTGACATTGATAGATATGGCGTTGGATGCCGTTGTCGCCGTCAATCTTGCTTCCGACTTCTTCGGCAGCCTGCAACAGCTCGGCAGAATGGGCAAGGCTGTCGTGGCTTTGGCTGAGGGCTTCCCACTCGCCTTGTTTAATGTCCAACTGATTCAATTCGTTAAACTGCCATTCCAGACGCTCCCGCTCGATAATGACGGCATCGGCGTGTTCCTGCGCCTCTTGGAGGGCTTTTTTCGCATTGGCCCAATTTTGATAAAGCTGCCTGACGGTTTCCGCCTGCTCCCTGCTACCCGCAAATGCGTCCAACAATTCGCGCTGGGCGGCTTCCTGATTAAGCGAATGATGGGCGTTTTGCCCGTGGATGTCGATAAGCTGGCTACCGACGGCTTTGAGTTGCGCCAAGGTAGCGGCCTGATTGTTGATAAAGCTGCGGCTTTTGCCTTTGGCATCGATAATGCGGCGGATACTGAGTTCTTCTTCTCCGTCGTTTAAAAGCCCCTGTTCATACAATTCTGCTTTTAAAACAGGTAAATGGGAAATATCAAACAACGCCGACAACTGCGCTTCTTTTGCGCCGCTGCGGACTTGGCTGTAATCGGCTTTATCGCCCAACAGCAGACCAATCGCATCCAAAGTAATGGACTTGCCCGCGCCAGTTTCTCCGGTCAATACGGTAAAGCCGCTTTGAAAATCCAGATTCAGATTTTCAACAATGACAAAATCACGCAAAGAAAGTGTTAGAAGCATCGTGAGGATTCCTTAGCAATTCTACCGACAAAAGCAATATCAACTTTAGATATACGAATTATAACTAAGATTTTTTAAATTAAAAATAAGTTTTTCCTTAATTTTTCTTAGTGCTTGTTTTTATCTGCTTATTTGTTGCAATGCCGTCTGAAGCAATGTGCGTTTCAGACGGCATTTGGAATTTCAGTTGGGCAGGGTATCGGACGGTACGGTTTCCGGCTCTTCTTCATCCGTAGGCGGCATTTCTATCAAATCGGGCAAAACCAGTTCGCCCAGTTCGGTCAGCGGCGGCAGTTCTTCCAAGCTGTTCAAACCCAAATCGCTGAGGAACGTTGCCGTTGTCGCCCACAATGCGGGTTTTCCCAATGTGTCCCGATGTCCGATGACTTCAATCCACCCCCGATCCTGCAAGGTCTGCATCACGTTCTGCGACACCGCCACGCCGCGTATGCCCTCGATGTCGCCGCGCGTTACGGGCTGCTGGTAGGCGATAATCGCCAGTGTTTCCATCACGGCGCGGGAGTAGCGCGGCGCACGCTGTTCTTGCAGGCTGCCCAGCCGCTCGAATGCCGTCTGAACAATCTGAAAACGCCAGCCCTCTTGCGTATGCACCAGTTGCAACGCCCTATCCTGCCAACGCGTTTTCAACTGCGCCAACACATCAATCAGTTTGTCTTGCGACAACGGCGGCACACACAGTTCGCGCATAGATTTTTCGGTCAGCGGTTCGGTTTGGGTCAGCAGTGCGGCTTCAATCAGCGCGTCGGGAGAAATTTTGTCGGTCATACGGGTATCCGTGCTGAAACGGCATGGGTTTGGATATGCCGTCTGAAATCGGTTGGAGTAGAGAGAAGCTGCCTGAAAAATATTTTTCAGACGGCATTCTTTATGCTTCCGAAGGCTTCTGCCCTTTACGCTCTGCTTTTCTGGCTTCGCGTATGGCTTTGAGTTCGGCTTCTTTCTGACGGGCTTTTTTGAGCCAAGTTTCCCATTGGTTCGGCGTTTCGAGGGTGATTCTGCCGATTTTGCCTTCACGGAAGTCGGTGAGGATGTTTTCGGCGGCTTTTTGGTAGTTGATCCGTCCGCCGCTGAGGACTGCGCCGCGTTTTTTGGCTATCCATTCGAGCCAAACGTTTTCGTCCCAGTGGCTGCTGGGGTCTTTGTCGGCTTGGTAGCGTTCTTGCAACATAGGGAGGTAGTGGCGGCGGAGGTAGTCTAAAAGTTCGAGGGCGACTTCTTCTTCGTCCAACGCGTTGCGTCCGACTGCGCCGCCGGCGGCAAGGTTGTAGCCGCCTTCTTCGACGATGATTTTCGGCCATAGCATTCCGGGGGTGTCGTAGAGCCAGAAGTCATCGGCGAGGAAGAGGCGTTGTTCGGCTTTGGTGATGCCGGGTTCGTTGCCGGTTTTGGCGGATTTTTTGCCTATCATGCCGTTGATGAGGGTGGACTTGCCAACGTTGGGGATGCCGCAGATGAGGACGCGCAGGGGTTTATCTATGCCTTGGCGGTGGGGAATCATGGCACGACAGGCTTGGGTAATTTTGCCGTGTGCGCCTGTTTCGGAGGAATCGAGGGCGATGGCGCAGGTGTCGGGGCGGCTGTTATAGTGTTCGAGCCAGATTTTGGTGCGCTCGGGGTCGGCAAGATCTTGTTTGTTGAGGATTTTAAGTTTGGGTTTACCTTTGGAAAGCTGGGCAAGCAGGGGGTTTTCGCTGGAGGCGGGCATACGCGCGTCCAGCATTTCAATCACCATATCAACGCTTTTTGCACGCTCGGCGATGGCTTTTTTCGCCTTGTTCATATGGCCGGGAAACCATTGGATTGCCATGTCTGTTCTTTCTTTTCAATATTTGAAATGCCGTCTGAAACGGAGGACGGGGTTTCAGACGGCATAATGGTTTGACGGAATTAGCGGTCTGACAGGTTTTGCGCCTGTCTGTGCCGTATCAGCAATTCATAACGCCCTTTCAACCTTCGGGCGAGTTTTTCGACAATATAGACCGAACGGTGCTGTCCTCCCGTGCAACCGATGGCGACGGTAACGTAGCTCCTGCTTTCATCCTCCAAACGCGGTAACCAATGCGTAACAAACCTTTCGATGTCGTCAACCATTTCCTGCACAAGCGGCTGTCCGTCCAAATAATCCCAAACGGGCTTGTCCATACCGGTGTAAGGCCTCAACTCGGGATCGTAATACGGGTTGGGCAGGCTGCGCATATCGAACATAAAATCCGCGTTGTTCGGCACACCGTATTTGAACCCGAAGGACTCCAAAATCACCAGCAGCCCGGTACGTTCGACCTTCAGCCACTGCCGGACTGCATGGCGGAGCTGTTGGGCATTCATCTTGGAAGTGTCGATACAATAGGCGATTTCTTTAAGCGGGAACAGCCATTCCCGTTCTTTCTTTAAGCTTTCCAACAAGGTCATATCCTGATTGCTCAGAGGATGTCCTCGCCTGGTTTCGGAAAACCGGCGGACCAACACGCTTTCTTCCGCCTCGACAAACAAAACTTCAACCCTGTGCCCCAGTCTGCGCAGAGAGGCAATCTGTTCCCGCGCCTGTCCGATGTCAATGCCGGAACGCACATCGACGCTGACCGCCAATTCGGTTTCGTCCGCACGTTCGATATGATACGACACCAGCGCGGGCAACATTTCCAAAGGCAAATTGTCCACGCAGAAATAACCCGAATCTTCCATTTGGCGCAGTGCGACGGACTTGCCCGAACCGGACAGGCCGCTAATCAGGACGATCTTCATTGTGTTGTTCGTTTTCTTTAAGTTGCGTCTGATGGCGTTCCAAAAATTCGCGCGTACTGTCCTTACCGCGCAACTGCAAAATGTAATTGCGTACCGCCGCCTCAACCAAAACGGCGAGGTTGCGTCCGACGGCGACGGGCAGCGTAACCGAACGGACGTTGACGTTGAGGATGGATTCGGTTTCGGTGCGGATGCTCAACCGGTCAAGCTGCTTCATATACTCGTCGTCCGCCTCGACTAAATTGATAATGAGTTGCAGGATTTTTTTGGGGCGGATGGAAGTTTCGCCGAAAATATGGCGGATATTGAGTATCCCCAAGCCGCGCACTTCCAAAAAATCGCGCAGCATAGGCGAACAACGCCCTTCCAGCGTTTCCGGGCCGATGCGGAACAGCTCGACCGCATCGTCGGCAATCAGGCTGTGGCCGCGCGAAATCAGTTCCAATGCCAATTCGCTCTTACCCAGGCCGGAATGCCCGGTAATCAGCACGCCGATTTCAAACACATCGAGAAATACGCCGTGTTTGACGGACGATGCCGCCAAGGTGCGTTGCAGGTAAATCCGCAACACGTCCATCAGATAGGGGCTTTCGAGTTTGGAAGTCAGCAGTGGAATATCGTTTTTATGACAATAGTCGCGCAGTCCCGGGGAAACCGGCAAGCCGTTTGCCACAATAACCAAAGACATAGAAATATCGAACAGGTCGCCAAACTGATAACCCGTTTCCCCCGATTCGAGGCGGTTCAGATATTCCGACTCTGCCAAACCGACCACTTGGATTTGGTTGGGATGAATGAAATTCAGGTGTCCGACTAGGGCGAGGACGGGCTTGTCCGCCTCTACGCCGATACGGTTGTCCGCACCCGAATTGCCGGCGGCCCAAGCGAGTTGCAGTTTGTATTGGTTGTCATCAAACAGGCGGCGGACGGAGATACTGGGCATATTATTCTTCAGTCAGGATGGCACGGACTTCTTCCGCAGAGGAAACCGTCATCAGCGATTCTCTGATGCTTTTTTGGGAAAACTTGCCGGCCAGTTTGGATAAGACTTCCAAATGCTCGCCGGTTGCGTTTTCCGGAACCAGCAAGATAAAAATCAGGGAAACCGGCTTGCCGTCCGGTGCGTCAAATCCGACGGGTTCGCGCGTGCGGATGAACGCGCCCGTCGCCTGCTTCACGCCGGCATGACGGCCGTGCGGGATGGCAACGCCCTGCCCCAAACCGGTCGAACCGAGTTTTTCACGGGCAAAAAGACATTCGAAAACATCAGCATGGGACAATGAGGATTCGCGTTCCAAAAGCAGGCCTGCTTCCTCAAACAGCCTTTTTTTACTGCCTACCTCCATATCCAAAACAATATGGGACAAAGGCAAAATTTCGCCGATAAGGCTCATAAGCTTCTCTTTTCAGACATCGCAAAACAGAAAGATTGTACCGACTGCCGGGGCAAATCTCAATCCCGCATACGGTACGGGCTGACATAACACAGCGTTTTAAAAACATATTTTAACGCTTTTCGGCACAGATAGAAATGCCGTCCAAAGCAGTTTACGGCTCTTCAGACGGCATTGCCCTGCCTTATTTCGCGAAAAACGTATGGGCAAAAATGGCGGTAAACCACACCCAACCAATTCTGTTGTTTGCCAAAAACGTTTCAAAACAGATTTGCCGGACGCGGCTTTTGATGGCGGCATATTGGCGGTATTGCAGCAGCAGGACGATGGGGATTGCCGTCCAATATGCCCATGCCGCACCGATAACCGCACCCAATACTGCCATCAGCAGGGTAAAGCCTCCGTGACACAGCATAACGGCGGCGATGTCGTAACGCCCGAACGTGACGGCGGAGGTTTTGATGCCGATTTTCAAATCGTCTTCTTTGTCCGCCATTGCATAAACCGTGTCATACGCCAGAGTCCATAACACATTGGCGGCAAAGAGTATCCACGCTTGAGGCGGCACGTTTCCGGCAACGGCGGCAAACGCCATCGGGATACCGAAGGAAAAGGCAAGCCCGAGATAGAGTTGGGGAATCGGAAAAAAACGTTTGGTAAACGGGTAAGTCAGCGCAAGAAACAGCGCGGGCAGGCTCATCAGCCAAGTCAGATGATTCAGCGGAATCAGGCACAATGCGGCAAGCAGGCACAAAAATGCCGTCAGCAGCAGCGCTTCTTTTTTCTTGACCCTGCCCTGTGCGAACGGACGGTTTTTTGTACGCTCGACAGCACCGTCAAAATCGCGGTCGGCAAAGTCGTTGATGACGCAGCCGGCACTGCGCATTAAAAACGTGCCGATTGTAAACGCCGCCAATACCGCCAAATCGGGAATGCCGTCTGAAGCCAGCCACAATGCCCAGTAGGTCGGCCACAGTAAAAGCAGCGTCCCAATGGGCTTGTCCGCCCGCATCAGGCGCAGGTACACATCCAAACGGTCGGACAGGCGTAAAAATAAAGGGGATTTAGGATTCATATTGCCGCGCAGCTTGAAAAAACGGTATTTTATCCGATAAAACGTTTCAGTTCGGGCAGAAAATACTCGGTCAGCAGCATTTCCTCGCCGTGACGGGAAAACCGAGAACGCCGCGCGGCAAAGTACCGTCCGCATCCTTCGCCGGCAACGGCAAACTCAAACGCCGAACGCGCCCCTTCCAAATCGGCTTGAAACAGACGCTCGCCCAAAGGACGCGTGCCGCAGTCCAAAATGTTTTGCCAAAACGCCGAACCGATACGGCATTCGCTCCTTGCCTCAACAACAGGGATACGGTCCAGCTTCAACAAAACTTCGCGCACCAGCCTCCCTCCGCATTCCGTCTCCAATTCGCCCAGTTTCAGCAGTTCCACCGAAAATGTATGCGGCAAGGCGCGCAATGCGGCGGTCAGCGACCGGGTGTGCAGCAGCCGCACCATCGGCAGGCTGATGCCGTCTGAAATGGCGGCGGGCAAGTCGGGCAGCCATTTCCCAAATAGGTGTTCCATATTTTTCCCAATCTTTATACCGCGTCTGTTTTTGCCAACTCCATCCATTCCGCTTCGGAAAAATCGGCTTTCAGACGGCATTTCAAGTAGCTCAGGCTGTCTTGGGCGATGTGTGCGTCGCGGCTGTCGTGGATGTGGTTGAACACGAGGCTGTGCAAGCGAATGCCGTATTGTTTGAGCGCGGCGAAACTGAGTAAAGTGTGGTTGATACTGCCGAGCCGTCCGCTGGTAACGAGGATGACGGGATAGCCTTGCTGACGGATATAATCAATGGTTAACAGGTTTTCCGTCAGCGGAACCATCAATCCGCCCGCGCCTTCGACCAAAACGACTTCGTACTGCGCCGCCAATTCTTGTGTGGCGGTGCGGATTTTGTCCAAGTCCAAAGCCCTGCCATCCAGTCGGGCGGCGAGGTGAGGCGAAGCGGGATAGCTGAAGATTTCGGGCATAGTCAGCCGCCGTTTGTCGGCTTCCTGCATCGGTATGCCCATAATTTTGCGGTGGACGGCGATGTCGTCGGCAATGTTTTGGCAACCGGTTTGCACGGGCTTTTGCGTAATCACGCTTTTGCCCTGCTGCAACAATTGTTTTGCCAACACGCCGGTGGCGACGGTTTTGCCGATGTCCGTGTCTATGCCGCTGACGAAGTAAACGCCTTTCATTTGCTGTGTTCCTTCAAGATTTGCACGGTTTTGTCGGCAAGTTTGGTCAAAACGCCGTCTGAAATGATATAGGGCGGCATCAGATACACCAGCCTGCCGAACGGGCGCACCCAAATGCCCTGCGCCACGCAGTCCGCTTGAAAACGCGCCATATCCACGCCTTTTTCCAGCTCGATCACCCCGATGGCACCTAAAACGCGCACGTCTTTCACGCCGCGAATGTCCCACGCGGCTTTCAGACGGCCTTTTAAGATGCTTTCAATGCGGCGGATATTTGCCTGCCAGTCTTGAGACAAAAGCAGTTTGACCGAAGCGCAGGCAACGGCACACGCCAGCGGGTTTGCCATAAACGTCGGGCCGTGCATAAACACGCCCGCTTCGCCGCGCGAAATCGTTTCGGTAACTTTTTGCGAAGTGATTGCTGCCGCCAGCGTCATATAGCCGCCGCTCAAACCCTTGCCAATACACATAATATCCGGCACGACCTCCGCGTGTTCGCAGGCAAACATCTTGCCCGTGCGCCCGAATCCAGTGGCGATTTCGTCAAAAATCAGCATGATATCAAATTCGTCGCACAAATCGTGCAATCCGCGAAGATACTGCGGATGATAAAAATACATGCCGCCCGCGCCCTGCACGACCGGCTCTAAAATAAAGGCGGCAATATCCGCATGATGCACTTCAAATAAGGCGCGGACAGGCTGCAAATCCGCCCCGTCCCATTCATCGTCGAAACGGCTTTTCGGATTATCGACAAAATAACGCTGCGGCAACGCGCTGCCGAAAATATGGTGCATCCCCGTTTCCGGATCGCAGACGGACATCGCGTTCCAAGTATCGCCGTGATACCCGCGGCGCACCGTCGCGATATTCTGCTTCGCCGTCAAACCCCGCGCCTGCTGGTATTGCACTGCCATCTTCAGCGCAACTTCCACCGAAATCGAACCCGAATCCGCATAAAAAATACGGTTCAGCCCCTGCGGCAAAATCCCGACCAACAACTTGCCCAGCTCCACCGCTGGCTCGTGCGTCAAACCACCGAACATCACGTGCGCCATTTGTTTCATCTGCGTCTCAACCGCCTGATTCAAAACAGGATGATTGTAGCCGTGTATCGCACACCACCAGGAGGACATCCCGTCAATCAGCCGCGTGCCGTCCGCCAATTCGATAAACACCCCTTCTGCACGTTTGACAGGATAAACGGGCAGCGGATCGGTCATGGAAGTATAGGGATGAAGCAGATGGGTACGGTCGAAATCAAGCAATGATGATATGTGTTGATGTTCAGACGGCATAAGTTTCTCTCTTTTCTTCTTACTGTATTCAAACGCAAAACGCGTATTCTACTCCGACAGACCGTTTCCCACACCTCTCCATCCGTTTCGGGCGCAAAACCGCGAAACAAATCGTCCGCAGTATAAGCGCACACCGTTTCGCATTCCCCAAGCCCGATTGGAATCAGACGGCCCAACGCCCAATACCGTTTCACGCAGCCTCCGCCCAACGCTTCAATCAGTCATAGATATAGTGGATTAACAAAAATCAGGACAAGGCAACGAAGCCGCAGACAGTACAAATAGTACGGCAAGGCGAGGTAACGCCGTACTGGTTTAAATTTAATCCACTATAAAACGGCAATCCATACGATACAGATCATAGCAACAGCCATCGCAACAGCGTTAGCAAAATCAGGGGACTCCGACATAGGCGCATAGCACCTACCGATGCACGGCTCCTCATTCGGCTCTATGAATACCATACCCATCACAAAATCCACCGCCAAAACCAGGCACGGCTTCTTATACTTATGATAGATTTCCACCATCCTGTCCCATATATACCAAACATTCATACCGTATATCCCGCAGGCAACAAATTCCGATTGAAGGTTACAGCCCTATTTTATAGTGGATTAACAAAAATCAGGACAAGGCAACGAAGCCGCAGACAGTACAAATAGTACGGAACCGATTCACTTGGTGCTTCAGCACCTTAGAGAATCGTTCTCTTTGAGCTAAGGCGAGGTAACGCCGTACTGGTTTTTGTTAATCTACTATATTTTCAAACCGGAAAAATGCCGTCTGAACCTTCAGACGGCATTCCATTCATATTTATTCGTCTTTTTTGTGTTCGATGGCGTTTCGGGAACGATTGCCGCCGTAAGGCTCTTCAACCGTATATTCTCCCTCGATAATATCGTCATCGCGGGAAAAGCCCTCTTTTCTGCCCGATTGGTTCATGTTGAAAAAATTTTCCGCACCTCCTGCCTGCAACACTGCCCCTCCCTTAAACGGCAGCAGCAGCAATACCGCCAACACCGAGGATACGAATCCCGGACTCATCAGACACACAGCCGCCACCGTATAACGGATAGGCCACAACATCTGATAAACGGATACCCTCCCGCCGCTTCTCATTGCCGCGCCCGCCAATAAAAGACCGGACAGCCCCGTATGCCTGAGCATCAGCACGCCGGCGGCAAAACCTGCCGCCATCAAAAACAACGTCCAGCCGCCGCCCAGCCAATCGGCAACCCACACAATCGACATAATCTCCAAAAACAGCAGCACCAAAAAACCGATACCGAAAAATCTCATTGACCGTCATCCTTATATTTAAGTAAACAGCAAACCGCCCGAACAGGACTCCAAGCGAGCTGCCTGTAAATGATTACAAAACCATGTGCTTCAAGCCGAAACAATGTGAAATCACGCAATATAGTGGATTAACAAAAACCAGTACAGCGTTGCCTCGCCTTAGCTCAAAGAGAACGATTCTCTAAGGTGCTGAAGCACCAAGTGAATCGGTTCCGTACTATTTGTACTGTCTGCGGCTTCGTCGCCTTGTCCTGATTTTTGTTAATCCACTATAATTATTTTTTAGCGTGTAAAACAAAACCGGCTGCATACCTGCAACCGGCCTCAAATCAGCACAATTCCTTATCCAAATCCGCCAACAGGTCTTTCAGAGCGTCTCCGATTTCCTGAAGCGTAACCGGACGGTTGCCGTCCGAACCCGATTCCGCACCTTCTGCATACGGTGCAAACGTGCTCTGCAATTTCAACAGTTTCACCACATCCAAACGGGTGTAGCGTTCGCCGCCGTAACCGACAACCACACCGTGATCATGCTGCCATTGCGCAAAACCATAGGGGCTGATTTGCAACAGTCCGCACAACTCGTCCAGCGTGAAATAGCGTTTTGCGGGAACCTTCAAATCAACGTTGTTTGTCATAGTAGTGTTCCACCATGCTTTTGAGTTTCTGGCTGGCATGGAAAGTTACCACGCGGCGGGCGGTAATCGGCACTTCCTCGCCGGTTTTAGGATTACGACCCGGGCGTTGCGGCTTGTCGCGCAACTGGAAATTTCCGAAACCGGAAATTTTGATTTCTTCGCCGCTTGCCAAAGTGCTGCGGATTTCTTCAAAAAAGAGTTCGACGATTTCTTTGGCATCGTTTTTGGTGACGTTGCTGACTTTGTCTACCAAAATATCGGCCAGTTCTGCTTTAGTGAGAGTCATATGATTACCTTCTGTTGTAACAGTTGTGGATTATTACCAATTTTTATTTAAAATTCAAGCGAATATTTATTTTTTAACTGCGAAGCCGCGCCCCTGCCGCCGTTGCCGCGCCAATCAGTTTTCCGATAAGCGGCTCGACTGCCTCATCCGTCAGCGTGTTTTCCATATCCTGCAAAATCACTTTGACCGCCACGCTCTTCATCCCTTCGGGCAGTCCCGTGCCGCGATACACGTCAAACACGCTGATTTCCTGTACCAACTTGTTTGCCGCGCCTTTCAAGACAAGCAGCAAATCATCATGGCTCATAGCTTCCGGCATCACAAACGCCAAATCGCGGCGCACCGGCTGGAATTTCGATACGACCCGATAGCGCGTTTTCCCGCATTCCAACACGGCCGCCATATCGATTTCAAATACCAGCGGCGCTTGCGGCAGGTCGTATTTTTGCAGCCATTTCGGATGCAGTTCGCCGACAAAGCCGATGACTTTGCCGTCTGAAACGATATTGGCGGCACGTCCGGGATGCAGGGCGGGATGTCCGGTTTTAACGAACTCGACTGCTTTGTTTTTCAACAGATTTTCCACGTCCGCCTTGATGTCGTAAAAATCCGCATTGCGCGTTTTCCCGCCCCATTGTTCCGGCATGACCGCGCCGTACCACAATCCGCCGATGCGTTCGTTTTGGACAAACTGGCCGTCTGAACCTTTGCTGAACACGCGGGCGATTTCAAACACGCACACGCGGTTTTGTTTGCGGTTCAGATTGTTTTGCAGAATTTCCACCAAGCCGCCGATGAGCGTGGAACGCATCACGGCATACTGCGCCGCCAGCGGGTTTTGCAGGCGGATGGGGTCGGCGTTGGCGGCAAAATCTTGTTCCCACTGCTCGTCAACGAAGGCATAGCTGACCACTTCGCGGTAACCGCGAGCCGCCATTTCGTTGTAAACGGCAAAACGCGGGCGGCGTGTTTCGGGCAGTTCCAGCATTTTCAGACGGCCTGACGTGTAATCGTCGGGGATGTTTTCATAGCCGTAAACGCGTCCGATTTCTTCAATCAAATCAGCCTCAATTTCGATGTCAAAACGGAAGCTCGGCGCGGTAACGCGGAAGCCTTCCGCCGTTTTCTCGGGCTGCAGGCCCAAGTGTTGCAAAATGGTTTCCACCTGTTCGGCAGGAATGTCCACGCCCAACACGGTTTTCAGACGGTCCAAACGCAATCCAACCTGCTTCGCTTCAGGCAATTCGCCTTGCGCTTCCACCATCTCGCCTGCCGCACCACCGCAAATCTGCAACACCAATTCGGTAGCACGTTCAATGGCATCCGCCTGCAAACGGTAATCCACGCCGCGCTCGAAGCGGAACGACGAATCCGAACCGAAACCGTATTGGCGCGATTTGCCGGCGATGATTTCGGGCGCAAACCAAGCCGCTTCCAGCACGATATTTTGCGTGCCGTCTGAAACCGCGCTCGCCGCGCCGCCCATTAAGCCCGCCAAACTCAACACGCCTTTTTCGTCCGCCACGACCAGCGTGTTTTCAGACAGGGAAACGGTTTTCTCGTTCAGGCATTCCAGCGTTTCCCCTTCGCGCGCGCGGCGGATGTGCAGGCTGCCGGAAAGTTTGTCGGCATCAAAAACGTGCATCGGCTGACCGATTTCCAGCATCACATAATTGCCGATGTCCACCAGCGCGGAAATACTGCGGATGCCGCTGCGCTCCAAACGTTGTTTCATCCAATCCGGCGTAGTAGCGCGCGCGTTCACGTTTTCAATCACACGGCTGATAAAACGGCCGCAATCGGCAGGCGCGTTAATCTGCACGGGCTGTTTTCGACTGCCCGTGATCGGCGCGGTATGGATTTCGGGCTGCCTGAACGCGCACCCCGTCAATGCGGACACTTCGCGCGCAATGCCTTTGATGCTCAAGCAGTCGGCGCGGTTAGGCGTAATTTTCAACGTAAACAGCGTATCGTCCAAATCCAAGTATTCGCGGATATTGGTACCGACGGGCGCATCTTCAGGCAGAATGTGCAGGCCGTTCACACCGTCGTCGGGCAGACCGAGTTCGTCGGTGGAACACAACATCCCGTCCGACACCTCGCCGCGCATTTTGGTCGGCTTGATTTTGAAATTACCCGGCAAAACGGCACCCGGCAGCGAACACGGCACTTTGATGCCCGCTTTCACATTCGGCGCACCGCACACAATCTGCACCAACCCGCCCGTACCCGCATCAACTCGGGTAACGTTCAAACGGTCTGCATCCGGATGTTTTTCAACGGATTTCACTTCGGCAATCACCACGCCCGCAAACGCAGGCGCGGCAGTTTCAGCCTCTTCCACTTCCAAGCCGGACATCGTTAACAGATGTTCCAGCTTATCGGAGGAAAGTTCGGTATCGGCTTGGGTTTTCAGCCATGAGTAGGAGAATTGCATGGTTAATTTCTCTATATTTTTAAGTTATTCAATAATACAATAACCTGGATGCCCAAAACTGATTCTAGCTTCAGGTAAATTATTTTTTATTTTCTCAATCGATTGTTGGTAATAATCGGAATTGATTTCACAAGCTGTCAAATCAAACTGTGCAATGCAGCATGCAATAGCAAGAGTTCCACTTCCTAAATGTGTATCTAAAATCTTATCACCCTGCTTTGCATACATTTTTAACAACCACTGATATAATTCGACTGGTTTTTGTGTTGGGTGAGTTTTATTACGATTTTTCCGCACACTAAACCGGAAAATTTTAGATGGCCTATCGAATGACGACCAAGCCATTTCCGCCATAGAAAAATTATTTAATGTCTCTGGTTGATTCTTATCCCAAATAATAAATCCTTTATTATATTCACTTCTCAACCATAACTCGCCAAAATAATTCCCACCCCAAATAATTTGATTTTTTGACACGCGAAATAATTCATTAAAGTAAGTTTGGTCTGGCTTAATATCCCATTGTGAGTATTCATTCATATTGAATTTATAATCACCACCACGTTTAGTTTTATTCAAAATCCCATAAGGAGGATCTACAATTGCCAAATCAAAATACTTGTCAGGATACCGAGACATTAAGATCATGTTATCTTCATTTGAAATAGTTATCATGTACTATACGCTTCCATTGTGGTGTTACTTGCAAACTGTTGCATAGTCAAATTGGAAATTTCTGAACTAATATCTTTTCCAAGATTTTTAATAATAATTTCATCAAAATACCGATAATCAATCTCTGGAATACTGGAGCGATTAATCAAACAATTATATAAAAATTCAGCAAATGTATTGGCACGAATAATTACAATTGGGCAATTACGAATATCGGATAATACGGCAGGGACATAACGTGGTGTGACAACAATTGTGTAAATGGCCTTAATTTTATTTTTATGATCTTCCAATCTTCCTGAATTAATACCTGATAACTTATTTTTAGTTGATTTTGCCTCCACTGCAAATTTTCTCTTTTGCGTAATATATAAGCACTCTAAATCCGTATTACCTGGTCCACCAATTTTTTTAGCTTCTACGTTATAAAACATATTGAACCCCATTTCTAGAACATCTTCAAATAGATATGCCTCTGTTCCATTATTATTATCTGCATATTGTTCAATCAACCTAGGTAAGTGCAATAATTCATATGCTGCTTCATCCTTAAGCTCACCAATTTCCTCCAATAACTCTTTTGGATAGAAGCTATAAATTTCCTTAATGACATCAATTTTCAAACGATCACTATCGTTCAGATTTAATGGCATTTCTGAAAACGAATAAGCACTTTGCAATTTTTTCACAAATTCCTGAAGTTGCTTAGGAATCGAAAACTCACTTGATGTTACTTTACGATATGTTTCGGTCTTACCATGCTTTAGACGGCAAATAATTTTACCATCTGTTTTTTGCAAAACACCTGCATCAGTCAATGTTTTTGAAAAATAAGATTCCCACTCATGTGCTGCATTTACATAAGCATGACTACGACTATTTTCCGCAGTTAATTGATGTTTAATTTTTACTTCAGCACATGTTCGTAACACCAAAATGTCTTGTACTAATTTTTCATAGCTATTCTGATCAGCAGATTTCACAAATGAAATTAAATAGATATATTCATAAGAAAATAGTTTACAATCCAATCTTTCATCAGATAACAACTTAAATATTAGTCTCATGGGATATAATTGAATACTTTCATCAGTCTTAATGTACGGATGAGGAAATGGTATCGCCCACAACATAGTAAGAAAAATTTTTTGAATATATTCATTATTATCCAAGTGTTTCAAAAATAAATTACCCAATGGACTGAACAGGAATTTCTGTGTAACTTGCCCACACACATCACGATAACCAAACATATAGAATGATAATTCTTTTATTTTATGAGTAGTAGCATCCAATGATTTACCTGTATTTCGTCTATGGTATAAATCTAGTTTTTCCAATTTTTCAGATAACTTAGCTTTATCCTCTACAGATATAAAAGAATTTGTTTTCAAAATACCTGCAAATTTACATAAAATATGAAAATTCTGTAAATGTTTATCTATTACCCAGCGCGCAGTTGTCATATCTATTTTCCTATTCTCTCTACAATTTTTTTAATTAACAATGGAGGAATAGATTCACCAATACATTGCCGAATTAATAATTCTGATGTATCGTCGGGAATATTCCAATCAATAGGTAATGATGTTAAAAGCATTAACTCTAATGGTGTTAAAACTCTTGCATCTGAATATGTTCCATCAGGCATAGACCGTCCAGGATGAACATTTAATTGTGAACTGATAGCGTCATTACGAATAGTAATAGTTGGGGCAGGAGCATCCCACTCCATACGGCGATAAGTTGTATTATAACTTTTAATTTTTTCACCATTTTTTTTCTTTGGATAATGTTCTATATTATCAAAAGCAGATCGTCCTGTTGGCGTATTTTTTAGCCATATAATGTGCTCCGGAGCATGTGTACGTGCAAAATGCCATTTCACATTAGACTTTTGTCCAGACTCAATACTAGGCAAAAAACTAATAGCATCACGAACAGAAATGGTTTTTGTAACTTTTTCCGGCATTCCCCAAATAGTTGAATGTTTATTCATACGAATAATAGCTCGTTTACGATGTTGTGCAACACCATAATCGGCAGAATCAAAAATATGAGTTTGAATATAATATTCGCAACCAAATAAATCTTGCAAAATTACTTCTACTGTTTGTAATGTCCCCTTATAAGGTAACTTAATTTTTAAAAAAAATGGAACATTTTCAATCAAAACAAAAGTTGGGCGTTTTAATAAAATAAATTCGATTACTCTGAATATTAAATGATTACGTTTATCATTAGCCATCTCTTGAATGTTACGATTTTTCCCTGCAACACTCATGCCTTGACAAGGAGGAGAAGCAATTAAAAAATCTAATCGATTCGGCACGCTCTGTATTAAATTTTGAAACACTTCCTCATGAAGTATATCACCTATAATCATTTTACTTTCGGGATATAGAGCTTTATATAAATTAGCACGTTCTGGCACCAATTCATTTGCAGCTATAATCTTAATACCCGCATTATGCAAGTAGGTTTCTGCAATCCCTGCACTCGAAAACAAAGAAGCCCCTATCATCATAGAACCAAACCCAAATTAACTATATAATCTCTACAAAGCAATAAATTATGCCTCTTTAAACAAAATTAGGAATGTAATTTCACAACAAAATATCAAATGTTTTATATCTTACATTTGAATTTTCCTAAGCAGCCTGAAAACCAAGAGTAGGCTGCTTTTCCATATTCAGGCAGTCTGCACGATCATTTCGCAAACTGCTTCAAAAAGTTCAAATCATTATCGAAGAACAGGCGCAAGTCGTTCACGTTGTAACGCAGCATAGCGAAGCGGTCGAGACCAATACCAAAGGCGAAACCGGTATATTTTTCAGGGTCGATATTGACGTTTTTCAACACGTTAGGATGTACCATACCGCAACCGCCTACTTCCAGCCATTTGCCGTTTTCGCCCATAATGTCGATTTCGGCAGACGGTTCGGTGAACGGGAAGAAAGACGGGCGGAAACGTACTTGCAAATCATCGCGTTCAAAGAAGCGACGGATAAAATCCGTGAACACTGCTTTTAAGTCGGCAAAAGTTACGCCCTCTTCTACCCACAAACCTTCCGCCTGATGGAACATAGGCGAGTGCGTGGCATCGCTGTCCACACGGTAAACGCGGCCGGGGGCGATAATGCGGATGGGCGGCTCTTTTTTATCGAGCATATAGCGGATTTGAATCGGGGAAGTGTGCGTACGCAAAACATCGCCGTTTTCAACGTAAAACGTATCCTGCATCGCACGGGCAGGATGGTTTGCAGGGATGTTCAGGGCTTGGAAATTGTGAAAATCGTCTTCGATTTCAGGCCCGTCCGCCACTTCGAAACCCATTCCGTGAAAGAGTTCGACCACACGTTGCAAGGTCAGGGTTACGGGATGCAGGCTGCCGCCTTCCTGAGCGCGTCCGGGCAGGGTAATATCGAGGGCTTCGGCGGCAAGTCGGGCTTGCAGCTTGACTTCGTTGAGGGCTTCGCGTTTGGCATTAAAAGCCGTCTGAAACCGGTTTTTGCATTCATTGATATGCGCACCTATGGTTTTGCGCTCTTCAGGCGACATTTGCCCCAAAGTTTTCAGAAGTCCGGTCAACTCGCCGGTTTTACCAAGATAACGGGCTTTGATTTGTTCTAGAGCGTTGAAGTCTTGCGCAGCTTCTACTGCGGCAATGCCTTCTGCAACGATGCGGTTTACATTTTCCATAATATCAAGTCTGTCAATTAATGATATACCACCTGAAACAACGAGGCCGCCTGTATAGCCTGACATATCAGACTCTTCAGACGACCTTATTTTCTTCACGGTCAATCCATTGGATAAATTTTCTGTATAGTGGATTAAATTTAAACCAGTACGGCGTTGCCTCGCCTTGCCGTACTATCTGTACTGTCTGCGGCTTCGTCGCCTTGTCCTGATTTAAATTTAATCCACTATATTTTAACGCAAATTTATTTAAAAAAATAGACTTTAAAGAAAGAAAATCAATCACATAGAATTTCTGCAAACAAAGAAAAAAGGAAGCCGCAGCTTCCTTTTCAATTTTTTGGATTAAGCAGCCAAAGCAGCTTTGGCTTTTTCAACCAATTGTGCAAAAGCGGCTTTATCGAACACGGCCAAATCAGCCAATACTTTGCGGTCGATTTCAATAGAGGCGCGTTTCAGACCGTTCATAAATTTGCTGTAAGACAACCCGTTTTCACGCGTACCTGCATTGATACGGACAATCCACAATTGACGGAATTGGCGTTTGCGTTGGCGGCGGTCACGGTACGCGTATTGACCGGCTTTCATTACCGCCTGCTTGGCAACGCGGTAAACGTTTTTACGACGGCCGCGGTAGCCTTTGGCTAACGCGAAGATTTTTTGGTGACGGGCACGAGCGGTAACACCGCGTTTTACGCGTGGCATATTCTAAACTCCTTAAGCGTAGGGTAACATTTTAGCAACAGAAGCCAAATCGCGATCATTTACCATAGAGGTACCGCGCAGTTGGCGTTTGTTTTTGGTGGTCTTTTTAGTCAAGATGTGGCGTTTGAACGCATGAGCGCGTTTCACACCGCCGTTACCCAGTACTTTAAAGCGTTTTTTCGCGCTAGACTTGGTTTTCATTTTAGGCATGGGAAAACTCCATTCGTTATCGGATAAGGCATTAGGGGGTTTTAAAACATCGGTTTCAAACACTTGAACCCACAATGACACGGTTTTTTGCCGCAATTGAAAACTTACTCCGAAGCGGCAATCGGAGTAAGCGGAGAATTATAGCTTTATTTTTTCTTCGGCGCAATCATCATCACCATTTGGCGACCTTCCATTTTGGGAAAGGACTCGATTTGCGCCACTTCAGCCAAATCTTCTTTTACACGTTCCAAAAGTTGCGCGCCGAGTTGCTGGTGAGCCATTTCACGGCCGCGGAAACGCAATGTCACTTTGACTTTATCGCCGTCGGCAAGGAAGCGGTTAATGTTGCGCATCTTGATTTGATAATCGCCCTCATCCGTACCCGGACGGAATTTGATTTCCTTGATTTGCACCTGCTTTTGGTTTTTCTTGGCTTCGTCGCGTTTCTTGGCCTGCTGGTATTTGTATTTACCGTAATCCATCAGTTTGCACACAGGCGGTTTAGCAGTTGGGGAAATCTCTACCAAATCGACATCCTGCCCTTCGGCCATAGCCAAAGCTTCACGAACTGAAACGACACCAAGCTGTTCGCCTGACTCACTGATTAAACGCACTTCTTTGGCGGTAATTTCGCCGTTGATTCGTGCTTCGCGTTCTTGAGCGATGATGAATACTCCTATAAAAATTAATGATTGACGAGGGCATCAGTGATTTCTTGCTGCAATTGCGCAATGAAATCATCCAAATCCAAAGAACCCAAATCTTCTGCTTTGCGGCGTACCGCCACTTTGTTTTCCTGCTTCTCCTTATCGCCGACAACGATTTGATAAGGGAAACGGTATTGGCTGTTGTCGCGGATTTTGTAACCGATTTTTTCGTTACGCAAATCCAACTCGGCGCGGAATCCTGCCGCCTGCAATTTGGCAGCCACTTCCCGACAATAATCTGCCTGATTTTCGGTAATATTCATAATTACCAATTGAACCGGAGCCAACCATAACGGGAATGAGCCTGCATGGTTCTCAATCAGAATGCCGATAAACCGCTCCAAAGAACCTAAAATGGCGCGATGCAACATAACAGGACGCGCACGGTCGTTGTTTTCAGTTACATATTCGGCATTCAAACGCTCCGGCAATACGAAATCCAGTTGTAATGTACCGCATTGCCAAGAACGACCCAAGGCATCTCTGACATGATATTCGATTTTAGGCCCGTAAAACGCACCCTCGCCCGGCAATTCGCCCCATTCCACGCCGCAGGCAGTCAATGCCTCGCGCAAACCCTGCTCTGCCTTATCCCACACGTCATCTGAACCTGCGCGTTTTTCAGGGCGAAGAGAAAGCTTGACGGATACATCATGGAAACCGAACTGTTTGTAGATGCGAATCAACAATTCATTGAACGCACGAGCCTCGCTGACGATTTGATCTTCGGTACAGAAAATATGCGCATCATCCTGCACAAAACCGCGAACCCGCATCAGACCGTGCAGCGCACCGCTCGGCTCATTGCGGTGGCAAGAACCGAATTCCGCCAAACGCATCGGCAAATCTCGATACGAACGCAAACCGTTGTTAAAAATTTGAACATGACCCGGACAGTTCATCGGTTTAACCGCATATTCGCGTTTTTCCGAACTGGTTACGAACATATTATCTTTGTAGTTGTCCCAATGGCCGGATTTTTCCCAAAAGGTTTTATCCATGATTTGAGGCGTTTTGACCTCTTTATAACCGGCGGCGTTCAGCTCTTTACGCATATGCTGTTCAATCACTTGCCACAAAGCCCAGCCTTTAGGATGCCAAAACACCATGCCCGGCGCTTCGTCTTGCAGGTGGAACAGATCCAATTGCTTGCCAAGTTTGCGGTGGTCGCGCTTTTCGGCTTCTTCGATACGTTGAATATAGGCTTTTAATTCGTCTTTTGTCGCCCAAGCCGTACCGTATATGCGTTGCAGCATTTCATTATTGCTGTCGCCGCGCCAGTATGCGCCCGCCAACTTGGTCAGTTTGAAGTTTTTCAGGAAACGGGTATTCGGAACGTGCGGGCCGCGGCACATATCGACATATTCCTGGTGATGATACATCCCCATCGCTTCCACTTCGGGCATATCGTCAATCAGGCGCAGTTTGTATTCTTCGCCGCGCTCTTGAAAAATTTTAATCGCCTCCGCACGCGGAGTCATGATTTTGACCACATCATAGTCTTGGGCAATCAATTCTTTCATACGCGCTTCAATGGCGGCAACATCTTCCGGTGTAAACGGTTTTTCCGTGGCGATGTCGTAATAAAAGCCCTCTTCAATGACGGGGCCGATAACCATTTTTGCATTAGGATAGAGTTGCTTGACGGCATGCCCGACAAGATGCGCGCAGGAATGGCGGATGATTTCGATGCCTTCCTGATCTTTCGGAGTAATGATTTGAACAGCAGAATCTTCAACAATCGGGTCGCACGCATCGACCAATTTGCCGTTTACCCTGCCTGCCACCGTCGCCTTCGCCAAACCGGCACCGATAGACGCAGCAATTTGAGCCACGGTAACGGGGGATTCGTATTGGCGGACTGAGCCGTCCGGCAAGGTAATATTCAACATCAAACGCTCCGAAAGATTAAAAAATAACGGCATAAATGCCGTTATGGGAATTTGGTAGGCACGATTGGATTCGAACCAACGACCCCCACCATGTCAAGGTGGTGCTCTAACCAACTGAGCTACGTGCCTTCAAAGAATTTTTGCATTTTATCGGGTCGTTTTAATTTTTGCAAGAGGTATGTGCGTTTCTTTATGCAACATTGCGGCAAGATTTGGGGATGTCGTCTGAAAAACCGTGGGAAATCATTTATAATGCCGTCTTTTAAAATATATTTCGACCCCTGTCGCCCAACTGACATTCAATCTTATGCTTAAATTTACCTTACACAAAAAAGACGGTCTCGCCCGACGCGGCACGCTGGAGTTGAACCACGGCAAAATTGAAACGCCGGTATTTATGCCTGTCGGTACTTACGGTTCGGTTAAGGCGATGAACCCGCAAAACCTGCACGATATCAAGGCACAAATTATTTTGGGCAACACTTATCATTTGTGGCTGCGTCCGGGTTTGGAAGTTATCGGGCAATTCGGCGGCCTGCACGGTTTTATCGGCTGGGACAAACCGATTCTGACCGACTCGGGCGGTTTTCAGGTTTTTTCTTTGTCGGATATGCGCAAGCTGACGGAAGAAGGCTGTACGTTCAAAAGCCCGATTAACGGCGACAAGCTGTTTTTATCGCCTGAAATTTCCATGAAAATCCAAACGGTTTTGAACTCGGATATCGCGATGCAGTTGGACGAATGCACGCCGGGCGAGGCGACGCGCGAACAGGCGCGAAAATCGCTGCAAATGAGCCTGCGCTGGGCGGAACGGAGCAAAAAAGCCTTTGAAGATTTGAAAAACCCGAACGCGCTGTTCGGCATCGTGCAAGGCGCGATGTATGAGGATTTGCGCGAAGAATCGCTGCGCGGTTTGGAACAGTTTGATTTTCCCGGCCTTGCCGTCGGCGGTTTGTCCGTCGGCGAACCCAAGCCCGAAATGTACCGTATGCTGCGCGCCGTCGGTCCGATTCTGCCGGAACACAAGCCGCATTACCTGATGGGCGTAGGCACGCCGGAAGACCTCGTGTACGGCGTGGCACACGGCATCGATATGTTCGACTGCGTGATGCCCACCCGCAATGCACGCAACGGCTGGCTGTTTACCCGTTTCGGCGATTTGAAAATCAAAAACGCCAAACACAAGCTCGACAAGCGTCCGATAGACGAAAGCTGCACCTGCTACGCCTGCCAAAACTTCAGCCGCGCCTACCTGCACCATCTGCACCGCACCGGCGAAATCTTGGGCGCACAGTTGAACACCATCCACAATCTGCATTTCTACCAAGTCATTATGGCGGAAATGCGCGAAGCCGTCGAACAAGGCAAATTTGCCGACTGGCAGGCGCGATTCCACGAAAACCGCGCACGCGGCACAGACTGATTCCCTGCAATGCCGTCTGAAGCCGCTTCAGACGGCATTTTGCCGCTTTACCCTACCCGCACTATTTTTCAGAAACCGATCATGCTTCCATTCTTTCCAGAACCCTCCCTTTCCTATACGCAACAAAACCGTACCGCCGTTTTGCTGTTGAACCTCGGCACGCCCGACGCGCCGACCGCGCAGGCGGTACGACCTTATCTGAAGTCCTTTCTGACCGACCGGCGCGTCGTCGAACTGCCCAAATGGCTGTGGTATCCCATTCTGCATGGTCTGGTACTGACGCTCCGCCCCAAAAAAAGCGCGCACGCCTATGAAAAAATCTGGTTTAAGGAAGGTTCGCCCTTAGAAGTTTACACAGCACGCCAAGCTGCCGCGCTTGCCAAACGTATGCCCGACCTCATCGTCCGCCACGCCATGACCTACGGCAATCCTTCGGTGGCAGACGTATTGTCGGAACTGAAGGCGCAAGGCGCGGGCAGACTGCTGGTCATCCCGATGTACCCGCAATATGCCGCTTCCAGCAGCGGAGCGGCAGTAGATAAGGTGTGCGAACAATTACTGCTGCAACGGAACCAAATGAGCGTCCGCACCGTTTCGCGCTTTTATGACGATACCGGCTACATTGATGCGATGAAAAACCACATCCTCCGATATTGGGCGGAACACGGGCGCGGGAAAAAACTGATGTTGAGTTTTCACGGCGTACCGCAGAAGCACCACGACCTCGGCGACCCCTATCCCGACGAGTGCCGCCACACCGCCAAACTGCTTGCCGAAGCACTGGAACTGACCGAAGACCAATATGTCGTATCGTTCCAAAGCCAATTCGGCAGGGCAAAATGGGTTACACCGAGCACGCAGGATTTGTTCGGCAAACTGCCCAAACAGGGGGTAACCGAGCTGGACGTATTTTGCCCGGGCTTTTTGGCAGACTGTTTGGAAACCATGGAAGAAATCGCCCTGATGGGGCGGGAACAGTTTTATGAAGCAGGCGGCAAAAGCTACCGCTACATCCCCTGCCTCAACGACAACCCCGACTGGATAGATGCACTCGTCGCACTTGCCGAAGAAAACCTTGGCAGCTGGCGTTGAAACTGTTTGACCCATGTCTAAAATGCCGTCTGAACGCCGTGTTCAGACGGCATTTTCCCGCTACTTTAGCGTATGATGGCATCTATGCTGGACAACAACATCAAGTGCAACCTTATAGTGGATTAAATTTAAACCAGTACGGCGTTGCCTCGCCTTGCCGTACTATTTGTACTGTCTGCGGCTTCGTCGCCTTATCCTGATTTTTGTTAATCCACTATACTACTGATTCGGCAAAAAAATCTTTCACCCGCTACGCAAAATCAACAACAAGGTTTCAAACATGAAGGAAACACCAATGAACACAACCCGACTGCCGACCGCCCTCGTCTTGGGCTGCTTCTGCGCCGCCGCTTCTGCCGCCGACAACAGCATCATGACAAAAGGGCAAAAAGTGTACGAATCCAACTGCGTCGCCTGCCACGGCAAAAAGGGCGAAGGCCGCGGAACCATGTTTCCGCCGCTCTACCGCTCCGACTTCATCATGAAAAAACCGCAGGTGCTGCTGCACAGCATGGTCAAAGGCATCAACGGTACAATCAAAGTCAACGGCAAAACCTACAACGGATTCATGCCCGCAACCGCCATCAGCGATGCGGACATTGCCGCCGTCGCCACTTATATCATGAACGCCTTTGACAACGGCGGCGGAAGCGTTACCGAAAAAGACGTAAAACAGGCAAAAAGCAAAAAAAACTAAACAGACAAAATGCCGTCTGAAACCGGCAATCCGGCTTCAGACGGCATTCAAATCAAACCTTTCTAACGCAGCACTTTCAGCCCCATAGACCCGATATTGCCGCCACCGTCAACCTCCTTTGCGGTCAGCATAAAGCCGCCGATGTCAATACGGCCGCCCTCGACCGGCTCCTGACTATCGGAACGCTTATCGAAAAGCTCGGCAAGGCTCAAACCCTCTTCGCCCGCTTCCAGCCTCAAACCGTAAGTAAGTGCCAAATCACCCGAACGTGCTGCCGGCGAAACGACAAACTCACCGAAGAAATCAAAATGCTCACGGACGCTAATACCCGTCTCGGTAAAGTATTTCGCCATTTTATAGTGAACTAAATTTAAACCAGTACGGCGTTGCCTCGCCTTAGCTCAAAGAGAACGATTCTCTAAGGTGCTGAAGCACCAAGTGAATCGGTTCCGTACTATTTGTACTGTCTGCGGCTCGCCGCCTTGTCCTGATTTTTGTTAATTCACTATATCGACCTTGCCGTCGGGCAGGATGTACCACGCCAAATCCCCGCCTGAAGCACGGTGTCGGACTGCATTTCTATTCGGCTATACGCCTTTTCACGCAGGCTGTAATTGAATTTCCACAAACCGCCGAACACTGCCGACGGACGCGCGACCAGCATCAGGAACGCCGCAATCGCCAAGGCTTCCGCCGCCCTGTCCAACACGTTGGCAGGAGAAACCAGCAGCAAAGGCATTCCCAAACGTGCGGACAAAGTGGTCGAAACCACGCTCAGAAACAACAGTGCGCCACCCGGCAGGAACAGACTGCCCATCCAATCCACGCTAACGATTCTCCCTTAAAATTCATGAAATTAAAATCGAAAGACTGTAACACGGTATTTTCTTTTCACGAAACTTTACTTCACGTCCGCCACAGCGTTCAGACGGCATTTTCCTGTTTCATGCCGCCTGAAACCGCCCAAATCCGCGTTCTCCTATATAATGTCGGACTTTGCGCCGCATTTCAGGATTCTTTAATGGCATTTGCCTCACTATTTACCCTGCCGGACGACATCACCGCCGTTTTGGACGATGTTGCCCTGATGACCAAAGCCGCCGCAAAGAAAACCGCCGGCGTGGTCGGCGACGATTTGGCACCCAATGCCAACCGGGTTACGGGCGTATCGGCAGAACGCGAGTTGCCGATTGTTTGGTCGATGGCGAAAGGTTCTTTTTCCAACAAGCCGGTTTTGGTGCCTGCGGCCCTGCTGCTTTCCGCCTTCCTGCCGCAACTCATTACGCCGCTTTTGACGGCAGGCGGCATTTATCTGTGCTTTGAAGGCGTAGAAAAGCTGCTGCACAAGTTTCTGCACCGACATGACGCGCATGCTCGTAATGGCGGCAATCGGCATCGGCATGACTGTTTTGGTGTACGGAATCGTTGCCGTCATCGTCAAACTCGACGACTTAGGCATGCTGCTGATGCGCCGCCCACAAACCTTTTCGCGCAGTTTGGGGCAAATGCTGACTGCCTTTATGCCTTGCTTTATGCGCGGTTTGAGCGTGGTCGGCACGCTTGCCATGTTTCTTATCGGCGGCGTACTGGTCGCCCACAACCTCGGCCTTCTGCACGATTTCCTGCACGCGCAACACTGGGACGCTGGCTGGGCGGAGTACTTCGCCAACCTCGTTGTCGGGCTGCTTTCCGGTTCGATTGCCTGCGCCCCCGCCTTGCCGCTGATGAATCGTTTCGGCAGGCATTGATTCCTTTTTCAAATACCGATGCCGTTTGAAAGATGTTCAGACGGTATCTTCCGAACAGACAGATGAATATGGTTTCCAAACTGGACAAATACTGGCAGCACCCCGCCCTCTACTGGCCTTTGCTCATCCTTTTTGCCGCCGCCACCCCCTTTACCTTCGCACCCTACTACCACTTTTGGCTGATGCCCTTGATTTTCGGTGCCTTCGTCCGCCTCATCGAACTGCGTCCGCGTTTTGCTGTCTCTTCCGCCTACCTGTTCGGCCTGACCGCATACACGACACAGTTCTACTGGATACACACCGCCCTGCACGACGTTTCCGGCCTGCCCGACCTCTATGCCGTACCGCTGACCTTCCTACTCCCCGCCTACCTTGCCCTTTATCCGGCACTGTGTTTCTGGCTGTGGAAAAAATTTACCCTGCCTCGGGGCATAAAAATCGGTTTGGTACTGCCCATCCTGTGGACGCTGACCGAGTTTGCCCGCGAACGTTTCCTGACCGGATTCGGCTGGGGCGCAATCGGCTACTCCCAAATCACCCCGGACAGCCCGCTCGCCGGCTTTGCCCCATTGGGCGGCATCCACATGGTTACACTGGCAACCGCCTTTCTCGGTGTCTGGCTGGTTTTGGCGAGTAATAACACCGCACGTTCGGGCAAACGCCTGCTTCCGATTATCCTGATTGCCGCCCTGCTTGCCGCAGGCTACACCGCCCGACAAACCGACTTCACCCGCCCCGACGGCAGCCGCAGCACCGTCGCCCTGCTTCAAGGCAACATCGACCAAACCCTCAAATGGCGTGAAGACCAAGTTATCCCGACCATACAGAAATATTACGAACAAGTCGGCAAAACCACCGCCGACATCGTCATCCTGCCCGAAACCGCCATCCCCGTTATGCGCCAAAACCTGCCGGAAAACATACTGGCGAAATTTGCCGAACAGGCGCAAAACAACGGCAGCGCGCTCGCCGTCGGCATCAGCCAATACACTTCGGACGGCAACGGTTACGAAAACGCCGTCATCAACCTGACCGGTTATCAGGAAAACAATCAGGACGGTATCCCCTACTACGCCAAAAACCACCTCGTCCCCTTCGGCGAATACAAACCGCTGCCTTTCCTGACCACGCCGCTTTACAAAATGATGGATATGCCCCTTTCCGACTTCCGCAAAGGCGGCGGCAAGCAATCCGCCCTGCTGATGAAAAACCAAAAAATCGCCTTCAACATCTGTTACGAAGACGGATTCGGCGACGAACTGATTGCCGCCGCAAAAGATGCCACCCTGCTTGCCAATGCCAGCAATATGGCGTGGTACGGAAAATCCAACGCCATGTACCAGCACCTCCAACAATCGCAGGCGCGGGCTATGGAACTCGGACGCTATATGGTCCGCGCCACCAACACCGGCGCAACCGCCATCATCTCCCCCAAAGGCAACATCATCGCCCAAGCCCAACCCGATACGGAAACCGTATTGGAAGGACACATCAAAGGCTATGTCGGCGAAACGCCCTATATGAAAACCGGCAGTTCATGGTGGTTGATGGGCATATTGGCCCTAGCCGCACTGATTCTTTTCATCTTCCGAAACAAAGAACACTGATACCTGCACAGCCCGTCCGGACGGGCTGTCTTTTTTCAAAACGGCTATTTACATACAACCACGTATGTAATATAATTCCAAAATCGAATTGAGCCATCAGGTTTACAAAATCAATCAAACTTGCCTTACAAAATTTTTCCTGTCTTTCAAACCTTAGCGCATATCTCCTGCCAAATATACAAAATACAAGCCAAGCAGTGATATACTGCATCCCAACACAGCAAACCGCCGATACGCAGTTTCAGCCGAAAGGAAATGTCCCAAATGAATAACGCTTTCGCATTACCCGCCATCCAAAGCGGCAACGGCAGCCTCGAACAATACATCCACACCGTCAACAGAATTCCCATGCTGACCCAAGAGGAAGAAACACGCCTTGCCGAACGCCAACACAAAGGCGACCTCAACGCCGCCAAACAACTCATCCTGTCCCACCTGCGCGTCGTCGTTTCCATCGCGCGCGGCTATGACGGCTACGGGCTGAATCAGGCAGACCTGATTCAGGAAGGCAATATCGGACTGATGAAGGCGGTCAAACGCTACGAGCCCGGTAGAGGCGCGCGTCTGTTTTCATTTGCCGTACACTGGATTAAAGCCGAAATCCACGAGTTTATTTTGAGAAACTGGCGTTTGGTTCGCGTTGCCACCACCAAACCGCAACGCAAGCTGTTTTTCAACCTGCGCAGCATGCGTAAAAACCTCAACGCCCTGTCTCCCAAAGAGGCACAAGACATCGCCGACGATTTGGGTGTCAAACTTTCCGAAGTTCTGGAAATGGAACAGCGAATGACGGGACACGACATCGCCATCATGGCAGACAACAGCGACGACGAGGATAGTTTCGCCCCCATCGACTGGCTTGCCGACCACGATTCCGAACCGAGCCGACAACTATCGAAACAGGCGCATTACGCCCTGCAAACAGAAGGTTTACAAAACGCTTTGGCGCAACTGGATGACAGGAGCCGCCGTATTGTGGAAAGCCGCTGGCTTCAAGACGACGGCGGGCTGACGCTGCACCAGCTTGCCGCCGAATACGGCGTATCTGCCGAACGCATCCGCCAAATCGAAGCAAAAGCCATGCAGAAACTGCGTGGTTTCCTGACCGAAGAAGCCGAAGCGGTTTGAAATATACGCAATAAAATACCCGACAAATTGTTTTGTCGGGTATTTTATTTGGTAAACATCAATGCGGTTTGTGCGTCGTGCTGTACACGATTTTATCCGTCCACGCCGTTGCAATTGCCGAAATCAAAAAGCAGACATGCACCAGACACTGCCGCATCAGCTGCTTTTCCGACAGATTGGCGGAATTGATATAGTGGATTAACAAAAATCAGGACAAGGCGGCGAAGCCGCAGACAGTACAAATAGTACGGAACCGATTCACTTGGTGCTTCAGCACCTTAGAGAATCGTTCTCTTTGAGCTAAGGCGAGGCAACGCCGTACTGGTTTTGGTTAATCCACTATACATTTCCCTTCCTTGCAGCAACAAAAGCGCGTGATTCCAATCTGCCGCTGCAAAATCTTCAATTTTTCACACCCGAAAACGCTTGCCGCCATACAGATGTGATATATTGATTCCATTTTAACGGGCTTCGGAGAACGACATGAGCAGCGGAAATATCCACATCCACAGCATGACCGGATTTGCCAACGCGGCGGCAGAGTGCGGCAGCAAACGCATCAATCTCGACCTGCGTGCGGTCAACCACCGTTTTCTAGATATTCAAATCAGGATGCCCGACGATTTGCGCTATTTGGAAAGCGGTATCCGCGAGAAAATTTCATCCCATATCGCACGCGGCAAAGTCGAATGCAAAATCCAAATTCAAGATGCGGAAAACGGCAGTCAGTCCTTGGAACTGAATCGCGACTTGGTCGGACAGCTTGCCGAAATCAACAAAGACCTCCGCAAGCATCACGATTTGGCAAAACTGGGCGTTGCCGACATCCTGCGTTTCCCCGGCGTATTGGCAAGCCAAAGGGAAAATACGGAAGAATTGGCAAAAAGCATTACCGAACTGACCGAAAAAGCGTTAAAAGACTTTACTGCCGCACGCAAGCGGGAAGGTAAGAAATTAGGCGAGCACCTGCTGCAACGCCTTGAGGCTATGGAAGAAATCATAGATGCATTAAGCGAACTCTTTCCTACCCTGTTGGAAACACATAAAGAAAAAATCCGCGCCCGCCTCGTCGAAGCGGTCGGCAGCATCGACAACGACCGCCTGCAACAGGAATTTGCCCTCTTTATCCAAAAATCCGACATCGACGAAGAGTTCAGCCGCCTACGCACCCACATTGCCGAAGTGCGCCGTATCGTTACCGAACACAAAGGCAGCAGCGGCAAACGGCTGGACTTCCTGATGCAGGAATTAAACCGCGAAGCCAACACTTTGGGCAGCAAATCCATTGCCGCCGAATGCACCCAAGCCTCGGTCGAACTGAAAGTCTTAATCGAGCAGATGCGGGAACAAGTGCAGAATATCGAATAATCGGTTTCCCCGATAAGCAAATTCCGTCTGAAAGCCCTTTCAGACGGCATTTTTTCAGGTTGAAACCTTTGCGGTATAAAGGCTTAAGGCTTTCCTTTGACCGCCACCAATCTTGTTCCTGCAAGAAAATCATACAGAAACTGCCGATCGGGATTCAGCAGTGCGAACCCCCACGGTAAAATCAGCCAAATCAATGCCGCGCCGGCCGCGCCCTTGGGCGGAATGCCGAGGAAGTGGCGTAATCCGGCATAGGCTAACATAGGGATAAATACGATAAATATGCACGCCCAAATAAAGCGCAGGCGCAGCAGGTGCAAAGACGGCTGTATGCCGTTAAGGTCGCACAAGCCGATTTTCCATGTCCTCATCGCCAAGGTCTGCCCCTGACCATGCCAGTTGGCGCGGAAATAAAGCCACCATGCTCCCATTATCAGGATACTTGTTACCAATGCAGAAACCGCGATAGAAACGGGATTCAGAAAAATGGCGGCAATACCGGCAATCAATGCTGCCAAACAGGTTGCCGCACCGACCAGCAGCATTTCGTACAGCATGGCGGCAAAGCGGCGTTTGAGCGGGGCGGTTTTCAGTGTCATCATCTTTTCAATCAGAATATGCCGTCTGAAACGCCAACAGGCTTCAGACGGCATTTATGCAAAGATGCCTTGCGGCGGTTAACGGTGCGGACGTTTCTGACCGCGCGACTGTTTTGCCGCCATTTGATTGATTTCCTGACGTGTCGGGCGTTTTTTGAACATAGCGTGCGCCTCGTCCACCGAACATTTTTGCGACAGGCAGATCAGGGTAATCGCATCTTTCTGGTGTTGTCCGCCGCTGTGGTACATACGGCGCAGGTTTGCCTCGTTGATTCTGCCTTTTTCGGGATCGATGTCGAATTTTTTCAGGCGTTCGATAAACTGGCGTTGCTGTCGGCGGGATGTCCAAACAAAACCGCCCGCAGCGGCAGCGACAATGACGGCTGCAAGCAGGATGGCAAGCGGCCAGGAATCGACAATCAATACGATAATGAGGCTTAAAACGGCGGTGGTCAGTAAAATCAGGCCGCCCAAGCGCAGTTTGGTCTTATTGTCCATAGGGTTAATGTTCCTTTATTGAGGTGGTCGTGCCGTCTGAAATGTTTTCGGACGGATTGGTGAATACTTTTCAGGATTAACGGTATTTTACAGTATTTTCGGATTTTGGGGATTACCGCTTTATTCCGCCAGCGACACGACAAGCCGTTTGAATACCGTCCATGCGTCGCCGTCTTCCGCACCTTTGATGATTCGGTCGATTTGGGCGCAGGTTTTGAGCGCGTCAAGCAGGCGGACGACGGAAATCCGCTTGACCGCAAGCGGTGCGAGCGTCTGCTTGTCGCCCCAAAGCCTGAGGCTGTTGCGGACGGATTGGATGCTCTGCCCCTGCTTCAGGGCGGCAGCAAGCCGGATCAGCGTCCGCACGTCTTCGGCAACCGCCCACAGCAACAGCACCGGTTCTTCGCCCTCTTCCCGCAATCCGTCCAAAAGCCTGCATACGCGCAGGACATCGCCCTTCATCCACGCGCCTGCCAGTTGGAACGCGTCGAAGCGGGCGACGTTGGCAACGGCGGTTTGCGCCTCATCGATATTGACGGTATGCCCTTTCGGATACAGCAGCCCGAGCTTGTCGATTTCCTGACGCGCCGCCAACAGATTGCCTTCCACGCGCTCAGCAAACAGTGCCAATGCGTCTGCCTCGATACCCAAACCGATTTTGTCCAGCCGTCCGCGTATCCATTGGGGCAAAGCCGCCGCGCCGACCGGTTTGGCTTCCCACACTTCCCCCTTTGCCGCCAATGCGGCAAACCATTTGGACTGGAGCTGGGTTTTCTCCAGTTTGGGCAGCAAAACCAGCGTTACCGTATCTTCCGGCAATCGGGCGGCAAAATCCTGCAACGCCTCGCCGCCGGTTTTGCCGGGCTTGCCGTTAGGGATATGCAGTTCCAACAGCTTCAAATCGGCAAACAGACCCGCACTGCCTGCGGTTTGCAGCAGCTCGTTCCAATCGAAGGCATTGTCTGCCGTATAAACTTCCCGATTAAGGTAACCTTGTTTCTTCGCCGCCGCCCTCAATGCGTCCAATGCCTCGATACGCAACAGTTCTTCCTCGCCGTGGATGACGTACAGGGGTTTCAAAGGCGCGTCCGTATCAATGCGTCCGATATGTGCCGCCACGTCATTCCGCCTTCAGAAAGGTCAGGCGGCGGACAATCTGTTCGGCGGCATCCTGCCGCATTTCCGCCCACAATGCCGCTTCCTCTTCCTGTTTGCCCAAGATCTCGTTGTCGGCATAAGCAAGGACGCGGCGGACGGACACGGTCATCGGTTTACCGACCGGCTCGCCGCGTTTCAATACCTGCGCTTCAACCGTCAATATCAAAAGATATTCGTTGATGACTGCCGCACGGGTAACGGTGTAGGTTTCCTTGTTTTGGGAAACGCTGTCTATACGCAGGGTCATCTGCGCGCCGGCAGCATCGTCCACCCTGCCCGAAGCCTGATACAGCGCGGTTTCCAAAGGAAACCGCAATGCCTGTCCGCCTTCGATGTGCCAGCTCCGGTAGGTCAGCGGCGGAGAAATGCCGTCTGCACCTTTCAGGTGGAAACCGCACGCGCCCAGCATCAGCACTGCGGCAGTAAGAAACAGTTTGTTCATGGCTTGCCTTTCTCAAAAACACAAAGTCGGTAGATTATATCAGCGGCGTGTTCAGACGGCATTGCCGTCCAGCCAAATCAGGCTCGCCATACGCCCTGTCGCTCCGTCGCGGCGGTAGGAAAAGAAAGTATCCCGTTCCAAAACCGTACAATGCGTGCCGCCATATACGCCGCCCACGCCTTCGCGCTTCAGAATCAGGCGGGCGAGCGCGTAAAGGTCGGCAAGGAATTTGCCGCTGCCTATGCCTTCAAATGCGGTGGCGGCTTCGGGCATGGGCGTGCAGAACGCATCAAACACATCCTGTCCGACTTCAAACGCATCCGCACTGATGGCGGGGCCGAGATACGCCATCATTTCGACGGGCGGAACCTTCATTGCGGCTATGGTGTTTTGCAGTACGCCGCCCGCCAAACCGCGCCAGCCCGCGTGTGCGGCGGCAACCGCCGTACCCGCCCTGTCGCAAAATAGAACGGGCAGGCAGTCTGCGGTCATCACGGCACAGGCAACCTTGCCCGTGTCGTCTACGGAAGCGTCCGCATCGGGTGTGCCTCCCAACGCTTCGGCAGCATTGACGACGACGGTGCTGTGGATTTGATTGAGGTAGGCAACGGGCAGTCCGACCTGCTGTTGCACGATTTCGCGGTTGCGGCGCACGGCTTCGGGATTGTCGCCGACGTGCGTACCGAGGTTCAAACTCTGATACGCACCTTGGCTCACGCCGCCGTTGCGCGTGGTAATCAGGGTTTTCACATTGGCGGGCGCGGGCCAATCGGCGGTCAGGAAGTTTTTGCCTTTCGGGGCGAGATTTAGGGTTTCTGTGATGGTTTTCATTGGATATTGGAATAGGTGTGTGGCGGAAAGGGTTGATTAACTGCCTTCGGGGCAAATGAATGCTTGTTTTTTCGTCATTCCCACACAGGCGGGAATTCGGAGATTCGGGATTGTTTTCAAACGTTCGGGTTCGGATTCTTGCCGGTGCAGGAATGATGCCCTTATATATAGTGGATTAAATTTAAATCAGGACAAGGCGACGAAGCCGCAGACAGTACAAATAGTACGGCAAGGCGAGGCAACGCCGTACTGGTTTAAATTTAATCCACTATACTTTCTCCGAGCTTTATATGTTTCAACAGGGGACGGCACATCAAGCACCGCACTGCGTGTTGCCCGAACGAGACTACCCTCCGATTAGATTCTATCGCCATAAACAGACGGGTTTCAACCGAAAAGGAATGGGGATAAAGTCCATTTCCGACATCTCTCGGGCGATGCCGTCTGAAAACCAATCTCCACTTTCAGACGGCATTGTTTAGGCACGGTCATTTTGCAAATTAAGGTTAAGGCGTGTATGCTTGCCTTCCCTTAAAAACAAACACGCAACGCATTATTTATGAATATCCTCAGTAAAATCAGCAGCTTTATCGGAAAAACATTTTCCCTCTGGGCCGCGCTCTTTGCCGCCGCCGCTTTTTTCGCGCCCGACACCTTCAAATGGGCGGGGCCTTATATTCCTTGGCTGTTGGGCATTATTATGTTCGGTATGGGTTTGACGCTCAAACCTTCCGACTTCGATATTTTGTTCAAACATCCCAAAGTCGTCATCATCGGCGTAATCGCACAATTCGCCATTATGCCGGCAACCGCCTGGCTGCTGTCCAAACTGTTGAACCTGCCTGCCGAAATCGCGGTCGGCGTGATTTTGGTCGGCTGCTGCCCGGGCGGTACGGCTTCCAATGTGATGACCTATCTGGCGCGTGGCAATGTGGCTTTGTCGGTTGCCGTTACGTCTGTTTCCACCCTGATTTCCCCATTGCTGACTCCCGCCATCTTCCTGATGCTTGCCGGCGAAATGCTGGAAATCCAAGCGGCCGGTATGTTGATGTCCATCGTCAAAATGGTTTTGCTCCCCATTGTTTTGGGTTTGATTGTCCATAAGGTTTTGGGCAGTAAAACCGAAAAGCTGACCGATGCGCTGCCGCTGGTTTCCGTTGCCGCCATCGTGCTGATTATCGGCGCGGTTGTTGGGGCAAGCAAAGGCAAGATTATGGAAAGCGGCCTGCTGATTTTTGCGGTTGTCGTACTCCACAACGGCATCGGCTACCTGCTCGGCTTCTTTGCCGCCAAATGGACCGGCCTGCCTTATGATGCACAAAAAACGCTGACCATCGAAGTCGGTATGCAAAACTCGGGCCTGGCCGCCGCGCTTGCCGCCGCACACTTTGCCGCCGCGCCGGTCGTTGCCGTTCCGGGCGCATTGTTCAGCGTGTGGCACAATATCTCCGGCTCGCTGCTGGCAACTTATTGGGCGGCCAAAGCCGGTAAACATAAAAAACCCTAAACGCCTTTTATCATAATGCCGTCTGAACGGGGCAAACAAAACCGGCGGTTTCTGCCCGGTCCCTTCAGACGGCCTTTGTTTGAAATCGGCGGGGACGATTGCCCGGCTGCTCCGATTCGGCTGCCTGCGTTCGCCCCGCCTTTCAAGCCGCCTCACTCCCTTACATAAACCACTTCGACATCATAGTCGTCTTCGTTCCAATCATCGTCGTCGTCCGCGCCGAATTTGTCCTGCCATTCTTCTTCATTGCTCAAAGACGAATCCAAACCGGCTTCAAGACGGAGGACGGATAACAAATGATATATGTCGTTTGGAATCGGTGCTTCAAACGAAACGGTTTCGCCGCTTTCCGGATGGGTGAAACTCAAGCGGTAGGCGTGCAACGCCTGACGCGCACCCAAACTTTTAACGGCTTCTTTCACCGTGTCGCCGCACGGATGGCGCGGGTTGCCGTAAACCGGGTCGGCGGCAAGCGGATGGTTGGCCTCGCGCATATGGACGCGGATTTGGTGCGTCCTGCCCGTTTCGAGCGAGCATTCGATATAGCTGTGGGTAAGATAGCGTTCCAACACTTTGACGTGGGTAACGGCTGGTTTGCCGCCGAATTTGACGACTGCCATTTTCAGGCGGTTGTGCGGATCGCGTCCGATTTGGGTTTCGATTTTACCGTCGAAGGGGACGATGCCGTTGGCGACGGCGCGGTAGATGCGTTTGACCGTGCGCTCTTGAAGCTGCCTCACGAGGGAATTTTGCGCCGGCAGGGTTTTGGCAACCACCATCAGCCCGCTGGTTTCCTTGTCCAAACGGTGTACGATGCCCGCGCGCGGTACTTGGCTCAATTCGGGACAGTGCGCCAACAGGCCGTTGAGCAGCGTCCCCGTCCAGTTGCCCGCCGCCGGATGCACCACCAGTCCGGCCGGTTTGTTGACGACGATGACGGTATCGTCTTCGTAAACAATATCCAAAGCCATAGGCTCTGGAACAAACGCCAGATTTTCCTCACTCGGACGGACGGTTACACAAATTTGCTCGCCGCCTATCATTTTGTCTTTGGGTTGCGAAGGTTTATCGTTTACAATAACCGCGCCTTCTTTAATCCATGATGTCAGGCGGCTGCGCGAGTAGTCGGGCAGAAGTTTCGCCAATACCGCATCCAACCGCCCGCCTGCAAGCTCGAGCGGAACGGTCAGACCGATACGGTTTTCAGTTTCGGAAGCTGACGCAAAGTCTGAATCGTCGCTATAATCGGATTCATTATCAAAGGAAGTATTCTGCATGAAAAAAATTCTTTTAACGGTTTCATTAGGTTTGGCACTGAGTGCCTGTGCCACTCAAGGTACGGTAGATAAAGATGCCCAGATTACCCAAGACTGGAGTGTGGAAAAACTCTATGCCGAAGCCCAGGACGAGCTGAACAGCAGCAATTATACGCGAGCTGTCAAATTATACGAAATCTTGGAATCGCGCTTCCCTACCAGCCGCCATGCCCAGCAATCCCAACTGGATACGGCATACGCCTACTATAAAGATGATGAGAAGGATAAGGCGCTGGCCGCCATTGACCGCTTCCGCCGCCTTCACCCTCAACACCCGAATATGGACTACGCGCTATACCTGCGCGGTTTGGTACTGTTCAACGAAGATCAATCTTTCTTGAACAAGCTGGCCTCGCAAGACTGGTCCGACCGCGACCCGAAAGCCAACCGCGAAGCGTATCAGGCCTTTGCGGAACTCGTCCAACGCTTCCCGAACAGCAAATACGCCGCCGATGCGACCGCACGCATGGTCAAACTGGTCGATGCTTTGGGCGGCAATGAAATGTCGGTAGCGCGTTACTACATGAAACGCGGCGCATATATCGCCGCCGCCAACCGCGCCCAAAAAATTATCGGCAGCTATCAAAATACACGCTATGTCGAAGAATCGCTCGCCATATTGGAACTTGCCTACAAGAAGTTGGACAAGCCCCGGCTTGCCGCCGATACGCGCCGCGTGTTGGAAACCAACTTCCCGAAAAGCCCGTTCTTAAAGCAGCCGTGGCGATCTGACGATATGCCCTGGTGGCGTTACTGGCACTGATTCCGCACCGATGTCCGGATGCCGTCTGAAGCCCTTTCAGACGGCATTTCCCCTTCTGGCGCAAACCTTTCCGTTCATTCAAACGGTTCTCCCTGCCGTTAACCGCAACGCCCTTTCTGTTTTTGACGCACACTGAAAATCAAACGATATGCCTTGCCAGCACGAACCGGCGTTAACGCCAAAATGCCGTCTGAATCCGTTTCAGACGGCATTTTATGTTTCAAACCTCACTCAAACGGTTTTTTCTGCCAATAGAATTTATACCCTCTCAAACGTTGAGCCTTCACGCCGCCGCGTCCCAAGCCGAATTGCAGCGCACCCGACAAATCGGTACGCAGCAGTTTAATGCCGTGTGCGCGGACACGGTTCTGCACCGCTTCGGTCGGATGTTTGTAGGCGTTGGCATAACCGCTTGAAGCAACGGCATATTCGGGCGAAACGGCATTGAGGAACACGCCCGACGAGGACGTATTGCTGCCGTGATGCCCCAACACCAACACCTGGCTGTACAGGTTGCCTCCATACTTGCCGACCAGGCTTTCCTCGCCCTTCGTATCCAAATCGCCCGTTACCAGCAGTGCCGCACCGCCCGCCACAACACGCAAAACACAACTTTTCCCATTATCATCGATGTTTTTGCGTTCAGACGGCCTCAAAAACTCGAAATCTACGCCGTCCCATTGCCAACGCTGTTCCGCACAATGCCGCGCCCCCTCATAAAATTCCGGCTGCCCGGCATAAATCCCGCCGGCGGGAATATTCCTCACCGCCCGAAAACCGCCGTCGTGGTCGCTGTCGTGATGCGACAGAACCAGCTTGTCCAAACGGCGGACACCCGCCGCATTCAAACTCGGCACAATCCCCGTCTGTGCCGCCGATGCAGTTCCAGTGTCAAACAAAAGATGATGATTTGCCGTCTGAACCGACACCGACAAACCCTGCCCCGCATCCCAAACCGTAACCGCAACCTCATTTTCCGGCACGCCGGGTGAACGGTAAAACACAAACCCTGCCAACAGCAACACCGCCCACGGACGCAAACCCAAGCCGCGCGGCAGCAGCAACAGCAAAGCGGCACACACCGCCAACACCAACAGCGGCAAAGGTGCGGCGGCAACGGCAAACTCGGGCGACACATCGGCAAGCCACACCAAAAACCGCAAAGTATATTCCGCCAAAAATGCCCCCAACTGTTGCAAAGGCGCAAACGGCACGACCGAACCCAGCAACGCCAGCGGCGTCAATACCCAAGAAAACCACGGAATCGCCACCGCATTGACCAAAGGGCTGATTAAAGGCAGCGAAGCAAACAGATAACCGAGCAAAACCAGCGACAACACCGAAGCCGCCCACTGCCCGCGCACGGCGGTTTGCCGTTTCCCTTCGTGCAAACGCCCCGAACACGCCCATATCAGGGCCGCCACCAAACCGAAAGACAGCCAAGTCCCCACACCCAAGACCGCCAAAGGGTCGAACAGCAGCACTGCCGCCAACGCCTGCCACCACGTCGCCCACGCCGACAATCTTCCCCTGCGCCAAGCCCACGCAAACGCCGCCAACATCAAAACGCTGCGCTGCGTCGGCACGGAAAAACCGGCAAGCAGCGCGTAAAACAGCGCGCCTGCACACCCCGCCGCCAAAACCCACACGCGCGGCCGGGCAGGAAGGCGCGGGGAACAGGCAAGCAGCCGCTTCGCCAGCCACGCAAACATCACCGCCACCATCGTAACGTGCAAACCCGAAATACTGACCAAATGCGTCAGCCCCAACGGTCGGAACGCCTGCCACAATTCGGGGCGCAATGCCGACTGTTCGCCCACGCTCAACGCGCGCATCAGCCCGATGCCGTCTGAAAGCCCGCCGTCCGCATCCGCCTGCTGCCAATTACGGCTGATGCGGCTGCGCCAAACCGCAATCCCCCAACCGCTTCCGCCATGCAGCAAAACCCTGTCCGCACCGACCGTCCCCGCGCCGCCTATCCCGTTGGATAATGCCCACGCCTCACGGTTCAAACCGCGCAGGTTCAATTCGCCGACGACGGGGTGCACACGTGCCGTTATCCGCCATCTGCTCCCGACCGCCCATTCGCGCCGTTTGTAGTCCGACAGCAGCAAATCAAACGTCCGACCACCGCTGTCCACAGCCTTTGCCGCAAACTGCACGCGCCGCCCGTCCGACCTCGGCATATCCGCCACTTCCACCGTCAACGGCACACCTGAAACCGCCTCCGCCCGCCATTGCGAAGACAGTGCCGCTTCCGTTCTGAATACGCCGTAAGCCGCGCCCGCCAACACGCACAGCATCAGACCGGCAAACGCAAAACGCCTTGCAAACACAGCAAAAACCGCAAAAGCCGCCAGCCAAAACAGCCAATGCGGCACGACCGGCAGCGCAAACGAAGCCGCCGCGCCGACAACCCAACACGGCAAAAACCAACGACGGAACACGTCTCCCCACCCCAGATATTTCAAAAATAAACGGATAATAAAGCAAATCCGAAAAACCGTCATAACAAGATTTGAAAATGATATAGTGGTTTAAATTTAAATCAGGACAAGGCGACGAAGCCGCAGACAGTACAAGCAGTACGACAAGGCGAGGCAACGCTGTACTGGTTTTTGTTAAACCACTATAAGAATGCAAACGAAAAGCCTCAGTATTATCCGAGACAACGGCAAACTTTCCATCGTCATTCCCACGAACCCACATCCCGTTATTACCACGAAAGCGGGAATCTAGGACTCAGGGTTAAGAAAACCTACATCCCGTCATTCCCTCAAAAACAGAAAACCAAAATCAGAAACCTAAAATCCCGTCATTCCCACGAAAGTGGGAATCTAGGTCTGTCGGTGCGGAAACTTATCGGGTAAAACGGTTTCTTTAGATTCCACGTTCTAGATTCCCGCCTGCGCGGGAATGACGATTCATAAGTTTCCCGAAATTCCAAC
>OCLT01000197.1_pt1 | contig 98928 bp, 93 predicted proteins | sample 1481411 | NCBI WGS metagenome assembly OCLT01 (sample SAMN04168690, study PRJEB22393) | synthetic metagenome | isolation source: purchased from BEI Resources HM-276D
CAGTCGGCCCCATCAAGCTTGATGGGGCCGACTGTTGGTTTTTGCCGTCTGGGACGAGGGCAAACTGAAGTTGTCACCTACTGAGGAGTGGGCTTACTTGCGGAAGCTGGGGTTGAGCACTTTCTTGCGCAGGCGGATGCTCTGGGGGGTCAGCTCGACCAGTTCGTCGTCGGCGATGTATTCCAGCGCGTCTTCCAGCGACAGGCGCTTGGGCGGAATCAGGGTGAGGGCTTCATCGGCGCCCGAGGAGCGCACGTTCGTCAGCTTCTTGTTCTTGCAGACGTTGACGTTCATGTCCTGCTCGCGGGCGTTTTCACCCACGATCATGCCCACGTACACTTCCTGCCCGGCGTCGATGAAGAAGTTGCCACGGTCTTGCAGCTTCCAGATCGAGTACGCGAACGAGGTGCCGTCTTCCATGCTGACGAGCGAGCCGTTCTGGCGGGTCTTGAGTTCGCCGGCCCAGGGCGCGTAGCCGTCGAAGATGTGGCTCATGATGCCCTCGCCCTGGGTCATGCTCAGAAACTGGGTGCGGAAGCCGAACAGGGCGCGGGCGGGAATCTTGAACTCCACGCGCACGCGGCTGCCCTGCGGTTCCATGTTCACCATCTGGCCTTTGCGGGCGCCGAGCACACCGATCACGGTGCTGGCGTGCTGCTCGGGCACGTCGATCACGAGGTGCTCGATCGGCTCGTGCTTCTCGCCGTCGATCTCGCGGATGATCACGCGGGGGCTGCCGACCTGCACTTCGTAGCCTTCACGGCGCATGGTTTCGAGCAGGATACTCAGGTGCAGCTCGCCACGGCCCGACACCACGAACTCGTCGGGGCGCACTTCTTCGACCTTGAGCGACACGTTGGTCATCACTTCGCGCTTCAGGCGGTCGTTGAGGTGACGCGAGGTGACGTACTTGCCTTCCTTGCCGGCGAAGGGGCTGGTGTTGGGCTGGAAGGTCATGCTGACGGTCGGCTCGTCCACCGTGATGATCGGCAGCGCTTCGGGTTCGGCGAGGTCGGCGATGGTTTCCCCGATCTGCGCGTCTTCGATCCCGGCGAGCGCCACGATGTCCCCGGCGCCCACTTCGTCCACCTCAATGCGCTTGAGGCCGAGGTGCGTAAAGGGCTGCACCACACGGGACTTGGTCATGGTGCCGTCTTTGTGCATCAGCTGCACAAACTCGCCCTTCTTGACGGTGCCGCGCGCCACGCGCCCCAGCACGATGCGGCCGAGGTACTCGGAGTAGTCGAGGTTGGTGACCAGCATCTGGAAGGGCGAGTCGAGGTCCACCTTCGGCGCGGGAATGTGCTCGAGCACCATGTCGAACAGTTCCTTGAAGTCGTCGCGGGGCTGTTCGAGGTCCTTGAACGCCTTGCCTTCACGGGCGATGGCGTACAGCACCGGGAAGTCGAGCTGGTCGTCGTTGGCGCCGAGTTCGGCCATCAGGTCGAAGGTCAGGTTGACGACCTCTTCGGGGCGGGCGTCGTTGCGGTCGATCTTGTTGACGACCACGATGGGCTTGAGCCCGAGCTCGATGGCCTTTTTCAGCACGAAGCGGGTCTGCGGCATCGGGCCTTCAGCAGCGTCGACGAGCACCAGGGCGCCGTCGACCATGCCCAGCACGCGCTCCACTTCGCCCCCGAAGTCGGCGTGGCCGGGGGTGTCCACGATGTTGATCTTGACCCCGTTGTATTCCACGGCCGTGTTCTTCGCCAGAATGGTGATGCCGCGCTCGCGCTCGAGGTCGTTGGAGTCCATCGCGCGTTCGGCGATTTCTTCCCCGTGCTTGAGTTCCAGCGTCTGCTTGAGCAGGCCGTCGACCAGCGTGGTCTTGCCGTGGTCGACGTGCGCGATGATGGCGATGTTTCTGTATTCCATAGTTGCTCCCTCGGTACGGAGCTTTTAGCTTTCGGCCCTTAGCCTTCAGCCATCAGCCCTTATGAGCCTGAATTGGCACAAAAAAACCCGCCGCGATTCCAGAGTTCGGAAGATGGGCGGGATACCCAAACAGAGATTCTAGCAGATGAGGTCAAGGTGCGGTCAGCCAAAGCCACGTTTCGCGCCGCGCTTCTTGAGAGTGCTTTAGGGTGCGAACAATGGACAAAGAACAGACACAAAATGAAGGCCAGAGCGTCAGGCCCCGGCCTTCTTCCTGCGGTAAGTCAAGTCTTACTTGCGACGGCTGCTGTGGTCGCCCTCAGCAAACTCCTCGACGATCTTCTTATTGAAGGCGGGCAGGTCGTCGGGCTTGCGGCTTGTCACCACGCCCTTGTCGGTCACGCACTCCTCGTCCACCCACTGCGCGCCGGCCAGCGTCAGCTCGCGCTTCAGGCTCGGCCACGAGGTCATTTTCAGCCCCTGGGCGATGCCGGTTTCCGAGAGGCTCCAGGGGCCGTGGCAGATGGCGGCGATGGGTTTGCCCGCGTCGTACATGTCGCGCACGAACTTCATGGCGCCTTCTTCGAGCCGCAGCTTGTCGGGGTTGACCGTGCCGCCGGGAAGCAGCAGGCCGTCGTAGTCGCTGACCTGCACTTCGGACACGACGTGGTCGACCCGGTACTTCTCCTGCGGTTCGATGTCGCCCTTCATGGACTGGATTTCGCCGGGCTCGAGGCTAATGAGTTCAGTGGTGCCGCCCGCCGCTTCGATGGCCGCGCGGGGGCTGGTCAGTTCGATTTCTTCCACGCCGTCGGCGGCGAGGATGGCGATTTTCTTGCCGGTGAGGTCTTTGGCCTTGGTCATGGCCCCAGCCTCTCACCCGCTCGTAAGGCGCGGGTCGACCCTGCCTTGAGAGGACCTTGATTCATTTCTCCCGCCTCCGCGCCAGCCAAAAAAACTGCCCGGTGAGGGGCAGCCTGTGTGCGGGGGTGCGGGAAGCGCTTTCCTTCTTGTTACTTCAGCTTGGCGAGCATGGCCTGGGCCGTCGCCACGTCGCGCTTTTCCCAGAAATTGTCGGCGCCCATGCCGGCGGCCTTTTCCAGCTGGGCCCTGGCGCCGGCCTTGTTGCCCTGGAGCAGCAGCGCGTTGGCGTACTCGACGCGGTGAATGGGAGTGTTCGCTTCGAGGGCGATGGCCTTCTCGAAGTTAGGAACGACCTGGGCTTTGCTCGCACCAGTGGCGCTGCGGGCAATGGCGCCCTTGGAATCAAGGTTGGCGTTCCACAGGCCCAGGGCCACGTAAGCCGACGCCATGTTGGGCTTGAGCTTGATGGCGGTATCGAGGTTCTGCTTCATGTCCTTCGCCATACCGAGGCTCTGAAGAATCCCGCTGAACTGCGCGAGGCGGCCCTGAGCGCGGGCGAGCTCGAAGTAGGCTTCGGGGTTGTTCTTGTCGGCGGCGATGGCCTGCTTGGCGTAGTCCTGCGCCTTGGCGAACAGGGCCTTTTTCTGGCTGTCGGCCACCAGACCGGCGCCGTTGGTGGTCGCTTCGGCGGCGAGGGCGTACCCGTCGCTGGTCTTGAGCGCGGCGGCGGCGGTGGCGGCTTCCTGCCACTTGCCCTGGTCGTAGAGCGACTGCGCGGCTTGCAGCGACTGGGCGCCGGCAGCGCTCAGGATGAGGGTCAGGGCCAGGGGGGTCACGGTCAGAACAGGGTTACGCATTGAAACTTCCTCCAGAAGGGTGCCCGGCAAAGGGGCCAGGCCAGAATTAAGGTGGCGGGGCCGATACCGAAAGCCGGAAGGCCGAACGGAACGGAGGTGGTCGGTTTGGTCGTTTGGGAAAACTGAACTGAGTATACACAAAAAGGTGACGCGTATCTGATCCCCCCGTTGGGGGCGCGCTTGCCGGACTGTTCTGCACCCGGTGCAGTTCTGGACGCAGTGCAAAATTGCGCTCAGGTCGGGCTTGACGGGGCGCTGAAGAACGTGGGCTGGGCCGGCGGTGACAGCGGGCCGCCTCACGCTCTACGCTGGGGGGGTGGACTGGAAAGCGGCGCTCGCCGAGATTCGTGCCGCGCTCCCGCCGGGCAGTGGGGCGGGTGGGGTGCAGCGCGGCAGCCTGCGCTGGCTGGAAGCCGAACTGGGGGCTCGCGGCGGCAATCCGGCGGCCCTGCGCAACATCGTGTACCGCGACGTGGGCACCGCCGCCGACAAGCGCCTGCTTGCCGAGCTGCTGCGCGAGCTGGCGCAGGAGGCGGGGCTGCGGCTCGACCTGGGGGCGCCCGAGCAGGAACCGGCGCCGCTGCCGCCCGAACTGGAACTGCTGGGCCGCAGCAAAAAACGGGTCTACAAACAGTTTCTGGCCGGCGTGCGGGCGGGCCGGACCCCCCGGCTGGTGGTTACGGGCCGCGCCGGGGCGGGCAAGACGGTGCTGCTCGACCACCTCGCGGCGGCGCTGCAACAGGCCGGAGCGCGGGTCGAGCGCCTCAACCTCAGCGGAGACCTGCTGGCGCTGGCAGGGGGGCCGCCGCTGCGTGACCGCTCCTTCGCCTCGCTCGCCGCGCGGCAGCTCGACGCCCTGCGGACGGTGCTGCCGCCCGAGCGCCTGCCGGTGGGCAGCGCCCTGCTGGTGCGCGTGACCGAAAACCTGCATTTCGGCAACGATCCGCCCCGCCTCCCCGACGGTACTCCCGCGACCGCCGCCGCCTGGGCCGCCGAGGTGCTGCGCCGGCACATTCCTGCTGGGGTCAGCGTGCTCTTTGCCCTCGAAGACGCCGCGGGCTGGCCGCCGGGCGCCGGAGAAATCATCGAGTTGCAGCCTCCCACCCTCACCGAAGCGCGGGCTTATCTGATGGCCCGGCTGGGTGTGTCGCGCCCGGTGGCCGACAGCCTGGCGCGGGAAACGGGGCGCAACCTCGACCGCTTGACGCTGCTTGCCGGAGCTGGCGGCAACGCGGCGCGGCTGCTCGCTGACCACGACGTGCGCCGCCTGGCCTGCGCGGCAGCGGTGCTGGCCGTCCCGCCCACTGGCACCCGTGACACCGCTTCGTCTGTCCCGCTCGGTGACCCGCCCGTGCTGCCTGCCGAGGCGCTCGCCCTGGCCCTGGGCGGACAGGTCACGGCGCTGCCGCTGCACGCCCGCAGCCTGCTCGACGCGGTGACCGGGCCGCTGGAGGGGGAAGGTCAGCCGGAGGCGGGACAAGCGGTGGGAGAGGACACGGGCGAAAAAGTCACCGGCTGGCGTCCCCGACCTTTGCTGTGGCTGGCGCTGCCGCTGCTGCCGGAAGCCGAGGTGGAGGCGGCAACTGAACAGTTTGTGCAGGCCACCCAGAGCCGCGACCTCAGTCCCGAGGTGGTGCCCTACCGGCTGGCAGCGCTGGCCGCGCTCGGCGAGTGGAGCATGCTGGAGCGCCATGTCCGTGCCCGGCCCGATGACGCCCGTTACCTGCCGGCGCTGTGGCGGCGCATCCGGGCAGGAGCGAGTTCGCCGGAGCGCGAAGGGCTGGCACGGGCCGTCGTCACCCACTACGCCAGCCGGGGCGAGTACCACGCGCCCGCCGCCCGCGACGCGCTGTTCGTGCTGCTGGAAGCCGAGGGCGCCGCGCACGCCTGGGCCAGGGTCAAACTGGCCGAGAGCAGCCTCGACGCCGGCAACTTCGAAACGGCGCAGACCCAGTTGGAAAAAGCGGAGCTTGAGCACCTCTCCGTGCAGCCTGGCAGCTGGGGAGACGACTGGCGCCTGGCCGCGCAGTCCGACGGGCTGCTGGTGCAGGCGGCGCTCGCACGCTGGCGGGGCGACATGGCCGGCGCGACGGAGGCGGTGAGTGACCCGCGCACCGCGCAGTCCGGCCCCCGGGCGCGGCTGTGGCGCGGGCTGGTCGCCAAAGACGCGGGCCGCTGGGAAGAAGCGCTCGACCACCTCGGCGCGGTGCCGGGCAGCAGCCCGCTGCTCTCGGCACGCGCCCGTTATCAGGAAGGCGACCTGCGGCTGCGGCTGGGGCAGCCCGTCACCGCTTACGCCGCCCTGAGCGATGCGGCCCGGCGCCTAAAAGCGGCTGGCGCCAACCCCGAGGAGCAGGCGCGGGTGCTCGCGCGGGCCGCCACCGCCCGGCGCCGCCTAGGGTACGCGGAGGACGCCCTGCGGCTGTTCGGGCAAGCGCTCGCGCTGCTGCCCACCGACCTGCGCCGCTCGGCAGACGCGGTGCTGCAGGCGCGTTTGATTTCCGAACAGGTGCCGGTGCTGCTCGCGCTGGGCCGCCCCGACGACGCGCTGGCGCAGGCGGCCCAGGCCCTTACCCTGCTGCGCGGCGAGGGGGGCCGCCGCGCCGAGGTGACCTACCGTGTTCGCCGCACCCACTACCGGGTGGCCCTCGCCTACCTGACGCGGGGGCGCGGCGTGCCGTACCTCCAGCCTTTCGGTGGCCCCGAGTTCGACACCCCCGACCTCGTTCACGCCCGCGCCCTGCTCGCCGAGCTGTTGCGGGCACCGGTGGGTCAGAGTGACCGCGAGCAACTCCTTGCCTTCGATATGCACCTGTCACTCGCACTGGCGCAGCCTGACCCCCAGCAGGCCCTGGCCGACCTGGGCCGCGCCCTCGACATGACCGACCATCCCTACGCCGAGGCCCAGGCGCGGGCGCTGCGCGCTGAAGCGTTCGTGCGGGCGGGCGAACCCGGTCAGGCACTCGGTGAACTGGGCCGCGCCCACGCCCTGCTGCGCCGGGTGCGGCTGGGACTGCCCGGCCCGCAGGAAGCCGACCCGGCGCTCAGCGCTCAGCTCCTGGGTGTGGAAATCCGGGTAGGGCTTGCCGAAGCTTCAAAGCAGGCCACCGAAGCCCTGCTCGGGCTGCGGCAGGCGCTTGCCGACCCGTCGCTGCATCCCTTCCGCTCCGGCATCTGGCGCGAGGCGGGGCGGGCACTGGAACGGCTACACCCGGCCCCACAGGACGTACTCACTGCGCTTTTCCCTGCGGCGCCGGAGCTGCCTTTGCGGGTGTCCGACGCTTTGGTGGTCCTGGCGGCGCAGGCCGATCCGCTGCCCAGCTCGACAGAAGACCCGGACCTGTAGGAGGCCCGGGCTACTGCGAACAGCTCAACGGAAATACGTCAGCAGAATCTCGGCTTCCTCGCCGGGCACGCCGCGCAGCATGTTGGTGCGGTGGTAGGTGAGCAGCACCTGATTGCTGCCGAGCTGGTGCAGGCTGAGCTGGCCGTGGATCCCGTTCTGGCTGATGGGGTCGTACCCGTGCAGGTTCCACTGCACGCCGCCGCGCAGGTCGATGCTGCGGTCGCTGGCGGTGCTGGCCGGCACCCGCACCGGCTTGAAGGTAAAGCCCTCGGGCACCTCCACCTCGCCGCTGCGTAGGTCGAAGCTCAGGCCGCGCAAGAGGGCCGGCACGCCGGGCTGCTCGGGAAAGGTCAGGCGCTGGGGCGTGCGCAGCAGCGGCAGTTTCAGACTCTTGCCGCTCGGCACCAGCACCGGCTGAAAGGCGAGGTAGCGCCCAAACTCTTCCCGGGTGATGCCCAGCCGCGCGTCGTAGCTCGGCACCTGCCCCCGCGCCGCCGAGGCGAGCACCATCCGCAGCGCCGCTGGACTGCCGCCCACCGAGGTCACGCGCTGTTGCAGGTTCACTGTGGCAATGCGCGCGCCCCGGTTGACCAGTTGAGCGGTCTGCTCAGCGGCGGGGAGCAGGGCCGCCACCCGTGTCGCCAGAGCCGCCGGGGACTCTGCCGACGCCAGCGCCTGATTGCCAGGGCCACCGAGTCCGGCGGTGCCCAGTCCCAGCAGGGCCACGAGCGGCAACAGTGAGCGGCGGGAAGCAGACATAGCGGTTCCGAACATAGGACTTCAAGGTGAGAACTGAGCGCCGGCGCCCTCATGCGCTGCCGGCCCCCGTCCGCTGCCAGTCCCATCTTCTGTCAGTCGAGGTACTCGCGCGCCTTCAGGTGACTGGCCCGCAGCGTAAAGCGCTCGGCGTCGCCCGCCCCACACAACCGGCCCACCTGCGTCCGGGCGGCGCGGAACTGCTCGGGGGTCCACGGCCACTTGTAGAACGCCTGATAAAAAGCCATCACTTCGGCGGCCACGTCCACTGTGTCGGTCGTGTCAACGAACACCTCGGGGTAGGGGCTGGCCGGCGCGTAGTACTGGTAGAAGCGTATCGGGTCGCGCCAAGCTGCCAGCCGCCTGATGTCCTCGCCGCTTTCGGGGGCCGCGTCTCCGCCGAGGTCCGGCGCGGGGGAGAGGGCCGCCGCGCTCGTCCCCGCCTCGTTCAGAATCTTGGGAATGCGGGCGAGCGTCACCGCGTCAAAGGCGATTTTGGCCGTCATGCGGTGGTCGGGGTGGGGATGGTCGTCGCTCCAGGTGATGACCGCGTGAGGCCGGAAGGTCGCGTAGAGCCGGGCGAGTTGCAGCGCCTCGTCCCGCCCGCCGGTCATACGGCTGTCGCCCATGTCGAAGAAGTGGTATTTCGCGCCGATTTTGTCGGCCACCCACGCGCCGTGCTCGCGCCGAATGCGCCGCACTTCCTCGTGCTCGGTGTCCCCGAACTGACTGGCGAGTTCGCCGAGCGTGGTCCACACCAGCAGCACCTCGTCGCCGCGCCGGGCGTGTTTGGCGAGGGTTCCGATGCACCCGATTTCGTCGTCAGGATGGGCAAAGACGGCCATGATTCGCATAGGCAGAGTCTAGAACTGTGCGCGGGCCCAGAAAGCGGGACGGTCTACGCTCGCCGCATGTCACAGAAAATGCCGCCGCAGGAAATGTTTGAACAGGGCCTGGAAAAGCGCCGCGCCGTGATGGGTGCCGAATTCGTGGACCGCGCCTTCGCGGGTGGGGAAGACGCCTTCGGGGCCGACTTCCAGCGCTTCATGACCGAATACGCCTGGGGCGCCGTCTGGGGCCGGGGCGGGCTGACCGACCGCGAGCGCCACATGGTCACCATCGGCATCCTCGCCGCGCTGGGCCGTGAAAAGGAACTCGCCGGGCACCTGCGCGCCACCGCCAACACGGGAGTCAGCGAACGCGACCTGAGCGACGTGCTGCATCAGGTCGCCATTTACGCGGGCGTTCCGGCGGCCCTGAGCGCGGTGAACGCCACTAAGGAAATGTTGGCAAAACGCCACAGCAAGGAGCCGAACAAATAGACTGTCTTTTCATTCAAATTTATACGAAATGTGAAATAGGAAGTTCAATGGGGAAGACCCTCCTCAGCCCCCGCTGGCGCCTCCGCTACACTCCTCCCTATGTCACTCGCCTCCTACATCGACCACACGCTGCTTAAGGCCACCGCCACGCTCGCCGACATCCGCACGCTGTGTGAGGAAGCCCGCGAGCACTCGTTCTACGCGGTGTGCATCAACCCGGTCTTTATTCCCCACGCCCGCGCCTGGCTCGAAGGCAGCGACGTGAAGGTCGCCACCGTCTGCGGCTTTCCCCTCGGCGCCATCAGCTCCGAGCAGAAAGCTCTGGAAGCCCGCCTGAGCGCCGAAACGGGCGCCGACGAAATCGATATGGTCATCCACATCGGCTCGGCGCTTGCCGGCGACTGGGACGCGGTGGAAGCCGACGTGCGGGCAGTGCGCCGCGCGGTGCCCGAGCAGGTGCTCAAGGTGATTATCGAAACCTGCTACCTGACCGACGAGCAAAAGCGCTTGGCGACTGAGGTCGCCGTACAGGGCGGCGCCGACTTCGTGAAGACGAGCACAGGCTTCGGCACCGGCGGCGCCACCGTGGACGACGTGCGCCTGATGGCGGAAGTGATCGGGGGCCGCGCCGGACTCAAGGCGGCGGGCGGCGTCCGCACTCCTGCCGACGCGCAAGCCATGATCGAGGCGGGCGCGACCCGGCTGGGCACCTCGGGCGGCGTGGGTCTGGTGTCGGGCGGCGAAAACGGAGCCGGCTACTGATGCCCGCTGAAACGGCCCCCCGCGTCATCCTCGCGTCGGGCAGCCCGCGCCGCCGTGAACTGCTCGGCAACCTTGGCGTGCCGTTCGAGGTCGTCGTCAGCGGTGAGGCGGAAGACAGCCAGGAAACCGACCCCGCTCGCCTCGCGCTCGAACTCGGGCAGCTCAAGGCCCGCGCCGTCGCCGCGCAGCATCCGGACGCGGTGGTCATCGCCGCCGACACGGTGGTCGCGCTGGGGGGAACGCTGCTCGCCAAACCCGCCGACGAGGCCGAGAACGCCGCTTTTCTGCGCCAGCAGTCGGGCAAAACGCAGCAGGTCTACACCGGCGTGTGCGTCATCTCCCCGGCAGGCGAGCAGAGCGGCGTGGAGCGCACCGACGTGACCTTCCGCGCATTGACCGAGGCCGAAGTGACGTTCTACGCCCGCAGCGGCGAGGGGCTGGACAAGGCCGGCGGCTACGGTATTCAGGGCGTCGGGATGGCTCTGATTGAGCGAGTCGAGGGTGACTACTCCAACATCGTCGGCTTTCCGCTCGCGCTGGTGCTGCGGCTGCTGCGCGGGGCGGGAGTTTCGGCATTCGGCGTCTGAGGAGTGTCGGCTGAGCGGCGGCGCACTTCTCCGAACACTTCCCGCAGCAGCCGCGCCGCCTCGCCGGCCCGCACACCACCTTGCACCGTAGGCCGCCAGCCCCAGTGGTCGGCAAGCAGGTCGCTGACGCCGCCGAGCGCCCCAGCCTTCGGGTTGGCCGCGCCGTAGACGATGTGCCCGATTCGTGCTTCGAGCGCCGCGCCGAGGCACATCGGGCAAGGTTCCAGCGTGACCACCAACGTGCAGTCACTCAGGTACGGCGTGCCGAGGCCAGCCGCCGCTTCCCGCAGCGCCGCGAGTTCAGCGTGGCAGGTCATATCGCCGTCCTCGCGTGAGGTGTTGCGGCCTCGCCCAACTATTTCGCCGTCGGCATTCAGCACCACCGCGCCCACCGGGACTTCCTGCCGCTCGGCGGCTTGCTGGGCCAGGGCCAGGGCCTCGCCCATCGCCGCGTGCAGCGGGTCGGCAGGCAGACCGAGAGATTCGCGGGCGCCCACCGCCCACAGCGGAGGTTGCACTCCCACCCACTGCACCGCGCCGTGCTCGTCGGTGAGCAGGGGCACACGATCCCGCTCAGCGCGGGGAAGATGCGCGTCGGTCAGCACGTCGCTGAGCTTGCGCGTGCCGCCCGCGAGCCGGATGCGGTCGCCGGCCTGCCGGGTGCGCCGGGTCCAGTCGGGGGGCAGGGGAAAATCGGGTTCCGGCCAGTCGCACGGCGCCGTGTATAGGTGCCCCCCCGTGACCGTCACATCCCGACCAGTGGGCAGGGTTAGGTGCCGCGTCTGCCCTGCGTTGAGCGCTCCGGCAAGGTCGCGCAGTTGCTCAGCGGTGAAGTCCAGCCCGCCTGAGCGCAACTCGGCGGCCAGCCAGCGCCGCAGCACGGCGGGCGGTTGCCGGTCCAGCGGCGTGTGCGGCGTCAGCCGGGCGGCAAGCGCCTGCAAGGCTGCGTCGTCCTCTGCACCCAATTCCGCCACCTGGGCCAGCGCTGTTTCAGCGGCGGGAAAGCGGGTGAGCAGCACCGGCATCACCTCACGGCGCAGCCAGGCGCGGGTAAAGCGCGGGTCGGCGTTGCTGGCGTCCTCGCGCCAGTCCTGACCGAGGCCGCGCAGGTAGGTTTCGATTTCAGCCCGCCCCACGTTCAGCCAGGGCCGTCGCACCCGTCCCCGCTGCGGCGGGATGCCGCGTATGCGCCCCTCGCCGCGCAGCAGTTCCATTAAAACCGTTTCGGCTTGGTCGCGCCGGGTGTGGGCGGTCAGGATGACCTCGGCGCCGGAGTGTTTCGCCGCCCGACTCAGCACGTCGTAGCGTAGCCGCCGTGCCGCGTCTTCCAGATTCCAGTTTCTCCGCGCCGCCACCGCGCCCACGTCAATCCGCGTGACCTCGCACGGTACGCCCAACCGGGCGCACAGGTCGCTCACCCAGGCCGCGTCGTCGACGGACTCAGGGCGCAGAGCGTGGTCAAGGTGGGCGACGGCGGGCAGCGCCCCCACCGCCAGCAGCGCCCGCAACAGCCCCACCGAATCGGCTCCCCCCGAGACGCCGACGAGCACCTGACGCCCGACGAAAGGCTCCAGCGGCTGCGTTAGTCGGCGTGCGCTCGTATGGTTCGGGGCCGATTCGCTCATGACCGCCACTGTAACGCTGCGTCTCAGGAGGTGGAAAAGGCTCACAGATAAAGACCGCATTTTCTCGACACTGTGCCAGAGTGTTGTCAGACACATTTGCCTACGCTCGGGCCATGACCCTTTTGCCCGGATACCCTGCGCCCGCGTTCAAATTGCCCGGCGACGATGGCCGCTGGTGGGGGCTGCCGGACCTGCGCGGTCAGGCGGCGGTGCTGTACTTTTATCCACTCGCTCATTCGCGCGACTGTGCGCTGGAGGCGATGGCTTTCGAGGTGCTGCTCGGCGAGTTCGCGGCAGCGGGAGCGCGGGTGCTGGGCATCAGCACCGACTCGCGGGCGCAACTGGCGCGCTTTCGCCATGCCCAGGGTCTGACGTTTCCACTGCTCTCGGACGCTGGGCGCGAGGTCAGCCGCCTGTACGGCGCGCGCCGGTCGCCCTGGGGGCTGGTGGGCCGGGCGGGCCGGCAAACCTACCTGCTCGACGAGCGGGGCCGCGTCGTTCACCACTGGCCGCAGGTGGACCCTGCCTGGCACGCTCAGGCGGTGCTGGACACGCTGCGGCGCTGGCGCGACGGGCAGGACGGGGCCGTTACACTCGGGGCATGACCCCCCGCGTCGGCCAGCCTGCCCCCCCTTTTCGTGCCCGCAGCGACGATGGCCGCCTGATCGACCTCGCGGAGCTACGAGGCCGCTGGGTTGTGCTGTACTTTTACCCGCGCGCCGGGACGCCGGGCTGCTCGGTAGAAGCTCAGCGCTTTGAGGAAGCTCTGCCTGAATTCGAGCGCCTGGGCGCCGAGGTTATCGGCGTGAGCACCGACACCGAGGCGCAGCAGGCCCGCTTTCGTGACCGCTGCGGTCTGTCGTTCCCGCTCTTGCCCGACGGGGACCGCGCGGTGGCCGAGGCTTATGGAGTGCTCGGCGGCGTAGGCAAACTGCTGGGGATGACGGCGCGTCAGACTTTTCTGATCGACCCGGCGGGCCGCCTCGCCTTTCACTGGAAACGCGTTAACCCGCTGGGCCACGCGGCGGAGGTCTTGCAGACCCTAGAACAGTGCCAGCGCACCGACCCGCCGACGAGCTGATGCTGCTGAGTGTGGACTGGGACGCCTTTTCCGGCCCCCGCGAACTGGTCTTCGACGCGCCGATCTGGGGCACGCCCGACTGCCCCGCCGACCGGCTGGACGCCTGGCGAGAGCGGGCGCAGCGGCGTGGGGGCGAGAGCTGGGCCGCGCTCGACACCGATTTTCCGCTGTACAAGGGCTGGGAAGAGCTGCGGCGCTACGTGGGCGTGCCCGCGTTCATCACCCTCAGTCACGCCGACGCCTGGGACTGGTTGCAGCAATTTCCCGGCGAGGACGTGCTCAACGTGGATTCGCACCACGACCTGACGAGTTTCAGCGGCGACCCGGCCCGGCTGCGCCCCGGCAACTGGGCCGGCCTGGGGCTGGCAGCGGGACTGATTCGGCAGTATGTCTGCCTCTACCCCTGGTGGCACGCCGACCTGCCCGTCGCCGAGGGCCACGATCTGGAGCGCACCTGGGGCGAATTCGGGCCCCGGCTGGCGCCTGAGCTGCATGGGCGGGTCACACTGCGCCGGCAGGTGGCCCCCGACGACGGCTGGCCCGAACCCCAGGACGTAAAGGCACTGCTGCTGGTGCAGTCGCCTGCCTGGACCAACCCGGCCCATGACGCGCCGCTCTCTGGCCTGGCGCGGGACCTCGGCGCCCGCCATCTGCACCCGCCCCTGGAACGGACTTGATACTCTTTACAGGGTGTTGTCAGTGGGGCTGGGCCGGCTGTGCGGTCCTTTCCCGGCTGCACCTGGAGTGAGCGAGATGAATTCTGAACCCGAATCTGCATTCCCGAGTTATCAGGTGGGCACCTTCGCGCTGGTGCGCCACCAGGACGACGTGTTGCTGGTGCGCCCGTATCAACTGCTGCTGCCGGGCGGCCCCCAGAGCCTGCCGGGTGCCCTGGTCGATATCCAGCACAGCGGCCTGGGCGTGGTCGAAACCGCGTTGCGGCGGCTTTTGCTTTCGCAACTCAGCATCTCGGTCAGCGAGTTCTGGCTGGTCGGCAGCCATACCCTGCGGACGCCCGGTCCAGACGGGCAGGCCATCCCCCGCCTGAACCTGATTTTCGGCACCGATTACTGCTCGGGCATCCTCAACCCGCAGCCGCTCGGCTTCAAATCGGCCATCTGGGTGCCGCGCTCACAGTTGATGGAGCGGGTGCCCGAGTGGCTGAGTGCGGCCCTCTTCGAACTGGAAAAAGTGGTGCCCCCCCCGGCCCGCGAGGCGGCAGCGTCCCGGCCCGCCGTCACCGCGCGTTTTCCCTGGCGCCGCTGAGAGAGCGATAACAATGAAGCCGCCGGCACCTCCTGAATCGGGGATGCCGGCGGCTCTTTTGGGTGGGTGCTCGCTCAGCCGCCCGGGGTCAGCACGACCTGCACACGGTCGTTGCCGATCTTGCTCTTGTCGTAGGTGCACTGCATGTTCACCGGCACCAGCGGGCGCACGGCCCCGGCAGTGTCCTTGAACTCAATCATCACCGGCACTTGCAGTTGCAGCTGGCCGTTCTGGTTGGGCCGCACGGCCTGGTCGATTTGCGAGGGAGTGGCGTTGGTCACGACCTGCAACGTTTCGTTGTCGTGCATTTCGCCGGTTCCTTTGACCGCCGTGAGCAGCGACTGGGTCTGACCGGGGCCGAGCATCAGCGGCAGGTCATTGGGAGCATGCAGCCGCTCGCGGCACTGTTCGATGAAGTGATACTTGCTCACGCCGTAGGCGTCACGGTCACTGTAAAACGGGTTGGCGCGCACCGCCGTGGCCGTCACCCAGCCGAGCAGCAGCACCGTCAGCGCAAGAGCGATCCAGAGCAGGATGCGGCCCGTGCCCCCGCCGGAGGAAGAAGAGGAAGAGTTGCTCATAGCTCGCCCAGCATACCCCACATTTCAGGACGTTCCGCCGCTCGCTGCGCTGTCCCTGAGCGGGTGCCGGCCCCAGTCGGTGGAAGGTGAGGGGGCCATTTATGGGATTCTCGATAGAATTTGGTGAGGCCAACCTGGATAAACTAGGCGTCAGGAGAACAAGTGAACGTGTGAGCCAGCCGCCCCTGACCCTCAAAAACTATGCCCTGTCGCGGTCCATCGGGCGCGGCAACACGTCGGACGTGCGCCTGGCGACGGGCCCGGATGGCCGCGAGGTGGCGATCAAATTGCCACTTCCCGCCACCCTGCGCCAGCACGACGCCGCCGAGCGCTTCGGCAACGAGGTGCGGCTGACCTTGCAGTTTCGGCACCCGCATGTGGTGCGCGGGTTTGCGGGCACGCCCTTCGGACCGGGGGCCTTTCTGGCGCTCTTTTATTATCCCGACGGGCCGCTGAGCAACCGCCTGCGCGGTCAGCCGCTGCCAAATGAGGAAGCGCTGCGGATTCTGGCGGACATCGCCGCCGCGCTCGCCTACCTGCACCGGCTCGGCGCTGTCCATCAGGACGTGAAGCCGCAAAACGTCTACGTGAGTGGGGGCCGCGCGGCGCTCGGCGACCTGGGAAGCGCGTATTTCGTCGCCCAGGGGTCCAAGACCAGCGGCAGCCCCTACTACATGGCCCCCGAGGTCTACCACGGCGAATCCACCAGCAGCGCCAGCGACGTGTACAGCCTGGGCGTGATGGCGTGGGAACTGCTGACGGGTGCCCGGCCCTTCAGCGGCAACAGCTACGAGGAATTGATGGTGGCGCACCTCTCGCGCTTTCCCGCGCCGCTCGCCTCGCTGCGGCCCGAGCTGCCGCGTGCGCTGTCCCGCCTGCTCGACCGCACCTTCGCCAAGCGGCCCCACGAGCGCCCCACCGCCGACGCTCTGCGCCGCGCCCTGCTCGAAGCCCTGGGGGAGACGCCACAGGAGGAAGACCTTCCGGCTGAGGAGGTGCCGCTTGCCAGTCAGCAGGCCGGGCGACATACGGCGGCCCCCCGCGTGACTGGGCCGCAGGGCCCCGCTGAGACGCCCGCACAACCGGAACGTGTCCGCCCGGCCCGCCGGGGCTGGAACCCTTTCCGGCGTAAGGGATAGTGCGGAGAAAAGTCAGCGGCAAACCAACTCGCTCGCGCCCCAGTTTGAAGGCGCGAGCGAGTGAGTCAGAGTGGGGTTTAGCGTTCCTCGAAAGCCCCCAACGAGCGGAAACGGGCGGCCCGCTGGGCGAGCAGGTCGTCAGGCGTCAGGGCCGACAGGTCATCCAGATGGCGGCTGATCACGCTGCCCAGGGCTTCGGCAGCGGCGTCCATGTCCAGGTGGGCTCCACCGGGCGGCTCGGGCACGACCTCTTCCACGATGCCCATATCCAGTAGGTCGGCGGCGGTAACGCGCAGGGCCTCAGCGGCGAGGGGAGCCTGTGCCGCGTCGCGCCAGAGGATGCTGGCGGCGCCCTCGGGGGAAATGACCGAGTACCAGGCATTTTCCTGAATCAGCACCCGGTTGCCCACGCCAATCGCCAGGGCGCCGCCCGAGCCGCCTTCGCCGATCACGGCGCACACGGCGGGGACCCGCAGGCGCACCATGCGCTGGATGCTCTCGGCAATCGCCCAGCCCTGGCCGCGCTCCTCGGCTTCCAGGCCGGGGTAGGCGCCCTGGGTGTCGATGAGGGAGACCACCGGCAAGCCGAAGCGGTCGGCGAGGTCCATCAGCCGAATCGCTTTGCGGTAGCCTTCGGGGTTGGCACTGCCGAAGCGGCGCTTGATTTTGGTCTTGGTGTCGCGGCCTTTTTGCTGGAGCAGTAGCATGACGGGCCGCCCCTGCCAGCGGGCGGGGCCGCCGATGAGCGCCGGGTCGTCCCCGAAGCGGCGGTCACCGTGCAGCTCGGTCCAGTCGCTGCACAGCCGGTCCACGTAGTCGAGCGCGGTGGGGCGCCCCGGCGTGCGGGCGAGCTGCACCCGGTCCCAGCGTGAGAGGCCGGCGGCATGTTCGCGGCGCAGCGTCTCGAGTTGCGTCCGCAGTGGGGCGAGCGCGGCATCAAGGTTTTGGCCGGTGCGTTCGGCAGTCGCTTCGAGGTCGCGCACCCGGGCTTCGAGTTCGCGCAGGGCGTCAGCAGGTGTCGAGGTCACAGCCGCGCCTCCTGCCGGGTCAGCACGCCGAGCAGCCCGGCGAGGTGGCGGCGCTGCTCGCGGCGGTCCACCACGTTGTCCACCATGCCGTGTTCGAGCAGAAATTCGGCGCGCTGAAAGCCTTCGGGCAGATTCTGGCGAATGGTCTGCTGAATCACGCGCGGCCCGGCGAACCCGATCAGGGCACCCGGCTCGGCGATGATCACGTCGGCGATGGTGGCGAAACTGGCCGTCACGCCCCCGGTGGTGGGGTCGGTCAGCAAGCTAAGATACGGCACGCCGCGTCCGCTGAGGGCCTCGAGCGCCACCGTCGTTTTCGCCATCTGCATCAGCGAGAGCGCGCTTTCCTGCATTCGGGCGCCGCCGCTCGCCGCGACGAGCAGTAGCGGGGTGCGGCTCTCTGCGGCGTACTCGGCGGCGCGGGCAATTTCCTCGCCCACCACGCTGCCCATGCTGCCGCCCGAGAAGGCGAAGTCCATCACCGCGAGCGTGACCGGCAGGCCGTGCAGGGTCGCCGTGCCGGTCAGGATGGCGTCAGGGCGCCCGGTTTTGGCCTGGGCGCGGCGCAGGCGCTCGGGGTAAGGCTCCGTGTCGGTGAAGTGCAGCGGGTCCACCGGATGCACCTGCCCCGAAAGCTGCCGGAAGCTGCCGGGGTCGGCGAGCACCTCCACCCGGCGCTCGGCGCTGAGGCGAAAGTGATGGCCGCAGCGGGGGCAGACGTAGGCTTCCTGTTCGAGTTCGCGGTTGTACAGCCCCTCTTTGCAGGCCGGGCACTGCGTCCAGAGGTCCGGCAGGTCGGTGCCCGCCTGCTGCTGGGGGCGGCGCCTGCGGAAAAAACGGTCCAATGCCATATGCCCTGCATTCTAGACAGCCGCCGCCGCGCCGCATTGGACCAGGTGCAAGCGTCCGGGCGATTTGGGACGCGGTTCAACGGCTGGGGTAGGGCGGTCGGCCCCTTACCCCAAGCGGCGCTTGAGGTAGTCGTCCATCTGCGCAAGTTGCAGGCCGAGGTCGTCTTGCAGACTGTCCACCCGCTGGCGCAGTGCGCTCAGTTCGGCCTGGCTGGCGCTGTGGCCGGGACCAAGCGCCTGCTGCTCGATGGTGTTGAGCCGCCCGTCGAGATAGCTCTGGAGCTGCGCGAAGCGGCTGCCTTCCTGCGCGTCGAGGCTGGCGCGCAGGCTTTCCATGTCGCGCAGCAGCCGGGCGGTGTCGGCCTCGGCCCGCAGCCGGGTCAGGCCCGCCCAGAAGTAAAAGACCAGCATGGGAATCAGCATCAGCAGCAGCAGCAGCAGCCCCATCGGCATGTTCCGGTAGGTGGCGAAGCCCAGATACAGGGTGTGGGGATAGGTCAAAAAATTGCGGTTGAGCACCGCCAGCACCCCCAGCAGAATCAAAAACAGCAGCAACACACCGAGGCGCAGGCCCATTCGCATGCGGTCAAGCTAACAGAGGGGCGCCTGAGACTGGGCGAGCCGGATTTGAGCGCTTCTTGGGGGAGGCGGCCCCCAGGGAAGGCAGAGGCGGCGCGGGGCGTAGACAGGCCCGCAGCCGTCCGCTTAAGCTGGACAGGTGCTTTCCCTTCAAAAGGCGTCGAACATCCTGGGTGCGTTCAGTGCCGAGCAGCCCGAATGGGGCGTGCGGGCGCTGTCGGCCCATCTGGGGGTTCCGCGTGCCACCGCCCACGCCTACCTCGCCGGGCTGACCGAGGCAGGATTTTTGCGCCGCACGCCGCACGGCAAATACCGGCTGTCGTGGCACATCGCCGAGATGGGCGCGCAACTCACCTCGTCGCTGCCCTGGTTTCAGGACGCCCGCGCCCTGCTGACCCGGCTCGCACTCGACGTGCGAGCGGTGGCCTTCCTGTGCGTGCTGGAGGGCGAAGACGTGGTCGCCGCCATCCGCGAGCGTCACCCCGACGCCGACATCGACCTGCCGCTCGACGTGTACCTGCCCGCCACCGCGACGGCGAGCGGCAAGCTGCTCTACGTGTACGCGGGCATGACCCCCCGCACGTTCGCCCACTGCACCCAGAGCAGCATCACCACGCCCGACGAGTGGAAGACCGAAGTGGCGCGGGTGCGGCGGCTGGGCTACGCCTACTCCATCGAGGAATGGATTCCGGGGCAGTGCACCCTGGCCGTGCCCTACCACCACGGCGGCAGCGTGGTCGCCAGCATCGGCGTGCAGATGAGCGCCGGGCGGTACCTGCGCGAAGAACGCCAGATTCGCGCCCGGGTGATGGACGTGGTGCGCGAGGCGGAGGAGCTGGGCTGAGTCGGGCACGAGCACAAAAAGGGCCTGCCGAGTGGCTCATTTCGCCAGTTCAGCAGGCACTCTTTTCTTGGTTCAGCGTGCAGCCAGTCTCGCCAGATACGCCTCGCCGCGCGGGGTCAGCCGCAGCAGGTGCAGGGGCGGCGTCTCACCGCTGTCGGCGTTGCGGCACAGGCTCTTGAGCGAGCAGGGACCGCAGGCGCACGCCCCGGCGCCCTGGGCGGCTTCCTGCACGTAGCCGCCCGCGAAAAGGGTCTGGAGCATTCCCTCGAGCGCGGCGGGCGTGCTGCCGAGGGTCCGGGCGAGTTCCGCCGGCGTGCGCGGCTCGTGGGCGATGGTTTGCAGCACCGTAGCGAGGTGAGGAGCTGGTGCAGTGGCTGGCGCTTCGTCCGACGCCCGTCGTGACCAGGGCCACATCACAACAGCCCCCGCGCAATCTGGTACACGATGAACGCCGTCACCCAGGCGATGATGAGCTGATAGGCGACGGTCAGCCACGCGACCCGGCGCCCGTGTTCCTGCGCGATGGCGCCCACCGTCACGATGCAGGGGGTGTAGAGCAGCACGAACACCAGGTAGGACAGCCCCGACGCGGGGGTAAAGGCCCGTGAGAGCGCGGCGGCCAGCGGCGACTTCTGGTCCGCCGTGGTGTCGGTGCCGAAGCTGGGCAGTGCGAGCACGGTGGGAAGGGCACTCACGCTCGCTTTGACCGCGTCCCAGGTGGCGAGGGCGGCGTTTTCCAGGCCAGTGAGCAGACCCACTGGGGCGGGCGCGGCAGCCTGTTCACCCAGGTAAATCTGCCCTAGCGTGCCCACGACGACTTCCTTGGCGATAAAGCCCGGCACCAGCGCTCCGGTCGCCTGCCAGTCGCCGAAGCCCAGCGGCGCGAAGATGGGCGAGGCCGCCTGCGCGACCTTGCCGAATACGCTGTCTTGCGGCGGCACGGTGGCGAAGTGTCCGCCGCTCACGGCGGGCAGCGCCAGCAGGAACCACACCCCCGCCACCGTCGCGAGCACCGTGGTCCGGGCGCGGCGGGCAAAGCTCGCGGTGCGGCGCCAGGCGTGTTTCCACAGCACCTTCCAGGCAGGGAAGCGGTAGGGCGGCAGCTCGAGCAGCACCCCGCCGCCCTCCGACGGGTACGAGGTCTTTCTCAGCACCCAGGCGAAGGCGAAGGCGACCAGCATCCCCAGCACGTACATGCCCCAGACCACCCAGCTCCCACTACGCGGAAAGAGCGCGGCGGCAAAAATCACGTACACCGGCAGGCGGGCCGAGCAGCTCATGAAGGGCAAAATCATGCTGACCACGATCCGGTCGCTGCGGCGCTCGAGCGTGCGGGTGGCACTCACGGCGGGCACGTTGCACCCGAAGCCCAGAATCAGCGGAATAAAGGCGCGCCCGTCGAGCCCCAGCGAGCGCATCGCCCGGTCCATCAGGAAGGCGGCGCGGGCCATGTAGCCGCTGTCTTCCAGAAAGCTCATGGCGAGGTAAAGGACGAGCAGGGTGGGCAGGAAGCTCAGCACCGTGCCGACCCCCGGAATGATGGCGCCCACCACGATGTCACGCCCCAGCGGGAACCACGCGAGCGCGGCGGCGGCCCATCCCGCCACGGTTTCTTGCAGCGGCCCGCCGATGAGGTCCACGAAGGGCGCGGCCACGCTGAAGGTCAGCCGGAAGACGAGCAGCACGAGCGCCAGAAACAGCGGCACGCCGAGCACCGGGTGCAGGGTCAGCCGGTCGAGTTTTTCCGACAGGGTGCGCCGCGCCTGCACCTGCGGCACCGCCAGCCGGGCGAGGTCGCCAGCGCGGGCGTAGCGGGCCTCGGCAATGTCGATGAGGGCGTCTATCCCCTGCGCGTCGAGGGCTTTGAGGTGCCCGTCAGCGCGTTCGATGAGGTCGAGGTGTCCGGTGGCGCTCAGGCGTCCGCGCACGCTGGGGTCGCCTTCGAGCAGGGCCAGGGCGATGTAGCGCCAGGCGTGCGGCGGCAGCGTGGCCTGCTCGCTCATGCGGCGGGTGAGGTCGGTCACGGCGGCCTCGATGGGCTGCGGGTAGCGCACGCCGATGCCCAGCGTGGCGCCGTCGAGTGCCTGCGTCAGCACCCGGTCGGTGCCCCGGCCCCGGTTGGCGACCGTTTCGGTGACCGGCACGCCCAGCGCCCGCGAGAGCGCGGCGGCGTCCACTTCCATGCCTTTTTCCCGCGCCTCGTCAATCAGGTTGAGCGCCACCGCCACCGGCACCTGAAAGTCGAGCAGTTGCAGGGTGAGGTAGAGGTTGCGTTCCAGATTGCCCGCGTCGAGCACGTTCAGAATCACGTCGGGCGCCTCGTCGAGCAGGGCGGTGCGGGTCACGAGTTCTTCGGGGGTGTGGGGGCTGAGCGAGTAGGCGCCGGGCAGGTCGAGCAGTTGCACGTCGCGCCCGCCGACCCGCAGCCGCGCTTCGCGCTTTTCCACCGTGACCCCGGCCCAGTTGCCGACCTTGAGGTTGGTCCCGGCGACGGCGTTGATGAGGGTCGTCTTGCCGGTGTTGGGGTTGCCGACCACGACCACGCGCGGCTCACTCACCTCGCGCAGCCGGGCCAGGGTGCGGCGGCAGGCGTCCTCGTCGGGCAGACGCGGGGCGGTGAGGGGGGCTTCAGGGAGCGGCAGCCCCGGCGTGAGGGCCGTCATTGCCGCACCCGGATGCCGTGCAAGTCGGCGCGGCGCAGCGCGAGGTCGGTGCTGCCCACCCGCAGCTCTATCGGGTCGCCGAGCGGGGCGCGGCGCACCACCACCACCTTCGCCCCGCGCACGAACCCCAGTTCCAGCAGCCGCCGCCGCAGCGGATGATTCCGGTCCAGGGAAACGATATGTCCCGCCTCTCCGGGCCGCAGCTCATCCAACGCATACTCGTTCATACCCGAGCAGTTTACTCGGATTTACGCAAAGTGAAAGCGCAGGTGTCCCGGTTGTCCAGTTTTGTCAGGAAGGGTCGGGGGCGGCGAGGTCGAGCACGAAGGGCGTTTTCAGCCCTGCCGCCGCCACCTCTCGGGCCACTGCCGGGGCAAAATTCAGCGCCAGCACCGCCTGATAGGTGCGTCGGGCGAGGTCGCGTTCGCCCAGGGCGTCGCGCACCTGCCCCAGTCGGGCGAGGACCAGCCCCGCCAGCGAACGCGGGTGCTCGGGTGGCAGCGCGTGGGCGGCGCGTTCAAGCCAGCCGCGAGCCGCTTCCAGCTCGCCGGAAGCGAAATAGAGGTTCGCCGTCGCCGCGTCGAGTTCGGCGCGGGGCGTCACCCGGTCGCCGGTTTCGCGCTCCAGCGCGGCGAGCAGGGCGGCGGGGTCGTCTTCCTCGTGCAGTTGCCAGGCGCGGTCGGCCAGGGCGCGGACACGGCTCGCCTCGCCGGGAACGAAGCCGAGCACTTCCAGCAGTGCGGCCCCCGGCAGTCGGTCGAGCAGCCCCGGCAGGTCGTCGAGCGGAGCGAGCAGGACGCCGGACAGCTCAGCGGCGAGCGCGGCCAGTTCGTCCAGTCGCCGGGCGTGCCAGCGGGTGCCGGGGCCTTCGTCGAGCGCGGCGGCAGTGGCGGCATGGTACTCGCGGGCGGCGCTCAGCAGGGGGCCGCCGAACACGTCGGCGGTGGTGAGCGGCTCTCCCAGGCGCGCGGCCAGTTCAGCTTCGGCTCGCGCGGCGTTTTGCAGGCGTTCGCGGCCCTGCGGGTACATGTTGAGGAAGGTGATGAGCTGCTCGTGCTCGGCGTCCGCCCAGCCCCAGTCGGGCAGCGGCAGCTCGCGCACGGTGACGCCAGCGGCGGGCAGCGCGTCACGCAGCGGGTGCTCGGGGTCGGGGGAGGAGGCCCACCAGACCTCGCGCTCACCCGCCGCCGCGAGCAGCTCGGTCACGGTGGCGGCGTTGTACTGCGGTTGCAGACGCAGCAGGTCGCCCAGGTCGGGCAGCAGGAGAAGGTGCCGGGCGGGCATGGGGGCAGCATAGCGGGCGCAGGGGCCGGAAACGCGAGCGCTGAAAAAACGCCGCCGGCCCGGTCTCCGCTGACCCTTGTCCTGGCCCCGGCTCCCCGGCATCTGCCATACTCCCCGCCGTGCCTCCGCTCACGCTCTTTGCCGCCGCTGCCCTGACCTTCGCTGACCCGGCAGGAGACGCGCACGGAGACGGCGGCTACCTGTTGCCGCAGCGTCCGGCAGTGTCGGCGGAAGCGCTCGACCTGCGAACCTTCGAAGCAGAGCCGCTGGGCACCGGCACCCGCTTCAAGGTGGGCTTTGGCGGACAGCAGAACCCCTGGGAGCTGGCGAGCGGCTTCTCGGCGGGCGTGACCGATATTTTCGTCAAGACCGACGCGGGCGGGCGGCAGGATTTGCCGGGTCTGAACCTGCGCACGGCGGACGGCAACGGCTGGCAGTACCACCTGAAAGTGACCGGCGCCGGGGCGACGCTCGAACAGGTGCGCGGTGACGAACTCGCCCGGTTGCCCGACCCCCGCGCCCGCATGGACGGCACCGAATTGATTATCGAGGCCCCCGAGGTGCCGTTCGGGCGGCACGCCTACTGGGTCACGAGCAGCGTCTATACCCCGCTGAGTCCCACTGGGCGACTGGAGCCGGGCGCGACCGCCAACCCCAGCGGCGTGCAGGCGAACGCCGACCGGGTGCCGGTGCCGGTAGACGTGCTGGCGAGCCCGGAGGACCGTCGCGCCTACACCGATGGGGTGCTCGCCCCTGTGGGGCAAACGCGCGACTGGCGGCTGGCGACGCTCGCCGGGCTGGGGGTGCTGGGGCTGCTCATCACCGGCCTGAGCGTGTGGCGCTCGTGGCGTGCGCGGGGCGAGGCTGGGGCGTGAGTGCGTCGCCCGCCGCCCGGCTGGCCCCACTCCTGATTCTGGTCGCCGCCGTGCTGTGGGGCCTGCTGGGGATTCTGGGCAAGCAGGCACAGTCGGCGGGGCTGGGGGCGCTCGAAGTTGCCTTCTGGCGCGCGGCGCTGGCAGGCGGCATTTTTGCGCTGCATGCGCTGCTCACCCGCGCCCGCTTTCCCCGGGGACGCGACCTGGCGGTCACAGTGGCCTTCGGGCTGGTCGGCGGCAGCCTCTTTTACGCGGCCTATCAGCTCGCGGTGCGCTTCGGCGGGGCCAGCCTGGCGAGCGTGCTGCTCTACACCGCGCCCGCCTTCGTGGCGCTGCTCGGTTGGGCTTTCCTGCGCGAGCGGCTGGGAGCGCGGGAGCTGCTGGCGGTGGGCGGTACCCTCGCGGGCATTGGACTCATCAGCTTCGGCGGCGGCCAGGGCGTGACGGCCAGTCCTCCGGCCCTCGCGTGGGGACTGCTCGCGGGGCTGACCTACAGCCTGTATTACCTGTACGGCAAGGCGTTTTTTGACCGCTACTCGCCCGCCGCCCTCTTCGCTGTGTCGTTGCCGGTGGGCGCCCTGGGCCTGCTCCCACTGGTGGACTTCGCGCCCAAGACGGGCGGCGCATGGCTGAGCCTGTGGGGGCTGGCGCTGCTGTGTACCTATTTCGCCTACCTCGCCTACAGCGCCGGGCTGCAGCACCTGCCCGCCACCCGCGCCAGCGTGATTGCCAGCCTGGAGCCGGTGGTGGCGGCCCTGCTGGCGGCGCTGCTTTTCGGCGAGCGGCTCTCGCCCCTGGCGCTCGGCGGCGCGGCCCTGGTCATCGGCGCGGCGCTGCTGCTCAGCCTGGGTGGGGGAGACGCACCGGCACCCGAGCCGCTCGAAGTTCACCCGCCGGTGGAATAACGCCCGCCTGTCAGCCCCCGTAACTTTGCCGCAGTCGCCCCAGCCCCGCTCGCCAGCCGATGCGCTGCGGGGGCAGCTCGTCGAGTCTCACCGCCCGCAGGCTGCGCTCATGCAGGCCGCGTAGGAGCAGGTCGAGCAGTTCGGGCGTGACTGCCGGGCCGTCGTGCAGCAGGACGACGCTGCCGGGGCGCACACGGGCGAGGGTCTGCGCGGCGAGGTCGGCGGCGGGCGCGTCCGTCCAGTCGCGGCCCTCGGTGTCCCACAGGGCAATCTCATGTCCGGCGAGGCGCGCGAGCAGCCGGGTCAGCGGGCTGTGTCCGCCGTAGGGGGGGCGGTAGAGCGTCCCGCCGCCGGGGTGCCAGCGCACCTGCTCCCACTCCTGCCAGGGCGCGAGCAGCAGCGCGTGCCGGTGCCAGCGGCCATGCGACTCGAGCTGGTGTCCGGCGCCCCGCAGCGCCCGCAGCTCGGCGGGCAGAGCGCGGGCGTGCGACTCCAGCACGAAAAAAGTCGCCTGCGCATCATGCCGCGCCAGCACCGCCAGCAGCTCCGGCGTGCGCTCTGAAGGGCCATCGTCGAAGGTGAGCGCCACCCGGTCGGCGGCGGTCCCGGCGCCCAGGGCCCTAAACCCGGCGGCGCGGCCCAGCAGGTCGGCGAGGGTGACGGCGAGCAGGCCCGCGCCGAGGGCCCCGAGCAGCGCCCGGCGCTTCACAGCTGTGGGGTCTCGGACGGCGGGGCGCTGGCGACTTCCGGGTCGAGCGGGCCGCCTGCCGGCGTATCGAACGCGCGCCGGAACAGCACGTAGCCGAGGGTGGCGAGCAGCGCGAGGCCGGAGCCCGCTATGAAGGGGCCGGGCACCCCCAGCGTGCGGTAGGCGAAGCCGCCGAGCAGCGGCCCCAGCGAGGTGCCCAGGTTTTCCACCGTCATCAGGGTGCCCCAGGCGGCGGGGCGCTGCGCTTCGGGCAGGCGCTGCGCGACCAGGGCGGCCCAGCCCGGCGCGATAAAGGCGTAGCCCAGCCCCGCCAGCATGGCAAGCGGATACAGCGCCCAGACGGCGGGCCGCAGCGCGATGCCGCCGAGCGCCAGCGCGAGACTGGCAAACCCCAGCGTGACCGTCAGGCGGGCGCGGCCCTGGTCGGCGAGCTTGCCGGTCAGAGGCATCGAACCGAAGGCCACCGCGCCGCCCAGCCCCAGCAGCGCCACCAGGCCCCAGTAGGTGAGCCCCAGCTCCTTGTAGAGCGTGAACATCAGCGGCCCGAGCAGCGTCATCGTCAGGGTCTGCAAAAAGGCCGCCGGAATCAGGGGCGCCAGGGCCTGCGCCGCCACCTTGACCCCCTGGCGCCGGTCGGTCGGGGCCGCCGGATTCTGGGTCGGGGCGGGCGCCGTCCGCAGCCGCTGAGGCAGCAGCAGGCTCAGCAGCAGCGACGCGGTGAGCAGCCCCAAGCACAGCCCGAACACGGCGCTGCGCGGGGCGTCGGCCAGGGCGCCCAGGGTCAGCACGCTCAGGCCGACAAATGGCATCACGCTCATGGACACGGCGGTCAGCACCCGGCCCTGGTGGGTGGGCTGGGCCGAGTCGGTGGTCAAGCTCATCACGGCGGGCCACAGCGGACTGAACCCGATGCCGTGCAGCGCGGCGGCGAGCAGCAGCACCCAGCCGGTGTGGGTCACGCTCATCAGAACCAGGGCGAGCAGACTCAGCGCCGCGCCCGCGAGCACCACCGGACGCAGCCCGAAGCGCAGCAGCGCCGCGCCCGCTGGGCCGCGCATGGCGGTGTCGGCAATGAAGTGCGCGGTAAAGGCCGAGGCGCCGAACACCACCGCGTCGGCCTTGGGCAGGCCCAGCAACTTGCTCGCCGCCTGCGGCAGATACCCGGCATACAGCCCACTGCGCACGAACTCGGCGCAGGAGAGCAGCAAGACCCCGGCAAGCACCCGCCGCAACGTGCCGGGACGCAGCGGCACCCGCGCCCGCAGGCCAGCGGCCCCGGTCATGCGCGGCCCCCCGGTGTCCAGGCCTGTGTGACGCTGCTCACCTTGTGGCCTGCTACCCTGGGCCGGTGCCAGAGTTTTCGGTCATCATTCCCGCCCGCAATGAAGCGGCGTATCTGCCGGGAACCCTCAGGGCACTGGAGCGTCAGACCCTGGCGCCCGCCGAGGTGATCGTGGTGGACAACGCCAGCCGCGACCAGACCGCCCAGATCGCGCGCTCGTGGGGCGCCCAGGTGCTGAGTTGCCCCGAGGGCGGCGTGGCCCGCGCCCGGCAACTGGGGTTGGACACGGCGCGCAGCAGTTGGGTGGCGACCACCGACGCCGACTCGCTGCCGGCCCCCGGCTGGCTGGCGGCCTACGCGCAGGCGGCGCCGGGCCGAAGTGCTCTGTACGGCCCCATGCGCTTCTGGGGCGTGGCCGAGCCCTGGGCAAGCGCGTCGGGCGTGGCCTACAGCGCCTTTTTGCATGTCTGCCGGGTCATTGGCCGGCCCAATCTGGCGGGCGGCAACATGGCCTTTTCGCGTCAGGCGGCGCTGCTCGCCGGGGGCTACCCCGAGGTCGAGGCCTACGAGGACGTGATTCTGGGGCAGAACCTGGCCCGGCTGGGCGAGATCGGCTACGTGCCGCGTGCCCTGGTCGAAACGAGTGCCCGGCGTCTGGACCGGGGGGTGGGACCTTTCCTGATTCAACATCTGCGCAACCTCACCGGCCATACACGGGGTTATTTCGGGGACGACCGGCTGCCTCCGCCGGAGCACTGAGTCCGTCCGCCCTGGGGTCATCCGGCGACTCTGGCGGCAGGCCCAGCGTGCGGGCATACACCGCCAGCACCTGCCGCGCCACTCCGGCGGGCGTGGTGCGGCCTCCGAACTCGCGGGCCTGGCGGGAAAAGCGGGCGTACTGCTCGGGCGATTCCAGCAGCTCGCGGGCGCGGCGCACGAGTTCGGGCACGTCGCCGGGCGCCGTCAGATACCCGCTGTAGCCGCTTTGCACGCCGGTCAGGGTGCCGCGCGCGCCCACCGCGACCACCGGCACGCCCATCAACTGCGCTTCTTGCAGCACTAAGCCCTGGGTTTCGGTGTCGGAGGCGAAGACGAACAGCTCGGCGAGGCGGTAGTACGCCCCGATTTCGGTCCAGGGCCGCACGCCCACGAAGGTGACGTGCTCCGCGACGCCGAGCCGCTGGGCATGGTCTTCGAGGTGGGTGCGTTCCGGGCCTTCTCCCAGAATGACCAGGTGGGCACCGGGCAGATCCGCGAGCGTGTCGAGCACGAGGTCGAAGCGCTTTTCGCGGGCGAGGCGCCCCACCGTCAGCAGCCGGCGCGTGCCGGGCGGCCAGGGGCTGGCGATGGGCGGCGCGGCTTCGAGCACCGCCGGGTCGATGCTGGTCGGAATGACCACCGCGTCGGTGATGCCCGCCTGCCGCAGCGTGTCGAGCGTGCCGGCGGTGGGCGTAATCACGGCGTCGGCCTCGCCGTAGAGCCGCCCGACGACTTTGGGCATGAAATGCACCGCGCGGTTGAGCTGCGTCATGCCCGGCACGTAGTGGGTGTAAGCCTCCAGGTGGGTGTGATAGGTCGCCACGTGCGGCACCCCCCACTTGCGCGCCAGCCGCGCTCCGGCGAGGCCCAGGGTGAGCGGCGTATGGGTGTGAATCAGGTCGTAGCGCTGCTCGAATGACCGCCGGCCCGGCCAGGCGAGGCGGTAGGTCGGCAGCAGCGGGTAGCGCACGCTCGCCACCCGGCGCACGTCGGGGCGGCGGTCGAGATGCTCCGGAAAGCGCGGGGCGACCACGTCCACCTGATGCCCCAGGGCGCGCAGTTCGTCGCTCAGCAAACAGACGCTGGTCACGATGCCGTTCTGGTCGGGGAGAAAAGTGTCGGTAAACAGGCCGATTCTCAGAGGGTTCATAACGCCTTGCCCCGGACCCGGAAAGAGGAAACCTGAAGCATCTGCCCAGGAGCATACGCCGAAAGAACATGAGACGGCGGCGGGGCCCGCCGGGGTGCTTTAGAGTCGGGGCCATGAGCCGTTTTGCCGGGCCGCCGCATGAGCATGAGCCACTGCACGGGAGGCCCGCCCATGCCGGGGCCCTCTGGTCGCCGCTGCTGCGCGCGGGCGCGTTCGGAGCGCTGCGCGGTGGGCATCCAGGCCACCCGGCGCTCGGCGTGACGGTGCCGGTGCAGGGCGCCGCTGAACTGGGACGCGCCCTCGACCTGCTGGCAGAAGCGGGCCTCCGCGTCACCCTGCTGTGTCCACCCTTGCTCGCGACTGAGGCGTCGGAGTTGCTGTGGGCCGCGACCCGTGCCGGACACGAAATCGCGGGCGACGGGCCGGTGCGCGACGTGGCATTGTTGCAGGCCGTCGCCGGGCAGCGGGTCACGGCGTGGCGGCTACCTCCGGCAGCCCAGTCCGGCGCGGCGCTGCGGGAACTCGCGGCCTGGGGGGTTCACCCGCTGCCCCCCGCGCTGGGCGCCTCCGAACCGGGCGGCACAGTAGAAGTTACCCCCGCCGCTCTGCCGGCCCAGGCAAGAGATTGGCGCGCGCGCGGCTACCGCCTGCTGCCGGTGCGCGAGCTGCCGGGATTGCGGGAAGCGACCCCCGCCGACCTTGCCCAGCACGTTTATCTGCGGCTGGTCGAGGACCGCTTTACCGCGCAGAGCCACGTCATTGACCTCACCGGGCGGGCGGACGGGGTGATGCGAATCGCCCCGCTCGACCATGCGCCGCCGCCGCTGCCAGTCCCGCGAGATACGCCTACCGCCGAGCTGCACCTGCATTCGCCCCGCGTCGTGGGGCTCGCCGCCCGCAGTCCGCTGACCGCCTACCGCGCCTACGCCCGCAGCTGGGCCGACGTGGCCCACGCCCTGCAAACCCGTCCCGAACTGGCCGACGCGCAGGTCATTTTCGGCGTGTCGCTTTTTTTCGGGCCAATGGAAAAGGCGGGCTTTACCCTGGTTGAGCTGCCGCCCCTGCAAGCCCGCTGGTATGGCCTGGGCTTCCGGCTGCTGCGGCTCGCCTACGGCACCGCCCGCCCGCCCAGCGAGGGGCTGCCGAAGATGGCCTGGATGACTCGCGAGGCGTTTCTGGCGCGGCACGGCAAGGCGGGAAAAAAAGGGAATTGAGGCTCAGCCCGGCAGCTCGAACACCAGCGTCGTGCCCCGGCCCGGCGCGCTGTCCACCGTGAGCTGCCCGCCGGCAAGCGCCACCCTCTCGCGCAGACCGAGCAGACCGAGGTGCCCGGCCTGGGCCCGCGCTTCGGCCTGCTCTGGGGTAAAGCCCTGGCCGTCGTCGCTGACCCGCAGGCTGACGCCGCTCTCGCCGAAGGTGATGCGGAGTGCGGCACTCGCGGCGTGGGCGTGTTTGTCCACGTTGCTCAGGGCTTCCTGTGCGAGTCGGAACACCGTGAGTTCGGCGGCGGGCGACAGGCGCCGCTCGGGGCCGCTGACCTCCAGTCGGGCGGCGGTCTGTGCCTGCGATGCCAGCCATTCCAGCGCCGGCAGCAGCCCGAGGTCGTCGAGCACTGAGGGCCGCAGATTGCGGGCGAAGCGCCGCACACTTTCGATGGCGGTGTCGAGGTCGGCGCGGATGTCGTCGGCGCGCTCCCGCTGCGGGCCGTCGAGGTCGCGGGCGAGCCGGGCGACGCGCCGGGCGGTGGCGATCAACACCTGCGCCGTGTCGTCGTGCAGCTCACGGCTGATGCGCCGCCGCTCCTCTTCCTGCGCCTGGGTAAAGAGGGCGAGGTAACTGCGCAGCTCGCTCTGACGGCTGGTCGCGGCTTCGAGCGCCTGCCCGCGTCGGGCGATTTCGTCGGCCAGCGTCTGCAACTCGGAGAGGTCACGCGCCACCAGCAGCACGCCTCCGGCCCCCAGACCGCCCGGTCCGCTGCCCTGCACCGCGCTCAGCCGCACTTCCAGCCGGTAGCCCGCCACTGTGATTTCGGCACGGCCCCCGGCGGGATGGGCGAGCGCCATGTCCCAGGCAAGGTGCAGCGCCTCGCGGGTGGCGGGCGTCGGCAGCGCGAGCAGCGGCGCGCCGGTCAGCGGGCCGGTCAGCGGTTCGAGCAAGCGGCAGGCGGCGGGGTTGGCGTAGGTGACGTTCCCAGCGGCGTCCGCACTCAGAATGAGGTCGTGGGCACCCTCGGCGAGCTGGCGGTAACGGGCCTCCTCGCGCCTGAGCGCCGTGAGCAGCCGCTCGCGGGTCAGCGTGAGTGCGAGTTGGTCGGCCACCGAGCGCGCCAGCCCCAGCACCCGGTCGCCCGGCAATTCGGTGCCGGGGTCGTCGGCGTAGAGGAAGCCCAGCACCTCGCTGCCGTCTTCGCCGCCGATCAAGGGCACGATCACGGCACTCCCCGCCGTCGGCAGGCACACCCGGCGGGTCAGAGGGCGCGGCCCCCGGCCCAATTGCCCGGCGAGGTGCGCGAGGTCTTCGGGAGAGGGGGCGTGCAGGTTGTAGGTGGCGCGGCGCGGCGGCCCGTCCTCGCTGGCCAGGACGAGCAGCCCGCGCCCGGCGCCGAGGGCGAGGGTCACCAGCCGCACAGTCTCGGCCAGGGCCTGTTGCCTCTGAACGGGGTCGCTCTGGTCCTCCCCGAGCAGTTGCCCGACGCCCAGCAGGACGGCGGCTTCGCGCTCGCGGCGCAGTTCTTCTTCGTAGAGCCGGGCGTTTTCGATGGCCAGACTCGCCTGCGCGGCGAACACGCTGGCGAGGGCGAGTTCGTCGGCGTCGAGCGGCAACTCGGCGTGCCAGTACAGGGTCAGCACCCCGAACAGCCCCCCGCGCGTGAGCAGCGGCAACCCCAGCACGCCCCGGTAGGGGTACTCGCCCCGCGCCAGCAGGCCGCGCGTGTAGCGGCTGCCTCCGCCCCAGCCCTCGCGCGGCAGGTCGCGGGCGGCAATGGCCTCGCGCTGGGCGGCGACCTGTCCGGTGACGCCCGCCCCGATTTTGGCGCGCACCCGCAGCACGTACTCACTGCTCAGCCCCAGAGCCGAGGTGATGTTGAGGGTGCGTCCGTCGGGCTGCTGCTCGTAGACGGCAGCGGCGTCGGCCTGAAAGAGGGCCTGTGCTCCCTCTAGCACCCGCAGCAGCGTGTCGGACAGGTGCAGGCTGCCCGCCAGCACGGCGCCGGCCTCGCGCAGCGCCTCGGCGGCCTCGCGCTTGCGGGTCTCGATGGCGTAGAGCCGGGCGTTGTCAATCGCCAGACTCGCCTGCTCGGCGAGTGCGAGCACGAGTTGCGCGTCGTCGTCGCTCGCGGCGCTGCCGGGGCGCCGGGTGTCCACGTACAGCAGCCCCAGCGGGTGCCCGCGCGCACTGAGCGGGGCGATGACGGCGGCTTCGGGACTGAGTTCGCGGAGGCTGCGGGCCAGCAACGTGTGCTCGTCGCGCGCCCGCTCGAAACGGATGGTCTCGCCGCGCCGCACCAGTTTCTCGAAGGTGATCGGCCCCACCCCGATGCCGCCGGTGAATGGCCCGTCGAAGCCAAAGGTGAAGATCTCGCCGGTGCGTGCCTGGCTCTCGTTGTATTCGCTGAACAGCCCGACGAAGGCCCGCTCGAACCCCAGTGCCTGCGCCGCCGTTTCCGCCGTGCCGCGCAGGACGACCCCGAGGTCGAGGCTGCCCGCCAGCCGCCGCACCAGGTTTTCGACCGTCTCGGCCATCCGGCCCCGGCCCCGCCGCGCTTCCCGGGCCTGCACCCCTTCGAGGGCCAGCCCCAGCAGCGGCGCGAGGGCGAGCAACTGCGCCTGTCCCTCCTCACTCGCGCCGACGAGTTCCAGCACCCCGCAGCCGAAGGGCAGGGCGCTGAGCATGCCCCCGGTTTGCGGGCTGCCGCCGGACAGTGCCTTTTGTGCCAGCGAGCCGTCGCTCAGGGCCAGCCCCCGGCCTTCGCAGGCGACCTCGTGCAGCGCGCCGGCACTGGCGACCCACACCCGCGTGCCGTGGGCGCCGGTCTGCTCGCAGGCGTAGGCGGCCAGCAGCGCCCCGAACGCGGGAACGGTGCTCGCCTGGGCCAGAGCGGGGGGCAGGGCGACCATCAAAATCGGGCCCGAGTCTAGCAGCGGGCCACAGGCGAAAGGCTCAGTCGGACTCGCCCAGCACGTCCGTTTCCCAGAGCAGGTCGCGCCAGACCCACCCGCAGCCCGGAAAGCGCAGGCCCGCTTCGAGCTCGGCGAGTAGGTAAGCCCGCGTGGCGCCAGTGGAGGTGAGGGCGGCAAGTTCACCCAGGTCGCGCTGCCCATCGATCAGCTGCGCGAGCGGGTGCCCCGTCAGGCGCGGCGCGTTCACGTCCAGCCGCAGCCCGAACCAGGCGAATTGTCCGCTGGGCCGGGCCTGCCCGCCGAGAACGGCCTGCGCGAGTGTTTCTGCGAGGGCAATGAGCGATTGGTTGCTCTGGGGCAGGGCGGCGCGCACGCTGCGGCCCTCGGCGGCCTGAAACCCCGGCAAGGGCGCCTGCCAGCGGCGGCTAGGGCTGCCGATCACGGCGCAGATGCGCTGCCATTCGTCGCTGACCCGCGCCCACTCGGCCACGAGCTGCGCATAGGGCAGCAGAGGCGTGCCGCCCTGGGGTCGCACCACGAATTCGAACTCGCCCGCCTGCGGGTCCGGCGGGCAACTCAGCAACGCGTCGAGGCCCAGCCAGTCGAGCACAGCGCCGCTGACGATCTCGCCACGCACCAGCGATAACTGAAAAGGAAGAACATGCCGCCCGGTGACCGCCGCCTGTACGCGCAGCACCCCGGTCTGCCGGGTGCCGTGCAGGAGGTCGAGCAGGTCGGGAAGTTGCAGGTCCTGAAGTTGTCCCCGCAGGGGCGCGGTAGTGGTCACGGAGGCCATTGTAGGCTCAGGAGGTCCGCAGCCCAATAGACAATTTGTAGGCAGCGGCCCCTGTCCGGGGGCTTCCCGTGGCGGTCATTTGTCTTCACAATTGGCCTCTATGCGCCGATATGAAGCGAACCAGGGGGCAAGCATGATCGTCGTGGTCATGTTCACTCTCATCCTGCTGGCTGGAATCCTGGCCGCCACTCTGCGCCTGAGTTTAAGCAGTCGGCAAAGTACAGCAGATCAGGCGGCGACGTTGCAGGCGCAGTACGTCGCAGAGTCGCAGATGGCGATGATCACGCGCCGGCTTCAGGACTATCAGAAATTGCTGACTGCTGAAATTCCCGGCCCCAATGGCGGCAGCATCACCCAGTTGCAGGTGCCGCCCGGAACGACCGTCGCGGACCTTGAAACTTACGCCAAGCAATTTTGCAACAAAGCGAGTGTGACTAACCCCTGGGCCGCGACCAGTGCTTACGCGGCTGCGCGTTCTACGCTTGATGACCAGCTTTACCCTGACGCGAAAGAGTGCGTGGTCGACACGACGGTCAACAACGCTGATCAATTTTCGGTTCTCGCTGATCTGGTCACGCCGCAGGCCTACAACGTCCTCGAAGATGCCACCGAACGCCCCAGCGATATCAACGATCCGGCGACCGTCAAGGCGTGGTGGAAAACCCTGCTGACGACCGACATCGGCACCACAAACTGGCGTCTGGGGGTCCGCGCCCTGCGAGTGGTACAGCTGTCGCCCACGGTCTACCGCTTTTTCTTCGGGGTTCAGAATGCACGGGCGCGCGGCATCGTCGGGAACGCTACACGTGTCATGACGGCATCGCGGGCGAACGACGGCGAGTGGTGGTTTCAGATCGAGTTGCCCAGCCTGCTCGAAGACGTGCTCATGACCAATCATCACCGCTCTCAGCCCCCCAGCAGTTCGAATTACGATCCGGCAGGAGCACCTAGTGTGAACTTCACTGACCAACGCTTTGACGGCTCTATTCACACCAACGAGAAATTTCTTTTCGATACCAACGCGAGCGCCCAGTTTCTCGAGCGAGTGAGCAGTGTCGGCTGCACGGACCTGCCGCGCGACGGACGCCCGGCCAGCGGTGACTGTGCCAAAACAGCCGGGGTGTATATCGGTAATGTGCTCCAGACACCGCCCAGTACGGAAGATACCAACGCTAAGCGGAGCAAGTGGATCACCGATAAGGTGGCTGCGTCACCACGCACGGTTGGTTTCGTCAAAATGCCAGACGACAGCACGCAAATTAATTATTCCAAAGTCAATTTTACCGCTGACTACAAACCTTTGCCGGAAAATGCCAGCGATCAGATGGCGGCAGCAAACAGCGCGGGCCTTTCTCTCAGCGGTCAAGTGGACTCAGTTGAACTGAAGGCCGCCAACGGGAGCGGCACCCCCCTCTCAAGCTATGCCAACAGCAAGTGGGCTGAGGCCTCCGGCGATATCTATCAGTACATCACCGTCAAACGGCGTGAGGTGACCCGGAACTGCACGACTTCAAATTGGCAACAGCAAGATTACTGGAGCTGGTTTAAGTACTACCCCACCCAAACTTACGTAGACTGGCCCAGTTCCGATCCGGAAACAGGCACTTCGCTTAAGACATACACTAAGCCGCATTATTATGTCAGGACTGTAACATGTCAGAACACTGCTTCTAACACCGTTATTACCGACGAGTACCGCTATGGACCCGACATGGTTTTGAAGAAAAAACCGGCAGGCGGCACGTGGGCACAGGCAACGACCTTTCAGGATAATTTCAATGGGGTCATCTACGGGCAGAACATGACCAATGTTTCCGGTCCGGCGCGTATCAGTGGCGATACCACCGGGGCGCTGGACAAGGCGCCGCCCGCCTTGGCTTCGTTTGCCAAGATCACCCTCGCTGCGAGCGGCGACATCGGCATCGCTTCTGACCTGACCGTGTCGGAAACGCCCTGTACCTTCTCCGAAACAAAGGCCACCCCGCCCTGCACCCGCAATCCCGGCAACGTCCTGGGCATCTACAGCCAGAACGGCAACGTCATTGTGCGGACGACGACGCCCAGAAACGTCAACGTTCACGCCGCAATTATGGCGAGTACTGGTCAGGCGACGGTTGAGAACTATAATTCACGGCCTCAGAGCGGCAGCGTTAAGCTGATCGGCAGCCTGATCGAGAACTGGTATGGGGCTTTCGGAACGTACGGCAGCGGAAGTGGAACCGGCTATGGGCGTGACTTCACCTACGACACCCGCCTCAACAAAGGCACGACCCCCCCGTTCTTCCCTGTTTCGCCCCGCTGGAACGTAAAGCCGGCCTCGGCTGTGTCCACCAATAGCCTGTCGAGCATTGTGCCGCTGACGACTTCTTCCAGAGGGATTTCTTTCCAATGAAAGATCGTGGACAATCGGGGATGACTCTTATTGAACTGCTGGTTGTCATAGCGATCATCGGTATTTTGATGGGTCTGTTCGGCTGGAATCTTGTGCGAAGCATTCGGGCTGCCGAGCTGCGGGAAGCGGCGACTCAGGTGGCGGTGGATCTACGCCAGGCGCGCTCGCAGGCGCAGCGGGGCAGCAGAGATATTGTTGTCGTGTTGCCGGGGAGTACAGGCGGAACCACCTATAGGTTCGACACGGACGTTAAAACCATTCCCAACAATGTGCAGCTGATCTGCAAATCGAATTGCGGCACCGGCACGACGACGAACATCACTTATCAGGCACCGTACGGCGAATTGGGCGCTATAGGGAGCATCTATACCGTCAGGAGCCCCATGAACGGAATTGGCGATTATGAAATCAGAATCGTGGGCGTAACCGGCAAAGTCATTCTTGCTAAAGCGGGGTCCTGAATGGGTTTTCAAGACAAAGGTCAATCGAAAGTCTACGAACAGGGCTTCACGATTATCGAAATTCTGGTCGCCATTGCACTTCTGGGCATCCTGACTGCGGTGCTGACTGCAACTTTGACCGGCTCGCTCAGCCTCAACAGGCAGTCGCAAAAGCAACTCGACACCACCACGCAGGTTCAGGGCGTCCTGGAAAATGTGCGTGCTGCCTGGAAAACGCAGAGCAACTATGACAATGCCTGTGCCCCCGGCGTCACGTTGCCGAGTGGCTACAGCATCAAGTTCATCAACTTGAACTCGCGTGCCGCGCCCCTCAAAGCGGACGGGACCCTCTGGCAGGCGCCTGACCCCAATCCCACCAAAGCTGGCCCGCCCAGCAACACAGTCAACGTCCAGGCAACCTGTACAGCGGCAACGGGAGCACAGGTGGGAAGTGGCACAGCTTTGTCGGTGCCTGCCATGCGACGGCTTGTGGTGCAATCGGGGACGACGGGAACAAACGGCACCCAGGTTGTTGGCCCGCAGGATTTTTCGCTTACTGTCGATGTTCTGAGGCCGCAATAATGAACTGCTCAGAAACGCAAATGAAGTCTGAGGGGTTTACCCTCGTCGAGTTGCTCGTGGCTCTGGCGCTCCTGGGCATCGTGCTTTCGGCACTCGTGACTTTCTTCAGCCAGGGCAGTCGGGTCTCGACCCAGTCCAGCAGCCGCGCCGAATTGCAACAAGAAGTTCTGAATGCTCAGCAGTTGATCGTCGGCAAGCTCAAGGAAGCCTGGTACATCTATCCAGCAGGGCAGACGTTGCAACTTGGAAGTTCGTCGACCAGCACGGCGAACCTCCGACAAAATCCGGTGACTGGAACGCCCCGGGGTGGCTTCGCCAACTGGTTGACCGGCACGGACCCCATTCTGGCCGTCATCCTGCCGCCCAAGTCGGTGGGGACTTGCCCCACGACGGCGCCGGGCGGCGGCAGCGGCGCGGAATTCTGTTACCGTTTTTTTGCGTACTATCCAGTGAAACGCTCAACGTGGGTGAGTGGAACTGGTGGCACGACTGCGCCCACAGCGAGCAATCCAGGCGATGAGCCGAACAACGACGCGGTCTGGGTGTTGGCCGAGTATCGTAAGACGCTCTATGGCTTTAGCTCAGGGGATACAGTCCCGACCACGACACTAGATGGTGGCGATGCCAACCTCTTGACCGATTACATCGCTCCCACTGTCGTCACTACTGGTTTTACGACCTCGGCCAATACCTACACCATGTTTGACCTCAAGTCGGCGAGTGGCACAGTAACTTCGGGCGCCAATCCCGTTACCGGCGTTACCCTCAACCTCGCCACCATCCGCAATACGGGCGGTAAAGTCCTCCGACTGCCCGACGCTACCGGCACCTACAGCATCACCATCTATCCCACGAACCTCGGCAAAGTCGCGGCCAACTGAACCGCCTTTGCCCTTGCCTGAGCCTCTGCCTATGCCCCGGCGGAGGCTTTACACTTGCCGCATGCTCGTGTCCAGCCCGGTTCAGCATCTCCTGTCACGCGAGCGCGAACTGCTCGGGGACCTGCAAGCATTTCTGGAAAGCCAGGGCGCTCCGCCCGAGGTGATCGAACATGCCCGCACGGCGACCCGGATGCTCGACGAGGCTTTTTTGCTGGTGGTGGTCGGTGAATTCAATGCCGGCAAGAGCAGCTTCGTCAATGCGCTGCTCGGCGCGCAGGTGCTGCCGGAGGGCGTTACGCCGACCACCGACCGCATTTACGTGCTCGTGCATGGCGACACGCCGGGACAGCTCGAACCCACCCGCGATCCTTTCGTCAGCCGCCTGACCCATCCGCTGCCCAGCCTGGAAGGAGTAGCGCTGGTGGACACGCCCGGCACCAACGCGATCATCCGGCAGCATCAGGCGCTGACCGAGGGCTTTTTGCCGCGCGCCGACCTCGTGCTGTTTCTGACGAGTGCCGACCGGCCCTTCACTGAGTCCGAGCGGCAGTTCCTGGCCCTCGCCGCTCGCTGGGGCCGCAGCGTCATCATGGTCGTGAACAAGGCCGACCTGCTCGAAACCCCTGAGCAGGCCGAGCAGGTCCGCGCCTTCGTGGAAACGGGCGCGCGGGGCGTGCTGGGCCTCAATCCGCCGGTTTTTCTGGTGAGTGCCCGGCGCGAGCAGCGTGGGGGAGACGCGGGCTTCGCGGCCCTGCGAGACGCCCTGCGCGACCGGCTTTCGGAAACCGAGCGGGCGCGGCTCAAGCTCGCTTCCCCGCTGGGCACGGCGGCCGAGCTGCTGGGCGGCGAGGAACGGCGCAGCGCGGCGGCGCGGGCCACCCTGCAAGAAGACCTCGGCATCCTGCACGATCTGGAGCGGCAGCGCGAGCGGCACCGTGAAACGATGCGGGGTGAACTCGACGCGCAGCTCGGGCGGGTGGGACGGCTGCTCAGCGAGTTCGAAGTGCGGGCCGACAAATTCATTGACGACAAGCTGCGCTTCGGGAACTTGCGCGGCCTGATGAACTCGCGCGACCTCGAAGAGCAGTTCCGGCGCGAGGCGGTGGCCGAGTTGCCGGCGGCCATTGAGCGGCAGTTCGGAGCCATGATCGACCGCTTCGTCGAGACCAACCTGCATTTCTGGGAGGACGTGCAGGCGCTGCTGATTCGCCGCCAGCCCAGCAGCGAGGTGGCCCGCACGCGCTTTTCCTATGACCGGGGGGCGCTGCTCGAAGGCATCGGCGGCAGCGCCCGCGAGCAACTCGCCACGACCACCGAGCATCAGCTCGCCCGGCAGTTCTCGCAGGACGCTGAGGACGCCATGAAAGGCGTGATCGGCGGGCTGGCGGGGGGCGTGGGCCTCGGCGCGGGCGTCGGCGCTCTGATCGGGGCCACCGCCTTCGACTTTACCGGGGGCATCCTGGCGGGGCTCACGTTGGGCAGCCTCGGCCTGCTGCTGCTCCCCGGCAAACGCACCCAGGCGCACCGGCAACTGCGGCAGAAGGTGGCTGAGCTGCGCGAGACACTTGAGCGCATCGTCCGCCGCGAGTACGAGCAGGAGCAGGAACGCGCCGACGCCCGGCTGAATGACGCGACCCAGCCCTACATCCGCTTCACCGAGCAGCAGCGCGAGCAACTGGGCAGCGCGGGCGAGCGCTCGGCGGAGTTGCGCTCGCGGGTCGAGGCCTTACAAGCCGAAGTGGCGCGGCTCGGCAAGGACGTGACTGCGCCTCAATCAGCCCAGTAAAAAACAGCTTCAACGGCGGCTGTTCCCGGCGCGGTGCCGGTTTTCGTGGCGCCTAACCCTGTTAGCCTGCCGCTTATGAGTGCCCCGTCTTCACCTGCCGCCGCGTCTCCCGTGCGGGTCGCCGCCATCGGGGTGGGGGTGGCGCTGCTGGTGCTGGGGCTAAAGTTCCTCGCTTACCGCCTGACCGGCAGTGTAGCGCTGTTTTCCGATGCACTCGAAAGCATCATCAACGTGGTGTCCGCAGGTGGGGCGCTGCTGGCGCTGTGGGTGGCGGCCCGGCCCGCCGACGCCTCGCATCCCTACGGGCATACCAAGGCCGAATACCTCAGTGCGGTGGTCGAAGGCGTGCTGATCGTGCTCGCCGCGCTGAGTATCCTGCGGGTGGCAGTGCCCGAGCTCTCGCACCCCCGCGCGGTGGACGCGCCCTGGCTGGGGCTGGGCGTCAACATGGGCGCCAGCGTCATCAATCTGGTGTGGGCGAACGTCCTCCTCCGCATCGGGCAGGCGAGCCGCAGCCCAGCGCTGATTGCCGACGGCAAACATGTGATGAGCGACGTGGTGACGAGCGTGGGCGTCCTGATTGGAGTGGTTCTGGCCCGCTTGACCGGCTGGCACATCCTTGACCCGCTGCTTGCGCTGCTGGTCGCGCTCAATATCCTCTGGAGCGGCTGGGGCCTGCTCAGCAGCAGCGTCGGCGGCCTGATGGACGCGGGCGTGGACCCCCACACCGACGCGCAGTTGCGCCGCGTCATCAGCGAGGAGGCGACTGGCGCGCTGGAAATCCACGACCTGCGCACCCGGCATTCGGGGCAGGTCACCTTCGTCGAGTTTCACCTCGTGGTCCCCAGCGAGATGACGGTGCGCGATGCCCACACCATCTGTGACCGACTGGAAGATGCCGTCCAGGGCGTCATCGCCGGCGCCAACGTCACCATTCACGTGGAGCCGCAGGATCAGGCCAAGCACTGCGGCGTGCTGGTGGTTTGACCCGCCTATTTACGGCTACAACTCGGCCAGGGCGCTCATGCCGCGAGCGTACCCTTGCACTGCACTCCGCCGGACGCCGTGCAGCAGGCCGCTCACCAGCCCGAAACCGCGCAAGGCGACCTCGTGGTGGCTGCTGATACGCAGCATCACCCGGTCGTCGGCGTCACGTTCGATCAGCAGCCGCTCCCACAGTTGATAGACCTGCCCGTCGAGGCTGCCCAGGGTAAAGCCCCAGACGTGGTCGCTTTCTTGCAAGGTCAGTACCCGGCATCCTTGCAGCACGGTCACCAGCCCGGCCCGCTGCTCCAGCAGCACGTCGCGCCCGACCACCGGGGGGCCGTGGGTGTGCACCTTGACCCCCGACTGCCGGTGCGGACGCCATGACCACAGCGCCGAGCGGGCGTTGAGAAAGGTGGCCTCGCCCTGCCCGAGTTCGAGCGTGACCCGCACGTGGGAGGACGTGCCGATGTCGGGCAATGCCGGCTCGTGCTCAGCCAGCGCTTGCAGTGAGGCGTCTATCGTGTCCTGGTCGGCGGTGCCCAGCACGTAGGGCCGGGGAGAAGCGGGCGGCAGATCATCGAAATCGGCGTCCTCCGCCGCGTTCTGGGCGGGCAGCGCGTCGTGGCGTCCTCGCTGGCTGGCTGGAAGGAGGGCCCAGTCGGCGGAAGGGGCTGGCATCGGCTCAGCAGGTGCTGTCTCGTCTGGGGGCAGACGGTAAGCCGGCCGCTCAGGAGTTTCGAGCAGTTGCATCAGTTGCAACTGACCCAGGCTGCTCAGGCCGGGCGCCGCCGGTCCGCTCAGGCAGCGGTCCCCCTGCGAGCGCAGGCCCTGGCCAGGGTCGAGCAGCGCTTCGAGAGGCGAGACATCTAAGGTGTCCAGCGTGGCCGGCAATTGCGGGTGTGATACTGTTTCCGTCTCTACGGCGGCTTGTTCCGGTTGCTCCTGCTCCTGGGCAGGCCGAGTCTCCCAGCCGCGTCCCCGACCCCTGCGCCGCTTCGTCGGTTCGGGGGGCCGGAGCAAAGCGTCGGGGTCGGCGGGCGGCGGGCTCACTCCCGGATTGTCTCACAGGGTTGCCCGGTAAAAGACGAACTTGCACCTTTGTTGATGGGGGCATTCAGGGGCAACCTCAGGCGCTGACCCACTCGCGCAGCACCTGTTCCAGATGGGCGTCGTCGAGTTCGTCCTGTTCGGCCAGCGACTTGATGTGATCGGTCACGCGGCGCAGGGCGTCCTCACCGTAGTGCAGCCCGAGTTCGCGGGCCTTGTAGGCAATCGCGTGCTTGCCGGTCACCTTGCTCGCGGCCTGAATGCGCCGGCCCACGCCGAACACGCCGGGCGGAATCGCCTCATACGCGCCGGGGTTGAGGTAGATGGCCTTGAGGTGCATCCCCGCCTTGTGGTTGTAGGCGAATTCGCCGGTCAGGTAGTTGTTCCAGGGCACCGGCAGGTCCACCATGCGGGCAATCATGCGGTCGAGTTCGGGCAGCAGCTCAAGGTTGTATTTGTCGATCAGCCCTTGCGGGTCGAAGGTGAACATGCGGGCAAGCAGGCCGCCGAGCGGCGTAATGCCGTTGCGCTCGCCGATGCCGAGGATGGTCGTGTCGATGTGGGTCGCGCCCGCCTCGATCGCCTCGTAAGCGTTGCTGACCGCGCAGCCGGTGTCGTTGTGACCGTGAAACTCGATGCCGCAGCCCTCGTGAATCACCTTACGGACCTCGCGCACCAGCGTGTACACCTGCCGGGGTGTGGCGACCCCCACCGTGTCGGCCAGCCCCACCCGGTGCACGCCGAGTTCGGAAACGGCGCTGTAGACCGCCATCAGGTCGGCTTCCTCCGAGCGGAAGGTGTCCTCGGCGGAAAAGCGGATTTCGAGTTCGGGGTGGTGGGTCTTGATCCAGCCGATGACCTCGCCCGCCGTGTCGATAATCTGCGCGATGCTCTTGCCGTGCGAGAACTCGCGCAGGAAACTGCTGGTGCCGAACAGCAGGTCGAGGCCGTCCACGCCGGTGTCCACCGCCCGCTGCACGTCTTCCATGTGGCAGCGCACGTGGGTCAGGAACTTGGCCCGCAGCCCCAGCCCGGTCAGCTTGCGAATATCCTGCCGGGTCTGCTCGCTCACCATCGGCGTGGTGACTTCGATGTACTCGGCCCCGAAGGCGTCGAGCGCCCGGGCGATTTCCACTTTGTCGTCCGTGCCGAAGTTGCCACGGGCGAACTGTTCCCCCTCGCGCAGGGTCGAGTCGATGATGGCCCAGGAACGGGCAGGAATCAGGGGGGGCGGGGCGTCGGTCATAAAAATCCCGGCCATTGTGCGCCCCCATCCTGATAAGTGTCAATTATTTAGGCATTTTATTTTTCAATTGATAAGTCAGATGTCTATATCGGGCCGCTTGTGAAACAGCATTGTCCGCTTGCACTGCGCCACCAGTTCGCCGCGCTGGTTGTAGGTGCGGTGCTCGGCGGTCACGAGGCCCTGCCCGGCGCGGCTTTTGCTCTCGCGGGCTTCGATGATTTCCGACTCGACCCGCAGCGTGTCGCCGTGAAAGACAGGCTTGGGGAAGGTCACGTCGGTCAGCCCCAGGTTGGCGACGAGTGTGCCCAGGCTGAGTTCGTGCACGCTGATGCCCACCATCAGGGCGAGCGTCATCATCGAATTGAACAGCGGCTGCCCGAACTCGGTCTTGCTGGCGAAGTCGAAATCGAGGTGCAGCGGCTGCGGGTTCATGGTGAGCGTGGTGAAGAGGATGTTGTCCGACTCGGTGACCGTCCGGGTGATGCGGTGGCGGATGACGGTGCCGACGGGCAATTCCTCGAAATAGCGGCCAGCGGGGCGGTTCAGGTCTTCGTTCATGGGGCCTCCAAGCAGAGAGGGTTTGGGGCAAAGAGGGTTTAGGGCAAAGAGCGTTCAGGCTTCGTGGCTCAGCAGAGTGCGGGCTTTGGCGAGCATCGGCTCGTCCACCATCTGCCCCTCAAAACTAAAGGCGCCGTGGCCCCGTTGCGCGGCGGCGGCGGCAGCATCGAGCAGGGCGCGGGCACGGGCACGGTCGGCCTCGGTCGGCCCGAAATATTCGTGGGCAAGGGCTACCTGCGCCGGATGGATGCAGAGTTTGCCGCTGTAGCCCAGGGCGCGGCCCTGCTCGGCGTCGGCGCGGAAGGTCTCGGGGTCGTTGAGTGCCGTCACCACGATGTCGAGCGCCGCCACTCCGGTCAGTCGCGCCGCGAGCGCCACCTGTGAGCGGGCGTAGAGGACTTCCAGTCCCCCCGGCGTGCGCTTGCCGCCCAGGTCAGTGGTGTAGTCCTCGGCACCGAAATAAGCCCAGGCGACCTCGGGCACCTCCATGATTTCGCGGGCGTTCCAGACCCCGGCTCCGGTTTCCAGACCCGCCAGGATGGGCAGCGGCAGGCTGCGCTCCTGGAGCATCTGCGCCACCTGCCGCGCCTCAGCGCCCATTTCCAGTTTGGGAACCACCACGCCGCTCAGTTCGGGGGTCAGCACACTCAGGTCGTCCTCGAAATACGGCGAGTGCAGCGCATTGACCCGCACGAACACGGCGAGGTGCGGTGCGGCGGCAATGAGGTCACGGGCCGCGTCGTGCGCCACTGGGCGGGCGGCGGCCTTCGCCTCGGCGGTGCCCGGCACGGCGTCTTCGAGGTCGATCACCACCGCGTCCGGGGCCGAGCGCGGCAATTTGGCAATCAGGTCGGCACGGTTCCCCGGCGCGAACAGCACCGAGCGGAGCAGAGCAGGAGGGGCATTCACGCGGCACCGTCCGGCAAACGAACGTTTGTTGGCATGGCCGCAGCATAAAGCCCGCTCCGGTAGAAGGCCAGCGCGACCAGCCTCAGTGCGCCACGTCCTGCACCACCGGACGCAGCAACATCTCGTCGATACAGACGTGTGCGGGGGCGCTCAGGCCATCAGCCCCAGCTACTGCGGCGCCGCTGATGTCCTGCCTTCCGCCAACAACTTGAGCTCCGTGTTGGACGATGCCCAGGCTGATGCCTTTGCTGACGTCGGTCACGGCGACCACGCGGCCCTGAAGTAGCTTTTTGTTCACTCAGCCAACTCAGCAAAGTAACCGCTGCAACCGCTATGGGATGACCGGCGAATGACCCACCATGCACATTCCTCATAGAAGCTTCATGGCGGCATTTGGTGCAGCGGGTAGGGTAGGCGGCAATGACTCGTGCGTTTCCGATTTCCATGCGTGCTCTTCGCGTCAGCGCTCTGGGCTTCCTTATCGCGGGCCTGGCATCGGCGGCGCCGCTGAAGCTGAGCAACCTGCCGGTGACGGTGGAGCCCAACGAAAAACTGTTGACCCTGACCCCGGCGGGCATTCGCAGCGCCTTTCCCTCGGCGGCGGGCCGTCCGGGGGCCGTCTTCATGACCGAGGACCGCAAGGTGAGCGTGGCCCTCGAATGGCGCGCCGGTAAGCTGGCGCCGAACGAGGTCGAAAAGCTGGTCGCCCAGTTCCCCGCCGTGATTCGCGCTCAGGTGCCCGGCGTCAAGGCACTCAAGGCCGATTTGGTGCAGCTCGGTGGTCGCTCCTGGGCGCAGTTCATCTTCACCACCCCCGGTCAAGGCGACGACCTGCGCCGCGAACTGCTGATGACGAGCGCGGGGGGCCGGATTCTGGTGATGACCATTGCCGGCAACGTGCGCGACTACAGCCGCAATGAGGCGCTGATTCGCAATTTCGCGGGCAACGTGCGGGTCAACTGAGGCCCGTCCAACTTCCCCTGCTTCGTTACCCGCGCGGTTCCCGCCCCGCAATGCGGTTCCTGCTCCTTCAAGGGGCCGGGCACGGGAAGTACAAGTACACTGCCAGACCGTGCTGACCCTGCCTGCGCCTGAACCCATCGCCCACATGGAAGTGACGTCCTACCGCGCGGGCGTGCAGGGCGGTTCTGGCCTGTGGCGCGGGCAGGCGGTCTATGTCAAAACGCTGGTCAGCGACGATCCCGATCGGGTGGCGATGTTTCACCATGAGGGCGCGGTGGCGGCGCGGCTCTCACATCCGCTGGTGACGCCACTGCTGGCGCACACGCCCAATCAGTTGATTTTTCCGCTGCTGCGCGGTGGCACCTTACGCGATTTGGTGCGCTGCGGCCCGCTGGACGCCGACGCGGCCACCCAGGTGACCTGGGGCGTGCTGCAAGCCGTGTCGCACCTGCATGGCCGGGGCGTCACCCACCACGACCTCAAGCCGGAGAACGTGCTGCTCATCGGCGGGCAGTCTCAGGTCGAGGCTGTGCGTCTCATCGATTTCGGCATGAGCCACGCGGCGGGGTTGCCGCTCGACATCCACTCGGGCACCCGCATGGGCACGCCGCAGTTCATGGCCCCCGAGCAGTTTCAGGGCGTCCGGGGCGACCCGCGCAGCGACCTGTACTCGGTGGGCGTGCTGCTGTTCGATTGCCTCGCTGGGCATCCACCCTACGCCGACGCCCTGGGCTGGCTGGTCGGTATCAGCGAGGAACGGGCCGCCGCGCCCGGCCCCAGCGCCTTGCACCCGCTGATGCTGCGCGCCATTCAGCGCGACCGCGACAGCAGGCCGCAATCCGCCGCTGAGATGCTGGCCGCGCTGGCAGACGCCCGGCAACAACTGGGCTTACCGGAGCTGGAACACATCGCCCCGGAAGGTCAAACGGCGGGGGAGAACGCCTGATGCCAGTCCTCGCCTTTACCGGCAACCGTTTTCTGGCTGACGAAACCCTGCGCGACACGCTGAGTGCGCGTGGGCTCAACGCCCGTGACCTGCCGCGCTTTTCCGGCGAGGACGTGAGCGCCGAGACGCTGGGGCCGCACCTCGCGCCGAGTCTCTTTGGCGACGGCGGCGTAGTCGTCGATTTCGAGGGCCTCAAGCCCGACAAGGCCCTGCTGGAGCTGCTTTCCTCGGCGCCCGTCACGGTGGCCGTGCTCGACGAGGCGCCGCCCGCAACCCGGCTCAAGCTCTATCAGAAGGCGGGCGAGGTTATCCCCTCGGCGGCCCCGAGTAAGCCCGGCGACGTGACCGGCTGGGTGGTCACGCGGGCCAAAAAAATGGGCCTGCGGTTGGAGCGCGACGCGGCGAGCTATCTGGCCGAGGTGTTCGGTGCCGACCTGGCGGGCATCGCGGGCGAGTTGAACAAGCTGGAGCTGCTCGGCGGCGCGCTGAATCGAGAACGGGTGCAGGGCATCGTGGGCCGCGATCCGCCCGGCGACTCGTTTGCCATGCTCGGCGCGGCGACGGCGGGCCGCCCCGGTGAAGCGGTGCTGCAACTGCGCCGCCTGCTCGGCTCGGGCGAAGACCCCTTCCGGCTGCTCGGCGCGGTGGTGTGGCAGTACAGCCTGATTGCCCGCACGGTCGGCCTGCTCCAGGAGGAAGGCCGCGTGAATGACGCGGTGGCCGCTCAGCGCCTGGGCGTCAAGCCCTTTCCGGCGAAAAAGGCGCTGGAAGTCGCGCGGCGCCTGAGTGAAAGCCGGATTCGCAGCCACCTGGGCGCCATTCTCGATGCCGACCTCGCCATGAAGCGCGGGCTGGACCCGCAAGTCGCCCTTGAGCGGCTGCTGGTCAAGCTGAGCGTATAGCTGCTAGGCAACAACACAAAAAAGAGACGGACCCGCAGGCCCGCCCCTTCTGAAAACGCGACTCCGGCTTACGCCTGGGGCTGCTGAATCTGCATCCCTTCCTGGGGCACGTAGCCTTCAAGGGCCGCGTAGTCGTCTTGGAAGTGCATCAGCACGCCGCCGAACAGCGTGTCGAAGGTTTCCTGGGGCATTTCGGCCAGGGTGGGGTAAAAGCCCACGTATTCCAGCCAGACGTTGCCTTCCTGGTCGATGCTGCGGGCAAAGGCGCGCTCACGGTTGCGGTCGTTGAGCATCATGGCGACTTCGGCGCGGCGGTCGGCGTAGGTCTTCTGGGTCACGCAGGTGATTTCCAGACGGCTGGTGTTGTTGGGGCCGTCGTTGACCGAGACCAGCACGGCGGCGTCGCCCATCTCGAAGCGCCAGCCCATGCGAATAAAGCGCTGGCCGCCGTTTTCTTCGATGTCGAGCTGAACTTCTTTTTCTTGCAGGTACTTGGCGAGGGTGTCGAGGGTAAGCAGAGCAGTTTCCATGGTGTTTTCCTCCTGGGAAGTAAAGGCGGGCCGCAAAAGCTCAGGCCCGGTCGGGAGACCCGAACGATTCTACCACCTGCGCTCTCATGTTCGGGCCGGGCCAGGGAGTCTCAAGGCTGGGGCAGAATTCTGAGGGTTAACGGAGCCAGCCCTTCACACGCTTTCTTTGGCCGAGTGGCTCAGCACCTCGTAACCGTCTTCCGTCACCAGAATCAGGTCTTCGATGCGCACGCCGCCCACGCCGGGCAGGTAGGCGCCGGGTTCGATGGTGATGACCATACCCGCCTCCAGCACGTCCTGGCTGGTGCCGCGCAGGCCGGGGCCTTCGTGGACCTCCAGACCGACGCCGTGCCCCAGCGAGTGCGCGAAGGCTTCGCCCAGGCCGTGGCGGGTCAGCAGGTCGCGGGCGAGTTTGTCGAGGTCGGCGGCGCGCACGCCGGGCCGGATGGCGGCGATGGCGGCTTCCTCGGCCTCCAGCACCGCGTCGTAGACCCTTTTCATCTCGGCGCTCGGGGTGCCGACGGCGACGGTGCGGGTCATGTCGGAGTTGTAACCTCCGAGACGGGCACCCATGTCGATGGTCACGAGGTCGCCGTCCTCAATCACGCGCTTCGAAGCGTGGCCGTGCGGCTTGGCCCCGTTCGGCCCGCTCGCCACGATCAGCTCGAAGGCACTTTCTCCCCCGGCGCGGCGCAATCGGGTTTCGATTTCCACCGCCACGTCGAGTTCGCGCACGCCCGCGCGAATCATGGGCCGCACTTCGGTGTACACGCGGTCGGCGAGGTCCTGCGCGGCGCGAATCGCCCCGATTTCCTCGGGTGTCTTGACGGCTCGCAGGCCACCGAGCGTACCCCGCAGCGCCACCAGCGTGGAATTGGGCCACGCCTGACGCAGGTCTTCGAGTTCGGCCACCGTCAGGCTCTCGGCCTCGAAGCCCACGCGCAGGCCGCGCACCGTGTCCGCCGCGTGCTCGTAGGTGGCGGGGGGGCGGGCTATGTACTGGGGCAGGCTCGATTCTTCCTGCGCCTGCACGGTGTAGCGGGCGTCGGTGTAGAGGGTGGCGCCATCCGGGGACACCAGCACCTTGCCGTCTTCGGCACTCGTAAAGCCCGAGAGCCAGCGTACGTTGGCCGGGGCACTCACCCACAGGGCGTCCACCCCCGCCCGGCCCAGCACGGGGCGCAACTGATCCATTTTGCTCATGGGGGCGAGGGTAACACGCCCGTGCCCCGCCGCTCCTCGCCGCCTTTGTGGACTCGCTCTGTCCCCGCAGGGGAGACAGAGTCTGACCGGCGGCGTCAGAGGTCTATACTCGTTTATCGGGACAAATGAACATCTGCGGCTCCCCACACCCACCGGGGGGTCATTCCCACCACAGGAGGCAACACCGTGAAACTCCACGAGTATCAGGGCAAGGAAGTGCTGCGCGACTTCGGCGTGAACGTGCAAGACGGCAAAGTGGCGACCACCCCCGAAGAAGTGCAGGCCATTTACAAGGAATACGGCCAGCCGGTCGTCGTCAAGGCGCAGGTGCATGTCGGCGGACGCGGCAAGGCCGGCGGCGTGAAGTACAGCGCCAACGAAGACAAGGCGCTGGAAAATGCCAAGAACATCCTGGGCATGGACATCAAGGGCCTGACCGTGAACAAGGTGCTGGTGACCAAAGCCGTCGATATCGACGCGGGCACCGAGTACTACGTGGGCATGATCGTGGACCGCAACGTCCAGAGCTACACCCTGATGGCCTCCGCCGAGGGCGGCATGGAAATCGAGGAAGTCGCCGCGACCAACCCCGAAAAGATCATCCGTCACCGCGTTGACCCGGTCACCGGCCTGCGTCCCTACGAAGCGCGTGAAGTCGCCATCAAGGCCGGCTTCAGGGGCAACCTGAACAAGATTGCCGACATGATGGTCAAGATGAGCAAGGCTGCGCTCGAGCGTGACGCCGTGCTGGTCGAAATCAACCCGCTTTTCGTGGACGCCGACGGCACCCCTATTGCGCTGGATACCAAGTTCGAGATCGACGACAACGCGATGTACCGCCACAAGGACCTCGCCCACTACCGTGAGCTGTCCGCCGAGCACCCGCTGGAAGTCGAAGCCAGCGATTACGGCTTCGCCTACGTGAAGCTGGACGACGGCAACGTCGGCGTGCTGGGCAACGGTGCGGGCATCGTGATGACCACCCTGGACGTGGTGAACCGCGCCGGGGCCAAGCCCGCCAACTTCCTCGACATCGGCGGCGGCGCCAAGGCCGACGTGGTGTACAACGCGGTCAAGCTGGTCAGCAAGGACCCCGACGTCAAGGCCATTTTCATCAACATCTTCGGTGGCATCACCCGCGCCGACGAAGTTGCCAAGGGCGTCATCCGCGCGCTGGACGAAGGCATCCTGACCAAGCCGGTTCGTATGCGCATCGCCGGCACTGCCGAAGACGAAGCCAAGGCGCTGCTGAACGAAAAGAACAGCGACCTGATCAAGATGTACCCCACCATGTTCGAAGCCGCGAACGAAGCGGCTAAAGAAGCGAACGCACTGGGAGGCAAGTGAGATGGGCATTCTGGTTGACAAGAACAGCAAAGTGATCGTGCAGGGCATGACCGGCAGCGAAGGCGCCAAGCACAGCCGCGCGATGAAGGAATTCGGCACCCAGGTGGTCGCGGGCGTGACCCCCGGCAAGGGCGGCCAGGACTTCGAAGGCTGGCCGATCTATAACTCGGTTGCCGAAGCCAAGGAAAAGCACGGCGCCAACGTCTCGATCATCTTCGTGCCCCCGGCGGGCGCGGCGGACGCCGTGCTCGAAGCCGCGCATGCGGGCATCCCCCTGATCGTCCTGATCACCGAAGGCGTGCCCACCGTGGACATGATGCGCGCCGTGCAGGAAGTCAAGGAACTCGACGCACACAGCAAGGCCAATGGCGGCCAGGGCGTGCGCCTGATCGGCGGCAACTGCCCCGGTCTGGTGACCAACGGGGAAGCCAAGGTGGGCATCATGCCCAACCGCATCTACACCAACCCCGGACGCATCGGCCTGATCAGCCGCTCGGGCACCCTGACCTACGAAGCGGCCAAGCTGCTCAACGACGCGGGCATGGGCACCTCCACCACCGTCGGCATCGGCGGTGACCCCGTGATCGGTACGACCTTCGCCGACGTGCTGCCGATGTTCGAGGCCGACGAAGGCACCGACGCCGTGGTCGTGATTGGTGAAATCGGCGGCGCCGACGAAGAAGCCGCCGCCGAGTACATCAAGAACAACATGAAGAAGCCCGTCGTGGCCTTTATCTCGGGCCGCTCCGCTCCGGCGGGCAAGCGCATGGGCCACGCCGGCGCCATCATCATGGGCGACGTGGGCACCCCCGAAAGCAAGCTCGCCGCCTTCAAGGCCGCGAACGTGCCGGTGGCCGACACCATGCCCGAAATCATCGACCTGGTGAAGCAGGCGCTGAACAAGTAATCGCCACTTCTGAAAAGGCTGGGAGCCCCGTCTCCCGGCTTTTTTGCTGCCTTTTTGGACTTGCTTCATCCGGCCTGTCCATCACACATCGGTCAGCCCCTGCGCGTAGACTTGCTCCATGAAACGAGCCGTGGCTGTCCTGCTGACCCTGTCTGCGCCCCTGCTGGCGGGGACTGCCGGCGCTGCGACTGTGGGCGTGGTGCGCGGCACGGTGGCAGGCGACACGGCGCTGGATACCCGCATTGGCGTCTGGGCTGTGTCGCCTTTTGGACAGCCGCTCCAGCAACTCGCCGACGCGCCGTTGCAAGACGGCAAATTCGCGCTGACCTTGCCGACTGCCGCGCCCGCCGAGCGTCTGCAATTCGCGGTGGGCGAGCGCACGAGCTGGCCCGGTCTGGTGGATTTCGCCGGGACGAGTGTGCCGCTGAGGGCCACCGAACTCAAATTCTTCCTGTACCGCGACAGCAACGGCAACGGCCAACGCGACGAGGGCGAAGCGCTGCGCGAGGTGCGCCCCAGCGTCGGCAAGGGTGAACTGTTCGTGGTCTGGGCGGCCACGCCCGCCACAGTCAGCGGCGCAGGCGGCTATCAGGCCGACTTGCAGGCCGGCTGGAACACGCTCGTGGTCGAGGTGCGCCGGCCCGTGCGGGTGCAGCCCTACAGCGGCGCGAACGTCGACATTAATCTGGGCCGCTAAATCGCCAGAAAAAAGTGAAAGGCAGCCCCGCGACCGAGAGGTTTGAGGGGCGGCCTTTTTTGCTTACTTGCTGACGACCAAGCCACGCTCCGGCAACCGGCGGTCATAGCGCAAGGCCGTGCGGCGGGTGCTGTTGGCGGCAAAGTCTGTTTCTTCCATGCGCAGGGACAGGACGCCGCCTTGCATGTTCAGCGGGGAAAAAGAATCGGGCCTGGGGGGAGCGCTGATGAGGCTCTTGTTGCGCTGACAGTCCTCCACATTCTCGGCCTGTTTGCTCAGCAGGCCGAGCCGGGAATCGAACTTGAGCCACAGCACGTCGTTGTTGGCGCCTGCGCCGCACACGCCATTGACATTGCAGTTGGGTGGAGCGCTCACCTGCAAGACCACGTACTGAAATCCGCCTTTGGACACCTCGTCGAGCACCCGCACGCCGTAACGGACATCATCGCGCAGGTTGGAGCCAAGGACATAGGTCTGCGTGGTGCAGCCGGTGATGCTGTTTTGCAAATTCAGCACCGTCTTGCGCTGGCCCTGCGTGAACACGAAGCGCCCACCCGTCTGCGCCGTGATGCGGATGAGGTCGGTGCGGCTTTGCTCGGCAGGCCAGGACGAGGCGGCGACGGCGAGAGAAGCGCAGGCCAGGACAGCAGTCAGGGCAACTTTCATGGTGGGCCTCCTTGAGGAAAGGGGACAGAGTGAGGGGTTACACCAGCGTAAACCAGAAAAAAAGCCGAGGCAAATGCCAGGGCTTTCTGCCGCCGCCTTAGCCCACCGGATGACGCATATCACGCTGAGGCGGCGCGGTTGTGCCTCGTCGTGCCGTTTAAGTAGGGGCAAGCTCTCTTTGTCCCTGCCTGCGACTCGAAGGCGTTAGGCTAGAGCATGAACAAAGCTCTTGTCGGAGCGACTGCACTGGCCCTCGCCTTGCCGGGAGCGCGGGCCGCCGATTCGCCCACCATCGTGCAGATTCGCGCCAACTACAACGCGGTCAATGCCCAGATCGAGCAGGGCCGCTACCGGGCGCAGCGCAAGGAGGTGCGGCTGTGCGGCGATAGCGTGGTGTCCTACACCCGCTGGCTCGACGGACGCGGCGTGGTGCGGCGGCTGACTGCCGAGCAGATAGACGACGCGATGAACGCCTCTACCAATACGCTCACCTCGCTGTGGTTCAGTGCCTCGGGGCGCCTCGGCTTCGTGCTGTACCAATCCAGCGACGAAACCTACAACGTGTACACCGACGCGCAGGGCCGGATAGTCAACAACGGCATGACGGGCCGCCACGAAACCGCCGAACTCAGGGTCTACTTCGATTCGGCGGGGCGGGTCATCCGCACGCTGAGCAAGTACGCGATGCCGAAAAATGAACTCGCGGCGCACATTGCGGACTTCAAAAAAATGGCCGCCCAACCCTGGGGCAGCCTGACTGGGGGGTGCGAGTAAGTCGCCGACACACCCCCTGGGGGAAAGCTCAGTCCTTGACCAGCTCCACGCCCGAGAGTTCGCTGATGGGCAGGCCCCACCGGTTCATGGCGGTGAAGAAGGGGTCGGGGTCGAGCTGTTCCACATTCCACACGCCGGGCTGCTTCCAGACACCCTGAAGCATCAGCATCGCGCCGATCATGGCGGGCACGCCGGTGGTGTAGCTGACGCCCTGCGCTTGCACCTCGCGGTAGCACTCGGCGTGGTCCTTGACGTTGTAGACGAAATGCACGTTCGGCTGGCCGTCCTTGCCGAGGCCCTTGGCCTGCACGCCAATACAGGTCTGGCCGGTGTAATTGGCAGCCAGCGATTCGGGCGCCGGCAGCACCGCCTTGAGGAACTCGATCGGCGCGATCTGCTGCCCCCGGAACTCGATCGGTTCGATGGAGGTCATGCCGATGCCTTCCAGCACGTTGAGGTGCTTGATGTACGCCTCGCCGAAGGTCATCCAGAAACGGGCGCGTTTGATGGTCGGGAAGTGCTTGACGATGGATTCGAGTTCCTCGTGGTAGAGCACATAGCTCTTGCGAGTGGCCACGTTGGGGTAGTAGATGTCCTGCGAGATTTCGAGCGGCTGCGTCTCGACCCACTCGCCGTTCTCGAAGTAGCGCCCATTGGCGGTGATTTCGCGGATGTTGATTTCGGGGTTGAAGTTGGTGGCGAACGCCTTGCCGTGGTTGCCGTTGTTGCAGTCCACGATGTCGAGGTAGTGGATTTCGGAGAAGTGGTGCTTGGCGAGGTGCGCGGTCATCGCCTGGGTCGCGCCGGGGTCGAAGCCGCAGCCGAGCAGTGCCATGAGGCCCTTTTCCTTGAAGCGGTCCTGATACGCCCACTGCCAGGAATACTCGAACTTCGCCACGTCCTTGGGCTCGTAGTTGGCGGTGTCGAGGTAATGCACGCCGGTTTCCAGGCAGGCGTCCATGATGGTGAGGTCCTGATACGGCAGCGCGAGGTTGATGACCATTTCGGGCCCGAAGCCCTTGATCAGTTCCACCAGCGCCGGCACGTTGTCGGCGTCCACCGTCGCTGTGCTGAACTTGCATGTGCTGTGCGGCAGATGCTCGTGAATCTCGGCCACGATCTTGTCGGCCTTGCTGACGGTGCGGGTGGCGATCAGGACTTCGCTGAACACCTGGTCGTTCTGGGCGCACTTTTTGGCGGTGACGTTGGCCACGCCGCCCGCCCCGATGATGATGACTTTGCTCACGCCAAAGAGTGTAACGGGTGGGGGTCAGCGCGGCATAAGCACGGCAGGGAAAATAGGGGAATGAAACGCGCCGCGCTGCTGGTTTTGCTGGGAACTGTCCTACTGGGAAACGCTTCTGCCCTCACGCCCGAACAGGCGACCAGGAATTACGGCAGAGACGTGTTGAAAGCATATGCGGCGCAGGGCATGAAGCTGGCGCCGGGCCGCGCCGCCCTCCTGTCCTGCCAGAAGGTGGTGCCCGAGGTGCCGGACACGGTGGAAGACTGCCGGCTTCATCTCTGGGGCGCTCAGGCGGTCGCCGAAGTGATTTACCGGGCTAGTGACGACGTGACCGGAATGCGCCAACTCTGGGTCGGCAAGATGTCCGGCCTGCCTTCCGACGAACGGATGCGCCAGCTCGTCCGCGCTCTGGCCGACGATTTCAACCAGTGGACCAAGACGCCCGCCGCTCAGCAATGGTTCAAGCAGGCCGCCGTGACGCAGGGGCCGAGGCGGTTTGGGTTTGATGTGCCGTGCGCGGTCTTTTCCAGGCAGCGGCTCCCGGTCGGGGTGCTGAGTTGCCGGCAAGGCCCCGGCCCCGCCGACGGCCCCACGATTATGGTCAATCTGGCCGACGGGCGCAGTTTCAGCGCGGACGTGCGCTGAGTGGTCCCAACGTCCCCGCTGCCGGGCGCTAGCCTGCCCGCATGACCCTGAGCCCCGACCAGCCCCAACGCGAAATCACGTCCGACGAGCGCCGGCGCATGGCCCGCACGTTTCTCTGGATTCTGCTCGCCTTCGTGGCGGGCGTCGCCTTGATGGTCGCCGTGCTGAGCGTGCAGGGCCGCGCCGCGCGTGAGTACGGCAGTCTGGTCATTCAGGCCGCTGGGCCGCAAAACGCGCAGGCGACGTTTGACCGCCCCTGCGCGCAGGTGTTGCCGGGCAAGCCGGTGCCGCCCAACGTGGTCAGTTGTGTGCTGGAAGTCCGCCAGGGGCAGCCGACAGCGGTGCTGAAGGTGGAAGGCGAGCGGCAGTACTGGGTGACCCGGTAAGTCAGGTCTACTTGGGGAGGTTTCGTTTTCGCTGATCTGGACGCCCCCTCACCCCTTTGCATACGCAAAGGCCCTCTCCCGCCAGTGGAGAGGGTCAAAAAGCCTCAGACGCTTTACTTTTCCAGTTCCGCGAACACCGCCCGGCTGATGACGAGCTGCTGAATCTCGGAGGTGCCCTCGTAGATTTCGGTGATTTTGGCATCGCGGTAGAGCTTTTCCACCGGGTACTCGGCGCTGTAGCCGTTGCCGCCAAAAATCTGCACGGCATCTCTCGTCACGTCCACGGCGGCCTCGCTGCCGAGCAGTTTGGCGATGCTCGCTTCTTTGGAAAAGGGCTGGCCCTGGTCCTTGAGCCACGCGGCTTTCAGGCCGACCAGCCGGGCGCTTTCGATGCGGGCGGCCATCCGGGCAATCTTGAACGACACCCCCTCGAACTCGCGGATTTTCTTGCCGAACTGCTCGCGCTCGTTGGCGTAGGCGGCGGCATGTTCGAGCGCCGAGCGGGCGATGCCGAGGCCGAGCATCCCGATGCCGATGCGGCCCGAATCGAGGCTGGAGAGCGCGATGATGAGGCCCTGGCCTTCCTCGCCGACCAGATTGGCGTGGGGCACCCGCACGTTGTCGAAGGACACGGTGGTCGTTTGCGCGGCGTGCTGGCCCATCTTGTGCTCGGGCTTGCCGCTGCTCAGGCCGGGCGTGCCCCTTTCCACAATGAAACAGCTCACGCCGCGCGCGCCAGGGCCGCCGGTTCGTGCCATGACGAGGAAGGTGTCGGCGTGGTTGCCGCTGGTGATCCAGGCTTTGGCCCCGTTCAGTACCCAGTCGTCGCCGTCGCGCTCGGCCTTCAGGCGCAGGCTGGCGGCGTCGCTGCCCGCGTGGGCTTCAGTGAGGCAAAACGCGCCGATGTGTTCGCCGCTCGCCAGCGGGCGCAGGTACTTTTCGCGCTGCGCGTCCGTGCCGTAGTTCAGGATCATCTGCTCGGGCAGGCCGTTTTGCACGCTGACGATAACGGCCACGCTGGAGTCGGCGGCGGCGATTTCTTCCAGGCACAGCGCGTAGGTCACCGAGTCCAGGCCCGCGCCGCCCCATTCCTCGGGCACGGTGGCGCCCAGCAGGCCGAGTTCGGCCAGTCCGCGCAGTTGCTCGCGGGGGTACTCGCCGCTGCGGTCGTACTCGGCGGCGCGCGGCGCAATCTCGGCCCGGCAAAAATCGCGGACGTGCTGCAAAATCATGCGCTGCTCGCTGCTGGGCGCAAAGCTCATTCCGTTGTCGGTCATGGGGTCAGGCTACCAAACGGGCGTTAGAGCAGTTCTCCGAATTACGCGTGCGTCGGAAGGGCACCGCCACCCGCTCCATTCTCCGTCCTGCTCCTCGTTTTGCACTCGCTCCGCTCGCCAAAAAGTGGTGCCCTCTTTTTGTCAAATGCTCTGGTTGACTGGGGGATTCAATATCTCGGCCAGCGCTTCCTCAATGCCGCGCCCGCGCCACGCCGGTTCGATGCTTTGCGCCTCGCCGCCGTCCCAATGGAGCTGAGCGCCGATGACCGAGCCGCCCGCGATGGCGAGGGCCGCAGCCGTCAGCTCGGCGGGCGCCTGCGGGCACAGCCGGGCGGCGGCCTGCGCGAGTGCCGGGGCGAGCGGCAGGGGAGGGCGGGACACGCGGACACGGGCAGGCAACTTCATGGGGTCAGGGTAGAGCAGCCGGGCCGGGCAAGCGGTGGTGGGCTCAAGCCGGGGCGTGAAGCTGGCCTTGAGCGCTCCGGGGCCTGCGTCTCACCCCGCCGTGCTGGGCTGGGGCATGATGAAACGAATCGGTGCGGCGGGACTGACGGCGCTGGCGACGGTACTCGGACTCCTGGGCGCGGCGCAGGCGCAGGGCGGCCCCGTGCCGCAGCTCCGGCCCCCCGCCGGGTTCAAGGTGAGCCTCTACTCCAGCGGGTTCAAGCAGCCGCGCTTCATGGCGCTTTCGCCCTCGGGCGACCTGTTCGTGAGCGACCCGCAGGCGGGCACGGTGGTCGTCGTTCTCGACCGCAACCACGATGGGGCCGCCGACCGACAGGTGGTCTACGCCTCGGGCCTCAACCGCCCGCACGGGCTGGCGTTTCACGGCGGGTATCTCTACGTCGCCAACACCGACGGCGTGGTGCGCTTTCCCTACAAAGCCGGCGACCAGAAGGCGAGCGGACCGGCCGAAAAGCTGCTGAGTCTGCCGGGGGGCGGACACTGGACGCGCACGGTGGTCTTCGGGCCCGACGGCAAGATGTATGTCTCTGCCGGGAGTTCCTGCAACGTCTGCGAGGAAAGTGACAAGCGCCGCGCCGCCGTGTGGGTCTACGACGCCGACGGCAAAAACGGCAAGCCCTACGCCACCGGCCTGCGCAACGCGGTGGGGCTGGAGTGGTTCGGTGGGACCCTCTACGCCACCAACAATGGCCGCGACGAACTCGGCGACGACCTGCCGCCCGAGGGGTTTTACCAACTCAGGTCGGGGGCGTTTTTCGGCTGGCCCTACTGCTACACGGTCAAGGCCGGGCAGCCGCAGGTCTGGGACCGCGATTTCGGCAAGAAAAATGCCGCGACCTGCCGCGCCGCCACCCCCGCCTTCGCGCTGACCACCGCGCACTCGGCGCCGCTCGGCATGGCGTTCTATACCGGCAAAACTTTCCCGGCGAGCTACCGGGGCCAACTCTTCGTCGGGCTGCACGGCAGTTGGAACCGCTCGCAAAAAAGTGGGTACAAGGTCATCTCCGTTGACCCCAAAACGGGCCGGGTGAGCGATTTCCTGACCGGCTTTCTCAGCGGCCAGGACGTACTCGGGCGCCCGGTGGACCTTCAGGTGATGCCTGACGGGGCGCTGCTGCTCACCGACGACAGCGCGGGGCGGCTCTGGCGCATTCAGTACGTGGGGCGCTGAGGGCTGAGGGAGCCGCTCACCACGCTCAGGCAGGCAAAAGCGCGCTAGACTGCGGGATGTGTTTATTGCCGTCATGCAGGAAAACAGCCGCTTACGGGCGCGGGTGAGGTCTTGAAACTCAGCCGCCTTCCCCACGGTTTTGCCCTCGACACGGCGGCGCAGGCCCTGGCGCTGCGGAGCGAAGCGGTGCAGGACATCCAGACGGCCTGGACCGGGCGCGGCTGGCGGGCGAGCGCCACCGTCGCCGACGGCGGGCAGCATTTTCAGGCCAACGCCGAGCTGAGCGCGCCGCCCGAGCCGCAACTGCTCGACTCGTCGTGCACCTGCGGGCGCTACCGCTGCCGCCACGTGGCCGCGCTGGTGCTCTCCACCGACCCGCCCGACGGCCCGGCCCCCCTCACGGCAGATGGGCCCGCCGCGCCGGTCACCGAGGCGCTCGACCCCCGGCTCAAGCAGTGGCTGGTGGGCTTCGAGAGCGAGCCCGACACCGGCAGCGGGCGTGGGCGGCAGTACGAACTGCGCTACGTGCTGCGGGTGCAGCCGGTCAGCATTCAGGGCGGCCTGCCGGGGCAAACCCGCCGCGCCGTGCTCGATGTGCAGCGCGTGCCGATGAAAGGCGGCGTGCCCAACCTCAGCGCCGCCGAGGCCTACCCGCTGGCGCGCAAGCTCGGCACCTGGCCCAGTTTCGTGCAGCGCGACGCCGACGCCCTGGAACTGCTGACGGTGGCGACCCGCCCGGCGCATGTTTCGGGCCGCTGGAACGAACAGCTCTACGCGCTGGTGGACCACCCGGCGACCAGCCTGCTCATCGGCACGCTGCTCGACACCGGGCGGCTGTGCTGGAACGACGTGACCGCCCCGCTGACCCGCGCCGCCCCGGTGCCGGGCCGCCCCGGCTGGCACACCGATGAGAGCGGGCATCAGACCCCCGCGCTGGAGCTGGACCTTCCGGCGAGCGGCGAGCACGAAGGCGATGGGCCGCCTGCCACCGAGCCCGCGTCCTCCGAACAGGCCCCCTGGGTCGTGCTGCCCCTTGGGCGCCCCTGGGCGGTGGACCCAAACGCGCTGACCCTCGGCCCGGTGGACGTGCCCGGCCCGCCTGACCTGCTCGCCCGTTTCCTGACCGGCCCCAGCGTGCCGCCTGCTCAGGCCCCCGCGCTGGCCCAGGCGATGACCGCCGCCGCGCTGCCGGTGCCCGCGCCGCACACCGTGAGCAGCCGCCGCGAAAAGCTGCCCTACACGCCCCGGCTGCACCTCAGCGGGCGCACCGTGGCCTATCAGGACCTCTGGGACCGTTCGGGCCACACCGAGACCTTCGCGGTGGCCGAACTGCGCCCGGCCTACGGCGGCCACGAGCTGCGCGGGCCGCTGTCGGGCAAGGTGGCGACGGTCCTCAGTGGGCAAACGGTCATCGAGGTGCCGCGCAACCGCGCCGCCGAGAAACGTGCTGAGACGGCCTTTCGGGAGGCGGGCTTCGTGCCGCTGGAACTCGCCTTTCCCGAGTACCACTTTCCCGAGGCGGTCCATGACCTCTTCACCCTGGGCGCTGACGAAGCGTGGCTGGAGTTCATGCGGGTGGGCCGCGAAAATCTGGCAGAGCAGGGCCTCGAACTCGTTATTCACCCCGATTTCCCGCTGCACTTCGCCGAGGTGGACGACTGGTATGGCGAGGCGCAGGAGGGTGGCGGCTGGTTCACCCTCGACCTCGGCATCGTGGTGGATGGGCAGCGCATCAGCCTGCTGCCGGTGCTGGCGAACCTGATCGCCGCGCAGCCCGAGCTGTTTACCCCCGGCGCCCTGGCCGAACTCGACGACGACGAACTAATTTTTGCGGCTCTGGATGACGGGCGCAAGGTGCCGCTCCCCGCAGGCCGGGTCCGGTCCATCCTGGGCGTGCTCGTCGAGCTGCACCTGCGCGAGCTGCCGCCTGGGCCGCTGCGGCTGCCGCTGCTTGACGCCGCCCGTCTCGCCGAACTCGAAAGCGCGGTGCGGGCCCGCTGGGTGGGCGCGGAAAAACTCCTCGAACTCGGCAAACGCCTGCGCGATTTCGGCGGCATTCAGGAAGTCGAGCCGCCCGCCGGGTTGCACGCCGAGATGCGGCCTTATCAGGTGCAGGGCCTCGCCTGGCTGCAATTCCTGCGCGAGTACGAGCTGGGCGGCATTCTGGCCGACGACATGGGGCTGGGCAAGGCGCAGCCGCTCGACGCCAAAGTGCTCACTCCGCTGGGCTGGCGCACTATGGGCGAGTTGCAGGTCGGCGATTACGTTATCGGGCGCAACGGGCAACCGACGCAGATTGTCGGGGTGTACCCGCAGGGCGAGCGGCCCATCTACCGCGTGACCCTGACCGATGGCGCGAGCGTGGAAGCGGACGCTGAGCACCTCTGGAACGTCAATACCCCCGTGCGTAAGAAACGTGGCCTGCCCGAGCGCACGCTGACCACCGCTGAAATCGCCGCCGACTTGCAGGACGCGGCGGGCAACCTCAAGCACTACCTGCCGCTGGTGGAGCCGGTGCAGTTTGCCGGGCGCGACCTGCCCCTCGACCCCTACACGCTGGGGGCGCTGCTGGGAGACGGCTGCTTTGTTCACGGCGTCGAAATCACCAGCGAGGACGAATTGGTGTCGGCGCTGCCGCTGCCCGCTGGGGTGGAAGCTCGCCTGGGCACGCGCCTGACGCCCACCGTCAGCACCTCGCGGCTGGTCACGGCAGGTCAGTGGACGCCCAACCCGCTTAAGGACGCCCTACGTGGGCTGGGGCTGCATGGCAAGAGCGGGCGCTACAAATTCATTCCCCCGGATTACCTGCTGGGAAGCCCCGCGCAGCGGCTGGCAGTGCTGCAAGGACTCCTCGACACTGATGGTCACGCGGGCGTCGTCGTGGAATACGTCAGCGTCTCGGAGCATCTGGCACGGGGCGTGGTGGAACTGGTGCAGTCGCTGGGCGGGGTGGCCCGCATTCGCCAAAAAGCGACGTCTCACACCTACGGCGGCGAGAAGAAAACGGGCCTGGCCTGGCGCGCCACCCTCAAACTTCCGCCGGAGCTGGAGCCCTTCCGCCTCGCGGCCAAGCGAGCCGCCTACCGTCGCCCGACCAAGTACCCGCCCACGCGGGGTATCAAGTCTATCGAGTGGGTCGGCCACAAGCCCGCGCAGTGCATCGCGGTGGACGCGCCCGACCATCTCTATGTCACCGAGGGGTACATCGTCACCCACAACACGCTGCAAACCCTCGCCCACCTCCTCAAGGAAAAGGAAGAGGGCCGCGCCGACCGCCCCTCCCTCGTCATCGCGCCGACCTCGGTCATCGGCAACTGGCAGGCGGAGGCGGCCCGTTTCACGCCCGACCTCAAGGTGCTGGTGCTGCACGGCAAGGACCGGCACGCCGACTTCGAGAAGATTCCGCACGCCGACGTGGTGCTCACGACCTACCCGCTGCTGCCCCGCGACATCGACGAGCTGCGCCAGCACGAGTACCACCTCGTGATTCTCGACGAGGCACAAAACATCAAGAACAACAAGACGGCGGCGGCCAAGGCGGCGGGCAGTCTCGGCGCCCGGCACCGACTGGCGCTGACCGGCACCCCGCTGGAAAACCACCTCGGCGAGCTGTGGTCGCAGTTCAATTTTCTGGCGCCGGGGCTGCTGCACGACGAAAAAACCTTTCAGAAGCTCTACCGCACGCCCATCGAAAAGCGCGGCGACACGGCGCGGCAGGCGGCGCTCTCCGCCCGCGTACGCCCCTTCATCCTGCGCCGGGAGAAACGCGATGTGGCCCGCGAACTCCCGCCCAAAACCGAGATTCCGGTGCGGGTCACGCTCGAAGGCGACCAGCGCGACCTCTACGAAACGGTGCGCGTGACCATGCAAAGCCGGGTGCGTGAAGAACTCGCGGCGCGGGGGCTGGCGCGCTCCACAATTGCCATTCTCGACGCCCTGCTCAAGTTGCGGCAGGCCGTCACCGACCCCCGCTTGGTCAAGCTCGAAGCGGCGCGGGAAGTCCAGGGCAACGCCAAGCTCGACTGGCTGGAAACCAACCTCCCGCAGATGGTGGAAGAAGGCCGCCGGGTTCTCATTTTCTCGGGTTTCGCCACGCTGCTCGGGCACCTCGAAGAATTCCTGAAACGCGAAGGCATCCCGTATTCCAAGATCACTGGGCAGACCAAGGACCGCCAGAAACAGATCGACGCTTTCCAGGCGGGCGAAACCCACGTTTTCCTCATCACCCTCAAGGCCGGGGGCGTGGGCCTGAACCTGACCGCCGCCGACACGGTCATCCACTACGACCCCTGGTGGAACCCCGCCGCCGAGGACCAGGCCACCGACCGCGCCTACCGCATCGGGCAGGACAAGCCGGTCTTCGTCTACAAGCTGATCGCAGCAGGCAGCGTCGAGGAGCGCATCCTCGACTTGCAGGCGCGCAAAGCGGCGCTGGCACGGGGCGTCCTCGACGGCGGCCTGACCGACGCCACCCAGCTCACCGTGCAGGACCTCGACCGCCTCTTCGCCCCGCTGGAACTGGAAGAGGAACCCGAGGTGGTGGCCTCGTAGGCGGGAAAGTCTGACTTTTACCAGGGAAGTGAGTCAGCAAAAGCCTCTGCGCCAGCCTTGATCAAAGTACCTCGCCGCCAGATAGAGAAACGCAGAACGCCAGGGCCGTCGGGCGCTGAAAGCGCACGGGCCTGACACGACTTGGAACATCTAGCCGTCCAGACCGCCTGTGCAACCGAGAAACCCGATAAAACCAGTGACATCACCGCCATTTGCACAGCGCCAGCGTCAAAGCCCCTGTCCCCTGTGGGGATAGGGGTTTGGGGTTGGGGTCAAAAGCTAAGGCCTAAAGCATTTGACAGAAAAAGACACCCTCACCCCTTGCCTCGCAAGGCCCTCTCCCATTAAGGTAGAGGGTCAAAGACAGACCAGATCCTTCTGTCAAATGCTCTAAGCTTCTTCGCCCTTCCCACCACGCTAAATGCCCCCCGTCCCCCGCCCCGTCATCTCCCCACTCTCCAACAGGTGCGCCTCAAAGTCTCCGAACGGCGAGTGCGCCCGCGCCCAGGCGACGGCTCCAGCAATGTCGTAAGCCACGTTGTGAAACTCCACGTTCCAGCCCCCGCCCCGCCGTTCCAGCAATGTCCAGCGGGCACGCGGATCACCATCCACCTGATCGCTGATGGCGCCGCAGTTGACGACCAGAGTGTCGCCCACGCGGGTGGCCCCGGCGCGGTGGGTATGACCGCACACGACGACCTCAGCGCCCAGCGGCTCGACCATGCGCCGCAGTTCGCGCGGGTCACGGCTGCGGTAAAAGCCGCCCGCAGCGTCCCAGACCCACAGCAGGCTGTCCCAGGCACTTTCCGGGGTGCCGTGACAGGCGAACAGCCCCTCCACTCGGGCGGTCAGCGGCAGCGCGGCGAGGCGTTCGCGGTCAGCAGGGGAGACCTGTGCGGCGAGCCACGCGCCCACCTCCTGAGCCAGCGGGGTGCGGCGGCCATCCGGCCACAGTTTTTCCTCGTTGTTGCCCCGCACTTCCAGGGCGCCGAGGTCAGCTTGCAAGGCGGCGGCGCGGGCGGGGTCGGCGCAGCCTTCGATCTGGTCACCCAGATTGACAATCAGGTCCGGCGCGGCGGCGTGCACCTCGCGCAAGGTGGCCTCCAGCGCGTAGGCGTTGCCGTGACTGTCGGTGATGACTGCGACTCTCATGTCCGCAGGCTAGAGCATGGCCGCTGGCTATAAGCATCACAAAAAAGCGGCGAAGGGAATTCCCCTCGCCGCTCCGATGTTGAAAAGCTTTACTTGATGTCGTTGCGCGAGACGTTGAGGTACACGGCCACATTGTCCATGCTCTCGACTTGCGAGAGGGCGACGTAGTGGTGCTGGCCGTCGGTGCTGTCGTCGCGGGTCAGCTTGAGCTGGTTGCCGTCGAAGTGGTCCACGGTGCCGACGTGCTCGCCATCCTTGTCCTTCACTTGCAGGTGCTCGCCTTCCTGGGCCAGACGGTTCTTGAGGTCTTCGGCAATGCGTCCACTGATGTCGTTCGTCATGGAAGTTACCCTAAGTCCCGTCAGCAGCCCCGGCGTGATAGCAACATCAAGGCGTCGTTAGAGATGGTGCGTGGCTCCCAGGGCAGGTCTCAAACCTCGCCCCGCGCAAAAGCCGTCATCACGTTCGGCGCCGCCGCGTCGAAGCCCACCACGTCGAGCATGTCCCGGCGCTGCGGGTCCGCGATGCTGAATTCGGTGGCGGTCAGGCCGACGACGATCAGCTTGGGTGCCCGGCCCATCTTCTGCGCGTACTGGTCGAGGGCTACCGTCGGGTGAACCTGACCAGCCCACGTTTCGTTGTCGGTGTAGACGACGAAGGTGTCCACGTCCAGCCGTTCCTGAGCCGCCCACAGTATCGGCTGGGCGCAGTCGGTGCCGCCGAAGCTCATGGACTGCGCCTTTTGCATGGCGCTTTCCAGCGTGTCGCGCGGCGTGATGCCGAGGGGCCGAAACTGCTCGGCAAAGCCCATCGTCAGCGCGTCGGGCTCAGTGCGCAGGGCAATCAGGCTCATCGCGGCGGCGGCCATGTTGGGGGTCAGGCCAGGGACGCCCGCCACGTCACCACAGGTCATGCTGCCCGACACGTCGAGCGCCAGCAGGTGCCGGGTGTTCGCCGGCTGCACGTTGCCGAAAGCGAGGGTAAACGCCTCTTCCAGCGCGTCCACCACGCGCGGCACCGGCAGCCAGGTGCCCTTGCCGCGCACGCCCTGGCCCTGCGCGTAGACCAGGCGGGCCTTGAGCGCGTCGAGCGGGTGGATGCGGCCCCGCTTGAGCGCGGCGGGGTCGGTCAGACGCTCTATGACGGCCTGCACGGTGGCGCTGTCGTTGGGCGTCAGCACCCCCACCCGGCCCAGGTTGCCGAGGTTGCGCAGCAGCCAGGTTAGGCCGTTGGTCTGCATGGCGGCGCGGTACACCTCGGCCCCGCGAACGTGTGTCGGTACGGCTTCCAGCGGGAGGCGGTACTCCTGCATCAGCGCGGCGGCTGCGGCGTCGGTCTGCGCTTCCGTCGCCTTGAGGTGGCCTTCGATGACACGCAGGGCGGGGGAGTCCACTTTGGGCAGCACGCCGTCCACCATGAACTTCAGCACCGCGTTGCGGGCCGCGTCGTCGGTCTTGGGGTGGGCCTTACGCAGCGCGTCGGCCTGGGACCAGCCGTCGCGGGCCTTGTACTTCACGGCCCACAGCGCCAGCTTGTCCACGTCCGCCGTTTCGTACACGTTCGCCACGCCCCGGCGCGTCAGGCGGCCCCAGCCCCCGAGCGCGTCGGCAAAGGCCAGAAAGTGCAGCAGCATCGTGCCGGTGCGGGCGACCTCAGGCAGCGCGTCCCAGGCGGCCTTGCGGTCCGCCGCGTTCGGCGCGGTCTTGGCAATCAGCGCCAGCACCAGCAGCGCGGGGTCGGCCTTCGGCGCCCGCTGGCCGCGCACCACGTCCAGCGTGACGCGCAGGGCGAGGGCCGCGTCACGCTGTACCAGCTCGCGCACGAAGTCGGTGGCCTGCACGGTGTGTTTCTGCGCGGAGGCGTAGAAGGTGCCGCCGTCCACGCCCAGCACCAGAAACCGGGTCAGGCGAGACTCGTCGCTGACGGTGTACACGAAGCCGCCCGCGTTGTTCCTGACCTGGCGCTCGTCGAGGCGCTCGGTCTGGGGGCGGTTCAGGGGGTTGATGGCACGGAGCAAGTTCTTCATGGTCGGCCCTCCTTGTCGTGGGCGATGTGATTCAATTCGAGCGGATGTGAGTAGGGGGAATGGGTTCCGGACGTAAAGTCGGCAAACCGGTGGTGTTCGGGTGGGCTGACGCAACAGACGGAACCCGTGGATGACGCTCGCGGCGTCTAGTGGGACGGGTGGGACTCAAACCCCACCCTCGGCATTCGGCTTACGGAGGTGAGGAGCGCAAGGGGCCGTTTGACGTACTCTGTACGCTGAGCTTTCGTTCCAGAACGTGCCGAGAAAGTTGAGGAAATCAGGCGTTACTCGTCGCGCAACCGCTCGCGCACCTGCATCAGTGCCTGTCCCAGCAGGTTCTCGCCCCACTGGTCGCGGTGTTCCCAGGCGTCCTGTTCGCTGTAGCCGATGCCCCAGATGCGGTCATTGGGTGCGGCCTCGACTAGAATCAACTCTCCGGTGTCCAACAAAAACTCGCGGAGTCTGCGGCTGCTGCGAAACTTGTGCCACGCGGCGTCGAAGGCCACTTGCCCGCGCACCTGCGCCCAGTGGCTTTCGCTGAAGCCCTGCACCCGGCGTCCGAGCGCCTTGCATTCGGCGGGCGTGCGCGCCTGCAAAATGGCCTTGGCGCTGGCGTGGTCGCCGAATTCCTCGGCCTTGCGGTGCATGATGTACTGCTCGGCGGTGTGAAATTGCCGCCCACTGGCGCTGAACGGCGACGGATGAAAATTGGAGAACGGATGCGCCGTGCGGTAGAAAAACAGGTATTCGGTTTTCTGTGTCATGGCGCTGCGCTCCTCGAATCTGGATTTATGGGAAGCAAAAAGGGGTGGGGACAGGCGGGATTCGAACCCGCGAAGTCTTGCGACGAATGGAAATAACCCTGACCTGTCGGCCCAATCTGGGCAAGGGGGCGGCAGGGAAACGCCCTGACGGGCACATTTGCGTTCGGCCAGCTCCGCCACTGTCCCCATGTTGTGTGTCGTCCTCATCGCGGGGCGGGACTTGCACCCGCATCTTCCACGTGACAGGTAACCCTCGGCGTTCGGCCCGCAGCCGGGCAAGGGATTGCCCAGGGAAAGGCTTTCGCCTTGGATATTTTGCTCTTAAACTACCCGCGTGCAGGACTGGTGGATGGGGTCAGATTCGAACTGACTCAGCTTGAGCGTCCGGTTTACAGCCGGGTGCGACTCTCCCGCGTCGCCGCCCATCCTCGTGTCCGGGTTTAGAGTCGCCGGACGCGACTGGGGTGGGGTGGGCGCCTGGAATCGAACCAAGTTTCGCCAAATAACCCTTACGCTTCGGCCCAGCTGGGCAAGGCATGGCAAGGGATCGAAAGCGCCCACCACGTGAAACTCCGAGCCAGCGTTGAACTGACACGGACACAGCTCTGTGCCGTGTTTCTCTGCGTCTTGGACCGGAGGGTGGAGCAGGTTCACCGGAATTGCACCGGGGTCTCCCGACGGTTGCCGGGCATCTTGCTGACTAGAAGAAACCTGCATAGTGCTCTGGACAAGGGTTCGGGTCACGGACGGGCCACTTCATGCCGGGAATCGAACCCGGAACGGCTTGCACCGCTTCCGCCCATTGAGGTTGGAGAAGTAACCGTGACCACTTCGGCCCAGAGCCAAATCTGGCGGTCCCAGCGGGACTCGAACCCGCGTCCTCCCGCAGACAACGGGGCATCCTGGCCGCTGGACGATGAAACCGTAAGAGGGCGAAAAGGGGAAGGGCTGGGCAAGGGATGAACCTGGAATGTTTTGTTCTACTGGGAAAGTAAATAATCCAGATTCTTCGGCCCAGCCGGGCTTGTGGCGAGGCGAGTGCGCTCACCTGGCACAGAGATTACCAAGCGGGAGCGGCGGCGTACACTCGCCATCTGGCGCAGATTGGGGGTAGGCCAAACGGCGGAGGGGGTCTTCCCGGAAGCGCAGGTCATCCTGTTTCAAGCCGGGGAGCTTCAAACAATGGTATGGAACAGCCTCAAAGACTCCTGAAGTACAGCTGCTGTGCCCTGGGCTCGCTCGCGTTGCGCTCGAAAATCCGCCGCATCGCGTGATTGCTGGCCTCCGTCCGGCCCGCGTGGTGCGTGAACCGCTCGGCGGCGCGGGCAAGCAGGTGCGCGTGCAGCCGGGTGCCGAGGCCCTGGCCACGCTCCGACTCGCGCACGCCAAGCATGTTGATGCTGGCCCAGCCGGGGCGTCCGCTCGGGCCGACGGCTCCCAGCGCCACGGGCTCGCCGTTCTCGTTCGGCAGGGCCACGACGAGCCAGTCCGGGTCCGTCTCCCAGTCCGCCTGACCGAGTTCGGCCAGCAGCACGGCCATCTTGGGAGGTTCCAGCAGTTCGGCGCCGCCTTCTAGGACATTCGGGGCGAGGGCCCAGGGCCGGACGGTCAGGTCGGTTTCGTACATGACCTGTTCGTCGTCCAGGGTCCAGCCTGCGGACAGCACTGGGGCGGTGTTCAGCTGGGTCAGGCTGCTGTCGAGCAGCAGCGTCCGCTCCGGCGCAACCTCGTGCAGGAAGGCGAAAAACTGTGTCAGGCCCACGCCTGGGGTGTCGGCCCGTGCACGAGGAATCAGTGGCACCTGCGGGTTCTGGGCGATGAGAACCACCCCTTCCACGCCGCGTTCTGAGCGCAGAAGGACGAACTGTTCGGGTCTCGCTTGGCCCGCCGCCATTCGTTCCCGGAACTGGGCCAGGCGCTGCTCGGCGTCGGCGCGGTCAGGGTGCAGGGCGTAGGCGTCCGGCAGGGTGCTGTCAGTGGCGCGTTCAACGGTAAAGCTGTTCAAGGTGACCTCAAGTCAGGGCCGGGCCACAGGCACGCGGGATTCAACCGCGACGGGCAGCCCGGAGAAGGGTGGACAACAGAAAAAATGCGGGGTGCTGGGGCATATGGGCCCTCCTTGTGCTGGGGTCAGCTTGAGATGAGGGCAGGAGAGCGGGCGGAGCCGTAAACAGGCGTAAGCAGCTTGGCTTAGCGACTGGGCTGGCTTCGCGCATCTCGCACGAGGTCGTGCTCAGGAGCGACGGTTGCGGCTTTGGTGACAGGCACGAACGCTTAGGCCAGGCGGCTGAGCCGCAGCGCTCTGTCCGGGCTATCCTAATCAGCGATGACGAAAGATGGCGGCAAGAAAGACAACCAGGGCCAGGACAAGAAGGCGCAGCAGTACGGCGTCACCCCCCAGAGCGTAGATTTCAACGACTGGTACAACGAAGTGGTCAAAAAGGCCGACCTCGCCGACAACTCGCCGGTGGCGGGCGCGATGGTCGTGCGGCCCTACGGCTCGGCGCTGTGGGAAAACATTCAGCGCTGGCTCGACGACCGCTTCAAGGCGAGCGGGCACGAATCGCTGATCTTCCCGACCCTCATTCCCATGAACTTCATCATGAAGGAGGCCGACCACGTCGAGGGCTTCGCGCCCGAGCTGTTCACGGTGAACAAGATCGGCACCGAGGAACTGGCCGAGCCCTACGTGATGCGCCCGACCTCCGAGACGATCATCGGGCACATGTGGAGCGGCTGGCTCAACTCCTACCGCGACCTGCCCTTCCTGCACTACCAGTGGGGCAGCGTGTTTCGCGCCGAGCTGCGGACCAAGGCGTTTCTCCGCACCTCCGAGTTTTTCTGGCACGAGGGCCACACCGCCCACGCCGACGAGGCCGAGGCCCGCGCCGAAGTGCGCCAGCAACTCGACCTGTACCACGAGTTCTGCCGCGACGTGCTGGCCCTGCCGGTGGTGCGCGGCGAAAAAACCGCCTCCGAGCGCTTTGCCGGGGCGGTCGCCACCTACTCCATCGAGGGCATGATGCGCGACGGCAAGGCGCTGCAATCGGGCACCTCGCACTACCTCGGCCAGAACTTCAGCCGGGCCTTCGATGTGAAGTACCAGACCCGCGAACAGAAAGAGGAATTCGCGCACACGACCTCCTGGGCCATCTCCAGCCGCATCATCGGGGCCATCATCATGACCCACGGCGACGACTCCGGGCTGATGATGCCGCCCCGCATCGCGCCCATTCAGGTGGTTGTGATTCCGGTGGGCCGCAAGGACAACTTCGACCAGATGGTGCAGGAAGGCGAGAAACTGGCCGCCGAGCTGCGCGCCCAGGGCCTGCGCGTCAAGGTGGACGGGCGCGACGGCGTGACCAACGGTTTCAAGTACAACGACTGGGAACTCAAGGGCGTGCCGGTGCGCATCGAACTCGGCCCGCGCGATCTGGAAAGCGGTGTGCTGGTCGTCAAGAACCGCCACAGCGAGGACAAAGAAACCCTGCCGCGCGCCGAAGCGGTCAGCGGCATGAGCGCCCGTCTGGACACCATCCACGACTTCCTGATGAAGCGGGCGACGGATTTCCTGCTGGCGAACACCGCCGAAGTGGACAGCTACGACGCCTTCCAGCGCGAAATCGAGGCCGGTCACTGGGTCCGCGCTTACCACTGCGGCGAGCCGGCGTGCGAAAAGAGCATCAAGGAAGACACCAAGGCGACCGCCCGCAATGTGCCCTTCGACGACGCCGAGTTCTTTGCCGAGCGCGGCGAGGGTCAGTGCGTGAAGTGCGGCCAGCCGAGCGCGTATGGCAAGCGGGTGCTGTTCGGGCGTCAGTATTGAGCGCCAGAGCATTTGACCAAACAATGGCTTTGCACTGTTTGACCCTCTACCAAGGGGAGAGGGCCTGCCAAAGGCAGGGGTGAGGGGTCTTTGTTACGTCAAATGCTCTAAAGAACGCGAACTCCGCCCCAGCTTCGGCTTGGGGCGGTTTTTTAGGCCATAGAGCCGATGTGCCGTGTTGGTTTGGGCGCTAGCGTGGCGTGGGGCCTATGACAGAAATGGTCACCTGGGAGGAGCGCCTGGCCTCGCTCTGGGAGCAGTTGGACACTCTCCCCGCCGCCGACTTCGTAGCCCGCATGGACGCCCTGGCTGCTCAGGCTCCCACCGAAAGTGTGGCGCTGTTCGAGCGAGCTGGGGCGCGGGATTCGGTCGGCAGGGAGGCCGAAGCAGTTCAGCTCTATGAGCAAGCCCTTGCCGCCGGCCTCAGCGGCGTTCGGCGCAGGCGGGCCGTCATTCAGCTCGCCAGTTCGCTGCGGAATGTGGGGCAGGTGGAGAGGGGACTGGCCTTGCTGGAAGCCGAGCAACAACGCGGCCCGGATGAACTGAGCGACGCCCTGAGCGCCTTTCTGGCCCTGATGCTGGTGGATACTGGCCGCGAACGGGAAGCGGTAGCGACCGTGTTGACCGCCCTCGCGCCGCATCTGCCACGTTATCAGCGCTCGGTGACGAACTATGCGCGACTGTTGACCGAGCCGGCGTAGAGTCGGGCCATGTCCGATGACCACGCCCTGCGCGAGCACCTGCGCGCCCTGCTCACCGAGCCTCAGGCGCACGCCACCCTTGATGACGTGCTGCGCGGCTTTCCCATCGAGCGCCGCAACGAGCGCGTCGGCGAGCTGCCGTACTCGGCCTACGAGGTGCTGTGGCACCTGCGCTTTACCCAGCGCGACCTGCTCAATTTTGTGCGGGAGAAAAACTACACGGAACCGAACTGGCCCGCCGATTACTGGCCGCACACCCAGGCGGCGACGGCGGAAGACTGGCAGGCCCAGGTCGAGGCCGTTCAGGCGGACCGCGCCGAGGTGCTGAAGGTGCTCGACCAGGCCGACCTCCTGGCCCCCGTCGCCCCCGGCAAGTCCCAGACCGTGCTGCGTGAGTTGCTGCTGGCCGCCGACCACGCGGCTTATCACACCGGGCAACTGGCGCTGCTGCGGCGCCTGCTCGGGGGCGGAGACTCGGCGAGCTGATGGGAGCCCGAATCCTGCGCCTGAACAGAAACGCCGCGCGGTTCGTGTGAGATGATGGCGGGCGATGAATCCTGTGTTTGTTCGTTCCGCTGTCGTGACGGGGCTGTTGATCGCGTTGGTCAACGTCCTGTTCGCGGGCCTCGATCACGGTTTCGAGCGCCTGCCCATCTGGTTTTACCTCGTGCAGCTCCTGATTCTCCCGGCTATGGCCCTCCCGCTGCGGATGTTCCCGCAGGCCGCCATGACCTCCGACTACCTGCGCCGCGCTGCGCTTTACGCCCTCGGCTGGGCGGTGCCCTACGCCATCTACAAATTCTCCTCCGACGCGCTCAACCCGGTGCTGTCGCCGGCAGGCTCGCTTATCAGCTATCTCTTCACCGTCATCCTGTTCGCGCTGTTGTTCGCGGCCATTCGCCGTCCGCCTGAACAGAAGAAATAAGCGCTGCACCACAAAAAGAGGGGGAGGGCCATGCCGCCTTCCCCCTCTTTTGGTTTTCTCTGCGTCCCTTAGGGCTTCATGCGCGTCAGCATCCGGGGAAAGGGAATCGCCTCACGGATGTGGTCGATGCCGGTCATCCAGGCGATGAAGCGCTCCAGGCCCATGCCGTAGCCCGCGTGCGGCATGCTGCCCACCCGCCGCAGGTCGAGGTACCAGTCGAAGGCTTCGAGCGGCAGTCCCTGCTCTTCGATGCGCGACTTGAGCAGCTCGTAGTCGTGAATACGCTCCGAGCCGCCGATAATTTCGCCGTAGCCTTCGGGCGCAATCATGTCGTCGCACAGGGCCACGCGGGGGTCTTCGGGGTCGGGCTGCATGTAGAACGCCTTGATGGCCGCCGGGTACTTCTCGACCATCACCGGACGGTCGAAGTGGTGGCCCAGAATCGTTTCGTGCGGCGCCCCGAGGTCGTCGCCCCACTCGACGGGCTGCACGTCCTCCTGCACGTTGGGCGGCAGGTCCTTGTCCTCGATGTGCTGCCGAATGATCTCCAGCGCCTCGGTGTAGGTCACGCGGGGGTAGTTCCCCTCGGCGGCCCCAGCGAGCTTGCTTACGTCGCGGCCCAGCATCTCGAGTTCGGCGGCGCACTCGCTCAGGACTTTGCGGGCGAGGTGGCTCACCATGCGCTCTTGCAGCGCCATGTTCTCGGCGTGGCTGCTCGGCGCGACTTCGGGCTCGACCATCCAGAATTCGAGCAGGTGACGCCGCGTCTTGGACTTCTCGGCGCGGAAGGTGGGGCCGAAGGTGTAGACCTTGCCGAAGGCGAAGGCGCCCGCCTCGGCGTGCAGTTGCCCGGTCTGCGAGAGGTACGCCTTGTCCTCGCCGAAGAGATCGATTTCAAAAAGTTCGGTGGTGCCTTCAGCGGCGTTGGGCGTGAAGAACGGCGCGTCGAAGCGCACGAAGCCCTCGCCGTGGAAAAACTCGACGATGCCGCGCTGCACGCAGTCGCGCACCCGCATGATGGCCCAGGGGCGGCGGTGGCGCAGCCAGAGGTGGCGGTGGTCCATCAGGAACTCGATGCCGTGCTCCTTGGGCGTGATCGGGTACTCGCCCACGTTTTCGGAAATGACGCTGAGGTCACGCACGCTGAGTTCCACGCCGCCGGGAGCCCGCTCGTCGGCGCGGACTTCGCCGGTCACGCGCACGGCCTGTTCCTGGGTCAGGCGCTTGGCGGCCTCGAACACGTCCTCGGCCACGTCGCCCTTGAACACGGTGCCCTGCACGAAGCCCGAGCCGTCGCGCAGCTTGAGAAATTGAATCTTGCCCTTGCCGGACTTGTCTTGCAGCCAGGCCAGCACCTCGACGGACTGCCCGATGTGCTGTTTCAGGTCTTGAATACTCGAACGGGTCACTGGGGATGAAGCAGTCATTGGGGGAAAGTATGGCAGAGGAGGGGCGAAAAGGCCCAGCGCTCCCGCTGCCTGAGCCGCCTCAGCAAAAAAAGGGCGGCAACCCCCACGCCGCCCCCGCCGCCAGCAGGCCGCCGAACGCCAGCACCTGGGCCAGCGTGCGCCCGAAACTCCCCGGACGCGGCACCGAGCTGAAAACGAAGGCCGCAATCGCCACCAGTGCGAGGGCATAAGCCGACGTCTCTGGCACCCGGACGCAGGGACCACGTTGCGCGGCGGCGAATTCGGCCAGGAGTAGCAGCCCGAGGCAGAGCAGCGCGGCAAGGGCCCAGGCGCCCGCGTGACCCGTGCCCCCGGAGCGGCGCATCAGTCCTGTGTGGGCTTCTCGTATTCAGGCCGGTCGCAGGTTTCCCGGAACACGAACTGCTCCAGCCGCTTGCGGTGGCGGCTGCTCCAGTCAATGGAAGGCCGCGCCGTTTCTTCCGGCAGGTAGCCGAGGCGGTAGACGGCCATCAGTTCGAGGTCGTCCGGCACCTTGAGCAGCTCCTGAATCGCCTGCCACTGCCGGGGAATCTCCATCGGTGTGCTGACGAACTGAATGCCCATGCCGAGCGTGCCCACCGTGTTCCAGATGTTCTCGATGGCGGCGCCGAGGCCGAACACCGAGTAAAAACCGCTGAGTTCGCCGGGGCGGTACTCGGATTTGTCGAGCAATGCGGCGAGCAGCAGCGGGCTGCCGGCCACCAGCTTGCGGTTGTCCTCGCCGAGTTTTTTGGGCACGCCGAGCTGCCGCATCAGCTTGAGGCCCGCGTCACTGAAGACCTGCCGGGTAAAGGGCTTGAGCGGCCCAGGCAGCCGGTCGATGTGAATCCCGTCGCGCCGCTCGTCCATCTCGGCTTCGGTAAAGCGGAAATAGCGGCGGTAGCGCTCAAAAAATACGCCCGCCTCGATCAGCTCGGTCATGCTCTGGCCCGAGAGGTCGGCGACCCGCGCAATCGTCCCGGGGTCTTCGATCAGCACGAAGCGCCACGGCTGCGAGTTGAAGTGGCTCGGCGCCGCCTGCGCGACCCGCATCAGCAGGTGCTGGTGCTCACGGCTCACCGGGTCAGGCCGAAAAGGCCCGTTGGTGGTGCGCCGGTTCAACATGCCTTCAATCAGTTCCATCGGGGGGCAGCCTAGCGCGCAGGGGCCAAAAGAACGCCCCGTTGCTGAAACGGGACCGGCAGCATGAATGACGCGGGCACTGATTTACCAGGCTCCCCACACCCCCAGCCCGAAGGCCGCCGCGCAGAGAAGGGCCCGCTGCCAGTGGTTCGCCCGGCCCGGTTTGGTGCGCGGCATGGTCAGCAGCAGCGCCAGGGCGGGCAGCAGCCATAGCCCCCGCAGCCCCGCCAGCAGGCCCGCGACCAGCACGCCCGCGCACACCGCGAAAAACAGCGCGTGGTGCGGCCAGCGGGCCAGGTCCCGGCGCCAGCCGAGTTGCAGCGACAGCCCGAGTAGGAGCAGCAAGGCCAGCAGCCCGGCACTCAGCAGCAGCGCGAGGTGACGCGGCGCCACGCTCAGCTCCCGGCGGGCGCTTCGTCCCGCTCTTCGAGTTGCTGGCTGATTTTTTCCTCGATTTTGCCGAGGTAAGCGGTGGTGGGGTCAGTGGCGACCACGAACGCCAGCCCGACGGCGAGCGCGGCGACGAGGCCCTGAAGTTGCAGCGTGTCGAGGTCCACGAAGGCGAGCGCGGCGGAGGCGACGCTGCCGAGCAGCAGGGCCACCAGACTGCGGTCCGCGCCCCGTTCACCGGCCACCCGGCGCGAGTTGGCGCGCAGGAAGGCCAGGGTCAGCAGCGCCCCGGCGAGCGGCCAGACCACGAACTGCTGCTGGGTGGCGACTTCCTCAGCGGTGCCGCTGCCGATGCCCTGGCCCAGCCCCACGCTGAGCATGATGATGCTGAGGGTCAGCGGCAGGTGGCCGTAAAACCACGGCAGCGTGCCGAGGGTCTGCCCGCGCGTGTGTGCCTGCAACAGCGGCAGCGCGCGCGCCTGGTCGAAGTACAGCCGCCACAGCGACACCGCGACTAGAATCGAGAAAAAGGCTGGCAGCAACGTCGTCCAGCCCAGGGTCTGCTGGCGGCTCCCGTTCACGACCTCGGTGATGATTTCCCCCAGCGCGATGATTTGCAGCAGGCCCACCCGCTCCGAGAGGTGGCCTTGATGCGGCAGCACCTGCTGACCGTCGCGGCGCCCGAGCAACGGGTGGAGCACGTCGAGCAGCAGCGCGGCCCCCCATACGGCAAGCTGCGCCCCCGAGCCGCTCGGCAGCAGCGCCGACCCCAGCCACAGCAGCCCCGCCGTGCCCACCACCGCCGAGGTGCGCCGCGAAAAGGTCACGTCGGCGGGCGTCTTGTGGTCGGCCCAGCGGTGCAGCCCGGCGTTGAGCAGGCGGTTGATGCCGAAGGCGACGGCGAAGTAGGTGCCGGTCTGTTCGAGGTCGCCGCGAATGATGACCGCGAGCAGCGCCACCGAAATCAGCTCGGCCACCGTGTCCCAGCGGTAGACGCGCCGCTCGTTGCCGTAGCGGGCGGCGAAGGTCGAGTTGCTTGCCCAGGCCCACCACACCGCCGTGAACAGCAGCAGAAAAATGCCGATGTTGGCGAGGCTGGCGTTCGCCCCGAGGCGCTTGGCGAGCTGGTCGAAGGCCACCACGAAAATCAGGTCGAAAAACAGTTCCAGCCAGCTGACCTTCTGTTCCTCGCTGGCGGGGGTGCCGGTCAGCTGGTCGCCGCGCGGCGCGTGGTTGCCCACCGTTTGCTGTTGCAGGGCGATGTTGTCGGGCTTGCCCTCCGGCCCTCCCGTCACCGCAGCCGCCCGAGGGCCTTACGAATCAGGGTGTCGGCGCTCGCTTCGGGGTCGGCGCCGAGCAGTTCGGCCACCGCCGCCCGCACCTGCGCCTCGCGGAAGCCGAGCGCGAGCAGCGCGTCCACCGCGTCGTGGCCCGCCGTGCTGCTGACCCGCGCCGGGCGTTTGCCGCCTGCCGCTCCGCTGGCCGCCGCCGCGAGGTGTTCGGGCACCTTGCTGCTCAGCTCCAGCGCGAGGCGCTCGGCGGTCTTTTTGCCCACGCCGCTCACGCTCGAGAGCAGTTTCACGTCGCCGCCAATGAGCCCTGCCGCGAGGGCCGACACCGGCATGGCCGAGAGCAGCGCGAGCCCCAGCTTGGGCCCCACACCCGACACACTGGTGAGCAGGTCAAAGAGTTTGAGGTGGTCAGCGTCGGGAAAGCCGAACAGCAGTTGGGCGTCCTCGCGCACGATGAAGCGGGTGGAGAACTCGGCGGCCTCGCCGGGCTTGAGCCGGGCCAGCATCCCCGCCGGGCACTGCACCTCGTAGCCCACGCCGCCCGCGACGACCACGGCGCTTCCCTCACGCACTTCACGCACCACGCCGGACAAGTAAGCAATCATCACGGGAAGTCTAGGGTACGGGCGGGGGAGGCAAATCTGGCGGCAGAGACAAAGCGCGGGCCGTGTAGTCGTTGGCCTTATAAATGGGGACCGTGCGGGCGCCCCAGCTCGCCCCGTATACTCCGGCGCATGATTGACGCGGCCCAAATCGACCACCTCACGGCGCTCGCACGGCTGGAACTGTCCCCCGCCGAGCGCCGGACTATGCAGCAGGACCTGACCCGGATGCTGGGCTACTTCGAGCAACTGGGCCGGGTGCCCACCGAAGGCGTGCAGGAAATGCAGCGCCCAGTGTCGCTGGTCAACGTGCTGCGCGACGACGCTCCCGGCGAGACGTTTCCGTCCGGCGTGGTGTCGGCCCTGGCGCCCGAAACCCAGGACGGCTTTATCCGCGTGCCGCGCACGGTGGACACCGAATAATTTCCTGCACCCAACCCCCGTCGCACCCCGAACCCCCAAGCTCCCTGAACCCCCAAGTTGGAGACGCCTGAATGCTGGACCTGAAATTTATCCGTGAGAACCCCGACGCCGTGCGCGAGGCCATTCGCGTCAAGAACGTGGCCCTTGACCTGGATGACCTGTTGCAGCGTGACCGCGACCTCGTGGCGCTCAAGCAGCGCGTGGAAGCCATGCAGACCGAGCGCAATGCCAACGCCAAGCTGGTGCCCAAGGCCAGCCCCGAGGACCGCCCCGGCCTGATTCAAAAGGGCAAGGACCTGAGCGAAGACCTCAAGGCGCTCGAGCCCCAACTGCGCGAGCAGGAAGACGCCCTGAAGCAACTGCTGCTGCGCGTGCCCAACATTCCGCTGCCGGGCGTGCCCGTCGGCAAGGACGAAGACGACAACGTGGAACTGCGCCGCGAAGGCGAGCTGCCTGGGTTCGACTTCACGCCGCTCGACCAGGTCGAGATTCTGGAAAAGCAGGGCTGGGCCGACTTCGAGCGTGTCGCCCGCGTCTCGGGCAGCCGCAGCTACCTGCTCAAGGGCGACGCGGCGCTGCTGGAAATGGCGGTGCTGATGTTCGCGCTCGATTTCCTGTCGCAGCGCGGCTTTACTCCACTTTCGACCACGGCGCTCGTCCGCCGCGAAACGCTGGTCAACTCGGGCCATTTCCCCGGCGACGAGGAATCGGTCTACAAGCTTGAAGGCGATGAACTGCTGCTCGCTGGAACCGCCGAGGTGCCGATCAATAGCCTCTACGCGGGCGAGCAGCTCAGCGCCGACGAGTTGCCGCTGACCTTCGCGGGTTTCAGCGCCGCCTTCCGCCGCGAGGCCGGGAGCGCCGGGCGCGACGTGCGCGGGCTGATTCGCGTCCACGAGTTCCGCAAGGTCGAGCAGTACGTCCTGTGCCGCGCCGACCAGGAAGAGGGCCTGAAATGGTTCGAGCGCCTGCTGAGCAACGCCGAGGGGCTGTTGCAGGCACTGGAGCTGCCCTACCGCGTCATTCAGAACTGCACTGGCGACATGGGCGCGGGCAAGGTGCTGATGTACGACATCGAAACCTGGGTGCCGAGCGAGCAGAAGTACCGCGAAACCCACTCCTGCTCGTACCTGGGCGACTGGCAGGCCCGCCGCACCGGCCTGCGCTACCGCGACGAGCACGGCAAGCTGCTCTACGCCCACACCCTCAACAACACCGGCATCGCCAGCCCGCGCATTCTGGTGCCGCTGCTCGAAAACCACCAGCAGGCTGACGGCACCGTGCGCGTGCCCGCCGCGCTGCGCCCTTACCTCGGCGGCAGGGAAGTGCTGGGCCAGCCGGTGCGCTGAGCACTCTCCGAAGTACAAAGAAGGCCCCTCCCCGCACAAGTCGTGGGGAGGGGCCTTTCATCTCGGCTCAGTGCCGAATCAGCGTCTTGAGGTCAGGTGCCCGGCGAATGTAGCCGGCTTCCACGTTCAGGTCGGCGTATTCCTGCAATGCCGCCGGGTCGATGGCAGTGGTGAAGCGGGTGCGGGCGTAGGCGCGTTGCAGCACCCGCAGGTCGAGCGTTTCGCCGGTCAGTTTCTGCAATTGCCGGTTCACGGCGTTCTGGGCGGCGGCGGGCGACTTGTTCAGGAAGGCCACGGCGCTCGCGTGGGCTTTCAGGAAAGCGGCCACGAGGTCAGGGTTGGCCTGCGCGAAGCGGGTGTTCACGATCAGGATGGCGCTGGGATAGTTGCCGCCGCGCCACACGGTCTTTTCGTTGCCGATGACCCGGTGCCCCTGCGCTTCGAGTGCCGCGCCCCAGGGTTCGGGCACCAGGGCGGCGTCGGCCCGCTTGCCCGCGAAGGCGGCCACCACGTCCGCCGGGGGAATCGGCACCACGGTCACGCTGCCGCCCGCCGCCTTGTCTTTCAGACCGTTTTCGCCGAGCAGGTGCCGCAGGCTGATGTCCTGGGTGTTGCCCAGGCTGGGCACGGCGACGATCTTGCCGTCGAGGTCGTGCGCCGTACGGATGCTGCTGTCCTTGCGGGCGACAAGCACCGCGCCCGCTTCGGCGGCGCCCGCCAGAATCTGCACCGGCACGCCCCGGCTCGCCGCGCTGATGGCCGGCCCCGGCCCGATGTAGGCGATGTCGATTTGCCCCGCCGCGAACGCCTCGGAGAGCGTGGTGCCCGAAACGAAGGTGCGGGCGTCGAGCCGGGTCTTGCCCAGCGCTTTTTGAAAGGTGCCGCGCTCCAGCCCCACCAGCGCCGGGGCGTGCGTCAAGTTGGGAAAATACCCTAGCCGCACGGTGCTGGCACTCTGGGCACCGGTATTCTGTGCACCGGCATTCTGGACGGTGGCGCTGGACAAGGTCAGGGCGGCGAGCAGCAGCAAACGGGTGCGGTTCATGGGAACTCCTTGGAAGGGTGGGTCAGGGGAAGCAAGGGAAATGAGCAGGGGAGAAGTGTGTAGGCTGTTCCGACACCCGGATGGTGCGGCGATGAACCTGTTTTGTAGGGTAGGCCCTAAAGATGACCAAAAAGGTCAACTGTTTAGGCAGCTGCGGGGGCTGACCTCGCGCTGACACTTTCCCGGCCCGGCCTTTCTAACCTGCCCCGTCCCCTGCCGGGCCGCGCCGCGTCATACTCGACCCTGATGAGAACCGTCACCGTGGGGGTCCTGGGCAGCGGCACCGTGGGCCAGAATGTCTTGCAACTGATCGAGCGGCGCCGGCCCGTGTTTGGTGACCTGGGCGTGCAAATCGAACTCGCGGGTGTGCTGGTGCGCGACGTGAACAAGGCGCGTGAGCTGCCCGCCGGGGTGCGCGTGACCGACAACTGCGACTTTTTGCAGGAGTGCGGCGTGGTCATCGAGGCGATGGGCGGCATTGAGCGCCCGCTGGAGCTGCTGCGGCCTTACCTCAAGAGCGGGCGCCCGGTGATTACCGCCAACAAGGCGCTGCTCGCCGAGAAATGGGACGAACTGCGCTCCTACGCGCTCGACGGCGACCTCTACTACGAGGCTTCGGTGATGGCGGGCACCCCGGTCATCGGCCCCATGAGCACCGTGCTGCGGGCGAGCACCTTTACCCGCTTGCAGGCGGTGCTCAACGGCACCTGCAACTACATCCTCACGCAGATGGAAGGCGGCAAGGACTACGCGGCGGCCCTCGCCGAGGCGCAGGCTCTCGGGTACGCCGAGGACCCACCCACCCTCGACGTGGGCGGCTTCGACACCGCGCACAAACTGGCAGTGCTCGCCCGTTTTTGCGCCGACGGCAACTTTCCCTACGAGCAGATCGAGGTGCAGGGCATCGAGCACGTCACCCTGGACGACATCGAACAGGCCCGGCAACGCGGCGAGCGCCTCAAGCTGGTGGCCGAGCTGCGGCGCGAGGGCCATGACACCCAGAGGGGGGGCTGGCGAGCCGTCGTCGCCCCGCAGAGCCTCCCCGCCGACCACCCGCTGTGCACCGCCGGGGGCGGGCGCAACGCGATGGTCTACGAAGGCGAGGAATGCGGCCCGCTGATCTTCGCCGGGGGTGGGGCGGGCGGCATGGTCACGGCCTCGGCGATGGTGGGCGACCTGCTCGACTACCTGCTGGGCTTTCCGGGGCACGTGCCGCTGCACTAGAGCATTTGACAGAATGATCTGATCTGTTTTTGACCCTCTACCTTGATGGGAGAGGGCCTTGCGAAGCAAGGGGTGAGGGTGTCTTTTGCCGTCCAATGCTTTAAATAGGCTGAGCGAACTGGGCGGAACTCGGGGCATCGCCGTTTCTTAATCTCCGGTAAAGTCCGCTGCGACGGGCGCCGCTCATCCGGACGTCGTAAGCTGAGAGTCAGACGGCAATCCTTTCACTTCTCTCTTGCCGCCACAAGGAGCACTCATCATGGCTTACACTCTTCCCCAACTGCCCTACGCTTACGACGCGCTTGAGCCCCATATCGACGCCCGCACGATGGAAATTCACCACACCAAGCATCACCAGACCTACGTGGACAACGCCAACAAGGCGCTCGAAGGCACCGAATTCGCCGACCTGCCCGTCGAACAACTCATTCAGCAGCTCGACCGCGTGCCCGCCGACAAGAAGGGCGCCCTGCGCAACAATGCGGGCGGCCACGCCAACCACAGCATGTTCTGGCAGATCATGGGCCAGGGTCAGGGCCAGAACGGCGCCAACCAGCCCAGCGGCGAACTGCTGGACGCCATCAACAGCGCCTTCGGCAGCTTCGACGCCTTCAAGCAGAAGTTCGAAGACGCCGCCAAGACCCGCTTCGGCTCGGGCTGGGCGTGGCTGGTCGTCAAGGACGGCAAGCTCGATGTCGTGTCCACCGCCAACCAGGACAACCCGCTGATGGGCGAAGCCATCGCGGGCGTCAGCGGCACCCCGATTCTGGGTGTGGACGTGTGGGAACACGCCTACTACCTCAACTACCAGAACCGCCGCCCCGACTACCTCGCCGCCTTCTGGAACGTGGTGAACTGGGACGAAGTCTCGAAGCGCTACGCCGCCGCGAAGTAAGATTTTCACTGACAAGCCCTGGCCTCGGCTGGGGCTTTTTTATTTATCCTGCCGTCATGACTGGGCAGTCGCACCTTCTCTGGGCCGGGCTGCGGTGGAGCCTGCCCTTCGTCCTCGGCGGCGTCTTGCTGGTGCTGAGTGGCCTCCCTTCGCAGGTCGTCAACCTGTTGCTGGTGCTGCTGGCGCTGGTTGTTGGTGGCCTGGGGCTGTGGCGGCAGCGCTCCGGTCAACCGTTGAAAGCCACCGATGCCCTCATTTATCTGCTCGGCTTCGTTCTGGGCAGCGGGGTGCTGGCGCTCGTGGCGCTTGCCGCTGTGTACGGCCTGATGGAACGTTCTTTTTCCTTCTGACCCTCTACACTGCCCCCCATGCGAGTCCTCTTCATCGGCGACGTGTTCGGGCAACCGGGGCGGCGCGTGCTGCAAAATCACCTGCCCACCATTCGCCCGCAGTTCGATTTCGTAATCGTCAACATGGAGAACTCGGCGGGCGGCTTCGGTATGCACCGCGACGCCGCCCGGGGCGCACTCGAAGCGGGGGCGGGCTGCCTTACGCTCGGCAACCACGCCTGGCACCACAAGGACATCTACCCGATGCTCAGCGAGGACACCTACCCTATCGTGCGGCCCCTCAACTATGCCGACCCCGGCACCCCCGGCGTGGGCTGGCGCACCTTCGACGTCAACGGCGAAAAGCTGACGGTGGTCAACCTGCTCGGGCGGGTGTTCATGGAAGCGGTGGACAACCCCTTCCGGACGATGGACGCGCTGCTCGAACGAGACGACCTCGGCACCGTCTTCGTGGACTTTCACGCCGAGGCGACCAGCGAGAAAGAGGCGATGGGCTGGCACCTCGCGGGCCGGGTGGCCGCCGTCATCGGCACGCACACCCACGTGCCGACCGCCGACACCCGCATCCTGAAGGGCGGCACCGCCTACCAGACCGACGCCGGCTTTACCGGGCCGCACGACTCCATCATCGGCTCGGCCATTGAGGGACCGCTGCAACGCTTCCTGACCGAGCGCCCGCACCGCTACGGGGTGGCGGAGGGCCGAGCGGAACTCAACGGCGTGGCGCTGCACTTTGAGGGCGGCAAGGCGACGGCGGCAGAGCGCTACCGTTTTATCGAGGACTAAATTCGGTGCTCAGTCCAGGCAGGCCAGCGCGTGTGCCAGTTGCTCAGCGAACCCGTCTTGCGTTGTCCAGTCCCGACCAAAGAGAAAGTCCAGCGTTTGCCGATACTCCCGCAATGCAGTCAGGGCTGCAGAGCGCCACGCCTCTGAACTGAGGCTCAGCCTGCTGAAAAATGGACTGTCCTGGCTTTCTGGGGCTCTGCTCTGAGCATCGAGGAAGGCCAGTGCCCACTCGCCGTTCGTGCCCTCGGTGAGCCGCAACAGGCCGCCATCCTGGTGCCACACCGTGGCAATCACGCCTGGGCTGTGCTCCGCACTGCGAAAGCGCTCAAGCTCAGGAGCGGCGGGGCGGTCATGCAGCACGCTGGCAAGCAGAAAATGCACGTAACTCACCAGGTCATGGCCGTCCAGGGTCCAGAGGAAGGTAAAAATCCGGCCTGTTGCTGCCCGGAGGCCACCCCGGACTTCATAAAATGCCGCCGGGGTGAGGTCTTCGACCCGGACGACGCCCTGACCGCGTGAGAGCTGGCCGCATGTCCAGATGTCCGTGCCATCATCGGTGTACAGCAGCGACAGGGTGAGGTCACGGAGAGGCGGCACGTCACCATTGTGGCCTTTCCTCTTCAACCTCACCGGGTCAGGCGTCAAGCGCCCCCAGTCCTTTTCAAAGGAGCAACCATGGCACTCAACAACGATGTCAATCGCCTGGGCCGCATTCTCGGTCAGGTGCTCAAAGAGCAGGAAGGCGAGGCGTTTTTCAACCTCGTGGAGCAGACCCGCACCCTGGTGCGCGAGGTGCGGGCCGGGGGTGACCCTGCCCAGCTCAACGCGCTCCTCGGCAGCCTGAGCGAGAACGACGCGTCCAACCTCGCCCGCGCCTTTACCTGGTATTTCCAGCTCGTCAACATCGCCGAGGAGTACGAGCGGGTGCGCGTCTTGCAAAGCCGCAGTGGGGTCAGGTCGCAAAGCCTCGCGCAGGCGCTGGCGGACCTCAGAGAGCAGGGCCTGAGTGCCGAGGACGTGGAAAACCTGCTCGCCCGCGTGAACCTCGAACTTACCTTCACCGCCCACCCCACCGAGATGCGCCGCCGCACGGTGCGCTCTCACCTCGAGCACATCGCCCGCGAGCTGCCGGACCTCGGACGCGAATCGGCGCAGGAGCGCGTCGCCGCCCATGTGGAAGCGCTGTGGCGCACGCCCGAGCTGCGCCGCCTCAAGCCCACCGTGCTCGACGAGGTCAAGGGCGGCCTCAACTACATTTCGACCATCGCGCAGGCGCTGCCCAAGCTGGAGCGCGACCTGAGCGACGCTTTTCAGGCCACCTACGGGCGCGAGACCGCGGCCCACGTCCCGCTGCGCTTTTCGTCGTGGATGGGCGGCGACCGCGACGGCAACCCCTTCGTGACGCCGGAGGCCACCCGCGAGGCGCTGCAACTGCACCGCGAGCGGGCGCGGGAACTGCTGCTCGCGGCGCTGCGGCAGGCGTACACCGACCTCAGCCAGGAGGAGGAAGAGGACGCCGCCGAGGGCACCTACCGCACCGAACTGCGCGCCCTCCACAACGCCGTGCGCGATGGGGAACCGGTGGAGCTGCTCCCCCGCCTCGAAGCCCTGAATGCCCGCCTTCACGCCGACGGGCAGGAGCGCACCGCCTGGCAACTGCTGATGCCGCTGCTCTCGGTGGCCCGCGTGTTCGGGCAGCACCTCGTGAGTCTGGACATCCGCGAGCATTCCGGGCAGACCGGGGCGGCGGTGGCCGAACTGCTGAAGGCGGCGGGCGTGGAGGCCGATTATCTGGGCCTCTCCGAAGATGCCAAGCTGGAGCTTCTGACCCGCGAACTGCGCTCGCACCGCCCGCTGTGGCCTGCCGGGGCCACCTTCACCGAGACGCTCGAAGCCGTCATCGGGCCGATTCGGGAAGTGCAGGCCGCCGCGCGGCGGGTGGGGCCGCTCGCCTTCGGGCACTACGTCATCTCGATGTCCGAAAGTGTCTCCGACATTCTCGAACCGCTGATTCTCGCCCGCGAGGTCGGGTTCCGGGTGCTGCCGGTGCCGCTGTTCGAGACGCTCGACGACCTACAACACGCCCCCCGCATCGTCACCGACCTGCTCGCGCTGCCCGAGTACCGCGCGGTGCTGGGGGACGACATGCAGGAAATCATGATCGGCTACTCCGACTCCAACAAGGACGCCGGGTTCCTGGCCGCCAACTGGGCCCTGCACGAGGCGCAGCGCACCATCAGCGACGTGTGCCGCCGCGCGGGCGTCCGCTGGCGCTTCTTCCACGGGCGCGGCACCTCCATCGGGCGTGGGGGCGGGCCGGCGAGCCGGGCAATTCTGGGCCAACCTGCCGGAACGATTGACGCGGGCGTGCGGATTACCGAGCAGGGCGAAGCGCTCGCCGACAAGTACAGCCACCCGGTGCTGGCGCGGCGCAATCTGGAACAGGCCCTTTACGGCGTGCTGCTCGCGGCGGCCCGGCCCGTGGGCGACCCCCCCGCCGACTTTATGGCCGCCATGACCCGCGCGGCGGAGGCGAGTGCCACGGCCTACCGCGACTTCGTGCATGATCCGGACTTCCTGCCTTTCTTCGAGCGGGTCACGCCCATCCACGAAATCAGCCGCCTGAACATCGCCTCGCGCCCGGTGCGCCGCCCCGGTGCGCCCACGCTGGGCAACCTCCGTGCCATTCCCTGGGTCATGAGCTGGACGCAAAACCGCGCCAACCTCCCCGGCTGGTACGGGCTGGCCGAGGGGCTCGCTGAAATCGGCCCCGAGCTGGCAGCGAAGATGTACGCCGAGTGGCCTTTTTTCCACTCCATGCTCGACAACGCGCAGATGAGCCTCGCCAAGAGCGACCCGCTGGTGTTCGCCGAGTACCTGACCCTGCTGGAAGGCGCCAGCACCCGGCTGGCCGACCACCTGCGCGAGAGCTACGCCCGCACGGTGGCGGCGGTAGAAAGCGTCATCGGCGGCGAACTGATGCTGGGCGAGCAGCGGCTGAAAGAAAGCATCGCGCTGCGTAACCCCTACATCGACCCGATTCACCGCCTGCAAGTCGAACTGCTGCGCCGCTCGCGCTCGCACGAAGGCGGCCTGGACGAGTACGAGCGTCCGCTGCTGCTCACGCTGCAAGGAATCGCGGCAGGGGTGCGGAATACGGGCTGATACAAATTCCGATTGAATCCAGTTGTTTTGGATTCAATCCGAGCGGATGCGAGGAGGAAAAAAGACGGGTTTCGCGGTATGGAAGTACAGGCGGTGCTTTTCCGACTGTGCTGGAATGGAGCGGAATCTGTATGAGCAATGGTGCGGACAGTTTCGAGGGGATAGAGGGGAGGTCTCCGGTACGGTGAGGTTGCAATGACTTCACGCACAGGAGACCTGCTTCGATGTTACTGATTCTGCTGACCCTTTTGGCCCTGCCCGCCCATCAACATCGTTTTTTTGCTGCACTCATTCCGCTTTGGCAAGCCATTCCCGGTCGGATCAACGCCAGGAATTTCAGCCGCTATAGCGGCTGGAACGAACGGACGCTCCGCCGCTGGTTTCAGAAGACCTTGCCGTGGGCGGAGCTGCACTGGGGCCTGCTGCAACTCCTGGTCCGACTGGGCGTGTTGGAGGGGCACTTCATCTTGGCCCTGGATGCCAGCTTCGTTCCCAAGTCGGGCAAGCACACTCCGGGGTTGGGGGCCTTCTGGAACGGTGCATTGCACCGTTCCGAAACCGGATTGGAGCTGTCGTGTCTGGCGCTGCTGAGCTGGTCGGGCCATCATGCGTTTCCTGTCCATGTACAACAAACTCAGCCGCGTGGACAGAAGGCCGACCGCCTCGAACAGTACCTGGATCAGCTGGTCTCTTTCCTGAAGCAGCGCCGGACCTGGTGAGCTCAGCATCTCCGGGTCGTGGTCGCCGATGGTCAGTACGCCAAGACGATGTTCATGGACGCCGTGAGTCGCGAAGGCTACGCCTTCGTGACCAAAATGCAGTGCAACGCCAACCTGCTTTACCCCTTTACCGGCGCACACCCCAAGCGGCGGGGAGGCCGGCAGAAGTGGGCTGGGAAGGTTGATTTCATCCACTTCGATGGGTGGGCCAGTGTGCCTGGTGAGGACCGAGAACGGGTGTGGACGCGCGTCGTGTGGGCACCCCATTACGCGCGGCTTCTCCGGGTCGTGGTCATCCAGAACGTAGATCGACGCGGCAAGGTGAAGGGGCACGTGGTGCTGTGCAGCACCGATCCGACGCTGCCAGCGGAGCAGATTCGGGCGCTGTACAGTGCCCGGTTCAGGCTGGAATTTGTGTTCCGGGACGCCAAGCAGTTTGCGGGATTGAACACGTGCCAGCTTCGCCGCACCGTCGCGCTAGAAAACCACTGGAATGCCGCCTTCTTTGCCCTGAGTCTGGGACGGGCAGAAGTCTTACTTGAAGAGGCAGGACGCCTCCAGCGTCCTGTCTCCCAGATGATGTTCTCCTACGAAGACATCAAAAGGCGGGCCTACAACCGGCTCTTTGCCCGCCGAATTCTTCGCAATCTCGGTCTTGAGGCACGATTCCACGAGTTGGAGAAACATCCGTCCAGGCCGCTTGACCTTGGCGTCAAAGCCGCCTAAAACTGTCCGCACCATTGATGAGGCTCAATGGAAAGGGGCGCCACGCGGTTGATTCAGCGTGGCGCCCTTCGTTCGTGATTTGAAGAAACTCAGACCAGCACGGGCTGAGCTCGCTGGCTCGTCTCGGTCATCACGGCGGGCAGCGAGAACCACAGCGAGCAGCGCAGATCACTCGCCGCAGAGGTGCCGGGGCGCAGGCGCGTCAGGACGCTGGCGGGCACGTCGATCTGCACGCGGGCGCCGATATAGGTGCGGCCCGCCTGGGGGAGTCGCACGCTCGACAGCCGGGCGGTGAGCGGCACGCTCAGGGCGCCGATGCGTCCGCTGCCGCTGACCTCGTAGTCGCCGTCGCCCAGGGCGGTCAGGCGCTCGGAGGTGAAAGCCAGCGGCGTACGGCTGCCGAACAGCCCGGCGAGCAGCGTATCGCTCACGCCTTCGATAGTGCAGCGGCCCACCTCGACTTGCAGCCCCTGCGGGCGGCCATCGACCATGTCGAGCCAGCCGCGAACGTCGCTGAGTTGCCCGCGCAGCAGGCGGTGGTGCCGCACGGTGAAATCGATGCTCTGGCCGTTGTCTTCCAGTTCCCAGTGCTGGTGCAGGTTGGGGTCGCTCTGCGGCGTGACCTGGATGTTGACGCGCACGTTCACGTCGTCGCTCAGCGCGAGGCCGCCGAGTTCGAGCGTCTGGTTCCACTTCAGGCCCCAGGTGCTGCGGCGCAGGTACCCTTCCATGTCGGCGCCGATGCGCATTTCGCCGTAGAGCCCGCGCACCGGCTGGGTCACGTCGAGGTGAAACTCGTAGGGGTGGGTCTGCCCGTGCAGGCTGAGGTGCCCACGCACCATGAAGCTGTGGGAGGTGAGCACTTCGACGGTATCGCTCTCGAAGACCATCGTGGGGTACTGCGCGACATCGAAAAAGTCCGGCGCGAGCAGGTGCGCGTCGCGCTGCGCGTTCATGGTCGAGATGCTGCCCACCTCGATTTCCAGGCGAACCCATTGCAGTTCGCCGCGCTCATTGGTGCGTCCTTCGCCCTCGAAGCGCTCAAACCGGCCCCGAACCGTCGTCAGGCCCCGGCGACTGTTCAGCAGCGCTTCGATTTGGCCGCCATGCTAGGCAGCCCGGTCTTCCAACAATCTGACAGCGACTGGGCGCTGAAAAAGTCGGGATTTCGCCCCTTTGTAGAACAAGTCACAGAAGGAAAAAACGGGATAATGCCCCCGCTTGCCCCCGTTTTCTAAATGTGCTGAGTGGCCCGGCGGCCCTTATCCATCGAGCACCGTGTTGATCGCATCCAGAATCCGTTCCCCATACGCCTCGATGCGCTTTTCGCCCAGACCCGGCACCTCGGCCAGCTCGGCGAGCGTGCGCGGCTGCCGGGCGGCGAGGGCTTCGAGCGTGGCGTTGGTGAACACGACGAAGGCGCTGTAGCCCGTTTCCTTCATCAGCTCACGCCGCAGCTCGCGCAGGGCTTCGCTGAGGTCGGCGTTGGGGGCGGGCGGAACGGCTTCGTCGAACAGTGCGGCGGGGGCTGACGGTGCGGGCGATGGCGCACCCCCCGTCAACTCGGCCCGAATGGTCGCCAGAATCCGGTCCCCGAACGCCTGAATCCGCTGGCCTCCCAGTCCGAACACGTCCTTCAGCTCCTCGCTGCGGGTGGGCAGTTTGCGGGCGAGTTCGTCGATGGTCGCCTCGGGAAAGACCCACGACAGCGAGCGCCCCTGCTCGGCGGCGAGCGTGCGCCGCAGTTCGCGGAGGGCACCCAACACGCCGGGATGCGCGGGCTTGGGCTGCGGTTGCAACTCGCCTTTGCTGCCGAGCACGTCCAGCACCGCGTTGTTATTGCGCGCGCCACGCACCGCCGGGTCGAAGGCCGGGCTGTCTAGCAGGTTTTCCGGTCCCGCCTGGCCCCCGCCGCTGGAGTCGCGCACGACCTGCAACACCTCGTCGCCGTAGGCCGCCAGTTTGCGTCCGCCGACGCCGCTCACGGTGCCGAGAGTCGCGTGGCTGCCGGGGCGCAGCTCGGCAATCGTTTTGAGGGTCGCGTCGTGAAAGATAGTGTAGGGCGGTAGGCTCAGCTCCTTCGCCTTTTGCAGTCGCCACGCCCGCAGCGCCTCGAACAGCGGGGCGTCGTGGCTGTCCAGAGCCGCGCGGCTGGCACTCGCCCGGTCGCGCTTGCTCTTGCCCGCGCCCGGCAGCAACGTGTCCTCGCGCAGCAGCAGCTTTTGCCCCTCTTTGAGGATGCCGCGCGACTTGCCGGTGGCCCGCAGGCCGAAATGGTCGTCGGCGCTCAGGTATCCCAGGCTGACGAGCTGGCGCAGTACCGAGCGCCACAGCTTTTCGTCGTGTTCCTTGCCCACGCCGAAGGTCGGGAGCTGGTGGTGCCCCTGCGCGAGCACCTTGTCGGTTTCGCGGCCCAGCAGCACGTCGGTGAGGTGCGCCGCCCCAAAACGGTTGCCGGTGCGAATGGTGGCCGACAGCGCCATCTGTGCCTCGCGGGTCAGGTCGCGCACACGCGGCGGGTTCAGGCACACGTCGCAGTTGCCGCAGGGCTCGGACAGTTCCTCACCGAAGTAGTGCAGCAGCACCTGACGGCGGCAGGTCGCGGCCTCGCAGTAGGTCAGCAGCGCGTCGAGTTTGCTCGCCTCCACCCGCTTGACCTCCTCCGGCGCGTCGCTCTGGGCGAGCATCCGGCGCACGTTCACCACATCGCTCAGGCCGTAGACCATCCACGCGGTGCTCGGCAGCCCGTCGCGCCCGGCGCGGCCCGTTTCCTGGTAGTAGCCCTCCATGCTCTTGGGTAGGTCGAGGTGAGCCACGAAGCGCACATTCGGCTTGTCGATACCCATCCCGAAGGCGACGGTCGCGCACACGATGACGCCTTCCTCGTTCAGAAAGCGCTCCTGCACGTTGTTGCGCTCGGTTGAGGAGAGGCCGGCGTGGTACGCGAGCGCATCTATCCCCTGGGCCTGCAACCACTTCGCCGTTTCTTCCACCGACTTGCGCGAGAGGCAGTAGACGATTCCGGCGTCCCCAGGGTGCTCCTCGCGGATGAAGTGCAGCAGTTGCGTCTTGGGGCTGTCCTTGAGGCCCACCCGGTACTGAATGTTGGGCCGGTCGAAGGAGGAGACGAACTGCGGCGCGTCCTCCAGGCGCAGCACGCTCTTGATGTCGGCGCGCGTCCGCTCGTCGGCGGTGGCGGTCAGGGCGACGCGGGGCAGCTCTGGAAAGCGCTCGGCGAGCACGCTGAGCTGCTGGTACTCGGGCCGGAAGTCGTGGCCCCACTGCGAGACACAGTGCGCCTCGTCGATGGCGAACAGGGCGACGGGCGCGCGCTCCAGCAGGTCGAGGGTGCGCGGCATCAGCAGGCGTTCGGGGGCAACGTACAGCAGGTCGAGGTCGCCCCTGAGCAAAGCGTCTTCCACCTCACGCGCCTCGTGCGGCAGCAACGTCGAGTTGAGGAAAGCCGCCCGCACGCCGTTTTGCCGCAGGGTGTCCACCTGGTCTTTCATCAGCGCAATCAGCGGCGACACCACGATGCCGGTGCCGGGCCGCAGCAGCGAGGGCAGCTGGTAGCACAGGCTTTTGCCGCCGCCGGTGGGCATCAGCACCAGCGCGTTGCCACCTTCCGCCACCTGCTGCACGATCTCGCCCTGCACGCCCCGGAAGGCCGGATAGCCCCAGATGGTCTGGAGCAGATGCAGGGCGCGGTCGTGGAGGGCGGCAGGAGCAGCGGTCATCTCCCCAGGATAGCGCGTTTACGTTGTGGGCAGAATCATGGAGGCCCCCCGCTGCGTACCTTGACACCCCCCCGGCCCGCCCCTACCCTGGGGCCATTATTTACGTCCCGGCTGTCACGCAACCCAGCAGGCCCGCCTTCCTTTGGGGCAGGCCTGCTTCGTGCGCCTTTGATCTGGAGGCTTCATGAAGAAACTGCTCCTCACCGCCGCCCTGCTCGTTGTTCCCACCGCCGCCGCCCAGAGCGGCACCCTGGTCTTCGGGGGCAACGGCGAACCCGTCAGCCTCGAACCGGCCAACATCACCGACGGCATCTCCATCAACGTGCAGCGCCAGATCTACGACACCCTGATCGACTTCAAGGACGGCACCACCCAGCTCGTGCCCGGTCTCGCCACGAGCTGGAAACCCAACGCCAACGCGACGAGCTGGACTTTCACCCTCCGCAAAGGCGTCAAGTTCCACGACGGCACGCCGTTCAACGCCGACGCCGTGGTCTTCAACCTGACTCGCTGGTGGGACAAGAACCACCCCTACAGCCTGCGGAAAGACGGCCGCACCTTCGAGATCGTGGGCGACCTGCTCGGCGGCTACAAGGGCGACGCCACCTCGGTCATCAAGAACGTGGTCAAGGTAAACGACTCCACCGTGCGCGTGGACCTCACCAAGCCCTCCAGCGTGTTCCCCGACGTGATCGCGTCCGGGTACTTTGGCATCGCGTCGCCCACCGCCATCAAGGAGCAGGGCGCCAAGTACGGCACCCCGGCGGGCAAAGCCGTGGGCACCGGCCCCTTCATCTTCCAGAGCTGGAAGTCGGGCGACCGCGTGACCTTGACCGCCAACAAGAACTACTGGGGCACGAAGGCTAAGGTCGCTACCGTCATCATCCGCGCCATCAAGGACCCCAGCCAGCGCCTCAACGAGCTTCGGGCCGGGACCATCGATTTCGCCAACGACATGGTGCCCGACAGCCTCAAGGCCATTCAGGCCGACAAGAACCTCGTGGCGGTCAAGCGCCCCTCGTTCAACGTGGGCTTCGTCAGCCTGAACAACCGCAACAAGTACCTCAAGAACGCCAAGGTCCGTCAGGCGATCAGCATGGCGCTGAACAAGAAGGCCATCGTGGACGCCTTCTGGCCTGGCCTCGGCCAGAGCAATGCCAGCTTCGTGCCGCCGGACCTCGCCCGCTACAACTCGTCCAAGGTGCCGGCGGACTACAAGTTCGACCCCGCCGCCGCCAAGAAGCTGCTCGCCGACGCGGGCTACCCCAACGGCTTTTCCATGGACCTGTGGTACATGCCCGTCAGCCGCCCGTACTTCCCGAGCCCCAAGCCGATTGCCGAAGCGATGGCCGCCGACCTCTCGGCCATCGGCATCAAGGTCAACCTCAAGACCGAAGACTGGGCCAAGTACCTCGAAGACCGCAACAAGGCTCCCGGCTTCGACATGTACATGATCGGCTGGACCGGCGACTACGGCCACCCCGACAACTTCTACTCGGCCTACTACGGCCCCAACGGCAGCAGCGACATCGGCTACAACTCGGTGCAGATCCAGAACCTGCTCGAAAAGGGCCGTGCCGCCAAGACTGAAGCCGAGCGCAAGTCGATCTACGGCCAGATTCACGAGCTGACCTACAACGCCGCCTACCGCATTCCCATCGTCCACAGCCAGCCGCTCGCCGCCGCCCGCACCTACGTCAAGGGCTGGGTGCCGAGCCCGCTGGGCAGCGAGTCGTTCAACAACATCTCGCTCGTCGGCAAGAAGTAAGCGCGGTCGAGAAGTTACAAAAATAAAGAAGGGGCGCAGAGGGAAACCCCCTGCGCCTCTTCTTTGGCTTTACAGGATTTGACAGATTGAGGCCTGTTCAGAGCTCGACTGGATGCCCCCTCACCCCTTGCTATGCAAGGCCCTCTCCCACCAGTGGAGAGGGTCAAGAGCAGAAATAGCTTTTCCGTTAAATGCTCTATTACACCCGCACCAGGAAGGCCGACTCAATCACGTCCAGGTCCCGAATCGCCTGAAGCTGCTCGGGCGTCAGGCTGTCGTCGAGGGTGAGGGTAAAGAGCGCCTGCCCGCCCTTCTCGGAGCGGCCCAGGGCCATGCCCGCGATGTTGATGCCCCAGGTGCCGAGCAGGTTGCTCAGCTTGGCGACGGCGCCAGGCTTGTCGAGGTTGGAAGCGATCAGGATAAAGCCCTCGGGTTCGAGTTCCACCCGGTAGTCGCGCAGACGGGTCAGGCGCGGCGACTTGCCGAACACGGTGCCGCCGACCTTGCGAGTACGCTCCTTTTCGCCGCTGCGGTTGAGCACCCGCACGATCACCTCGGTCTGGTAGTCGGGGCTGTCTTCTTCCTCGCGCACGCTCAGGGTCACGCCGCGCTCGCGGGCGAGGGCGCGGGCGTTGATCATGTTGGGGTGCTCGTCGGTGCTGCCCGACAGGTAACCCATCAGCACGGCGGTCACGACGGGGGAGGGGTCGGTGGGAAACTCGCCGCGGAAGGTGACTTCGACCTCGTGGGCACCAGGCAGCAGCTGCGCCAGGATGCGCCCGAGCTTCTCGCCGAGGTCGAGGTACCCGCCGAGCTGCTCCATCGTCTTGGCGTCGAGTGCCGGGGCGTTGACAGCTCCCTTACTCACGTCGCCGTGCAGCGCGTCGAGCACCCGGCTCACGATTTCGGCCCCCACCCGCTCCTGTGCCTCTCGGGTATTGGCACCGAGGTGCGCGGTGATGCCCAGGTTCGGAGCGCCCAGGAAAATGTGCTCGGCGGTGGGCGGCTCGTCCACGAACACGTCCACTCCCGCTGCGAAGAGGTGCCCGGCGTGCAGCGCGTTCACCAGCGCCTGCTCTTCGATGATGCCGCCGCGCGCCGCGTTGACCACGATGGCGTCTCTTTTCAGGAGGGCGAGTTCGCGTTCACCGATCATGCCGCGCGTCTCGTCGGTGAGCGGCGTGTGCACGGTCAGGGCGTCCACCTGCCCCAGCAGCTCGTCGAGGCTGGCGGCGCGCTGCACGCCGAGGCGCTCGAATTTGTTCTCGGGCACGTAGGGGTCGTAGGCCACGACGTTCATGTGCAGCCCCTGCGCTCGGTCGGCCACGATGCTCCCGATGCGCCCCAGCCCCACGATGCCCAGCGTCTTGTCGGTGAGTTCCAGACCCAGGAACTTGCGGTCCCACTCCCCGGCGCGGGTCTTGCGGTCGCTGCGGGTCAGGCCGCGGGCGGCGGCCATCAGGTGCATCACCGCGAGTTCGGCAGCGGAGACATTGTTGCTCTCCGGCGCGTTCAGGACGAGCAGGCCCCGGCGGCTGGCGTACTCGAGGTCGATGTTGTCCACGCCCACGCCCCCGCGCCCGATGACTTTCAGGCGCGGCCCGGCGGCGTCGAGCAGTTCGCGGTCCACCTTGGTGCGGCTGCGGGTGATCAGCGCGTCGTAGTCGGGCAGGCGGCGCAGCGTTTCCTCGCGCTCCAGGTTGCCCTGGTAGTCGATCTGGAACCCCTCGTGGTCGAGGTTGCCGGGGTTCATCTCGTCGCAGATCAGCACGCGCAGCGGCGCAGTGGGGGTCTGGGCGGCGGTCTGGGCCGGGGTCGGAGCGGGAGCAGTCATGGTTCAGAGGGTAGTCTCCTGGCCCGCGCCCGGCCTGCGGGCTGGCTAGGGAGGGGTATCCTGAGAGGCATGACCGACCCCGCGTCTCCGACCCCGGCTGCCGGAGCGGCGCAGCACCGCCGGGAGGCCCCCCGCAGCGTGCGCGCCGCCGTGGTGACCATCAGCGACACCCGCACCCCGGACACCGACGAGAGCGGGCGTTACCTCGCCGAGCAGCTCACGGCGAGCGGCCACGAACTCGTCGAACGGCTGATCGTGCGCGACGACGCGGTAGAAATTCGCTCGGCGGTCGTGCGGCTGATGCGCGTCGCCGACGTGGTGCTCACCAGCGGCGGCACCGGCATCGCCGGACGCGACGTGACGGTGCCGGTCATTGAGTCGCTGCTCGTCAAGCCGATTCCCGGCTTCGGTGAACTGTTCCGCATGCTCTCCTACGGGCAGGTGCGCGGCGCGGCCATGCTGTCGCGGGCGCTCGGCGGATTGGGCCGGGGGGCACTGGTGTTCGCCCTCCCCGGCAGCCTGGGCGCTGTGCAGACGGCCTGGGAAGGCATTCTGCGCGACGAGCTCGGGCACCTCGTCTACGAGATGGTGCGTCAGGGTCAGCCTCAGGCCCGCCCGGCAGCGCCCGTCCCTGCCCCCGCCGCGCGTGAGGCGCTGTTTACCGACCTGTCGAGCCCCCCGCCGCTTGACGTGCCGGGCACACCACTGCCGGCGGCCCCCGCCAGCGACTGGGCCGGGCACCGACGCGGCGCGGCCCTGGGCACGGCGGGCGAAGCGCAACCCGGCGTCAAGCTCGGGCGCCACAGCCAGCACCCCAGCACCTACGAGCGCACACCTTTGGTGCGGCCCGGCGACGCGGCGCGCACCCCAGGCGAAGAGGAACGCTGAACCCGGTGTGCCCGCCCCCGCTCTGCTATAAGTCTGCGGCATGACGGCTGCTTTGCCCCTTACGCTGCTGGCGCCCACCGGACTGCCGGGGGTGACCTGGCTCTACGCGCTCGCGCTCGGGGCGCTGGCGGTCTTCTGGTGGGTGCGGGTCGCCCGCGAGGCGCGGCGGGGCCGGGCGCCGCGTCAGGCGTGGTGGTTCGTGCCGGGGCTGCTCGCACTGCTGCTCGCCGGGCCGACCGAGTTGCCCGCCCTGTTCGGCATTGGAGCCGCGCTGCTGCTGCTCGCCGAATACTGGCCGCTGGCCTACGCACGGCCCCGCAAGCAGGCGGTGAAGGGCGCGGCGCGGCGCCCTGGCCTGTCGTGGCCGCTGGTCGGATTGGGGTTGGCGTTGTTTTTGCTGTCGAGCGCCCTGCTGACCGGCACGGTCAATTTGCCTACCGTGATGGTGGTGGTGGGCGGACTGGTGGCCGGGGTGGGCGGCCTGCTCTCGGCTGCACTGTGGCCCCGCCCGGCTCGCGCGCTCAACGAGCCGGGATTTGAGTTGCGCTGGCAGACCCCGTTGGTGCCTGAGTGGCCCGAATTCAGCCTCGCCCTGACCGAGGGCGGCGTGCAGCTCACGAACGCTTCGCCGCAGCCCCTGCGGGTGGCTGGCTGGTCGCCCGCGCACGCCAATGCCTGGCTGCGCCTGCGAAGTGCCGAGGGAAGCCGCATCAACGTGCTGCCCGCTGGTCAGAGTGCCTATCTGCCACTTCATCCCCACGAGTCGGGCCTGCGCGTCTGGTACACCCTGCCCGGCGACCCGCAGCAGCCCCGGCTGTTCCGCGCCGACTGGACCCCCGCTGCGGCGCAGGCGGACCGGGTTTTGAACTGATTCCAGCTTTGCCCTGAAACACGAAAAAAGCCCCCGCAGTGGGGGCCTTCTTGTTGGTTCTTCGCGCCTTCGGCTTACTTCTTGCTGATCTTGACGCCCTGCGAACGCAGCAGGCGGCGGGCGGTGTCGGTGGGCTGGGCGCCCTGCGCGATCCAGTGGTTGGCGCGCTCGACATCGATCTTCAGGAAGTTCTCGCTGGTCTTGCGGGGGTCGTAGTGGCCCAGGCTCTCTATGTAGCCACCGTCGCGGGGACGGCGCACGTCGGCGACGACGATGCGGTAGTGGGGGTTGTGGGCCGAGCCGAAGCGGGACAGACGAATTTTCACCATGTGCAGTAGACCTCAGGGGTTGATTTCGAGGGTATCGTCTCCGGAGTAGGTGCCCGAAGAACATGCGCCCGTCAGCAGCCAGAATCGGAGCGCACCGAACAACCCTATCAGAAAGCGGAGAGCCTGGGCAAGGGGGCACGGGCAAGTCATCAGCGAGATTAGTTGACATTCCGCGACCTATGCTGGGCGGTAATGCCCAGGCCCCGTCTGCCCGCCGTTTCTGTGCCGCCCTTGCCCGCGCTGCTGCTGTCCATGCTGAGTGTTCAGGGGGGCGCGGCCTTCGCCAAGTCGCTGTTTCCGGCGCTGGGGTCGGCGGGCACCACGGCGGTGCGGGTCACGCTGGCGGCGCTCCTCCTGCTGCTCGTTTTTCGTCCGAATCTGCGCGCCCTGACCCGCAACGACTGGCGGGCCATCGTGCCCTACGGAGCCGCGCTGGGGCTGATGAACCTGAGCTTTTATTTCGCACTCGAGCGGCTGCCGCTGGGTCTCGCCGTCACGCTGGAATTCGTGGGGCCGCTGCTGCTCTCACTCTTTCTCTCGCGCCGGGTGACCGATGTGGGCTGGGTGCTGCTCGCCGCGCTGGGCATTGTCCTGATCGCGCCGGTGGGGGAGAGCGCCGGGCATCTCGACCTGACGGGCGCGGGGCTGGCGCTGCTCGCCGGGGCGTTCTGGGCCGCCTACATCGTGACCGGGGGCGCGGTGGGGCGGCGGGTGCCGGGCACGACGGGCGTGGTGGCGGGCATGTTGGTGGCGGCGCTGGTCGTGCTGCCGTTCGGGGCGGCGCAGGCGAGCGTGGTGCTGATGCGGCCCGGCTTGCTGCTCGCGGGGCTGGCGGTGGCGCTGCTCTCGTCCGCGCTGCCGTACTCGCTGGAAATGATCGCGCTGCGGGCCATTCCGCCGCACATCTTCGGCGTGCTGATGAGCCTCGAACCGGCCATTGCCGCGCTGAGCGGGTGGCTGCTGCTGCACGAGGCGCTGACCTCCCGGCAGTGGCTGGCGCTGCTGTGCGTGGCGGCGGCGAGTGCGGGCATCTCGCTGACGGCCCGGCGTCCGGCGAGGGCAGAAGTCTGAAGAATGGCTGCATCTGCCGCGCCTCGCCGGTTGGTAGAGCCTGTCAGTCTAGCAATCTGACTTTTTATAAAAAATATGTAAATAGCATA